>Ga0102924_1004606_pt1 | contig 13792 bp, 15 predicted proteins | sample PaiPotPPM11metaG_FD_80116 | JGI IMG/M metagenome (GOLD analysis project Ga0102924, IMG submission 80116) | Iron sulfur acid spring bacterial and archeal communities from Banff, Canada, to study Microbial Dark Matter (Phase II) - Paint Pots PPM... ... | reverse complement strand
CTCGCGCAGGAAGAGATCTTCGGCCCGGTGCTCGCGGTCATCAAAGCGAAGGACTACGACGACGCGATCGCGATCGCGAACAACACGGAGTTCGGGCTGACGGGCTCGGTGTATTCGACGGACCGGCGGAAGCTCGAGCGCGCGCGCGACGAGTTCCACGTCGGCAATCTCTACTTCAACCGCAAGAGCACGGGAGCGCTCGTCGGCGTGCACCCGTTCGGCGGCTTCAACATGTCGGGGACCGATTCGAAGGCCGGCGGCCCGGACTACCTGCTGCTCTTCTTGCAGGCGAAGAGCGTCAGCGAGAAGACCGGCTAGGCGAACCGGGCGCCGCTCGCCTTCGCGGCGTCAGCGGCGGCGGAAATGCACCTCGACGCCGGAGCACAGGGCGAAGGACCGCAGTTGGGCTTCGACCTCGGACAGCCACTCGGCCGACGGTATCGATCTCGCGAGCCACGAGATCGTGATGGCGCTGAGGCTCGGGGTGATGATGCGTTCGACGGCGACGCCCGAGATATCGGCGATGCCGTCGATCAGCTGACCGAAAGCTACCGCGAGCTCCTGCGGAGAAGCGAGCGGCCTCGAGACCGTGAACTGCACGGGATCGAATCGCGGCGACTGCGTCGCCTCAGGCACATCGTCCATCGCTCACCTGGTCCAAGCTCGAGTGCGTCGAGGCCTATATTACCCAACTCGGTGCCGTCGCGGAAGGGGTGCACGGCAGAAGTGACGCGGATTGCACACGCGCGGCCGCGGGAACGGGCCGCGAGACCTGCTAAGGTGTTTTTCATCACCCTGCTCTAGAATGCGAGGACGATGCCGCGCCTGATCGCCCGCGAGTTGATGGACGACGACACGACGAGCGGCGAAGCCGTCTGGCGCGGAAGCCTGCGCGACCTGGCTCGGGTGAACTCGCTGCTCGGCGGCAGGCACCTGCAGCGCTGCGAGATCGATCGCCTCGACCCGCTGCCGCGCAGAATCCTCGACGTGGCGACCGGCGGCGCCGACATCCCGGTCTTCATGATCGAGCACTTACGTTCCAAGGGCGTCGCGGCGACGTGCGTCGCCGTCGACCGGTCGCCGCGCGTCCTGTCTATCGCCAACGAATCGCTCGCGCTACGACCGGACGTCCAGCTCGTCGCCGCCGACGCGACCGATCTGCCGTTCGCCGACGGTTCGTTCGACCTCGCGACGATCGTCCTCGCGCTCCATCACTTCGACGGCGAGGCCGCCGTGACGGTGCTCCGCGAGTTGGCGCGCGTGGCGCGCAGCGTCATCGTCAACGACTTGCGGCGCAGCCGCATCGCATGGGCGTTCGCGCGCGTCGTCTTCCCGCTGTTCACGAACAACCCGTTCACGCTCGTCGACGGTCCGACGTCCGTGTTGCGCGCGTACACGCCGCAGGAGGCGCGCGAGCTCGCGCGCGCGGCAGGGTGGACGTCGATCGCGGTCCGCAAGTATCCGGGCTACCGGATGGCGCTCGTCGGGGGCGCAGCATGACCGACGTCGTAGTCGTCGGCGGCGGACCGGCCGGCTCGTCGAGCGCGCTGCGCCTCGCGCGCGGGGGCTACTCTGTCATCGTCCTCGAGCGCGCGCCATTCCCGCGCACGAAAGTGTGCGGCGAGTACGTCAGCCCGGGCGCGTGCAACGTCCTTGCGGAGCTCGGCCTGCTTCCGGCGGTCACGGCCGAGGCGTACCCGCTGCGGAGGATCTCACTGTCGGGCTTCGGCACGGAGCCGGTCGAGCTGCGCCTGCCCGGCGAGGGCGCGTTCTCGATCCCGCGACGCCGCTTCGACGAGATTTTGCTCGACGCCGCATGCCGCGCCGGCGCGGTCCACGTCGGCGGCTCGTTCACGGACTTCGAGGAGCGGCGAGACCGCATCGCCGTTTGGTATCGCGATCGCGACGCGGCCGTGCGCAGCGCCGAATGTCGCGTGCTCGTCGGCGCGGACGGCGCATGGTCCGCCGTCGCCCGCCGCGCAGATATGGCAACGCGACGCAAGCCAGGCGGACGATGGGCGGTCGGCGGCCACCTCATAGATCAAGACGACGCCGGCGCGCTCGAGATGTTCGTCGGTCCGGGCGGCTACTATGCCCGCAACCCGCTCGGCGGCGGCAAGGCGAACTCAATGCTCGTTCTTCCCGAAGCGCGGCGCGGCGACGCGGCCGAAAGCGCGGTGCTCGCGCTGACGTCCGGGCGCCGGCGCTTCGACGAGGACAAGCTCGAGCGCCGGGTCGCCGTCGGGCCTTTGCGCTATGCTGCGGTCGCGGCCGCGCGCGGTCGCGTGCTGCTCGCAGGCGACGCCGCGGGGCTGCTCGACCCGTTCGTCGGCCAAGGGATGGCCATCGCGCTCGAGACGTCGTCGGCGGTGTTGACCGCGGTCGACGCGATCCTTCGCGGCGAGCCGCGCGAGCGGATCGAGCGCGCGTTCGGCGCCTTCCGCCGCACGGCCGTGCTGCCGCGGACGCTGCTCGCCGCGGCCGTCGACGCCGTCATCCGCGTCCGCCCGCTGCGCGAGCGCGCGGAGCGGGCGGTGCGCCGCGACAGCGCGCACGCTGAAGCGGTGCTCGCGGCCGTCGCCGGCGCCGTGCCCGCGCGCACCGCGCTGACACCGCGTGCGCTCGTGCGGCTCATCGCGTGATGCACCTCGAGCGCTCCGTCGACATCGCCGCTCCGGCGAAGACGATCTACGACTTAGCGCAAGACGTCGCGGCGTGGCCGCGAATACTGCCCCACTACCGCTGGGTGAAGGTGGTGCGCGAGGACGGGCTTGAACGCGTCGTCGAGATGGCGGCGCGGCGCGACTTCATACCGGTCCGCTGGACCGCGCTGCAGACGCTCGACCCGTCGACGCCGCGCATCGGGTTCAAGCATCTCTCGGGCTGGACGAAGGGGATGTCCGTGGCGTGGACGTTCGAGCCATGCCCGTCCGGCACGCGGGTGACGATCGTGCACGATCTCGACGAAGCGACGCTGCCGCTCGTCCGCGGCTGGTTCGGGCGTCGCGTCATCGCCGATTACTTCATCCAGTCGATCGCCGGGCGTACGCTCGCGCGCATGAAACGGGTCGCGGAGGACCTCGATGGCTAATCGCGTCTTCATCACCGGAATCGGCGCCGTCACGCCGATCGGGTCCGGCAGGGACGGCATGTGGCGCGGTGCCCTCGGCGGCCGCCGCGGCGTGCGATCCATCGACCGCTTCGACGCGTCGGGATTCCGCTCGCAGGTCGCAGGCCAGGTCGACGACTTCGATCCGTCGGCGCTGCTGTCGCGCCGCGAAACGCAGCGCACGGACCGCTATAGCCAGTTCGCGATCGCCGCCGCGCAGATGGCGTTCGACGACGCCGGCTACACGCCGCAGGGCGACGACGGCGAATTCGGCGTCTGGATCGGCAGCGCGCTCGGCGGCGCCGCGTTCGCCGAAGGCGAGTTCGTCCGCTACTACGAGAAAGGGCCGAAGGCGATCAGCCCGATCCTGGCGCTGAGCGTCTTCCCGGCGGCGGCGTGCTGCAACGTCGCCATCCATTTCGGGCTCCACGGTCCGACGATCTCGAACTCGAATTCGTGCGCGGCCGGCGCGGTCGCTATCGGCGACGCGTTCCGTGCCATCCGCAGCGGCCTGTGCCGCGCCGCGATCGCGGGCGGGGTCGAGGTGCCGCTCACGCCCCTCATCTTCGACGCCTTCGACGTCATCCGCTCGATGTCGACGCGCAATGCCGATCCGGCGACGGCGAGCCGGCCGTTCGACGCCGCGCGCGACGGCTTCGTCATGGCCGAAGCCGCCGGGCTCTTGCTCCTCGAGCGCGAGGACGACGTCGTGCGCCGCGGTGCGACGCCGTACGCAGAGATCGTCGGCTACGCGTTGACGAACGACGGCCAGAGCATGGTCGCGCCGCGCGAAGACGGCCGGGAAGCGTCGCGCGCGATGGTGCTCGCGCTGCGCGACGGCGGCATCGATCCGTCGGAGATCGACCATGTGAGCGCGCACGGATCGTCGACGCCGCTCAACGACGCGACCGAGAGCCGGGCGATCCGTAACGCGCTCGGAACCGCGGCCGACAAGATCGTCGTGTCGGGGACGAAAGGGATGACGGGCCACGCGCTCGGCGCGACCGGAGCCGTCGAAGTGGCGATGTGCGCGCTCGGCATCCGCGACGCCCTCGTCGTGCCGACGATCAACCTCGAGACCCCGGGCGACGGGTGCGATCTGCGCTACTCGCCGGAGACGCCGCTGCAGCTCAAGCAGCGCGTCGTCATGTCGAACAGCTTCGGCTTCGGCGGCTTGAACGCGGCGATCGTCGTACGCGCAGCCTAATCTCGCTGGCCTAATGCGGATGGTTTAATGTCGTAGGCCGAGCGCAGCTCGGCTCGATGCGGTCGCCCTATTTGGTCGGCCTAATGTAGTAGGCCGAGCGCAGCTCGGCTCGATGCGGTCGCCCTATTTGGTCGGCCTAATGTAGTAGGCCGAGCGCAGCTCGGCTCTCGGCTCGGCTCACTCGATCGTCGCGACGAGTACCGGCTTCGTCGTCGGCGCCTTCGACCCGCCCGCCGGTTCGACCGTCACGGCGATGATGTCGCCTTTGTGCGGTGCGGCAGCGATGTCGACGCTTCCCTCGCCGCTCGCGCTCACCGAGAACGTCGGCTCCGGAACCGGCTGCTGCTTCGGCGGGATGACCCACGCCTGATAGACCTTGCCGGCCGGCGGCGCCGACAGACCGCGCGCGTCAAGCCGTAGCACGCCGCCGACCGCGACGAGCTCGCCGCAATCGCTGCTCGCCGACGCGGTGCAGTGCGCGGCCCAGGTCTGCCCGACCTGACGATGCGTCGCGACCCACGAACCGACGCCGATGAGTACGGCTGCGGCGACGGCCGCCGCGCGCCAACCGGCTTGGGCGTGCCACGGACGAAGCCGGCGGATATTCCTGGCGCCAGCGAGCACGCGCTCGCGCAGCGCCGCCGGCGGCGGCATCGCGCTCGAGAGCGCGATCGCGGTCGAGGCTGCCGACGCGCGCGCGAATTCCGCTCTGCATTCGGCACATTCGGCCGTGTGGCGGTCGATCGTCGCGGCCTCGTCGGCGTCGAGTGCGCCGATCGCGCGCAGTGCGGCGAGCTCGAGCATCGTGTCGTCGTGGGCGCGCATCATGTCGGCACCCGCTCTCGCAGCGCTTCCCACAGCCGGCGCAGTCCGGCGCGGATGCGGCTCTTCACGGTGCCGAGCGGCGCTCCCGAGCGCTCGGCGACCTCGCGATAGGAAAGCCCTTCGAAGTACGCCTGCTCGATCGCCGCGCGCTGATCGGGCGGCAGCTGCGCGAGCGCCGCGCCGACCGCCTCGGCGCGCATGTTCGAGAACACCTCGTCGTCGGTCGACGACTCCGCGACGACCTCCGCGGGAAGCTCGGGTTCGCGCAGTCTGACGGCCGCGCTGCGCACGATGTCGAGGCAGGCGTTGCGCGCGACGCGCGCGAGCCACGCGCCGAACGATCCGCCAGGCCGGTAGGATTCCGGTCTGGCCCATAGCTGGAGGAATACGGACTGCGTGAGGTCCTCGGCTTGGCGCGCGTCGACGAGCGTACGGCGCGCGATGCCGTACACGAGCGGGCCGTAGCGATCGTAGAGCGCCGCGAACGCGTCGTGGTCCCCCGCGACGACGCGCGCGACGAGCACGTCGTCATGCATGCTCGCCCGGCTTTCGCGCTGGCGAAAAATGAGGCCTTGCGCCCGAAGCGGCGCGAGCGGCATCGGTGGCTGCGCCGAACAGGCGAGCATCGGGCTGTGCGACCTCCTCGATAGTCCTACAAACCTCTAACGAGCCGACCGGCCCGGCGTATCGTCAATCCGGCCGAGCACCTCGTTCGTTGTGACCGATGTGACGCACAGACGCACGTCGGTCATCTGCCTGGCGGCGGGGGCGCTGCTCGCCGCGGCCGCGATAGGCGCGCCCGCGTCGGCGCATCCGCTGGGCAATTTCACGATCAACCATCTCGTGAAGGTGACCCTCGGGCCGCGCGACCTGCGCGCTCGTTACGTGCTCGACATGGCCGAGATCCCGACCTTCCAGACGATGCGTGCCCGCACAGCGACCGGCACGATGGACGCCGCCCAGCTCCGCGCCTGGGCGCAGGACGAGGTCGCGGTCATCCGCCCCGCCCTCGACGTCGAGGCGGACGGACGCCGCCTCGACCTTGCCGCCGGCCGCCCCGTGGTCGCGACTCGGTCCGGTGCCGGCGGCCTTCCTACATTATATTGGGTGGATGAGTTCCGGGCGCCGCTCCCGAGCGGCGTCCGCTCGGCGAGCGTGAGCGACGGTTCTTTCCCCGGCCGCATCGGATGGAAGGACGTCGTCGTTTCGCCCGCGACCGAGCCGACCGACGAGCTGCGTCGCTATCCGAGCGCGCTGCTCGGCTCGCCGCGCGACGTCACCGGCGTCGCCATCGCGATGACGGCAGCCGGACCGGTCGTCAGCAGCGTCGCCGACGCCGGCGCGGCCTTCCCTTCGTCGACCCAGCCCTCGCAGCTGCGGTCGAACACGCTGTCCGACATGCTCGCGCACGGCACGTCGGACCCGCTCATCGTCATCGTCACCCTCCTCGCGGCGATCGGGCTCGGCGCGCTGCACGCGCTCGAGCCCGGTCACGGCAAGACGCTGCTCGCGGTGTCGCTCGTCGGCGGGCGTGCGACGCCGAAGCAGGCGCTGCTCCTCGCGACCGGACTGACGATCGCGCACACGGCCGGCGTGCTGCTGCTCGGCGTCGCGCTCTTGCTGGCCGCGCGCTGGATCGTGCCGGAGACGATCTACCCGTGGGTCACGTTGCTCTCCGGACTCGTCGTCGCCGGGCTCGGCGCGCAAAGCCTTGCTCGCCTCATCCGGGCGCGCCACGGTGACGCGCACGCGCACGACGCGGGCGAACACGGCCACGCAGGTCACGAACACGGCGAGCGCGGCGAGCATGGTCACGAGCACGGCCTCGGCATCGCCGGAGCAGCACCGCTCTCGTTCCGCGGCGTCATGCTCGCGGCGATGAGCGGCAACATCGCCCCGTGCCCAGCGGCGCTTGTCGTGATGCTTGCCGCGCTGACGCTCCACGAGATCGGTTACGGCATCGCGGTCGTCGTCGCGTTCTCCGTCGGCCTGGCGGCGGTGCTCACGGGGCTCGGCATCGCACTCGTGAGAGGCGCGGCGTGGATCTCGCGGCGCCCGTTCTTCGACAAAGCCGCGGCGTACGCGCCGTTCGCCTCCGCATGCGTCATCTCGGTCATCGGCGCGGTCCTGCTCGGCCAGAGCGCAGCAGCCGGACTCGTTCGAGGCTCGCCGATTGCCGTGACCGCGGCGGCGCTCGCAGCCGTCGCTGTCGTCGCCCTGCTCCCGGGCCACGCCCACACGCATTCGCACGCGCAACTCCATCGAGAAGGAGCCCCGCGATGACGCCGCTCATCGGCGCAGGTTTCGGCGCGACCGCGTTCACGGTCTTCGCGTTGGGATTGCGCCACGGCGCGGATCCCGATCACCTCGCGGCCATCGACAACATCACGCGCAATTCGCTCGGTACGCGCTCGCGATTGAGCCGGTTCGCCGGCACGCTGTTCGCAGGCGGGCATTCAGTGATGGTGCTGACGATCGCCGCGCTCGCCGGCCTGCTCGGCAGCCGGCTGTCGATCAACGGTGCGCTCCTCGAGACGGTCGGCACATGGGTGAGCATCGCGACGTTGTTCCTCATCGCAGGCTTCAATCTGCGACAGCTCGCCGCCAACGCCGACCGGCCGAACGGACTGAAGTCGGCGCTCTTGCCGCCGGCGCTCCGCGCGGCGACGAGCCCGCTTGCCGCCATCCCGATCGGTCTGCTCTTCGGGCTCGGCTTCGACACATCGAGCCAGATCGCGACGTACGCGCTCGCGTTCAGCGTCGGCGGCGGCGTCCTCGTCGCGGCGCTCGTCGGGCTCATCTTCTCGTTCGGCATGGCCGTCACGGACACGCTCGACAGCATGCTCGTGCACGACCTCTGCATGCGCGCTCCGCTCGAACGCAAACGCGCGACGCGGATATGGATCGCCGCCGTCACGTGCCTCGCGCTCGTCGTCGGCGGCTACGAACTGGCCCAGGTGCTCGGCTGGCAGTCGCCGGTGCCGGACATCGCGGTCAGCGCGATCCTCGTCTCGACCCTGCTCGCCGTGTTCGCTTGGACCTACGTCTCGGTCCGCGGCGCAGCGCGCGTGGCCGCGACTTCACAACCGCCGGCCGCCGCATGACGGCGGCCGGCATTCCGGGAGGCAACGCGATGCACAAGGCGCGTCTTGCCGGGGGCGCGGCGGTGGTCGCCGCGCTGGCCGGTGCGATCTTCATCTACTTGGGACATCCGGCCGCGGGCTCGGACCACCAAGACTCGTTCACGGTGGTCAACCGCCCGGGAGCGGACATCACCGACGTCTTCGTCTATCAGGCGCCGGACAACGCGAACAACGTCGTCCTGCAGATGGACGTGTTCCCGCTCATCCCGCACGCGGCGCTCGGCACCGACGCGCTCGATCCCGCCGTGCTCTACCAGTTCAAGATCGATACGAACGGCGACGGCGTCGAGGACCAAGTGCTCCAGCTGCGCCCTACCGGTGCCGGTGTGAACCAGTCGATCGACGTGTTCGGACCGTCCGCACCGATCGTCACCGGCACGGCGTCGCGCGTCGTGAAGAAGACGGGCACGATCGCGTTCAACGACCGCGCCGGCTCGCCGCTGCCGAACGGCATCAAAGTGTTCGTCGGCGATGCGAAGGACCCGTTCTTCTTCGACCTCGCGCGGTTCTTCCAGATCCTGCCGGACCGCGACTACCAAAACCAGCCGAATCCGGGGCCGCCCGATCCGGGCATCGGGTTCCAAGGCTTCTCGGTCGGCAATCCCAGCGGCTGCGCGACGACGCCGTCGCAAGACTTTCTCTCGTCGAACCAGTTCAACGTCATCGCGATCGTCGCCGAGATGCCCAAGTCCATGCTCGGCGGCGGCAGGATCGGCGTTTGGACGACCACCAGCACGACGTCCGGGCACTAGGAGGACACCGAGATGCACCGCATACCCACCACATTCTTCGCGATCGCGCTGGGCGCGCTCGCCGCCGCCGGCTGCTCGACGAATTCGTCGAGTCCGCCGCCGCAGCAGCACGCGGCATATCAGCAGATCGAGCGCCTTGCGCGGCCCGCCGTCAAAGAGGTGTTCGAGAACTTCGCCAACCACGATCAGACCAACCGGACGACGCCGAAGCAAGACTCGCTCCTGCAGAACTCGATCGTCACGTTCATGGAGACCGATGCCGGCCGCGACGCGGCGACCTCGACGGCGCTCGGCGGCATCCTGACGCCCGATGAGATGCAGGCGGATCTCAGCAAGTCCGTCGCCGGCTGCGGCAATCCCAACTCGCCGTGCGGCGCGTACCTCGGCGTCGAGACCGGCGGCGCGACAGGCGACACGTTCGGCGGCCGCTGGCTCAACGACGACGTCGTCGACATCTCGCTCGGCGCGATATTCGGTAACACGCTCGCCGCGCTCGGCGTCGTGCCGGACGACCACCACGAGTCGCCATGCTTGACGACGGACAACGTCGGCACGGCGCAGACCTACGGCGCGACGTTCCCGTACGTCAACACGCCGTACTGAGGACGGACGCACGCGTGAACGCGAAGGCCATCTGGTTTGTCGCAGCGACCGCGATCGCAGCGTTGATCGCATGGCCTGCGTTCGTGCGCGGCGCCTCGGGCGGGGCTCCGGCCACGCCCGCATGGACGCCGGCGCCCGTCGTGGCGGACTATGAGGAGCGCGACGCGCTCGTCGCGTCGTACGAAGCGGACGCGCGCCGCAATCCGCGCGATCAGATCATCGCGACGATGCTCGCTGGTCAATACCTGCAGCGCTATCGCGAGCACGCCGACGTCGGCGACCTCGAGCGCGCCGAAGCGCAGGCGAAGCGGTCGCTCGCGATCCAACCGCGCGCCAACATTGCCGCCGCGACCGATATGGCTAACGCGCTGACCGCATTCCACCAGATGCGCCCTGCGCTCGCGTACGCGCAGGAAGCGGCGCGGATCATGCCGTCGAGCTTCGCGGTGCGCGCGACCGTCGCCGATCTCGACATGGAGCTCGGCGACTACAGCGCCGCGCGCTCGGAGCTGGGGCCCCGTCCGGCCGACGACGACGTCTCGTGGGATATCGCGCTCGCGCGCTACGACGAGCTCACCGGACGTCTGTCGGCAGCGCGTGCGCTCGCGGACGGCGTGCAGAAGAGCATGGACGAGATCGTCGACAACCCCGCGGAGCAGCGCGCGTGGACGCACTGGCGTCAAGGCGAGCTCGCCTTCGAGGTGGGCGACACGCAGACGGCGATAATGCGTTACGATGAAGCGCTGGCGATCTTCCCGGGCTACTGGCACGCGTACGACGGCCTTGCGAAAGCCTACTGGGCCGAGCGGCGGTGGACGCAAGCGCGCGACGCCGCGACAAAGGGCGCCGAAGAATATCCGCTGCCGGAAATGCTCGGCTATGAATACGACGCGCAGAGCGAATTGGGCGACCGCAGTGCTGCGGCACAAACGGTCGACCTCATCTACGCGATCGAGCGCATCGGCAACGCGCAAGGGATGAACGACCGCCTCATCGCGATGTTCTACGCAGACCACCACCTGCGGCCGGCCGATGCGGTCGCGATCGCACGGCGCGACCTCGCGCGCCGCGACGACGTCTACGCCGAGGATGCGCTCGGATGGACGCTCGCGGCCGACAGCCGCTGGCAAGAGGCGCGCGTGCACGCGGAGCGCGCCGTGCGGCTCGGCACGCAAGACGCGCGCCTGCAATATCACGCCGGCATGACCGCGCTGCACTGCGGCGACCGCGCTGAGGCGAAACACCGGCTAACGTTGGCGCTGTCGCTCAATCCGCGCTTCGATCCGTTCCAAGCGAGGGATGCTCAACGCACGCTCGCTCAAATGTAGTTGGCCGAGCGAAGCCCGGCTTTTTGCCTGGCGGGACATCTTGCCATAGACGTCCCGGCCCGACGCGCGGAATCGTCTTCGTGTCCGTCCCTGGTCGAGGCGGAGCCGCCTCGGCCCGTTGGGGAACCATAGACGCCTCCGCCTCTTGAAAAGGTCCACCCCAATGCCCCGCCTACCTCGACTCCCTGCGCCCGGCGCGTTTCGGTTGCGTAACGGCCTTCGTGTCGTCGCCGCGCCCATGCCCTACGCCGGGAGCCTCAGCTTTACGCTCGCCGTCCGCGCGGGGTCCGTCTACGACCCGCCGCATGCGAATGGGCTGGCCCATTTCCTCGAACACCTGGTCTTCAAGTCCACCCACGACTACTCTCGCCAGGAGCTCGCGGCGGCGATGCAGCGCTGCGGCAACCGGTTCGACCCGTCGACGAGCAAAGAGTCGGTCGCGATCTCGGGCACCGTGCCTCCGCGAAAAACGGATGAGGCGCTCGCGCTCGTCGCGAGCGTGGCGCAGCGTCCGCGCTTCGCGTCGGACGACATCGAGACCGAGCGGCTCGTCGTGCTAGAAGAGCTGCGCGACTGGGAAGACGATCCGAGCAAACGCATCGAGGTGCTCGCCGATGCCGCGCTCTGGGGCGCGCATCCGATGGGACGCGACACCGGCGGCAAGCGCTCCACCGTGCGCGAGATCTCGCGCGATCAAGTGAAGCGCTTCCACCAGCGCTACTTCCATCCGCGCAACGCCGTGCTCAGCATGGCCGGCGCGATGAGCGAACGCGACATGCTGTCGCTCGCGCGCAAGCACTTCGGCGGCTGGTCCGCCTCGTCGAGCGCGCGCATCCCGCAACGCCACGCGCCGGCATCGCTCGCGCCTTCGGGCTTGCAGCGTCGTCGGTCGAAAGTGCTGCGGCGCTCCGACACATCGCAGGTCTGGTTCTCGGTCTCGACGACGACGCCGTCGTACCCGGACGGTTACGAAGCGGTGCTGCAAGCGCAGCTCGCGCAAGTGCTCATCGGCGACGGCGACGGCAGCAGGCTATGGGACGGCATGCGAGAGCGCATGGGACTTGCGTACGAGGTCTATGCGACCCTCGACTGCTACGCGGACGTCGGCGTCATGAGCGCGATGGCCGCCGTCGGGCGCGGCCGCGCCGGCGTTGCCGTGCGCGAGATGAAGCGACTGCTAGAAGAGACGTCGCGTGGATTCGGCGCGCAGGAATTCGAGCGCGGCAAGGAAGCGCTCGGAGCGCAGATCGACCTCGGCGCGCAATGGCCGTCCGCGAATGCGGCCCGCTACGCAGAGCTGACGCTCATCGACCAAGCGCTCGTCACACCTGCGAACGAGCGCGAGATGCTCGACAACGTCCGCATCTCGCAGTTCAACGAGTTCGTCCGCGAGCGCATCCGATGGGATGCGGCCGCGGTGTGCGCGATCGGCGAGGGCCCGGCGCTCGACGCCGTGCGGTCCTAACATCACACTACGCTAACGCCGCAAGGCAAGCGCAAGCGGCTGCGCGAACGGGCGGCGCATGAACAGGGCAGTGCGCGTGCGCGTCCTCGTCGGGCGCGTGAGAACTCGCTCGCGCGCGCGTATCGTGCACGCGAGACAGTGAACGATTTCAAGATCGGACTGCCGCTGGCGCGTCGAATCATCGTCGACGCGCTCTTCGCGAGCGCGTCCGATCCGCATGCCTTCGCGTATCGCGTCACGCACGCCGGCTTTTACCTCGCGCCGAAAGCGCAAGCCGGCCGCGTGCACGACTACCGCTACGACGAGACCGGACAGACGTTCTTCGTCTACGATTCGCTCGGCGACCCGGTCGCCCGCATCTTCTTGAAAGACGACGAGTGGCGCGCGGGCATGCAAGGCGTCGGCGAGATGCCCTTCCATTTCGGCGGGGCGAAGCTGCTCCTCGCGACGCTGACGAACTAGCCTACAGCCGCCCGCCTTCGCGGCGCATCGTCTCGACGACGATCCGCCGGCCGAGGCGCGCGCGCGACGCGTCGACGCTCACCGTCCACGTCAGATCCGATCGCCGATTGTCGCCCGCCCGCGGCGCGCGGGGTTGTTCGCCTGCGCCGGCGACCCGGACGTCGACAGAGTCGCGGTCGATCGACTGGTTGAGGAACCAGTCGACGGCGGCGGTCGCGTCGCGGGTGAGCGTGAACGTCGCGGTCACGATGTCGGAGCGTTTCATCGCTGCAATCGTTTGTCCAATGCGACTTTGCGCCCTCCGCCCGCATCGCCGTCCGTAGGACGCATGTCGGGGCCGACCGAAAGGCCGACGCATGGCGAAGAACGCGCCGATCACGGTCGCCTACGGCGACGGCATCGGCCCTGAGATCATGACCGCGACCCTCGACATCCTCAAAGCGGCCGGCGCGCGCATCGACATCGAGGTGATCGAAGTCGGCGAGAAAGTGTATCTCGCGGGCAACCCGGCGGGCATAGCGCCGAACGCGTGGGAGAGCCTGCGGCGCACGAAGGTCTTCCTCAAAGCGCCGATCACGACGCCGCAAGGCGGCGGCTACAAGAGCCTCAACGTCACGACGCGCACCGCGTTCGGTCTCTACGCGAACGTCCGGCCGTGCGTCTCGTACGCGCCGTACGTGCGCACGAAGCACCCGAAGATGGACGTCGTCATCGTGCGCGAGAACGAAGAAGACGTCTACGGCGGCATCGAGTACCGGCAGACGCAAGGCATGACCGAGTGCCTGAAGCTCATCTCGCGTCCGGGCTCGGAGAAGATCGTCCGCTTCGCGTTCGACTACGCGCGACGCAACAGCCGCAAGAAAGTCGCGTGCTTCACCAAAGACAACATCATGAAGAT
>Ga0102924_1004605_pt1 | contig 13792 bp, 12 predicted proteins | sample PaiPotPPM11metaG_FD_80116 | JGI IMG/M metagenome (GOLD analysis project Ga0102924, IMG submission 80116) | Iron sulfur acid spring bacterial and archeal communities from Banff, Canada, to study Microbial Dark Matter (Phase II) - Paint Pots PPM... ... | reverse complement strand
GGTTTCGAGATCATCTCCGGAGCGCGGCGGTATCGCGCCGCGCAGATGGCCGAGGCCGCGACCGTCCCTGTCCGCATCAAGAACCTCACCGATGCCGAGGCGTTGGAGGCGCAGTTGATCGAAAACCTCCAACGCCGAGACGTTCACCCGATGGAGGAGGCCAACGGCTTCCGCGCTCTGCTGAACTTGGAAGAGCCGAAATACTCCAGCGAACAGATCGCCGCCAAGACGGGCAAATCTCCCGTCTATGTAGCGGGCAGGCTGAAACTGACGGAACTTGTTCCCGTGGTGGTCGAAGCCTTCTACCGCGAGGAGATCGGCGTCGGCCATGCCCTCTTGCTGGCGAAGCTCCAGACCGGCCAGCAGGAACAGGCTCTCGCCGCTTGCTTCAAAGAGGACTGGACGAACGGAGAGCGGAAGGCAAAACGCATCCTGCTCCCCGTCCGCAATCTGCAATTCTGGATTGAGTCGAATATCCTGCTCATCCTGAAACTCGCTCCATTCGACAAGCGGGACGCGCAGCTTGTACAGGCGGCGGGCAGTTGCGTCGAGTGCCCGAAGCGGACAGGACACAACAAACTCCTGTTTGCCGATGTGCGGCAGGACGCTTGCACCGATCCCACCTGCTATCACGCCAAGGTCGAGGCGCACGTTGCCAAGACCGTCGCAGCAAAGCCGAAACTTGTACAGATCAGCACGGCCTACGGTCAACAGCAGGAGGGCAGCCCGACCTTGCCCCGTAACAAGTACGTCGAAATCCGCCCCGAGAAGCCCGCAACTAAGGAAGAGGCAACCCGACCGGAGTTCAAAACTTGCAAGTTCACCACCGAAGCCATCGTCTCGGACGGCATCGATAAGGGCGAACTGCGCAAAGTATGCACGGAGCCAACTTGCCCGGTGCATCATCCCAGGAAGCGTCCGCAGCAGATCGCGGACGACGCCAAGTGGAAGGCCGAGCAGGAAAAGCAGCGCAGGGAGCAAGCCATTGCCAACACCACCGGCATCCGCGTCCTTGCCGCCATCTCCGCAGCCGTTCCGGTGCGGCTGATGAAGCGCGACCTGCTCTTTGTGGTCGAGCAGTTGGCAACCTTGCTGGACGAAAACCGTCTGGCCGTGGTCGCCCGGCAGCGCGGCATCAAGAAGGCAAAGGACAGCGACTCGATTGTGAAGCTGTTTGCCGCCTACCTGCGCCGTGCCGAGGAAGGAGCGTTGGGCAGCATGTTGGTCGAACTGACCATCGTGCTGTCTGCCGCACGCAACAACGGCAATCAAGTCCTCCGCGACGCAGCCGCTGCATACAAGGTGGACACCGACGCCATCGCCCTCAAGGTCAAGCAGGAGTTCGCAGCCAAGGAGAAGGCGAAGACCGAGACAAAAGCCAAGCCCAAACCGGCAACCAAAACCCTCAAGAAGACTGCCTAACAGAACCTACTGAGAGCGGGCCTGCCTTCGAGCAGGTCCGCTTTTTCGTGCCGCCCGTCTTCCCACCCTGATTGACGCTCTCACGGTGCGAGAGCGCCTTTGTTCTGCCCACCCGACGGGCCTGAATCACAACGCTCCTAGGCTAATTCTCCGAAGGACGTTCCACCCGGTCGATTACGAACACATCGGTAGCGGCATTCGTCGCCTGTAACTTCAGCCCAAGTTGCTCCTTGATCGCAGTGAAAAAACTCGGCGGCGCAGACGCGTCCTCCTGTGGATCATCTGGCTTTTCCTCCGCACCAAAGTTATCGGGTGTCCACCGCAGCACAAGATCGAAGTGCCCAGCAATCCCAGTTTGATCAACCGCTGGCCGGTCAAGCACGAAGCGCTGCAAAAACGTCGTGAAATTTGCCATCGTCGCATTGCCCACATGAAGTTCGCCCTTAGGGTTATAGGCGACTGCGGGGATCCCACCCGGATCGGCAGTGCTCGTCGTGAGCTTTGGCGTATCCGCTGTTTTCACCAGCGCGTACACCGAAAGAATCTTTTGCTCCTGATGGATCACCAGATGAAAGCGCTCCACGAGAAGCTGCTGTACCATCGCCTTCATCTGATCGGAACTCGGCCGTTTCTCAGTCTCGGGATCGGCAAGAATGTCAAATTTCTGTGTCCGTAGCCATTCTGGCCCGCCTACCACTTGATCGGGATGCACGTTGTACGCATACTTGAAGACGTCGACGAAGGTCGTGCCTTCAGTGGCAAAGCGATTGCCGCGAATTTGCGTAACTGCCACGGCATCCGGGGCGCTCGGCTTGATTGTAGCAACAGAGAACGTCGGCAAGACGCTGGGTGTTCGCTGTGCGGGTACTCTTTCCCAAGCCAGGAAACACAACGAGAGCAGAATCACACTCCGCATCGATAAACCTCGTATTTTCATTTTGCACCATTGTGAAACGAGCCAATGCGGTTACTCCTTTTTCCGGATCGAAACACAGTTTCGTAACCGACTTGAACGGACTCGCAGGGATGTGGAGCGGCTTTAGCTTCAGCCCAGTTAATTCGGGGATGGCCTCTCCACGTGGTTGATGACGAACACGTCGACGGGAGCTTTGGTGGGTTGGAACTTCAGGCCAAGCTGCTGCTTTACAGCGGTGAAGAAGCTAGGCGGCGCGTTCGGGTCTGTTGATTTGGCCTCGTCGTAGGTATAGCCGAGCGAAAAGTCGTAGCGGCCGGTGAGACCGGTCTGGTCGACGACGGGTCGGTCGAAGAAGAATTGCTCGCCGAACGCGAAGTCGGCCATTGTGGCGCTGGTGTAAGTGATGGTCTGCTCGGTGCCGTGGCCGTCCCTGCCTCTCTGATCGGGCTGCGCGTCGGGCTTGGCGGCGGCCTTGAGCCTGGGACCGCCCTTCTCTATCTGGATGGCGTAGACGGGCAGCTCGCGCTTCTCGCGGTGGAACTTGAGCTGGAAGCGGTCGGCGAGCAGCTTCTGCAGCATCTCTTGCATCTGACGCAGGTTGGGTTCGCCGGGCGTGTCTATCGTTCCCTCGATGTCGTAGGGAACGTCGCCGACCCAGTCGGGCGCATCCACTATCTGGCTCTTATTGATCGAGTATGCGAACATCGTGAGGCTGGTGACGCTTTCGTTGCGGATGGTGAATCGGTCGCCTACCGTATTGAAACCCTGGTGGTGGGAGTTGGGGTCGTGCGGCTTGATGGTGGCGACCTCGAAAGACGGATGCGCGTCTGCGGCCATGGGCTTGACGGGCGTGGCGCCCGTGCCTTGCGGGGGTGCTAATTGAGCGCGGACTTGCGTCGCATTGACGAGGCCGAAGGTGGCCTTCACCTGCCCCAGTACAATCGGCACTGCCACCACCGCGAGCCCAACAACCAGCAGCAGCAACTTGCGCCCGAGGTCCAATTTGCGCACCACGCGCTCAGTCATGATCTGTACGATCCGCTTTTTCAAATCGGCCCCGGTTATTCCGGACACGCAAGCCAGCGGGGATTCGGAACAGAATTTGCAGACTCTCAAAATGCTCTCGGCATAGACGTGAGGTTGGTTGCATAAAAGACTGACCTCTTCGTCACAGGCTCGTTCGCGTTCTTCCTCCAGTCGCGCTCCCAGCCACCAGACCAAAGGATGGAACCAGAAAACGGCCTCGACCAGCATGTGGAGAACAGCGGTCAAGTTGTCATGGCGGCGCACGTGGCAGACTTCATGAGCCAGGATAGCGTCAATGTGCCTCTGGTCGAGATGCTGCGAGATTCCTTCCGGCCATATCAACACCGGCCTGAAAACTCCAAAGATCCCCGGCTCCATCCAGTTTCGAGACACCACCAACCTGAGTGGCTTGCGTACGCCTAAGCTCGATTCCAGGCGGCGCAGAGCTTCAACCTCGGGTCCCTCCCTAAGCGGCACAGCCCTGCGCACCATCCGCGAAACTCGAATCCAGCCTGCCGCCCACACCAGAAGGATGACGACGATCCCTGCAAGCCAAACTGCGACGATGATTGGCGGAAGCAGATGAAACCGGCTAACCGGAGCCGGAGCCTGCGAGATCAAAGGCAACTCCGGCCCCGCGAACGGTTGGCTGAAGTCCTCAACAGCGGAGTACACAACGGCTTGCGCGGGCGTGCTCACGCGGGGTTTTGCGAGATGGCTGCCGAGAGCGATCAACAGCGAAAACGGAAGGAGGAACTTCACGGACGCCGTCAGCCAGACCCAATAGCGCACGCGACCCGGATTCTTCCGCAATGCGAGCACAAGAATCGCGGCCAAGACAACAAAGAGGGTGGATTGCCACAGATGGTTTGCCATCTGCGGCGCAACGGAGGTCCATAAGGCAGACAAAGCTCGCAAGATCATGACTTCTCCTTGCTTTCCAGTTCCTGTAGGGCCTTCTCCGCCTCCCGGACATCCTCCGGTGTCAGCTTGCCGTATTTGACCAGGTGGGCCACTACCGGCTGGGTGCGGCCTCCAAACAAGGCCAACAGATCATCGATCAACCGGCGCTGCGCGGCACTCCGCGATACTGCGGCACCGAAGATATGTGAAGTGCCGATTTTCTTGACGCGATTGACGATCTTCTTGGCTTCCATCCGCGTAACTGTCGTCTGAATCGTCGTATATGCCGGCCGGTTCTTGGAGGGAAACGACTCCTGAATCTCCCGGACCGAGCAGTCGCCCTTGGTCCAGAGAGTCTCCATAATCTTGAGTTCGAGCTTTGAAAGTCTAGGTGTCGCCATTCCCGTTCCCACCCCTGTAGTCCAATCTCCTACTAGTGTGGGAGACACTATCATGGCCAGTTCAACAATTGCAAGGGAAAAAGCAGATAGCCTAGGGACTGGATTGAATGCGAGGATGGTTCTCAGCCATCAGACTGGAAATTGATACAGCGGGTCTTTACAGTTCTGGCCCTCTGCAAACATGCTTGGAACCCGCTCCTTCCCCCAGATCTTTTGTCCCGCTTTCTTGGGGTGAGTGGCAAAGTACTCGTTCCTCTCGCAGAAATACCGATCAATGGCCCCCCTTGCGGCCTCTACAGACTGGTAATCGCTATTGTGGATGATGGCTCTCGCCATTCCGCTGAACACCGACTCAATCACATTCAAGAACTGAGCGCAGGCGGGGAGAGGCGCGGCTTTGACTATGGGGAAGCCTCCCAGCGAGGCTTTCTGATTGATCTCATCCAGATATGCTCCCAGATCCTTCGACACGTGCCAGGAGGCGGCATCCCATGACAAGTAGATCGTGCTGCACGTGCGGTATTCATCCCGCAGAAGATCGGCCATCTTGATCATCTCGGCGGTATTCTTCTTCAGAGAATAGAAGTGAGTTACCTTGTTTCTCGATAACTCAAGAGCGGCAGTGAGGATTGACCATCCCTTCGATTTCTGCCACTGGGGAACTATGTACTGTTCCCCGGGGGCAACCTGCTTTAGGCCGCCTTTTTGCTTAATAGCGAACGGACCGTACTCGTCAATCGAGAAGAATGCCTCATCGGGCTTCAAGTTCGAGAGGATATCCTTGATGGCATCCACTTTGGCTCGGTATTCAGGATCGTTACTGGTGAGAACTATTCGTGCATGCCGCCACTTCCAGCCAGCCTCCTTGATAATCCTGTGAATGACATCACAGCACATCGGGTGTCCTTGCTCAGCGAGTACATTCCTAAGGTCGGACATCCTCCAAGTTGTGCGATTGAGGCCATACGCAGCGGGTGGCGAATGTAACAAGGAAAACACGGCGTCTTTATTGGAATCAATATCGGACTTTTTGTCGTTCCGCGTCTTTCTTGCAAAGACACTCTTCGTGCCACCTCTTTGAAACGAGCTCCAATAGCGGAACCAACTCCCTGTTGAGATTTGGAGGAACGAGCTGCCTTGCACCCAGCCAATTCCACGCAGATGGCAAAGAACAGCCAAGGCTTTGTTCCGCATTTTCAGCCTTTCCTGGGTGGCCACCGATAGGAGCACCTGCAGCTCGCGTAGTGACACTTTGTCCAGTTCCTTCGACAGCACTTCTAAAGGGACAGCTTGCTTCAGCACACCTTTTATCCATTCGGCCACCTGTTCCTGTGACTTATCCTTCCACTGAAAACGGTCGCCGGTCGACGCCATCGCCGAGATGGTCCGGTGCGTTAGTTCTTTGTTGCTTTGGCGTATTGAAGGCGTGAACACCATGCCGACGCTGGGGATTGAGAGTGGCACAGCAGCACTGGGCGCTTTCAATTCTCGTATTCGCGCTTGGGGATGTGGACTGGGATTTAACCTCGACATGATGCGCGCCTGACGCACATATGCGTTGACAGCCGAGAAGCTGCCTGTGAATCCGCGTTCCTCCTTCAGATACTCCCAGATCATTCTGGCCGAAACCTGCGCTCCCTTTGCACGCATCTCGTTCTCTCTGATGATTCGATCGATCGTCGAAATCCAGGGGCCCAGAGGGAGCACCCGTGCCGACTGCGCGCAGTTGCGAGGAGGCGATACCATGCTCAACATTTTCTGCAACGTGTTTCTGGGGACAATAAACTGCAAAGCAATTTGGCCTTGCGATCTGCTCTGCTTCGAAGGTCGCTCGCGGGTGATGGTCCACTGGACCGTATCTTTGAACATCTCTTCCCTCCCGATGAGCCTGGGTTCGATGTGACTATCGGTCGCAGGCGTGGGCAGCCATGAACCATTGTGGCTCGGACCAAATGCTGTGCCCTCAGCCGCTCTCGGCTTACACTGGACTCGCAGAGGGCGCTATCCTAGTTGGGCAGCTCCCCGGATCGCGGCCCTGATCCCAACGGCCGCAACCTCAACTCAAGATTATGGACCTGTTCGAATGACAGATACCAACATCGTCGACACAATGACCATCCAGGAAGCGGCTGCCGTTTGGACGGACCAGCGAAGGGTCCATTTGAGACGTTGGGCTGAGACATTTGAAGTTCCCCTCAAGGAGTTGCACTATGGCCACGTCCTGACCTACCTAAAGGACCGCGGCGAAGAAACTACTTCATCTGAGGTTGATGCGGAAGTCGAGGCTCTCTTGGCGTTGCTCAAAGAAAAAGGATTGGGCGGCGAAATTGAGCGCTACATTCGGCCAATTAGTGAGACTGGAGAGTTAACTGCCGTCGAAATCCGTGCTTTACCAGAGGCCGCCCGAAAATACACTAGCAAACTTAAACAGCAGATTGCTGACCTTCAGTCGACGAGCGCCCGGCTGGAGAATCGAATTCGAAGAACCAATTGGGGCCGAAGCAGATAGAAACCCGCGCGCACTAACAGTGTCCCCCCCGACAGTGATTTGCCGGGCCGTGTGTTGAAAGAGGCTCTGTGGATATCGACTATGGCGAGGTTCGTTTTATTTTGGAAGGCTCCCCAGCCACATTTCGTGCCGCCCGTCTACCCACCCTAGAGCGAGTGCGCCTTTGTGCAGTCCACCCGACGGGCTTGCTACCTGCATACCCTCATCGTCTGGTGGTTATATGCGATTGGCTATATGTTGAGCGCGTCGCTAATTAACTTTTCCAGTAGCTCCCTGGCTTCCTCAAAGTCGGCTCCTTCACGCTTCTCACCGCAAATTCTCTGACATTCACGGATGTTCTTCATAAATTTCTCCTCAAGTCGTTCAATGTGATTCAGTCTGACGGTGCGGATCAAGTACCAGTAGCGATGTGCCGCAATGTCGACCATAGTCATGTTCCGTACATAACGACAGGCGTCCCAAGCCAGTTCGAAGGCGAAGTCCTCAATCCGGTTCAGTAGCCGTTGATCCTCCACCGAAACCCCCTCGCGGCTCGGATGGTGCACCCCTCCTGTGCCGACGGGCATTAACGCTTCCAGAACGGTGTCCACCGCTTGAAATATGTCGACCGGCATTCCGTATCGCACACGAGAAGTCGCCGCCCGCACCGCATCCAAGACCTCGTGCTTCACCGGATAGTCGAACTCAGTTGCATAAGGCAAGAGCTTTCCGAGGAGCAATTCGAATTGCGGCCAGTCGGGGCGGGTCTCCATCTCAAAACGAATTCGTTTCACCTCCAAAGCGGGCCCGGATTCTTGCTCGAGCTTCGAAATCCTCTCGACAAGCGGTGTCGTGGCGTCGGCGATCTTCCGATTAGCGATGGCGTCCAACCTAGATTGGATGGCATCTCCGTCGAGCTCCTTTTTGCCGGCGGACCTCCGCCCCCAACTCTGACCTGGCTGCAGGTGTATGCGCTCGTCCGTCTTGAGCTGTTTCCGGACGACGTAAAGAACGCTTATATCCGGCTTCACGACCAAGACACCGATACGCCCCCGGCGACCGTTGCTGAATTCTTCATAAGAGGTAACTGGACTTGGGGCAACAAGCGCGTTGAGGATTTCCGCAAATACGGCTCCGTCGTAGCCTTCGGGCCCGATGTCGTGGCACTTGCCATCTCTAAAACCGATGACGAGGTAGCCGTCGTGGCGCGGAAACTCACCTTCTGAATTCGCCAGAGCGATCACATCTCGGATAAATTCTGCTTTGACGGCAGGGTTCGAATGGTCAATTCGCTGCTTAAATTCGAGCCTGCTGTTTTCTTTTGGATTTTGTGTGATCCATTTCCGAACTTGAATCTCTAGGTCAGTCTTCGCGCGTGCAGCCATTTTGAAAGCATATTCCAGCACCCTGGGAGAATCCATTTAGACAGGTGGCCAATGCTCAGGGCCGGGAGGGCGAAAATCGAGCGGGCAATGTTATGACGGCCGTGGGAGTCGCTCAAGATGTCCAGTTTTCCTCAAATGAACCGGGTTGCAAGCATTAGAGGCGCCGGATCGATTCACCACCAAGCCGTTCTGGAATAGCATGGGGACAGCGGAGGAAGAGGTTCGAGTGGCGAATTCCCAAACAGAGATACGGACCATGCGCGGGATACAGCAGTCGATGCTTATGCCGGTGACCGCTCCAGCCACTGCACCTCTGGAACCTAAGGGTGTCGTTTATACCAAGCGTTGGGTCGTGGAACTGCTCCTTGATCTCGCGGGTTACACCGCAAGTGCGAATCTGGTTGATGCTGTTGCCGTTGACCCTAGTGCCGGCGACGGAGCTTTTCTTGGCGGGATGATCGAGCGGCTGGTCGACTCCTGTCGTCGGCTGGGAAGGCTAGTTTCAGAATGTCACAATTCGATCATCGCCTTTGAATTGAGCGAGTTGAGTGCCAGCCGGGCAAGGAGTTTGGCCGTCGACGTCCTGGCGGATCGCGGCGTGTCCCTCGCGACCGCGAAGGGGCTGGCAAACGCCTGGGTACGGACGGGTGACTACCTATTCGACTCGGTTTCCATAGAAGCTGACTTTGTGATCGGGAATCCGCCCTATGTCCGGTTGGAAGAGATTCCTGATGAAACCGCCCTGCTCTATAGGAAAGCCTATTCGACCATGTGTGGGCGGGCAGATTTGTATGTCGCGTTCTTTGAGGCGGCTCTCCGCCAGCTCAAACCATCAGGCGTCTGCGCCTTCATCTGCGCGGACCGCTGGATGCGCAATCAATACGGCGCCGAGTTGCGAGAATTGATTACTTCCGGTTTTGCCGTGGATGTCGTCATCGAGATGCACGATGCCGATGCGTTTCATGACGAGGTCGATGCTTATCCTGCGATCACTGTTATTGGCCGCCACCCGCAGGGACCTGTCGTTGTCGCCAGTGCCGGTCCGGAAATCGAATGCATTCCTTCCGCGAAACTTGCCTCCATAGTATTAGGTAGTGACCGAGCTAGAAGCCCGATTCTGCCCGAAGGACTGCACAGGGCGCGCATTGATACTTGGTTCAAAGGTGGCGATCCATGGCCTTGCCAGTCGCCAGAGCAGTTGGCGCTTTTGCGGCGGCTCGAGGACAAGTTCTTGCCGCTTGAAGCAAATGCCAAGGTTGGCATTGGAGTGGCAACAGGCAACGACAAGGTGTTCATTACGAAGGATACACATCTCGTCGAGCCATCTCGCCTCCTTAAGCTCGCAATGGCGAAGGACATCGGCACTGGCACGCTCAAATGGTCAGGGCATTATCTGGTCGACCCCTGGAACGGCGACGGTCTTGTGAAGCTCGATAAGTACCCTCGCTTGAACGCTTACTTCGGTGCGCACGAGGTCGCCCTCAAGAAACGTCACACGGCAGTCAAGAATACTCTGGGTTGGTACAAGACGATTGATCGGGTGACGCACGCCCTCATCGAGAAACCGAAGCTCTTTATTGCCGATATCAAGAACACACTTGAGCCGGTCCTTGACACAGGCGAGACATATCCTCACCATAACCTCTACTTCATTCAGTCGGACGAATGGGATCTCGAGGTGTTGGGCGGACTTCTAATTTCCTCAATCGGACAGTTTTTTGTTGAATCCTACGGCGTCCGTATGCGCGGCGGGTATCTGCGTTTTCAGGCGCAGTATCTTCGCCGAATCCGTGTGCCAGCACCATCCGAGCTTTCCAAAGGCCAATCCGACGCCTTGCGACAAGCGTTTCGTACGCGTGACAAGAAACGCGCAACTGAAGTGGCGCTTGGAGCATATCGGATCGAACGCGATGAATTGGAGAGAGCGCTTGGACACTGAAAAACGCCTCAAGCAGGCCGTGCAGAGCTACTGGAATGCTCGAGCCAGCAATAAGGAAAAACAGATCGAAGGCGGCAAGATCGATGCCGGCACGCGCGGTGAAGTGACGGGCGGATCACAGATGGGAGCGATGGAGGTACTCGTCGCCGACATCTTGTGTGAGGCAGGATTGAAAAAGGTGGATGTCAGGACTCGCACGTCGCTTGAACTCCCCGGCTACTATCGCTCCGAGAAGAAGTGGGATTTGATCGTGATCTCAGACGGCCAGCTCGTAACGGCCATGGAATTCAAGTCCCAGGTCGGCCCGTCCTTCGGTAACAACTTTAATAACAGGTCGGAAGAGGCTATCGGCAGCGCCACAGACATATGGGTAGCCTATCGAGAAGGAAGATTCGGGAAGACTCCTGCTCCATTCCTTGGTTATTTTTTTCTGCTGGAAGACTGTGACCGAGTGAAAACACCTGTCCGCAATAAAGAGCCGTACTTTAAGGTCGACCCCGCCTTCGATAAAGCGTCCTACAGCAAACGCTATGAGTTGCTCTGCAGACGCCTAGTACTCGAACGCGTCTATAGCGCCGCTTGTCTCGTCATGGCGACGAATTCGCCGAAGACCGAGATCACTCAGCCCGCTGACGACCTCAACTTTCAGCGATTCGTGGCAGCGCTACGCGGACATGTTGTGACATTCCTTGGAAGTAAGAAATAGAAAATACCCTCTGCGGAGATTGCCGTCATTGCTGAAGACGCCATTTCCCATTATCTCCAAGCTCTACGCGCTTTCCTTTCTTTGTAAACCGTGGAGGCTTCCCCTTTGCAGCGCGAATTGTGTCGGGTGAGTATTTAAGCTTCGCCCTTTGCGTCTCAATCAAAGCGCGGGCTTCCTCGATTTTTCCCTCTTGCACTAAAGTCATGAAATCCCCGAACTCGCTAGACATCAGTAAGCGTCCGGTGATTCCACGTTGACCGGAAGGCGTGGGTGGGCAGTCATTATTAGTGGGCGAGGTAAGTGTCCACGTATATCTAGGTGGACACTTATTTAAGAGTGTGTGGCTGTGGGGCTCGGGTTGAGCGGACCGATGTTCCAGGGTAAGAGTTCGCCGATCCGGCTGACGGGATGGTCTGCGATGCGCTCCAGCACCTGGCTTAGATAGAGTTCCGGGTCGAGACCGTTGAGCTTGGCGCTGCCGGTCAGAGTGTAGATCGCGGCGGCTCGTTCGCCGCCGTCATCGGATCCCGCGAACAAGAAGTTCTTGCGTCCGAGACAGACCGTGCGCAGCGACCGTTCGGCGGCGTTGTTGTCGATCTCGATGCGACCGTCGTCGACATAGCGGCTAAGCGCCTTCCAGCGCGAGAGCGCATAGCGGATGGCGACCGCTGTCTCCGACTTCCTGGACAAGGTGGCCAGGATCTTCTCCAACCAACTTCGCAGGTCGTCGAGCAGAGGCCGTGCCCGCGACTGACGGATCTCGCGACGCTTGTCCGGAGGCTTGCCGCGAACCTCACTCTCGATCGCATAGAGACTGGCGATGCGATCGATTGCTTCCGATGCGATGGCCGACTTATGGGCACTCACGATATCGTAGAACTTGCGCCGCACATGCGCCCAGCAGGCGGCTTCCTGGATGCTGCCGGTGTCGTAGAGGTGATGAAAACCGGCGTAGCCATCGGCTTGCAGGATGCCACTGAAATCCTGCAGATGAGTGCGTGGATGCTCGCCCTTGCGATCAGGAGTGTAGGCGAACCACACGGCTGGCGCGGTCGGATCGTCGGCAGGCCGATCGTCGCGCACATAGGTCCAGAGCCTGCCCGTCTTGGTCCTGCCCATGCCTGGCGCGAGCACCGGCACCGGAGTATCGTCGGCGTGCAGCTTCGTGGCCGTGACCACATGGCGACAGACTTGATCGACGAGCGGCTTCAAGAGCCGACTGGCTGCGCCGACCCAGTCGGCAAGCGTCGAGCGGTCAAGATCGACTCCTTCCCGCGCATAGATCTCGGACTGACGATAGAGCGGCAGGTGATCGGCGTACTTCGAGACCAGCACATGGGCGAGCAGGCCAGGGCCGGGGATGCCGCGATCGATAGGCCGCGATGGTGCTCCAGCTTCGACGACCTTTTCGCAACTGCGGCAGTTCAACTTCGGCCGCACATGGCGAATGACCTTGAAGCTCGACGGAACATACTCCAGCATCTCCGAGACATCTTCACCGAACTTGCGCAGTTCGCCGCCGCAGTCGGGGCAGGCTTCCGAGGACGGCATGTGAGTGTGCACTTCGCGCGGCAGATGCTCAGGCAGCGGACGTCGCGATGGCTTGGCTGCATCTTCAGCAGAAGAGAGGCGCTCAGCAACCATGCGCTCAGCGCGAACCGTCTCCAGTTCTTCGAGCTTCAGCTCCAGTTGTTCGATCTCGCGCGTGCCCCGCTCGCTCTTCACTCCGAAGACCATGCGCCGAAGCTTGGCGATGATCAGCTTCAGGTGTTCGATCTCGTGATCGCGGGAGAGGAGCCGATCGTGATGAGCGAGAAGCAACGACCGCAATGCGTCGGCGTCCAGCGTACTCAGATCAGGGAGCGTGGGTGCCGCAGCCATGCTTCGCAGTATGCCATCAAGCGAGTCGTTTTGCACCAGAAAATGTGCATCCTCACACTGCCGCTTGTGGTGCCCAACTACGCTCCACGTGCCGCCAGTCGATGCCCTCCAGCAGCATCGATAACCGGGCTCGTGTCAGCGCCACGCTTCCGCTCGTGGCTTGCGGCCAGGTGAAGCGTCCACGCTCCAGGCGCTTGGCCAGAAGACAGAGGCCGTCGCCATCCCACCACAATGCCTTGATCAGATCGCCGCGCCGTCCGCGGAAGACGAACACGTGGCCCGAGAATGGATCCTGTTCGAGCGTCGTCTGCACCATCCCGCTCAGGCCGGTAAAGCCACGCCGAAGATCCGTCACTCCGGCCACGATCCACACTCGCGTGCCAGTCCTGAGTTCGATCACCGTAGCAGGCGCTCCAGCACCAGGCGCAGGGACTCGCGATCGGGACTACCTTCGATCGTCATCAGCGCCTTGCCCGGAAACTCCAGGTTGATCGAGCCAGCGGTACGCTGTGTCGGCGCGATCGCGCAGGCATCGACTTCGTCCGCTGTTGCGATATGGACGGGCAACAGCCTTACTCCACTTACGCCACGATCCACAAGCAACCCTTGCTTGTACAACCCACGCCATGCGAACACCTGGTTCGCGTTCACACCGTGCTCGCGGGCTACCCGCGCCACCGATGCTCCTGGCACAAGCGTCGCCTCCACCATCTGACGCTTCTGCT
>Ga0102924_1004604_pt1 | contig 13798 bp, 12 predicted proteins | sample PaiPotPPM11metaG_FD_80116 | JGI IMG/M metagenome (GOLD analysis project Ga0102924, IMG submission 80116) | Iron sulfur acid spring bacterial and archeal communities from Banff, Canada, to study Microbial Dark Matter (Phase II) - Paint Pots PPM... ... | reverse complement strand
TTGCGGAGCCGGCGTGGCAGAGTGCCGTGCTCGTGAAGACACCATCGGGACTACAGGGCGGCGCAGCGGGCCTGTTGGCCATCGCGCCGCGCGTCCCGCTACTCTGGCCGCTCGCGCCGCTCGTACTGCTCCAGCACAACACCCGACACGCGTTCGGCGCCACACCAGCATCTCGGTAGCTACCCATGCCGCGGACCGCCCCATGCGCTGCCCGCGCAGACTGGTCTCATTGGTCGCCTGGCCGCCAACGCACAACGAAATAGTCTACGACGGCCGAATCGGGAAACCGCGTACGGACGCCGGCGCCAAACGCGGAATCGATCGGCATTGAAAAGCCGGGCGCGGTATTGATCGCGATGACCGTGACGCCGGTCGAATCTATCGTCCGGAGGAGACGGGCATCTCGACCGGCCGAGTCATCAAGGAAATCGAATAGGGTACGCGTTGGATTCCGGCGCTGCGCCAGGAAGTACAACTCGGGGCAGTCGGGACCAGCATAGATGTATCCGCCCGGTGTGCTGTGCGCGTCCAGCAGTTGAACGACGCGCTCGTAGGTCTCCGCCAGGGTGGAGCTCGACACGACACCGGTGCGCGCAATAGCAAGCGGGACACGTGGCCAGCGTTCGGTGGGCAGATAGGTGCCAAGCGTGGTCACATGGCCCGGGTTGAACGCCGCCAGCCCGTAAGCCAGAAAGAACCCTCCGACCAACGCCGACCTCGGCCCGGCGCCAGATGAACGCGTAGTCACAATTGCCAGCAGTGCGAGAATCGCAATTGGCCCGAAGTACTGAATGTTTCCCCAGCCGGCATACGGCACCTGGATGAGGCTACACAAAGCCGTCATGCACAGCAGAAGCCAGAGTTGCTCGCGACGCACGTCGGGAGAACACACACGCTCGCTTTGCGCGGTCAGGAGCACGCACCCCGCGAGGACGGCAACTGGGGCGACGTAACTAACGGTCCACCACACGCCGACGTACGGTCTTCCACCGTGCACCGTGGCTAGAGCGAGCACAGTTAGGATGGCGGCGTACGCTCCCAGGATAATGCGGCCTCCGCGCGTCCGCTCGGACACTGTGGTCCCGACCGTGGCCGCCGGTGGCACCACGACGAGCAACCAAGGCAGCGCAGCTACCACGGTGCGTAGCGATAGCGGCGGCAGGACGGTGAATGCGAATCGCCTGAAAGGCGCGACGAACACGCCGTGCAGAAGAGCGCCGACGGACCCGGACGTGACGTACGGATAGAGGAACGTCACCACCGGAACGGCGATGCCAAGAACGAACGGTCCCAGCAGCCTCGACATTCGGCGCAGGCGGTTCGCCGAACCCTCTGCCGACGCGTCTCGCCACGCCGCGCGAACGAGAACTGCGACGAGCGCCGTACCGGGCACAACGAAGTGAAAGACCGCCGCAGCGCCGGAAATCGGACGGATGAGGTACACTAGGATCAGCACGAAGAGAAGGCCGCCGGTCGTTACAAGCGCCGCGTACGCGCGGTCGCGGCGAACGACGTCGCGCTGCGGAAGCGGGGTGGCTGTGCATTGCTCGTCAAACGCGAGAAAGAGTAGCGCCGCCGCGACGTAAAACAGCCCGACGATCTTCACGATGATAGAAAGCCCTCCAGCGACGCCCGCACCAAAAAGCCACGCCCGTCTCCGAGTCTCGGTGAACCGGATCAGCGCCGCCGTACCGAACGTGGCCAGAAACAGATTGTAGGCCGAGGGCATCGCGGCTGGGTATGTGGCAATGCTCCAGACCACACAGAGGAAAGTGACTGCGGCGGCCACGCCGGGACCGGCAAAACGAGTCGCGATGTAAAACACTGTCGGGACCCACAACAGGAAGACGGCGAACATCGCGTACCGCAGAGCAATTAGCCGAGTCCCCATCGTCCGAAACACCAGCGCGTCGAACTGCGCTAAGCCTCCGGTATACACGTCGTCGAAATCGCGGTGCGGGAGGTCCCCTTGGAGCACGCGCTCTGCAGATTGCCCCAGCGTGCCATCGTCCATTGGCACCCATCCCCGGTCGAGACGCGGCCCGACATACGCCGCACACGCCAGCCATACGCCGACGAGCGCGACCCAGCGCCACCCACGCCAGGTCCGGACTCGCTCGGTTCGGCGTGCCGGCGGAATATCCACCAGCATCCGTGCCCCGACCGCGAGACTCACGGCCAGATTGCGGGTAGCATGGCGGTCGCTCCGAAACCTGGCTCCCATCGGAGTCGTCCCCGTATGACGCAGCGAGGCACTCGCAGAGCGTTACGCCTTCGGTCTAAGAGTCTACGCGCGTCGCGCAACAACATGAGACGAGCATCGTATCCTCGACATCGACCAGATGACGTGCAACATTGAGCGCCAGCAAAATGGCGATGTCAATTAGACCTCACACTGCCCCATTGCGATGCGCGTAGTCATTCTGGCAGGTGGCCTCGGGACGCGGTTAGCCGAGGAAACTACAGTCCGACCAAAGCCCATGGTCGAAATCGGTGGTAAGCCGATCCTGTGGCACATCATGCACATCTATGCCAGCGCCGGGTACTGCGACTTTCTCGTGGCGTGCGGCTACAAGGGCGAAATCATCAAGGCGTACTTCCACGATTTTTGGATGCACAACAGCGACCTGCTAATCAATTTGCGGGACGGCTCCTGCACGGCGATGAATTCAAGCACCCCAGACTGGCGGGTGCGAGTCGTGGACACGGGCGCAACCACCCTGACTGGAGGGCGGCTGCTGCGGCTCAAAGAGTGGATCGGCCAAGGCACCTTTATGGTCACCTATGGCGACGGCGTGGCCAATGTCGCGCTCCAGGCCCTGGTGGATTTTCATCGCAGCCACGGCAAGTTGGCGACGGTCACAGCGGTTTCCCCAATCGCGAGGTTCGGCAGTCTCGTGCTGGCGGGGAATGCAGTGTCTCAGTTCTGCGAAAAGCCGCAAACGGGCGAAGGCTGGATAAACGGTGGCTTCTTTGTCTTCGAGCCCGGGGTCCTGGACTATATCGGGGGCGATCAAACGTCCCTGGAGCAGGAGCCGCTCGAGCGGTTAGCGGCAGACGGACAGCTCATGGCATTTCGCCACGAAGGTTTCTGGCACCCCATGGACACGCTGCGGGACATGCAGTTCCTCGACACACTGTGGACGGCTGGCAAGGCGCCATGGAAAACTTGGTGAGGCCGGATTCACTCGCAACGTTTTATCGAGGAAAGACCGTCCTCGTCACGGGCCACACAGGGTTCAAAGGAGGGTGGCTTAGTGAGTGGCTGAAGATCTTGGGCGCCCGGGTGATCGGGTTGGCCCTGCCCCCGGAGACTCAGCCCAATCTGTTCGAGGCGGCTCGCATCGGCGAGGGCATGTCCACGGTTCTCGGAGACATTCGGGATCTCAAGACAGTCCGTGCCCTGTTTGATGAACACGCCCCAGAAATCGTATTCCACAACGCCGCGCAGGCGCTCGTACGCCGCGCCTACCGCGACCCGCCAGCGACCTATGCGACCAACGTGATGGGCACCGTCCACGTCTTGGAGGCGGTGCGGCGGGCCCGGTCTGTCCGAGTAGTCGTCGTCATCAGCAGCGACAAGTGTTACGAGAACCGCGAATGGGTGTGGGGCTACCGCGAGACGGATCCGATCGGAGGGCGCGACCCGTATAGCTCTAGCAAAGCCTGCGTGGAGCTCGTCACTGCGGCGTACCGCCGCTCTTTCTTTGCGCAGGCTGACGCCTCGGCAACCATCGCCTCGGCCCGGGCCGGCAACGTCATCGGCGGGGGAGACTGGGCGGATGACCGGTTGGTGCCCGATATCGTGCGCGGCATCGCGACAGGCCAAGCTATCGCTCTGCGCAACCCCGGCGCGCTTCGTCCATGGCAGCATGTTCTGGAGCCGGTCAGAGGGTACCTGACGCTGGCGCAACGGCTGTGGGCATCTGATTCTGCCTACGCCGAGCCGTGGAATTTTGGCCCGGCCGGAGACGGAGCGATGTCCGTTTCCGAGCTAGCGAGGCGGGTTATCGCCACGTGGGGGAAAGGTGAGCTAGTCGTCAAGAATGACGGCGAGCAGCCGCCTGAGTCCCAGGACCTGAGGCTGGACTCCAGCAAGGCCCGATTGCGGCTGGGGTGGCAAACCATCCTCAGCGCTGATGAAAGTGTGCAGTTAACTGTCGATTGGTACCGCAGTTATCTAGACAATCCTGAGTGCGCACCCCAAGTGACTGCACGGCAGCTTCGAGATTACATGAGGAAAGCGGACCCGTGAGAACCATTCGCTCCGCGCTGGTCACCGGTGCCACCGGGTTCATTGGCTCAGCCCTTGTGCGTCGGCTAGTGGCTGAGGGGGTCGACGTCTTCTGCTTGTTGCGTGAGACGTCGAAGAGCCGAGCTGTTCTCGACTCGTTCCCCGACATCCACCGTCTCGAGGTCCCATCTTTTGACACCCCGTGCCTCACCAGCCGTCTCACGGGGGTTTCGGCGGAAGTAGTTTTTCATTTGGCGTCGTACGGCGTCGATCAGGACGACCGCGATTCGGACGCCATGCTCGATGGCAACGTGGGTCTCGTTGCTCGCATGGTGAGCGCTACCGCGCATTGGCCTCTACAGCGATTTATCCATACGGGCAGTTGCGCCGAGTACGGCGCCCCCCTCTCGCGCGAGCTCCCTCTAACGGAGACACAACCACTACGGCCTTTGTCCATCTACGGGGCTGCCAAAGCTGCGTCAGTGCTGTACGCAACCGCCCTCGCAACCCGGCTCAATATTCCGCTCGTCACTCTTCGGTTGTTCGGTGTTTTCGGCGTCGGCGAGCGGCCGCGGCGGCTAGTCCCCTATTTGGTCCACCGGCTTCAGTCGAACGAGCCCGTCGACCTCACGCCTGGCGAACAGGTACGAGACGTTCTCTATGTGGACGACGTCGTGGACGCTTTTCTCGCCGCTGCGCGCAGCGACGGGCTGCCGCCGCATCAGGTCTACAACGTGTGCTCTGGCAAAGCAGTGACTGTACGCGAACTCGGCGAGCTCGTGGCGCGAGTCATGGGGAAGTCCGAAACGTTGCTGCATTGGGGACAGCGGCCCTACCGGGCCGATGAGCCCATGTGCGTCGTGGGCAGCAATGAAAAGTTCACTCGAGCGACCGACTGGCGTCCTCGCACACCGCTGGAGGAAGGCGTGCGCCGCGCTGTTGAGGCTATTGAGGACCAGCAGGTTGCAACCCAGCCGTGACATGAATTTCGATAGGTTTGCGCACGATTACACCCATGTGCTCGATCGCGGAGTAGCGTTTTCCGGCGAGAGCTCGGCGTATTTTGCCGACTACAAAGCCCAATACTTGGCGCGCCTCCTGCCGAGCGGCTTTGCCGGTAAAGTGTTGGAGTACGGATGCGGTGTCGGTATGCTTGCGGCCGCCGTGAAGCGGGATCTTCCGAGTTGCGAGCTGCACGGGTTCGACGTCTCGACCGAGAGCATTTCGAAGATCGAACCCGGCCTCGCTGCGCGCGGCCATTTCACGTCGTGCCTTGCAGACTTGGATTGCAATTACAGTGTTGTCATCTTGGCCAATGTGGTTCACCACATAGCTCCTGAAAACCGACAGGCGGCCATCAGAGAACTAGCAGAAAGGTTGGACGCAGGAGGGAAACTGGTCGTATTCGAGCACAATCCGATCAACCCACTGACGCGCAGGGTGGTCGACCGGTGTCCGTTCGATGACGACGCCATCTTGCTGCGCCCGCGTGAGCTTGCCACCTATGTCGCCGGCGCAGGCCTCCGACGCGTAAGCTGCGAGTACATCGTGTTTCTGCCGCGTGCGCTCTCGCTGCTTCGCCCACTCGAGCCGTTGCTCTCCTGGTTGCCGTTGGGCGCGCAATACGCCATGGTTGCGCAGAAACATGCCTGATCAGAAACGGCTGCTGAGCATCGTGGTGCCAGTGTTCAATGAAGAGCAGAACGTAGAACCGCTCTACCTAGCCGTCTGCCGTGCCATGACCGGCATCGCCGAGCGTTACGATCACGAGCTGCTCTTTACCGACAATCACAGCACCGATCAAACTTTTCCGCTGTTGCAAGGCTTGGCTGCGCGTGACAAGCGGGTTCGAGTGTTGCGCTTTTCTCGAAACTTTGGCTTTCAGAGATCCATTTTCACGGGGTACGCCCACGCCATGGGAGCCGCCGCCATCCAATTGGACGGCGACCTGCAAGACCCTCCCAGTTTGATCCCTGAACTAGTTCGCAAGTGGGAAGAGGGTTATCAGGTTGTGTATGGCGTGCGGAAAGGTCGCAAAGAGGGCTGGGCGATCACGCTTCTACGAAAAGCGTTCTATCGTCTCATTGACGCACTAAGCGAAGATGACTTGCCACATGACGCCGGCGATTTCCGCTTGTTGGACCGTTGCGTGCTGGATGAGCTGATGAGATTTGAGGACTACCAGCCATACCTGCGCGGAACAATCGCCAGCTTGGGATTCAATCAGATCGGCGTCCCTTACGACAGAGACGAGCGTCGGCGGGGAAAGAGCAAGTTCGCGTTTCGGCAGCTAGTAGGGTTGGCTGTGAGCGGAATTCTGAACCATTCGATCGTCCCGCTGCGCATGGCCACATATCTGGGGTTGGGCGTTTCACTGATCACGCTGCTGGCGACCTTGGCGTACTTCATAAGTAGACTCCTATTCGGCAATAGCTGGCCGCCCGGATTTGCCACCCTTGTCGTCCTCATTCTTGGCTCCGTGAGTCTCAACGCGCTGTTCCTAGGTATCATCGGGGAATACCTCGGCCGGATTTACCAACAGGTCAGAAAGCGGCCGCTCACGATCATCGAGCGTGAAATCAATCCCTACAGCGGCTCCATGCGCGGCGGGTCCGCGGAGCCCCTTCCAGCCCCGGCGGCGCTCCGACGCCCAGCGTAAGCGGAACGGCGACGCCTCACCGCGCGTCGCGCTGCCACCCTCGCGACCAGGCCGGTCGCCTCAGGACCCCGAGCGCCATCGCACGGTGAAGTTGTCCACCACGGCCGAATCCGGGAACCTGACTCGCAAGGCTCCGCCGAGCGTGGCATCGATGGGAGACGAGAAAATCGGCTTGTTATTGAGCGCGATCGCCCCCACGCGCAGAGAGTCGATGGTCCGAATGAGACGCGCGTCGCGACCCGCGGTGTCATCGAAGAAGTCGAACAGCGTGCGCGTCGGATTTCGGCGCTGTGCGAGGAAGTACATCTGTGGCGAGTCGGGCCCGGCATAGATGAACGCGCCCGGCGGGCTATGCATGTCTAGCAATTGGATGATCCGCTCGTAACTCCTCGCCTCAACGGCGCTGACTTTCACGCCGGTGCGCTCAATGGCTAGCGGAACTTGCGGCCACGCGTCAGGCGCGAGATAACTGCCCTTCCACAAGGCCACGTGATTCGGGTTTACGGCCGCCACGCCAAACGCCAGGAAAAAACCCGCGGCGATAGCAGGTCGCAGACCAGGCCCGCCTGGCTGCGTCGTAACAATCGCCAGCAGCGCAAGGGTGGCCAGCGGCGCGAAGTAGAGTATGTAACCCCAGTTGGCAAGCGGCACCTGAACGAGGCTGCACATCGCGGTCATGCAGAGCAGGAGCCAGAGCTGCTCGCGGCGCGGCCTAGGGATCCGTGCACGCGCATTCTCGGTCGCCAACAAGAGGCAACCGGCGGCCACGGTGCACGGCGCGACGTAACACACCGTCAGCCACACGACGACGTACGGTATTCCTCCATGCACCGTTGCGAGCGCCAGGATCGCGAGGCTCGCCGTCAGGACCGCCAGCGCGATGCTGTCCGCGCGATCCCTTGCTCTGCCAGTGCTGGCGCGGGGGGGGATGAGAACCAAGACCCACGGTAGCGCGGCGCCAAGGGTATTGAGCGAGGCCGGCGGGACTACCGCATAGTGAAAGCGCTTGAGTGGCTCGCCGAACACACCCTGCAATACCGCGCCAACTGAGCCGGATGCGATGTACGGAGCAATGAATAACGCCAGCGGGATAGTGACCCCGAGGGTGAACGGTCCCAGGAGCCCACCCAGACGTCGCAAGCGCGTGATGCCCGGCCCCGCGACAGTGTGTCGCCACTCCGCGCCTGCAAGCACGCCGAGAAGCATGGCTGAAGGGAGGACGAAATGCAGTAGCCGCGACGCCCGGGGTATGTCGTGAACGAGACGAATCAAGGTCGCAACAAAGAGCGCAGAGGCGACGGTCACGAGAAGCGCGTATCCCCAGTGTCGGCGCGCGGCCACGAATTCCGGATGCGGCTGCGTGGCGGCGGTCTGTTGCTCGTCGAAGGCCAAGAAGAGTACAGCCGCGGCGATGTAGTAGAGACCTACGACCTTAACTGCGATAGATGCGCCACCGGCTAGTCCCGCTGCCATCACCCAGTACACGCGCCGTGTTTCTGTGAAGCGGATGAGCGCAACCGTGCCAAACGTAGCCAGGAACAGATTGTACGAGGACGGCATCGCGGACGGGTTCGTGGCAAGTGTCCACACGACGCACAGCAGCGTGACCGCGGCAGCCGCAACGGGGCGGGCAAAACGAGTTGCGATGTAGTACACCGCCGGCACCCAGAGCAGGAAAACTGCAAACATCGCGATTCGCAGCGCGATGAGCCGAGTTCCCAGGACCCGGAAAACCACGGCGTCGAATTCAGCCAACCCGCCGGTATACACGTCGTCGAAATCGCGGTGCGGAAGCTCGCCATGCAGCACGCGCTCGGCTGATTGGCCGAGCGTGCCCTCGTCCATGGGGACCCATCCGCGGTCGAGGTGCTGCCCGACATAGACTGCACTGCACAACCACACGGCCACGAGCGCGAGCCAGTGGCGCGCGTGACGAGCACCCCGCCCAAGGGTAGAGGTAGTCGTGACCGGTGTGGATGTGGTAGCCGCGACGCTCATAAGACCAACAAGACGACCCGCGCAGTTCCGTGAAGCGCGCTAGCGCTCAGCCTTCGCCTCGACGAGCGGCAAGCCCTCGAATACCAAGTGAGCTCGTGTGTCCCGGCGACTAAGATCGGACGGTGCGCTGCTGCTGCGATTCAATCTGGTTTTGCACTTGACGGCGAAACTCGAGCGGGTGACCGATCATCTGTATCGGTTCGGGAGTGCCCCCCGTCCCGCGCACGACAACGCTTCCATAGTCAAGCGCTCGGCCGAAGAGAGTCTGCTCAACTTCGATGCTTTCCACTTTGGAGAGCAATATCTCAAGGGAGCGACGGAGAGCTATTCCGGTGCTTATAGTGACGCGCCTCGTCGTGACTGTGAGCGCCGTGGACAGCCGGCGCAACATGCCGCTCCCCGCCACGCATAGGCCGGCGACGACGAGTATGAACCCCGCGACCGCGAGGTGCTTGGGATCCCCTGGATAAGTCCGCTCAAGGAACTTCGGCCGCGCTGCAGCGACGATACCGCCCACGACGAGGACTCCGCCGAGGGCAAAGCTGGGCACAAGCACTATCCAGTGCAGGTGCGTCCTGTACACGACGCGTTCGTCCTGGGTTAGATCCTGACCGTCAAAAGCCATAAGCTCGCAACTGAACGCGTATCATGGTGGGCCAAGGGCGAAGCCAGTGTGCCGCGATGCGAGATTATACGACACTGGCCAACTAGAGTCACGAAGGCTGGCGCGCTTCAGCACGCAACCCATCCGCGCCCGCGACGGGCGAGACTATCTTGCTTGCCAACGCTTGGCCGGGATGGCGAAACCGGTAGACGCAAGGGACTTAAAATCCCTTGGGCGAAAGCCCATGCGGGTTCGATCCCCGCTCCCGGCATAGCGTTAGCTAGCGACTCCTAGAAATAGCTTTACGACTGGTAGCGGCAACGGTAGGGTCGCGCCCCATGTTTGCACGCCGTGCACGCTGCGAATCCGTGAGCCTGGCCGCGCCGATGTAGGGGCCGTAGGTAGGAGTTCCGGAAGCCGTCGCGTCTGTGATAGCTCGCGCGGTGTCATCGCTCGCAAACTCGCCGATGTCGACACGCGCTATTCCTGCAGGCAGAGCCGTGCGCTATTTCGGGAGACCGGGGTATTAGTGGAGGCGTGACTGCCAGTCGCGGGGGACTTTGCCCTGCGGCCCTGGCACTGGTTGGGTCGCCGGGTGCCAACGCGGTGGCGCGAGGGAAGGGCCGTCGAGGAAGGCCTGCGTGCGGTAATCGTAGAACCAGTCCTCGCCTGGCTCGAAACTCGCGATGATCGGATGGCCGGTCTCGTGATTGTGTGCGGTCGCATGTTGGCTCGGCGATGAGTCGCAGCAGCCGATGTGTCCGCACTCCGCACACCGCCTGAGGTGCAACCACCAACCGCCTGCAGCCAGGCACTCTACGCAGGCGTCCCCACTCGGTCGGACACTAGGATCTATTCCCGCGGTCTTGTGTGTCACCGTGCCCCCAATTCATTCCTGGTCCGAACCTCACATCAGGAGGCGATATGCCATCACCACGAACGAACGTCGACGCTCCCTCGTTTGTGGTCACCATGACGCTCATCGTCGCCGACGTCGCGCGCTCGCAGGCGTTTTACCGCGACGTGTTCGGCGCCACGGTATTACGCGAGAGCGATGCATCCCTGGGGGAGCCGGCGTATCTGCGACTCGGCAACATTTGGCTCAGCATCAATGTCGGCGGCGGCCCCACCGACGACAAGCCCGAGGTCATCGCGACGCCGCCGCAACATCCCAACGAGCTGAGTGGCTTCATGAACCTGAGGGTCACGGATATCGCGCGATTCTACGAGCTGTGGCGTTCTCGCGGTGCAACGTTCATTACCACACCGAAGGTGCACGTCTCGGAAATCCGGTGTTATATCCGAGACCCGGACGGATATCTCATTGAAGTCGGCCAGACGACCTTCACCGCCTCGCCACTCGATCTTTACAGCTAGTGGGACGGCTCGGCTGGCGCGGGGGTGGCGTACACCGTGCCGTGATGGTATAAAACGGCAGTCGTTCGGAGCATTTCAACCATATCGAGAAGAATGCCAATGAAGTACGTGATCAGCTGGTTCGAACGCCCGCAGGGTTCGCCCCTAGAGTACGAGAATGCCCAGAAGCGAATCCTTGAGGTGTTCGGTCAATGGAAGGCGCCCGCCAATTTCAAGGTCGAATTCTTCGTCGTTCGAGTCGGCGAGTGGGGTGGGCACATGCTGGTAGACTGCGACGATCCGCTGACCATTCACAAGTTTTGTTCGATGCTACCTGCCTTCGTATTCGAGGCGCGACCCGTCATTACGGTCGAGGAAGCCGTCCGCGGCGAACTCGAGGTAATTGCCTGGCGAGATGGACTGAAACGCAAGTGATCGTGCGCGCTAGCTAGGGCGTAGGTGTGCTGTAACTACTTCAGGCTCGCGTGGGAACCGCATCACAGTGCGTGGGCTCGGGCCGGCGCGCCTCAGTAGGATAGGGCGGGTTTGCCCAACGCGGTGCCGCGCCACTCCGACAGCATGTTGTCGTCGGTAATCACATCTGCGTTGGTGATGCGGGCGAGCACCGATGCTCGTGTTTCGAGCCCATAGCTTACTGGGGGTCGACCCAGCGATCCTGGAAGTGCCAGCAGCGCGTCCAGCCGGGCGGTCGCATGAGGGTCCGAGGCATCGAATGCGGGCCGACCGTCTTCGCGTCGGAGTCCACGAAGGAGCGCTGACCACCTGCCAGCATCGAACGCGATGGGCGCGTTGCTCACTGCGACGAAGTTCAGGCAGCGGAGGCCGTACGGGAACAGGGAGAGCGCTGTCTTCGCAGCATCCGGAGACCACGTGGTATTGAAATACAATACGCCGCCGGCCAGAAGGTGACGGCGAGCCAACTGCATGAATTCCGTGGACAGGAGATTGGTCGCGTGCGCTCGACCGTGAAAGGTCATATTCATGACGATCGCATCAAAGCGCTCCGCCGGGTGCCGGCCCAGCCATCGACGACCGTCGTCGATGATCAGCTCGAATCGGGGATCACTCAGCAGCCCACGGACCACCGCGTGATGCGCTATGATGCGCACATAGCCGGGATTGATCTCGACTGAGGTCAAATGCTCGACGCCCGGAAGCTGGGTCAGCACTCGGGCCCACGATCCAGCCGACAGTCCGATCTCGAGCACCCGGCGTGGGTGCGGATGCAGCGCCGCAAGTGCATACGCGCGCACGATCCCGTTGCGATCGTTGAGCAGGTCGGTCGAGATGTAGCCGTCGTAGGCGCCGCCCCCGAAGATCTCGCCATCGGGCGTGACAGCAACGATGTCGCTCCTCGTCTCCACCACCTCGGAGAATCTCGGATAATCGCGGAACGCCTCCTTGTAAAGCAGACGCTCGTATAGGCGATCGAACAGTGGTTGGGTCGTCGCGAGCATGAGCCAGGCTGTCGCGGCACTAAGGGCAAGCAGCGCACCGATACGGACAGCCCGGTCGCGAGATCGCCGTAGGGATCTTCGCTCCTCTGAAACGGCGACCGCCGCAGCGAGACCGAGCCCGGTGAGCGCGAGCGCGCGGGCGATATCCGCGACCGTCCACGCGTCAGTGAGCACAAAACCGGTGATCAAGCATCCGATGGCGGAGCCGAGAATGCTCGCGAGGTACAGGTACGACAAACGCGCACCGACCGCTTCCTCTGGTGCGATCCCCAAATGGCTAACGACCGGCATGACAATACCGAACATGGCGGCCGCAGGCAGCACGAGCGCCAGGCCGAGCTTCCACGCGCCGTGCGCCGCGAGCCACGCAAGGCCGGGCACGACCGCAAAACCAGCCAGAGCGGCGGCGCCGAGCGCGGCGGCCACTATGCGGAGTTGATAGGATGTCGATCTCTGACTCGCCGAAGTCAGCGCCGAACGGCTGGCCAGTGCACCCGCGGCCAGACCAGCCAGATACACGCCGAGTACCAACCCGAAGATGGTGGGTGTGGATCCGGTAGCGAAGGAGAATACGCGAATCCAGAGGATCTCGTAGGATAGAGAGACGAAGCCGCTAAGCGTGACTACCACCAGCGCGACAACGAAGCTCACGCCGCGATTTCCAAGCGTCCCATGCCGCGTTCGTACTCGCCGCGGACGAAGGCGGCGATCGAGACGACGGCGTTGCACGCTGCGGCCACCCAAACGGATCTCTGCAGGCCGAGCCGCGGCAGAAGGATGCCGACCGTGAGACACGCCGCGAGCGCCGATCCGGCGGTGTTGACCCAGTACAATGTGCCGACGGACCATCCGACGTTGCCCGACACAGCCACCGCGTACGCCACCAACAGCGGGAGCGTCGCGCCCATGAGAACCGTGGGTACAAGCACGAGCGCGAATGTAACGATCCCGGTGCCCCACGGCCCGAGCCCAAGCGAGAGGCGCCCGACAGAGTGGTAGAAGGGAATCGACAGCACGCCGAAGACGGATACGGCCAGCTCCGCGGCGCCGAACCAGCGCAGGTACCGGCAGCCTCGGTGCGCGGATACCCACCCTCCAGCAAGGCTACCGAGTCCAAGCCCAAGCAAGAACGCTGTCACTACCACCGTCACGGACTCGATATTGATGCCGAAGATGGCGTAAAGCGCCCGCTCCCACGCTACCTGATAGATGAGCGCAGCAACGCCGGAGAGAAAGAAGGCCGGCGTCAACCAGGCGAGCTCGCGGGCGACGGCATCGTCGACGGATTGGTGCGGTGGCATACCGATTCAATGTGCAGCGCGGCGAGCCTGGCCGCCCCTAGCACTGTCTTTACCTGGCGGCGCGCCCAAGCGTCACGGAAACGTCTCGGCCAAGCCGATCGTCCGTGGCTAAACAGTTGTAGCTCGCAGCCGTCGGTTGCACACCGACGCAATCGGGTGGGAGGGGCG
>Ga0102924_1004603_pt1 | contig 13801 bp, 10 predicted proteins | sample PaiPotPPM11metaG_FD_80116 | JGI IMG/M metagenome (GOLD analysis project Ga0102924, IMG submission 80116) | Iron sulfur acid spring bacterial and archeal communities from Banff, Canada, to study Microbial Dark Matter (Phase II) - Paint Pots PPM... ... | reverse complement strand
GGCAGCAGGTCGGGCTCGGGGAAGTAGCGGTAGTCGTGCGCTTCCTCCTTGGAGCGCAGCGAGCTGATGGCGCCAGAGGCAGGGTCGAAATGAAGCGTCTCCTGCTCGACCTGCCCCCCGCCCCGCAGGATCGTCGCCTGGCGGGCAACCTCGGCCTTGATCCCGCGTTCGATGAAGCGGAAGCTGTTCATGTTCTTCAGCTCGGTCTTGACGCCGAGCTCGTCGCTGCCAACGGGCCGCAGCGAGATGTTGGCGTCGCAGCGCAGCGAGCCCTCCTCCATGTTGACGTCTGAGACGCCCAGCGCGCGCAGCGTGCTGCGCAGGAGCTTCAGCCACTCGCCGGCCTGCTCGGCCGAGCGCAGGTCGGGCTCGGTGACGATCTCGGCGAGCGGCGTGCCGCCCCGGTTGAAGTCGACGATGCTGGCGTCCGAGCCGTGGATGCGCCCGCTGGCGCCCACGTGGATCAGCTTGGCGGCGTCCTCCTCCAGGTGCACGCGGTGGATGCGCACCTCGCCCAGCCTGCCGCCCAGGCACAGCGGCTCGTCGTACTGGGAGATCTGATAGCCCTTGGGCAGGTCGGGGTAGAAGTAGTTCTTGCGGTGGAAGATCGAGCGCGGCGCAAGCTGCGAGCCGAGCGCGAGGCCGATCATCAGGCCGAAGTGCACCGCGCGCGCGTTGGCCACCGGCAGGCTGCCCGGCAGCCCCAGGCAGACGGGGCAGGTGTGGGTGTTGGGCGGCTGCCCGAAGGACAGCTCACAGCCGCAGAACATCTTCGTGGCGGTGGCCAGCTGGACATGGATCTCCAGGCCGATCACGGGCTCAAGCTCCACGAGCGCCCCCCCTCCCAATCCTCGCGAGGAGCCAAGAGCGCAACGCGCGCAGATTCCACGTGCTGCGCTGGATCTCGGGTGGGCCGTCTCGTTCCCGCTCCTTCTGCGAACCCCGTCGGGTCCCTTTCATGACAGTCGTAAACGGATCCTTGGACTTCTCAGACACGCGCCGGCACTCCATCGAAGCCGATGCTCTGCTCGAGCGCGTAAGCGGCGTCGAGCACGCGGTTCTCGCTGAATGCGGGGCCGGCGATCTGCAGGCCGACTGGCAGCCCGTCGGCCAGGCCGCAGGGGATCGAGATCGCGGGGATGCCGGCGAGCGACATGGGCACGGTGCAGAAGTCGTTGAGGTACATGGCGAGCGGGTCGGCGGTCTTCTCGCCAAGCTTGAACGCGACCGATGGCGCGGTGGGCGTGACGATCAGGTCGACCTGATCGAAGGCGCTGCGGAAGTCCTCTGAGATCTTCGTGCGCACGCGCTGGGCGCGGCCGTAGTAGGCGTCGTAGTAGCCGGAGGAGAGCGCGTAGGTGCCGAGCATGATGCGCCGCTTGACCTCTGCGCCGAAGCCGTCATGGCGCGTGCGCGTGTACATATCCAGCAGGTCGCTTGGGTCATCGGCGCGCAGCCCGTAGCGCACGCCGTCGAAGCGCGCGAGGTTGGAGGAGGCCTCGGCGGGCGCGATCACGTAGTAGGCGGACAGCGCATGCGGCGCGTGCGGGAGGCGCACCTGGCTGATCTGCGCGCCGAGCGCTTCGGCCTGGACGAGCGCGGCGCGGAACGCGTCGAGCACGCCCGCTTGGATGCCCTCGCCGGTGAGCTCCTCGGGCACGCCAAGGCGCACGCCGTCGAGGCGCTCGGCGCTCGGTAGCGAGATCTCTTCGGGGAACGCCAGCGAGGTCGCGTCGCAGGGGTCCTGGCCGACCATGTGGCCGAGCAGCAGCGCGGCGTCGCGCACGTCGCGGGTGAGCGGCCCGGCCTGATCGAGCGATGAGGCGAACGCGATCATGCCGTAGCGCGAGACGGAGCCGTAGGTGGGTTTCATGCCGACGATCCCGCACAGCGCGGCGGGCTGGCGGATCGAGCCGCCGGTGTCGGTGCCGAGCGCCCACGGGGCGAGGCCGGCAGCGACCGCGGCGGCGCTGCCGCCCGAGGAGCCACCGGGCACCCGCGTGCGATCCCAGGGGTTGCGTACCGCCCCGAAGCCGGAGTTCTCGTTGGAGGAGCCCATCGCAAACTCGTCCTGGTTGGTCTTCGCCAGCAGGCTCGCGCCCGCATCCTGCAGCCGGCGGACGACGCTCGCGCTGTATGGCGGCAGATAGCCCTCGAGGATCCGCGATCCGGACTGGCTGGGGACGCCCTTGGTGCAGAACAGGTCCTTGACCGCCAGCGGCACGCCGCCGAGCGCTGCGCCCGCAATACCCTTGGGCGCCTGCTCGGCGACCCACGTGAAGCAGTTCAGCCCGTCGTCGCCGGCGGCGCGATCGTCAGCCGCACGCGAGCGGTAGGCCTCGAACAGCTCGCCGGCCGACAGCGACCCCGCGGCGATCGCGTCCGCGGCCTGCGCGGCCGACAGCGCCAACACGTCGGTCGCGCTCATGCTTGCGGGCTCGGGACCAGGAATCCGTCTTCGGCCACCGCGGGCGCCTGCGCGAGGGCGACCTCGCGCGGCAGGCACTCACGCGGCTCGTCCGGGCGCAGCGCGCCGGTGATATCGACCACGTGCGAGGTGGGCGCGACATCCTCGAGGTTCAGCTCGCCGATTTTGGCGACGTGGTCGAGCACGGCCGACAGCTCGCGCGCCATCGGCTCGATCTCATCCTCGCTGAGCGCCAGGCGAGCCAGCTGGGCGACGTGCAAGACCTCCTCGCGTCCGATCACAGGGCGGGATTCTACGGGGCGCCGGCGGACGGCTCATCTGTCGAATCCGTCTTTGTGGCGGGCGGCGCGGTCGAGCCGAGCAGCCCGCTGAAGGCGGCGCCCGCCCCGCCTGTCGGCTCGCGCGCAGGGGATGGCGTGGTGCTCTGTTCCTGCATCTCCAGATAGCCGCCGTAGGTGATCGCGGCGGCGGCGATGAGGGCGAGCCAGATGCCGACCTTGATGCCGGCGGAAGCCGTGTAGTGGATGCCCGCGACGGTCGTGCTGGTGGTGGCGGTCGGGTGGTTGATGATGCGGTAGAGGATGAAGATCATCGACAGCGCGCCCAGCCCACCGACCAGCTCCCCAGGTCGCCCGGGCAGCGCCAGCCCGCGCTGGTCGACCTTCACCCAGACGGCTGCCAGGGCGACCACGATCGTGACCAGCCACAGCCAGCGGCTGTTGGTGAACGTGTGCCAGCCGTTGGCACTCGTGCTGAAGCTCACGCCGCCGACCGACGCGTGGGAGCTGACTCCGTACCACTTGAACAAGAACAGGATGACGAGCAGCGCGAGGGCGCCAGCGCCGATCACCCGATCGCAGCGACGCAGGCGGCTGAGGTCCGAGCCCATCGGTCAGATTGTGCTCAGGGAGCCGGACGTCGCTGCGGCGAGGCGGGCGGGTACAGCGAGCTGCGTTCGTCGCGCAGCGCCTGCCAGGCGCCGAGCAGGATTGCGACCGCGCCGACCAGCGCAAGCCAGGCGCCGATGCACAGCCCGGTGGCGTGGTCGGGTCGCTCGAGCACCCGCACGACGGCCGCGATCACGCCGGCCAGGCCGAGCGCCACGCACCACACCGCGGCGGAGACTGGCAGCGCGCTGCTGCGCTCGGTCAGCGCGGTGACGACCACCATCAGCGCGGCGCACGCGGCGGCGATCAGCAGGGCCACGGACGGTCCGAACGTGTTCCAGGCGTCCAGGCTGCCGGCCGGGCTTTCATACCAGCGCAGGAACAGCGACGTGATCACGCAGCCTGCGCCCGCCAGGGCCAGCAGCTCGCCCACGCGGATCTGGCGTAGGTTCATCGCGGTCGCGCCCCCGCCCGCATCACGGCGCGGACCGTGTTTGTAGCGCGTCCCTCGGCTGGGGCGCGAACCTCGGCCGCGGTGCGGGCCTCAAATGGCATCGGGGGCAACCTCGGAGAGCAGCGTGTGGACGCTCTCCTGATAGCGGGCGGCCTGCAGGGTGTTGCGCAGCAGCATGGCGATGGTCATCGGACCAACGCCACCAGGCACCGGCGTTATAGCGCTGGCGACCTCCTTGACGGCCGCGAAGTCGACGTCGCCGACGAGCCCGCTCTTGTTGCCGGCCTGCTCGGGCGTCAGGCGGTTCATGCCGACGTCGATCACCACAGCGTCCTGCTTGACGTAGTCGGACTCGATCAGTCGCGCGCGCCCGACCGCCGCGATCAGGATGTCCGCGCGGGCGCACACCGCGCGCAAGTCGCGGGTGCGCGAGTGGCAGACCGTAACGGTGGCGTTGGCAGCGAGCAACAGCTGGGCCATGGGCTTGCCGAACAGGTTGGAGCGCCCCACGACGACCGCCTCGGCGCCCTCAGGGTCAACGTTGGCGTCTGCGAGCAGCTCCATCACGCCCAGCGGCGTGCACGGGCGCAGCCCGGGGCGCCCGAGCGACAGCAGCCCGGCGTTGACCGGCGTCAGCCCGTCAACATCCTTCTCGGGGAGGATCATGGCGGTGAGCGCCGGCCCGTCCAGGTGGGCGGGCACGGGCAGCTGCAGCAGCACGCCGCTGACCGCCCGGTCGCAGTTGAGCCGCTCGAGCTCCTCGGCCACGTCCTCGAAGGACGCGTCGACTCCCAGGCGCCTGTCGAAGGCGGCCATGCCGACTTCCTGGCAGGCGCGCTGCTTGCCGCCCACATACACGGCCGAGGCGGGGTCCTCGCCTACCAGCACGGTGGCCAGCCCCGGCAGGCGGCCGACCTGGCCGACGAACTCGTCGACCTCGCCGGCCACCTGGGCACGCACACGCGCGGCGATCGCCTTGCCGTCGATGATCGTGGCGCTCATGGTGCAGATGCTATGCGCTGGAGCGCGATGTGCGGGACCCTCAGCGTCGCGTGACCGGCGCGTACTCGGCCATCAGCTTGCGCTCGGAGCCGTCGCCGGCGAAGCGCACGACGATCACCCCGTCGGGCTCCACACCCGTGACGACACCGTCGCCGAAGGCCGCGTGCACCACGTCCTCGCCCAAACGGAAGCTGCTGGCGGGTGCGTCTGCCTGTCCCCCGCGACCTGCGGCCGCATCGCCCCCGCGATGTGCGGTCGGCCAGCCCTCGACCGGCGCCTGACCGCCGCGCGCGCCGACGGAAGCGCCGTGGCCGAGCCTGGCGCCGGCGACGGCGAGCCCGGCCGACAGCGAGCTGGCCCGGAACAGCGCTTGGCGAGGCTCGTCGAGCAGCTCGGCGGGGATCTCGTCGAGAAAGCGGCTGCGCAGCCCGTATGACTGGGCACCGAACACCGCGCGCCGGCGCGCATGGGTCAGGTATAGCTGGCGCATGGCGCGCGTGATGCCCACGTAGAACAGCCGGCGCTCCTCCTCTAGCCCACCCTCGTCGATCGCGCGCGAGTGGGGAAAGACGCCGTCCTCGCAGCCGCTGATGAACACCGTCGGATACTCCAGCCCCTTGGCGTTGTGCAGCGTCATCAGCGTCACCAGGCCCTCGTCACTGCGGCTGTCCGCATCTGCCACGAGCGCGATCTCCTGCAGGTAGGCGGCGAGCGTGTCCTGGCCCACGGCGGCCTGCGCGTCGAACGTGCGCGCCCCCTCCACCAGCTGCTCGAGGTTCTCGATGCGCCCCTGCGCCTCGATCGTACGCTCGGCCTCGAGCGCCTCGATGTAGCCCGTCTGCGAGAGCAGCGCCTCGAGCAGGTCCCCCACCGGCACGCCTTGCTGCGCGGCGCCGAGCTCGCCGTCCTGCTCGGCGGCTGCTTCACCGGAGCCGACGGCCGGCATGCCCGCCAGCTCGCGCAGATCCTCCATCGTGTCCATGAAGCGGCGCAGCGCCTTCACCGCGGCGGCGCCCAGACCGGGGACCTGATCGGGTTGCGCGGCCGCCTGCCACACCGGCACGCCGAGCGCGTCCGCATTGGCGAGTACCCGCGAGAGCGAGGTCTGCCCGATCCCCCGGCGCGGCGAGTTGACCACGCGCGTAAAGCTCACCACGTCGGCGGGGTTGGCGATCAGCGACAGGTAGGCGATCGCGTCCTTGATCTCCGCGCGTTCGAAGAACTTGGTGCCGCCGATCACCTGATAGGCGATGTCCTCGCGCGTGAGCGTTTCCTCGAGCACTCGCGACAGGGCATTTGTGCGATACAGCACCGCAATCTCCGCCCGCGAGGCGCCGTCGTCGAGCAAGCGCTGGATCTCGCCGATGACAAAGCGCGCCTCCGCGTACTCGTCGTCGAGCACGCGCAGCTGGATCTGTTCGCCCTGCCCCAGCTCGCTCCACAGCCGCTTGGCGATACCGCCGCGATTGTTGGCGATCACCGCGTTGGCCGCGCGCAGGATCGTCTCGGTCGAGCGGTAGTTCTGCTCGAGCTTGACCACGCGCGCGTCGGGGAAGTCGTCCTGAAACCCCAAGATGTTCTCGACGTCAGCACCGCGAAAGCCGTAGATCGACTGCGCGTCGTCGCCCACCACCGCCAGGTTGCGATGGCCCACCGGGCCTGCGTAGGTCGGGCGATCCCCCGGCTGCGCCCCGCCGCGCTTTGGCGGGCGCCCGCCGCCGACCAGCAGCTGCAGCAGCCGGTACTGCGCGTGGTTGGTGTCCTGGTACTCGTCGACGAGCACGTGGCGAAACGTATTGCGGTAGCGCTCGCGCACGTCCTCGAACAGCTCCAGCAGGTTGACGACCCGGAACAGCAGGTCGTCGAAGTCCATCGCGTTCATGCGGTGAAGATCGCGCTCGTAGATGTCGTACACGTCGGCGATCATCTCCTCGAAGGGCGAGCCCACCTGCTGGCGATAGGACTCCGCGTCTATCAGACGGTCCTTGGCGGCGGAGATCTGGTTGTGGATCGCGGCGGGCGTATAGCGCTTGGGGTCCACACCCACCGCGTCGGCGCTGCGCTTGGTCAGCCGCCGCGCGTCGGCCTGGTCGTAGATGGTGAACTGGCGCGTGTAGCCAAGGCGATCTGCCTCCGCGCGCAAGATGCGCGCGCACGCCGAGTGGAACGTCATCACCCACATCCCGCGGGTACTGCGACCGAGCAGCCGCTCGACGCGCTCGCGCATCTCGTTGGCGGCCTTGTTGGTGAACGTGATCGCCAAGATCTCGCCCGCCTGCGCCTGGTCTGTGTAGATCAAGAACGCGATCCGGTGCGTGAGCACACGCGTCTTGCCGCTGCCCGCGCCCGCCAGGATCAGCAGCGGCCCCTCGCCATGCGTGACGGCCTCGCGCTGGGGCTCGTTGAGGCCTTCCAGCAGCTCCTGGAGATGCTCTGCATGGGGGTTAGCTGCCATCCAATCCCCAGCATAGATGCGCCCTCGGGCGAGACGAGTAGCCCGACCGACAGATCGATCGCCGTTCCTGGCCAGGATCGAAATGCCCGCCCACCCGCGTGGCGTGCTGGCCGAAACGGGGATGCGAGCGGAGCGAGTGTCTCCCGGCTTCGGTACGCGTGCTGGCCGATCGGGGGTCCCGTCGATCCCCGATCGGTAGGACGCCGCCAGGGACGGCGAGCGGCCGTCAGCCCCCGGCCGGGTTGGGGCCCTTGACTGTGCGCAGCGGCCTGACCTCGGCGATCGGCTGGGGCCCTGCGTCCGACAGCTCGCCGGCCATCCGTTCCAGGGCGCCGATGCGCGCCGACAATGCCTGGATCGCCTCGGCGATCGGGTCGGGCAGGTGGATCCAGTCGGCGTCGGGACCCTCTGCGCTGCGCCCTTCCACGCGCACCACGTGGCCGGGGTTGCCGACCACGGTGGAGTTGGCGGGCACGTCGGTGATGACCACGCTGTTGGCGCCGATCTTGGCGCCGTGGCCGACGGTGATCGGGCCCAGCAGCTTGGCGCCCGAGCCGATCGTCACGTTGTCCTGCACGGTCGGGTGGCGCTTGCCGGTCGCAAAGCCCGTGCCGCCGAGCGTCACCCCCTGATAGAGGGTCACGTCCTTGCCGATCTCGGCGGTCTCGCCGATCACCACGCCCGTGCCGTGGTCGATGAACAGCCCGCAGGCGATGCTCGCCGCGGGATGGATCTCGATCCCCGTGAGCGCGCGGGTGAGCAGCGCCAGCAGGCGCGGGATGACCGGCACCCTGGCCTCATACAGCGCGTGCGCAACCCGGTGAGACAGCAGCGCGTGGATCCCCGGCCAGGTGGCGAGGACCTCCGCCGGCGCCACACCGCGAGCGGCCGGATCACGGTCGCGCGCGGCGCGCACATCACAGCGAACCTCGCTGACCACCCGCGCGAACGCGTTGGAGCCGGGCATGGCTACAGGGTAGCGGGCAACAGGGCGAACGTTGAGCGTGCAACCGTATTTTCCGCCAGCGCGCGACACGTCCCCGCCCCGAAGGGGCGTCCATCAAATCGGTCGTTATCAGTCGGGCGCGAAGAACGCCTGGGAGATGTAGCGCTCGCCCGAGTCGGGCATCACCACCACGATCCGCTGGCCCTTGGATTCCGGGCGTGCGGCGACCTGCAGCGCGGCCCACAGCGCGGCACCGCAGGAGATCCCGGCGAGCAGGCCCGCGCGCTTGGCACAGCGCCAGGCGGTGCTGATGGCGTCGTCGTCGGATACGGGGATCACCTCGTCGAGCAGGTCCCGGTTGAGCACCGGTGGTACGAAGCCCGCGCCGATGCCCTGGATGCGGTGCGGCCCCGGGCGCCCGCCCGACAGCACCGCCGAGTTGCGTGGCTCGACCCCGACGACGCGCAGCTTCGGGTTGGCGTGCTCGCGCAGGTACTCCCCCGTGCCAGTGATCGTCCCGCCCGTGCCCACACCGGCGACCAGCACGTCGACGCTGCCCTCCAGCGCGCGCTCGATCTCCGGGCCGGTGGTACGCCGGTGCGCCTGCGGATTGGCGGGATTGGAGAACTGGTCGGGCAGGAACACGTCCGCTTGGCGGGCCATCGCTCGGGCGGCCTGCACCGCCTCGTCCATGCCGCCCAGCGACTCGGTGATCTGTACACGCGCCCCGTACAAGCGCAGCAGGCTCTCGCGCTCGCGGCTCATCCCCTGGGGCAGCGTGAGCACCAGGTCATAGCCCTTGGCGGCGCACACGAACGCAAGCGCGATTCCCGTGTTGCCGCTGGTCGCCTCCACGATCGTGGTGCGACCCGGCTCGATCTGTCCCTCCGCCTCGGCCGCCTCGATCATCGCCACGCCGATGCGATCCTTGACGCTGCCACCCGGGTTAAACGACTCGAGCTTGGCGAACAGCTGCACGTCGTTGTCTGCCGCGGGAGTGCCCTCCAGCATGCGCGAAAGCCCGACCAGCGGGGTGTTGCCGACCAGTTCGGCAATGTTGATCGGGATTCGGGCCACCGGCCCACGACAATAGTGCAGGGGACCGGACGCCCCGCGCGCCGGCTGCTACTACTTGCCCGGCTTGGGCTTGGGCTTGGTGGGACGGCTCTTTACCAGCGCGAGGTGGACGATCGCGCTGTGCGCCCTTGTCGGGCCGGGGAGGACCGCCAGGATCACCAGTTTGGCGCTGAGGCGCCCGTGATGGGAGGCCAACAGCGCACGCCCTGCGCGATTGAGCTTGACGGTCACCGTCGCGCTGCGGCCCGACGGGATCGAGAAGCTGGCGGTGCCGATCGCCTTGGCGCCGAAGCGCGGCCTATGACCCTTCTTGGTCTTGAGCTTGACCTTGACCTCGATCGTCAGCCTGCCCGTGCACAGACCCGAGAACGCAAGCCCCGTCGAGCTCAGCCTAACGGTCGCGCGGTTGTGCGCAGCCACGGCAACGCCCCTGCTGACCAGCGCCACAGCGCAGCTGGCCCGCACGGCGGGCCCGAAGCCGAGGACAGCGTTGTTGGCGGAGGTCGGTGTGGAGCTTGATCCGCTACCCGAAACACCGCCAGGCGTCACCGCAGCGAAGGTGAACTCGTCCTTGGGGCGCTTGAGCGTGCTCGTCCCCGCCGCGGTCGTCACCCTCACGTCGACGCTGCCAGGCGCCTCGGCTGGTGAGACTGCCGTAATCGAATCGGCGGAGTTCACTTTGACGTTCGTCGCTGCCACCGAGCCAAAGTCCACCGCTTCGACTTCTTCGAAATGGCTGCCTTCGATGGTCACTGTGGTCCCTCCGCTGGCGGGCCCTTCATTGGGCAATACGCTTTCGATCACCGGCGACGGCGGGTTGGGTTTACCCGAGGACTGATATGTGAACGCACCATTCAGCGTGTCCTTGCCCGACGCGGTCCTGACAGTCACAGACACGGTGTTCGATCCCTGCGGGTCGATAACTGTGATCGCGGTCCCTGCGGGGTTCACGTCAACGATCTTGGCCGCGCGCGAGGCGAACTTGACTTCTTCGACTTCGTCGAAGTTGGCGCCGCTGATCGTGACTTCGGTGCCGCCCGCCGCGGGGCCCGTTTCCGGGCTCACGCTCGTTACCAGGGGCGACGGCCCGGGCGGCGGCCTGAACGGCCAGGCCGCTCCCACGCCGCCGCTGTCGGTCGGGGCGCCGACGAGCGCGCGTTCGCCGTTGGCCGAGAGAGCGACGCTCGCCCCGAACAGGCCTTGGCCCCTCTCTTCACCGACCGTGAGCTCCTGTTGCTCGCTCCAGCTCGAGCCCGAGCCGGTGAACAGCCACGCCGCCCCGTTGCCCGCACCAGCTTTGGGGCTGCCGATCAGGGCGGCGCTGCCGTCTGTGGACAGCGCGACGCTGTAGCCGAAGTCCACCTGGCCACCTTCCCCGCCCGCGGTGAGCTTGGGCCCCTGCGTCCACACGACTCCGCCCAAGCGCGTGAAGATCCAGGCGGCGCCGGCGCCTTCGCTGTCGCCTCGCGCTCCGACGAGCGCGGTGTTGCCATCGCCCGACAGCGCGACGCTGTAGCCAAAGCGGCCTTCGCCTATCTCATGTTCGTCTTCGTGTTCACCATGCACGGTCAGTTTCACGCCCGACTGGATGAACGACTGGCTAGCGGACGGGCGAGTGAACACCCAGGCCGCGCCCGCGTTGACGGTCGGCGCCGCCACTCCCGCGTTCCAGGTGACTCCGGCGACAGTGGGCCCGCCGATCAGCGCCATGTCGCCGTTTTCAGACAGCGCCACGCTCAAGCCGAAGTGGCCTTCGCTGCTTTCCGAGCCGCCCGTCAGCTCTTCGGCTTTGCCCCAGTTCGTGCTTTGCTGGCGCGTGAACACCCAGGCTGCGCCAGCGCTGGAACGAGCTGCGGAAGCCCCGACGAGCGCGGTTTGGCCGTCTGCCGACAGCGCGACGCTCTTGCCGAAATGGCTGGACGGCCCGAGCATGGTGGGGGCCAGCGCAGTGCCAGCCGTCCATGTGGCGCCTTCGCGGATGTAAACGCGTGCTTCGCCCGCGCCTTCGTTGGCGCGCGGCGCACCGACCAGAGCAGTGTTGCCGTCGCCCGACAGGGCCACGCTGCGACCGATGCCGCATCCGCTGATTTCACCGGGATCTTCCGTGGGGCACGTTTCGTTGTCGCTGGTAGCTTCACCGCCGGCAAGCTGCTGCGAGGACCACTTGGCGCCTTCTCGCACGAATGCCCATACGCCGCCAGAGCTCCGGGGCGCGCCGATGATCGCGGTGCTGCCATCGCCAGACAGCGCCACGCTGTAGCCGAACAGGCCTTCGCCGGAACCTCCCGCGCCTGCCAACTTCTGCTGCTGGACCAACGGATCGATGCGCAGCGGGTAGCGGGCGCCTTGTGCGTCCACGCGCAGCAGGACCCGCTGACCCTGCAGTGCGAGCCAGCTGTGCAGGGTGCGCCCGCGCGCGTCGCTGGCGACCATGTCGCCGTAGCGCAGCGACGGGCCGCCCTGGCTGGTGAAGACGATGCTCTTGCCCCTAGCGCCGAGCGTCGCGCGTGCATCGCCCGAGACGGCCAGCGACAGCGTCAGGGGCGCGCTTGCCGGTCCTGCGGGCGCCCGCGAAACCGTAAAGCCCTGCTCGAGTCCGAGCGGTCCGTTGGCATACCACTCACTCAGGCCCAAGCGTGCATAGAACACGCGATTGGCCTGCGAGCTCATACGCGCCCGGCCGGTGGCGCCCAGCGAGCGGCCGAGGCCGAGGCCGTGCAGGCCCAACCCAACACGCGTGGCGCCCGAGCTGAGCAGCACGCGGGCGGTCTGGAAGCTCACGTCCAGCCGCTGGGCCGGGTTGTGTGCGCTGAATCCGCCGCCGGCGAAGGGAAGCACGCGGTAGCTCAGATCGGCCGCGCCGAGCGTCGTGGAAACAGGGGCCATGGCGGTTAGCGGCAGGCTCGACAGCAGTGTGCGCGGCACGCTCGGCGCATGCGCCCCAACGGTGACCGACGATGCGCGGGGGCCGGTGAGCGCGTATGACAGCAGCGCTCCTAGCGCGAGTGAGATCGTCGCCGCATACGCCGCCAGCCTCCACGGGATCGCAGCCGTCCGTGCTGACAGCGCGGTCCGGTCGCCCATCAGATTCTTCCTCGCAATCCCTGCGCAGCGTTTCTCGGCATGGGCAACCCTCCGTAGTCGCGTGTACTCAAATTTGGGGCGGGTGCGAGTGCGCGCCCGCATGGCCATCCCATTCGACACCCAAAGCCACCCGTGTCCGGCCACCCGTGTCGTGCACAAAGGCTACACAGGCTCATGACTAAGTCAAGGCGAGGCCGGAGGGCGCCAAGAATCTTGGTCAGCTGGCCAAGGCCTGGCTTGACCGCTTGGTCAGATGTGGTACATGCTCGCGCCCGCCTCGCGAGCCTCTCGCTCGATCACATCGGCGATGGTGGTGTCTTTGAGCACCTGCCGCGCAGCCTCGGCGGCATCCGCGAACACACCCTGCGCGTCGCGCCCCAGCGGACCGTCGAGCAGCTCGACGATCTCCAGCACGCTGATGGCGGCGGGCTCGCGCGCGAAGCGGTAGCCGCCCTTGACGCCGCGCTGGGAGCTGACGATCCCCGCCCGCCGCAGCACGGCGAACAGCTGCTCGAGGAACTGCACCGGCACATCGCGTCTGCGCGCCAGTTCCCCGATCGGCACGGGGCCCGAGCCCGCGCTGCGACCGAGCTCGGCCAGCGCGAGCACCGCATAGGGAGACTTGCTCGTGATCGAGATCATCCAGCGACGATGCTACGAAACCCAGCCGTAGGGCGGCTGCTGGGCAAGCTATAGCCAGCCGCGCTCGGTGGCGATCAAGACCGCTTGGGCGCGGTCGACGGCACCGAGCTTGCGGTAGATGTTGTGCAGGTGCGTGCGCACGGTGCTGGTCGACAACGTGAGCTCGTGGGCGATCTGCTTGTAGACCTTGCCCTCGGCGAGCCGCTGCAGCACGCCCAGCTCGCGCCCTGACAGCGGGCAGGGATCGACGTGGCGCTGGCGCTGGCTGTTGGAGTTGGGCAGTTCGTACATCACGCGGCGCAACTCTTCGGGGCCGAGACCGACGCTGCGCGCCGTCTGCAGCATCTCGCTCGGCGACACCCGTCCGCCCTGCTCGTAGTGGGCGAGCATGTCGGCCAGGCGGATGAACGCAGCCTCACCCTCTACGTCAGGGTTATGGTGACGCTCGATCGGGGTTGCGACCGTGACCGGCAGACCCCAGCGGCGGATCAGCACCCCGCCGACCAGAGCGTGGTCCACCCCGAGCTCGCGCCGCTCCTGGTGAATGCGCTCCTCGGGGGTGCGCGCGCCGCGGTGGACCTGGGAGGGGTAGCCGGGGTAGGCGTGCAGCAGGACCAGCTTGCCGATGTCGTGCAGCAGGCTGGTGACGGTCAGACGATCGCGGTTCTCATAGCCCACCTCGGCGGCCAGTCGGTCGGCGGCGTGCTGGGTGGCGAGCGCGCGCAGGCGGAAGCGCTCAGGCGCGGCGTCCCACACGCTCGCTCGCTCGAAGAAGTCGAAGGTGCGGACGCGGCTGGCCACCGCCTGCACCGTGTGCGGGCTGAGC
>Ga0102924_1004602_pt1 | contig 13803 bp, 11 predicted proteins | sample PaiPotPPM11metaG_FD_80116 | JGI IMG/M metagenome (GOLD analysis project Ga0102924, IMG submission 80116) | Iron sulfur acid spring bacterial and archeal communities from Banff, Canada, to study Microbial Dark Matter (Phase II) - Paint Pots PPM... ... | reverse complement strand
GTACTGGACCGCGGGCTCGGGGAGGGGGGAGGGCGCTCCGGAGGCGAACGCTTCGTAAAGAGTGATTAGCTCCGGCAAGAATACGGAATACACGGAGACGCCGTCGTGGACGATCTGGTGCACGACGACGTACAGGCGGTGGTCGTCCGCTGCCATGCGGACCAGCTTGGCGCGCACGATAGGACCGCGAACGAGATCGAGCGGTCGCCGCGCCTCCTCCGTCGCGACGCGCGTGGCCTCGGCCTCTCGTTCGCCTTCCGGGTACGCGGAGAGATCGCACGCCGGCAGCGAGAATCGCGGAGGGGGCTGAACGATCTGGACCGCCTCACCGCCTATCACGTCGAAGGTCGTGCGCCAGGCCTCGTGCCTCCGGACCACCTCTGCCAGGCCGCGCTCGAGGGCGCCTACGTCGAGCGGGCCCCTGCGGCGAACGGTCAGGATCTCGTTGTAGAGGGGCAGATCGGGCGCCAGCTTGGAGTGAATCCAGATGAGCTCCTGCTCGAAGGACAGGGGGACGCGCGTCCCCGCAGGGCGCGGCGAGATAACGCCTTCACGGCTCGGAGCGCCGGCGCGCAGCTTCAGATACGCCTCAAGCAAGCGACGCTTGTCGTCGGTCAGCGAACCGGGCGAGTCGATCCCGTTCATCGCGGCCTCTCGAAGGTGAGGGGTAGCGCCGTGAGGCCTCGCAGCCCGAGGTTGGTCCGCCAGCCGAGCTTGCCCGTCGCAACCTGCAGATTGGGCAGACGCCGCAGGATCGTTTCGATCGCGACCTGGCCCTCGATGCGCGCGAGCGCCGCGCCGAAGCAAAAGTGCGGGCCCCACCCGAACGCGACGTGACGGTTGTCGCGTCGGGCGACGTCGAGCACGTCGGGATCCGGGAACCGCTCGGGATCGCGGTTCGCCGCGCCCATGACGGCGATGACCGCCTGGCGCTTGCGGATCGTCTTTCCGCCGATCTCGACGTCTTCCGGAGCGAGGCGCGCCGTCTGCTGGCTCGGGCTCTCGTAACGCAGGAGCTCCTCGACGGCCGAGGGTACGAGCGAGGGATCGGCGCGAAGCCTCTCGAGCTGGTCACGATGCCGCAGCAGCGTGAGCATTCCATTGCCGATGAGGTTCGTGGTCGTCTCCTGACCGCCGACCATCGTCACGATCACGTTCGCGATGATCTCGTCGTCCGAGAGCCGGTCGCCCTCGACTTCCGCGCTGAGGAGCGCGCCGAGCAAACCCGGATTGGGGCGCTCCCGCTGTTCGGCGAGCGCCGCGCGGAAATACGTCGTCATCGCCTCGACGCTCTTGACGACGCGCGGCGCCCGCTCGGGATTGTGCTGAAAATTGCCGAGCATCTCGGCAAAGTCCTGCGACCAAAGCTTGAGTTGCTGGAAATCGGACGTCGGGAGGCCGAGCATCTCTGCGGTCACGATGCACGGGAGTGGTTCGGCAAGATCCGCGATGATCTCGATGCGTCCGTTCGGAATCGCCGCTTCGATGAGGCGGTCGGCGATATCCTGGATATGCTTGCGCAGCCCCTCGACGCGGCGCGGAGTGAATGCGTGCGACGCGAGGCTACGGATCCGGCTGTGAGCCGGGGCGTCGAGGAAGAGCATCTGCCGGACCATGACCTCCGCGATGGAGGTGAGGGCGGAGAGGCCCATCGCCTCGAGTGTCTCGGGCGTGGGGGTCCGGTTCGCGGAGAATTCGTTGAGGACGTGGACGACGTCTCGATAGCGCGTGACGACCCATACGTGGAGGAACGGATCCCAGTGCACGGGGGCCTCGGTGCGCAGCTGTTCGTAGAGCGGATACGGGTCGGCGAGCACCTCGGGATCGAGGAGGTGATACAGGCTCAGGGGGCGCTGCGCGACGACCGCGGTCACGAGGCCACCGCCTGCCCGGTCTTGTGGAGCAAGCTGCGCGTCTCGTCTTCACTCATCGCGTCGATCTTCTCCACGAGGAGCCGCTCGATCTTCGCCGAGAGCTGCGCGACGGTCGGCGCGTCGAAGACGTCGCGCAAGCTGACGTCGACTCCGAATTCGTCGCCGATGCGAGCGATGAGCTGCGTTCCGAAGAGCGAGTGGCCCCCGACGAGGAAGAAGTTGTCATCCACGCCCAGTCGGTCGACGCGCAGAAGCGACTTCACCAGACCGGCGACGCACTCCTCTACCTGTGTCTGGGGCACCCGCATTTCGGAGTCGCGAAGTGTGTTGGTCGGGTTCGGCTCCGGCGGCGCGGCGCGATCGATCTTGCCGTGCGCCCCGAGCGGTAGCGCCGGGAGCTGGACGAAGACTGCGGGCACCATGTACTCGGGCAGGCGGACGCGCAGCGCGTCCTGCAGTCCCGCGTGCGTCGGTCGTGCGCCGATGGCGGGCACGACGTACGCGACGAGCCGCTTCTCGCCGCCGCCGAGATCGCCGGCGACCACGGCGCTCCCCGCCACGGCGGGATGACGATTCAGCGCGGCGACGATCTCGTTGGGCTCGATGCGGAAGCCGCGAATCTTGATCTGGTCGTCGCTCCTCCCCACGAAGGCGATCTGACCGTCGGGCAAGCGGCGGGCGAGGTCGCCGGTCTTGTAAAGGCGGCCTCCCTGCCGCCGCGGGTGCTCCAGGAACCGCGCCGCGGTGAGCTCAGGCTGGTTGCGATATCCGCGAGCGACCCCGACTCCTCCGATGTACACCTCGCCCGCGACGCCGGGCGTCACTTCTTGCATCGCCTCGTCGAGAATATGAATTTCCGTATTGTCGATCGGTTTCCCGATCGTCGGGCGCCGCTCCGGCTGCTCGTACGGATGGACGATGCCGGAGGTGGCTACCACGGTGCACTCGGTCGGCCCGTAGTTGTTGACGAGGACGAACGGCAGCTCCGGCGCCGGGTACGCGTGCAGCGTATCGCCGCCCGTCAACATCCAGCGCAGCGACGTCGCGGCCGGCCACTTGAGGCCGATCAAACGCTCGGCCATCGGAGTGGGCACGAATCCGATCGTGATTCGGTGCGCGACCAGCCAGTCGCGAAGAGCCTCCGGATCGGTGCGTGCTGCATCGTCCGGCATGTGAATGCTCGCGCCGGCCGCCAGGTAGGGCCACACCTCCCAGACGGCGGCGTCGAAGCCGACGGACGCGACCTGGCTCGCACGGTCCGTCGAGCGCACTTCGAACACGCGCTGGTGCCAGAAGACGAGGTTCAGCAGGCTCTCGTGGGAGATCTCGACGCCCTTGGGGCGGCCGGTCGACCCGGACGTGTAGATGACGTACGCAAGGTCCCGGGCGCGGGGCGCCGGCGCGGGAGGATTCGCGGCGCGCGGCCCGTCGAGGTCGAGTGGCTTCCTGGCAGCGGTCCCGTGCGCCGCACGTTCCTCGCCGACCCGGCCAGCCGCCGGCCCGAGCAAGATCAACGGGCATCGCGCGTCGCTCAGGATGAAGGACGAGCGCTCGGGGGGATACGACGGGTCGAGAGGGAGATAGGCTCCGCCGGCCTTCAGGACGGCGAGCGCGCCGACGATCATTTCTGCGGATCGATCCGCGCAGACACCAACGACGACGTCGCGACCAACCCCGGCGGTGCGCAGATCGGCGGCCAGGTCGTTCGCCCGCTCGTCGAGCTCGCGATAGGTAAGGGTCCTGGCGCCCGCGACGACAGCGGGTGCCTCCGGCGACGCCAGCGATTGCGCGTGCACGAGGTCGGGAATGGACCGGTCCTTGGGAAACGGACGTTCGTCCGCGTTGCAGCTCTGTACGCATTGCCGCTCTGCCTCGTTCAGCATATTCCTCACTTCCGGTTGGAGTGCGGGGGGAGATAGGGTAGCGCGGGGGCGCTGCGCGAGCAGCGCGGCGAAAGAACGGGAGCGTTAACATTTTGGCAAGAGATCCTTCCGAGTCGGCAAGGTCCGCCAGCTACCAGGCGCTGGTGAAGGTGCAGCGCGGCGGAAACCGAATCCCGTTCTTTTGCGTTCATGGGGCCGGAGGGAACGTCCTCAACTTTAGAGATATTTCGCGCCGCATGAACCCCGCACAACCGTTTTTCGGATTGCAGGCTTTGGGCGTGGACGGCTTCAGCCAGCCGCATGGGTCAATTGATGAAATGGCACGAGCCTATTTGGCGGAAATCCGGGATGCAATTCCCGACGGTCCCTATCTCTTTGGCGGATACTCGGCAGGCGGAATCGTCGCGTATGAGATGGCGCGCATCCTGACGCTGGCCGGAGAGCGGGTCGCCCTTCTCGCGCTCATCGACACGATGCACCCGCGCGCTCCTGTCCGTCGGACCGGAGTCGGCGTGCGACTCGATCGCTTGCGGAGGGAGGGCATGGCTTACGTCATCGAAGCGTGGGAGAGGCGGCGCAGAGACTGGACAATCCGGGAGGACCTGCGCAAAGTCGAGCGGCACATCGCTCGCGGAGAGACGATTCCCTTCGCCCTGCGTAACGCGCACCTCGTTCGGAACTTCCGACGGATCGCGGGGGCGTACGAGCCCAAGCCCTGGCCTGGGCGGGCGACGCTCTTTCGGGCGGAGACCATCGGCTACCTCTATCGAGACGCGGGCCCCACGTACGGGTGGGACCGCGAGGTGCTGGGCGGTGTCGAGGTCGTCGCCATGCCGGGCGACCATCACACGTTGCTGCTCGGCAAGAACGCCGAGCCGCTGGCCCGCGCGCTCGACGCCGCCATCGAGCGGGCGACGCCCTCGCTGTCCTGAAGCGCGGCCGACCTCCCGTCCGATGTGGTTCACTTGGTTACGGCACCTCCGACTGGAAGCGCCGCGGTGTAAATGTTGCGCAAGATTGTTCAGGCCCCGGCCATCCTGTGTGCATGAGTCGTGGGCAACAGCCTCGTTCTTCGGTCGCGGGCGTCGCCCTCGCCGTGGGCCTCCTCTGGGCAAACGCATGCGGCGTCGCCAGCCGCGGGAACACACCGCGGGGAACCAGCGACGGCGGCTCGAGCGGGAGCAGCAGCAGCAGCAGCACCAGCAGCGGCAGCAGCGATGCGTCGCTCGGCGGCGACAGCCCGCAATTCTCCGGGGCGGACGGGTCGAGCGCCAGCAGCAGCGGTAGCCCCGGCGACGGCGCCGTGGGCTCTCTCTCCTTCCAGCCGAACAGCGCAACCATCGTCGTCACCGGCACGGCGATGCAGCAAGCGACCTTCACGCTGGAGTTGCGCGATTCCAGCGGCACAACCGTGTCCGTGACGCCCGACTCGGTGCAGTTCGACCGTCCCGACCTTGCGACGGTGTCCGACGGAATGCCCGTCACCGCCACCGCGCCGTCGATGAGCACGCCCTATGGAGGGACCGGTACGATTCACGCGATCTACAAGGGCCAGTCCGCGACGGCGGCGCTCACGGTGCAAGTTCAGGTCACCGACTACGGGCCGGGCATGACCGCGATGAACCCCGCAGTCGTCGCGCTCGGCGGCTCGACGCTCGCCTCCGACCCCGCACCGGGCATCAGCCCCCTCCTTTACCCCTACGACAAGACCGTCTGGCCGCTCGGGCTGACGTCGCCGCTCGTGATGTTGAACGCGCCGCAGACCGGCGACGTTTACCGCATGCATTACGCCGAGAAGAACTACGTCTTCGACGGCTACTACACGCTGTCGACACTTCCGGGTCAGCTGCGCCTGGATCAGGGGGCGTGGGAGCGCATCACCGCGTCGAACGACGCGAAGAACGGCCCGGACCCGCTGACCTTCACGCTCTCACGGTGGGATCACGTGGCCAACGTCGGGTACACGACGTCAACGCAGACGTGGACTATCGCTCCGGAGAGTCTGCAGGGCGCGATCTACTACTGGACGGCGTCGCAGGACGCGCAGGGCGTGCGCCGCGGTCACATCACGCGCTTCCAGCCGGGTTCGGGCGCGACGCCCCAGGTGCTCAACAACGGCAAATGCATGGGTTGCCATGCGGTGAACGCTCAGGGGACGACGCTCGTGGCGGACATCGACGACGAGAACTCGCACGAGTCGGCGAGGGGAGGTGCGAACACCGATCCGTCGGTGGCGCCGTACGGAAACTGGAGCTTCACCCGCCCCTGGGCCGCGTTCGACATCGCGCAGGTGGTCGCGAATCCGGCGTCGCCGCCGACGCTCGAAACGAAGATGTACGGCGCGGACCTGGCGCTCACGCCCGACGGCAAGTTCGTCGTCTTCGGGAGTCCGGCGCCCGTGGCGGCCGGCGGAAGCGCGATCGGCGCGCCAACCACGCCGGGGTCGAAATACCTCTCGCTGGCGCCAGTTACGACGGGCGTCGTCGTCGCCACGAGCGGCCTCGATCAGGTGGGCGTCGACCCGAACATGGGGATGATGATGCCGGCGTTCTCTCCCGACGGGACGAAGCTCGCTGTCGTCGAGGGGCAGTATTACGCGGACAATGTCATCCCCAACGCGGCGAACCCCTCAGGGGGCGTGAACGAGTACATCGGCTACCTCGACTTCGACGAATCGTCGGCGACGTTCGGGCCCACCCTCCACAAGGTGGTCGACGGCAGCGGCACGGCCTTCACGAGCGGACGAGGCCTCGCGTACCCGTCGTTCTCGCCCGACTCCTCGGCGCTTGCCTTCCACGCGGGGACGACCAGCACGGGCTGCAGCGGGACCTGCGACGACCTCGCGAGCGACGACGGCAACCTCTATGCGGTCACGCTCGGCGGCGCGGCGCCGGTGCGCCTTGCCGCGGCCGACGATCCACCCGATCCGAGCGACGCGAACGCGTCGGTCGAGCCGACGTTCAACCCCGTCGTCCGCGGCGGATACTCCTGGGTGGTGTTCACGAGCATGCGGGCCTGGGGGAACGTCCCCTGGCCGGCAGGCACTGGCAGCGGGCACGTGAACGGCAAGCGCAGGCTCTGGGTCGCCGCCGTCGATCTCACCATCGGGACGACCGACCCGAGTCACCCCGCGATCTACCTCGAGGGACAGGAAGCCACCCCGAACATGCGCGGCTTCTGGACGCTCGCCGCGTGCATCCCGAGCCCCGGCAGCGGCGACGACGCTGGCGCCGACGCGAGCGCGTCGTGCACGGCGGGCTTCCAGTGTTGCTCCGGGTTCTGCGTGAACGGGCAGTGCTCCAATACGACGATGGTGTCGTGCGTCGGCGTCGGAGGGGCGTGCAAGACCACGGCGGACTGCTGCAACGCCGGGCCGGTGACCTGCCAGGGCGGAACCTGCCGCGTACCGGTCCAATAACGGGTCGCGGCCACTCAAGGTGGCGCTCGGGGGAGCCGTACTCTCGATGAGGGAGTTTCGGCTTGAGGTGGAGGACGAGTGCCGCCGCGCTGGGTGCGTCCTTGTGCGTCATCGCGGGATGCGTGGCGCCGGTGGCGCAGGACTCGTCGGACGCCGAGACTTCCGTGCCCAGCCCGGCTACCGACGGGACACCGCGGACCGCTACGTACCCGGAGGCGACGCTGATCGACGTACAGGCAAGCACCGGCGCTAGCTACGCGTGCTCCGCCGTACTCGTCGCACCCCGCGTCGTCCTCACCGCGGGCCACTGCGTAGACGGGATGGTCCTCTGGGACGCCTACGTGGGTGGCGTTCACGCGACCTCCAGTCGGGGGGAGACGTACGACTGGAGCGAGAGTGGGGCGACGATGGTGAATCCCGGGCACCACGATGTCGGCCTGGTCTACCTCGATCAGCCCGTCTTTGTGCCCGTCTACCCCACGATCTCCGCGGCGGCGGTCCCCGACGGCACGGTCGTCGACGACGTGGGCCGAGTGGGCGGGGGGAGGCAGCCCCATGCCTTCTTCGGGGCTCCGGTGACCGTCAGCACGGGCGCGGCCGTGGGCTATCCCTACGACTACTACGGCAGCGCCGTGATCCAGCACGGGGACTCCGGCGGGCCCGTGTTTCTGCCGTCGACGCACACGCTCGTCGCGATAAACTCGGGCGCGAACGCCGCGATGGAAGTGCTCGCTCGCGTCGATCTCGTGGCGACCTGGATCGCGGAGCGCGTTGCAGCGTCGGGCAGCGGGGACGCGCACACCGACGCCGGCGGCGATGCCACCGCGATGCCCGACGCAGCAGCGACCCAGGCGTCTGCAGTCGGCCAAAACGGCGACACACCGGCGCAGGTAGGCGCGACGCCGCTGCCCGGTGGAGCGATGATCGCCGCCGGATGGACCGCGCCGTAGTGCGGCGCCGAGTCACCTCAAGCGAGTGACGTACCACTCACCGCGCCACGCGACGAGCTCGCGAACGGGCAGCGTGCGTGTCCGACCGTCGAGTACGAAGACCAGGTGAGAGCCGCGAGCAATCCAGACGGCCTTCTTCCACGCGTGCGGTCGGGGGGTTACCTGGGCGATCGACGTCCCCAGCTCGAGCGTGACCGACTGCGCGCGACCGAAATTCTCGTGGCGACGGGACGTCGCGTGGATGGCCCTGCGGAAGGGCGCGGCCACGACTCGCTCCCAGTCCTTGCCCGGATCGGCGGCGTCTCGTGTGGCCGTCCAGCCGTCGCGCGGGAACAAGATATCGCTCGCCAGAGCGGCCTCGTCGCCGGCGATCGCCTCGAGCAGATGACGCGCGCGGACGGACAATCCGTCGCTCGCGACCGGCAGGAGATCGTCCGCGGGCGTCGGGGCCTCGGCGGACCGGCCGGCGGCTTCCTCTGCGGCGTCGGTGGCATGCGCAGCGTCGGTGATCGCGGCGTCCACGGCCGCGGCCGGATCGTGCCTCGCCTTGCAGCCGCCGGCCGCGCAGGCGACTGCAGCGACCGCAGCGAGTCGCCGCAGAGCGCGTGGCTGTGGCGACATCACGCGAGAATGGGCAGTGTGACGAGGTCGACGTGCAGCACCTCGTCGAACGCCTTGATCTCGGCGAGACACGCCTCGGTCGGGCGCTGCAAGAGCCGCAGCTTGGCGCACGCCGCCACGCCGCCCTCGAACACGGTGTTGGAGACTTCCTCGACGTTGATGCCGTGGCGCTTGAGCACCGCGAGCACGTTCGCGAACGTGCCTATCTTGTCGAGCATCCGGATGACCAGCTGGAAGCGGGCCGCCGACGACGCCAGGACATTCACGATGTTCGGTACCGTCGCCTCGAGCAAGAACGAGCGGATGATCCGGACCGTCTCGCCCGCGATGGCGAGCTGCGCCTGGTCGGTCGCGGCCGCGATGTGAGGCGTCCCGTAGACGACGCCGCCGGACGGATAGGTACGGAACACGTCGGGCGAAGAGAACGTGCGGGTGCCCCGCGGCTCCTCCGGATAGACGTCCAGCCCGACCCGGAGCCCGCGCTTCTCGACCGCCTCGAGGAGAGCCTCGTTGTCGACGAGGTCGGCGCGCGCCGTGTTGATCACCATCGCCCGTTCGGGGAGAACGCCGATGGCGCGCCGATTGAGGATGAGCCGCGTCCGGTCCACGAGCGCCAGATGGAGCGTGAGGATGTGGCTCTTGGCCGCGAGCTCCTCGATGGACGGGGCGTACGCGATCCCGAGCTCGGTCGCGCGCGCGGCCGTGAGCGACCGACTCCAGGCCATGACGTTCAGACCGAAAGAGCGGGCGCGCGACATCACCTCGCGACCGATGGCGCCCAGGCCCACGATCCCGAGCGTCTTGCCGTGGAGCCCCTCGGCTTTGCTGTACTCCTGGCGCTCCCACTTGCCGGCGCGCAACGACGCGACCGCGTCGGGCACGCGCCGGTCGAGCGAGATCATCAGCCCGTAGACGAGCTCCGTCACCGCCGAAGCGTTCTTGCCTGGGCAGTTGGCGACGTAGATCCCGCGCTTGCTTGCGGCTCTGACGTCGATCGTGCTGTAGCTCGCGCCGGCTCGGACGATGAGATTCAATTGCTTGGCGGCTTCGATGGCGCCCGCGGTGACCTCGGTCGAGCGCACGACGAGCACGCCCACGCCTTTCAGGTTCTTTTCGAGCGTCTCGCGCGTCAGCTCTGGTTCGTATACGACCTCGAGCGGGAGCGTGCGCAGCTCTTCGATTGCGCGGGGGTGAAGTTTGTCGGCGATGAGCAGACGCATGGCGGGCCGACGATATTAACCGAACGGCGATTTTTTCGCTCCGATCGTGTGAGCGCGCCCGCCGATCTCCACCGCGACGCTCTCCGCCGCATCGTCCAGGTCGACGAGAAATGGCTCGAGCGACGACTGGGCGTGCGCTGTGAATTTCGCCTCGTACGGCCCGCCGGGGCGGGTCCGTTTGACCGTCGTGTAGAGCGCGTCGTCGGGCCCCACGCGGGTCGATTCCGGCTCCCACGGCTCTTCCGTACCGTCGCTCAGGACCAGGGCGATCCGCTGCGGCTCGAAGCGCAGCGATCGCACGAAGTAGGGAACGTCGTCGACCGTGAAGTATGTCCAGTCGTAGCCGTTCGTGAGAATGTAGCGGCCGTCGTCCGGGTGCCGCGAGATCCAGCCGCCCAGAGCCGCCGCGAGCCCGGCGTGCTCGACGACGGCTCCGTCGTGCCAGAAGCGTCCCACCCCGTCGAGCCGGATCGTACTCTCGCGCGAGCGCCCCTCCGGGGCAGGGAAGCGGAAGAACTCGGGATGGTCGGCCGGTTTCATGTCCCACTCGCCTTGCAAACGTCCGGAGACGGTCGCAGTCGCTCGCAGTCGCGTCGGCGCTTGCGTCCAGAGGCTGTGACGCGGGTAGTCGCGACCCGCAAGGGGGAGAGGGACCCCTGGAGGTTGCCTTGACGGGTCCGGAGGCCGCGCCTAAAAGCGTAGCGTTCAAAATATTTTGAAAGTTGTTGGGAGGTGGGACCGGGATGGCGTGGGACGGCATGGGCGCCTTCGTTCGCGCGCTCGAGGAGCGCGGAGAGCTCGTGCGAATCCGCCGCCGCGTGGATCCCCGGCTCGAGATTGCAGCGATCGCCGATCGGGTGATGAAAGCCGGAGGGCCGGCGCTGCTCTTCGAGGACGCGGCTGGGTCGCGCTTTCCGCTTCTCATCAACGCGTTTGGCTCCCGCAAGAGGATGTCGCTCGCGCTGGGGGTGGACGACCTCGAGGAACACGCCCGCTCGATCGGTGAGCTCGTCCGCACGCGCGCTCCCTCCAGCGCCCGCGAGCTCGCCCAGCTCGCCCGCAAGCTGCCCGAGCTCGCGCACGTGCCGCCCCGGGCGGTGTCGCGGGCGCCCTGCCAGGACGTGGTGCACACCGGCGCGGACGTCGACCTCGACGCGCTGCCGATCCTCACGTGTTGGCCCGACGACGGCGGGCCGTTCATCACGCTGCCGCAAGTCATCACCCGGGATCCGGAGAACCAGACGCGAAACGTGGGCTGCTACCGGATGCAGAAGCTCGACCGCACCAGCACGGCGATGCACTGGCAGGTCCACAAGACGGGGGCGCGCCACTTCCGCCGCGCCAAGGAGATGAATCTCCCGCGGATCGAGGTCGCCGTGGCCCTCGGCGGCGATCCGGCCCTCACGTACGCTGCGACGGCGCCGCTCCCCGACGGCATCGACGAGTGGATGTTCGCCGGCTTCCTGCGCAAGCGCGCGGTGGGCACCGTCCGCTGCAGGACCGTCGACCTCGAAGTGCCCGCCGACGCCGACTTCGTCCTCGAGGGATACGTCGGTGTAGGCGAAGACCTCGTGGACGAGGGCCCGTTTGGCGATCACACCGGATATTACACGCCGGTCGACCGCTTCCCGCGGTTCCATGTCACCGCGGTCACGCATCGCGCCGATGCTGTCTTCCCCGCTACGATCGTCGGGCCGCCCCCGATGGAGGACGCGTGGCTGGGGAAGGCGACCGAGCGCCTCTTCCTCCCTCTCCTGCGGATGCTCTTCCCCGAAGTGGTGGACATGAACCTCCCCATCGAGGGGGCGTTCCACAACCTCGTGCTCGTCTCGATCAAGAAGCAGTATCCCTTTCACGCCGCTCGCCTCGCGCACGGTCTGTGGGGGGCGGGCCAGATGTCGTTCTCGAAGGTCATCTGCGTTGTCGACGAGGACGTCGACGTGCAGGATCTGGCGCAGGTCGCCTGGAGGCTGCTCGCGAACCTCGACCCGAAGCGGGACCTCGCCTTCGTCGATGGGCCGATCGATCAGCTCGATCACGGCGCCAACCAGGCGCTCTGGGGGAGCAAGGTGTGCATCGACGGGACGCGAAAGTGGCGCGAGGAGGGCTACGCGCGCGAGTGGCCCGAGCCGTGCCGCGTGAGCCCCGAGGTCGCCCGCCGGGTTGACGCCATGTGGCCGGAGCTCGGCATCGACGTCCCCCGCGCCGGTGCGGCCCCTCGTCCCGATTCGACGGCGTCGACGGCCAACGGCCGCGGCGCGATCGCGCGCGTGCTCGACGTCGCCCGCGAGCTCCTCGGAGGGGCGCGGCCGTGACGCCGGAGCCGATCGCCGACGTCCGGGCGCGCCGCGGCGAGGAAGCCGCGCACGGCAGCGGCGCGCGCAACATGTTCGATCGCATCGCGCCGACCTACGACGTCCTCAACCGCCTGATGTCGGCGGGGATCGATCGGCGCTGGCGCTCGCTCGCCGTGGCGGAGCTCGCCGGAGGACCGGCGGGGCCCGTCCTCGACCTCTGCGCCGGCACGCTGGACCTGAGCGCTTGTCTCGAGCGGGCGCGCCCGAACGACCGGATTGTCGCCGTCGACTTTTCGCCCGCGATGCTCGAGGCGGGCCGGCGCAAGGCCCCTCGAACGGAGGTAGTCGTCGCCGACGCGACGGCCTTGCCCTTCGCGGACGCCGAAATGGCCGCCGTCGTGTGCGGCTTCGGCATGCGAAACCTCGCCGATCCCATCGCGGGGGCGCGGGAGGTTCGGCGGGTGTTGCGACGAGGCGGCGTCTTCGTCACTCTCGAGCTCTTTCGCCCCACCCGCTTGCCGACCCGCGCGTTCCACCGCGCGTACGCGCGCCTGGTCCTTCCGGTCATGGGCGGCCTCCTGTCCGGAGATCGCCGCGCGTACGAGTACCTCGCCCGGAGCATGGCCGGCTTCTTCGGTCGCGAAGAATACGAGCGCGCGATCGCGGGCGCGGGCTTCGCCAACGTGCGCGGACGAGACCTCACGCTCGGGATTGCCTCGATCGTACGTGCAGAGGCGGGCGCAGCATGAAAAAGAAGATCGTCGTCGGCATCACGGGCGCGAGCGGCGCTCCCTACGCGCGTCGGCTCCTTTCCGTCCTGCGGCAGCGCGACGACGTCGAGGTGGGCGTCTGCGTCTCGAGGACCGCGCCAGAGGTGTGGGCGCTCGAGTGCGGCGGGGACTTGAGCGAGGCCGTGGGCTTCCGCGTCTGGGGGATTACAGACTACCGGGCGCCCTTCGCGAGCGGCAGCGCGGGGTGGCAAGCGATGGTGGTCGTCCCCTGCTCGATGGGTACGGCCGCTCGCATCGCCCACGGGATCTCCGACACGCTGCTCACGCGCGCGGCCGACGTGATGCTCAAGGAGCGCCGCACCCTGATCCTCGTCCCGCGCGAGACACCGCTCGGGCTGGTGCACCTCGAGAACCTCACTCAGCTCGCGCGCCTCGGCGCCCTCGTGCTGCCCGCGATGCCCTCCTTCTACGGCAAGCCGGCGACGCTCGACGACGCGATCGACACGGTGGTCGGGCGTGTCCTCGACCACCTCGGGCTCGCCCACGGGCTCCTGCGCCGCTGGGAGTCGCCGTGAGTCTCCTCGTCGACCAAGCGATCGATTCGGCGGGGCTCGCCGCCGTACTCGCGGCTCGCCGCGCGGGCGACCGAATGGACTCCCACGTCGACAGACTCCGTGGGGCGGACCTTCTCGCTCTAGGCGCGCTCGCCGATCGGGTGCGGGCCGAAGAGGTCGGCGACGAAGTGCGCATTTACCTGAGCGAGCCGGCCAACGACGACGAACGGGTCGTCGTCGTCGCCGCCGGCGCGG
>Ga0102924_1004600_pt1 | contig 13806 bp, 12 predicted proteins | sample PaiPotPPM11metaG_FD_80116 | JGI IMG/M metagenome (GOLD analysis project Ga0102924, IMG submission 80116) | Iron sulfur acid spring bacterial and archeal communities from Banff, Canada, to study Microbial Dark Matter (Phase II) - Paint Pots PPM... ... | reverse complement strand
GGCCAGGACCGCGCCGCCGCCTAGCACCGCGACCGGCAGCGCCGTCCACGCGGCGACGCGCAAGCGGGTAACCTTCATGGAACCTCCGCAGATGAGGAGCCCGTGTCCGGGCGGGAAGTACAGCAGCGGTATGTGTACCGACCGGACAGGCTCCTGGTTCCGTGGCGACACCGGGTTTTCCGACCGCCGCACGGACCGGGCCTCTCCGCCGGACTAGACCGCGGAGTCAGGAGGCTGGTTGAGCCCGGAGGAATTCACCGAGTTCTACAACGCGTCCTTCCGGCGGCTCGTCGGGCAGCTTTACGCGATGACCGGGGACCACGCCGAGGCCCAGGACGCGGTCCAGGAGGCGTTCATCCGGGCCTGGGAGCATCGCCGCCGGCTGAATCGCGACGGCGCCCCGGAGGCCTGGGTGCGGGTGACGGCCTGGCGCATCGCCATGTCGCGCTGGCGGCGGGCCCGGTCCGGCCTGCGCCTGCTCAGCGCCCAACCCGCGCCGCCCGCGGTACCGGGACCGGATCCGGCCCGGGTGGCGCTGATCGAGGTGCTGCGGCAGGTGCCGGTCGAGCAACGCCGGGTCGTGGTCCTCCATCACCTGTGTGACCTGACGGTCGAGCAGATCGCGGCCGAGACCGGCACTTCGGCGGGAACGGTGAAGTCACGACTGGCCCGCGGCCGGGCCAGTCTGGCCACCTTGCTCCACGACGACAGCGGACAGGAGGTGACCAGTGTCTGACCTGGACGAGCAACTGAGGCGGCTGACCAGCGAGGCGGCCGACAGCAGTACGCCGCTGTCCGCGGCTGAGGTGATGCGCCGCGGTAACCGGCGGCACCGGCGCCGCCTGGCCGGGTTCGGGCTGGCCGGCGGGGCGGCCGTGGCCGCCGCGCTGGTGGCCGGGCTGGGCGGGGTGGCCGGGGGTCAGCGTCAGGTTCCGCCCGCGGTCGGCCCGTCCCGGCCGGCCATGTCCCGGCCCGCGACGGCGACCACGCCGCCCGCCCGGCCGTCACCATCGCCGACGCCGACGCACCTGCGGACCACGACGGCGCCGCCGCGGTCCGCACCGTCGTCGGGCCCGGTCACGGGGAACACGGCGTCGCCCAAGCCGTCGAGCACCAGGACGACACGGCCGCTCGCGGGGACGCCGACGGCGTCGCCCAGCCGGAAATGAAACCGGGCCCGGCGATCACGCCGGGCCCGGATCGGGTCAGCTCAGGCGCCGGCCGCGGACTTGAGGTCCTGAGCCCGGTCCGTGCGCTCCCAGGAGAAGTCGGGCTCCTCGCGGCCGAAGTGACCGAAGGCAGCCGTCTGGGAGTAGATGGGCCGCAGCAGGTCGAGGTCGCGGATGATGGCCGCCGGGCGCAGGTCGAACACGTCCAGGACGGCCTCCTGGATGCGCTCCACGGGCACCTGCTCGGTGCCGAAGCACTCGACGAACAAGCCGACCGGCTTGGCCTTGCCGATGGCGTAGGCGACCTGGGCCTCGCAGCGGTCGGCCAGGCCGGACGCGACCACGTTCTTGGCCACCCAGCGCATCGCGTAGGCGGCGCTGCGGTCGACCTTGGACGGGTCCTTGCCGGAGAACGCGCCGCCGCCGTGGCGGGCCATGCCGCCGTAGGTGTCGATGATGATCTTGCGGCCGGTCAGCCCGGCGTCGCCCATGGGGCCGCCGATCTCGAACCGTCCGGTCGGGTTGACCAGCAGCCGGTAGCCGTCGGTGTCCAGCTCCAGGTCGGCCAGCACCGGCTCGACCACGTGCTGGCGGATGTCCGGGGCCAGCATCTCGCGCAGGTCGATGCCGGGCGCGTGCTGGGTGGACACCACGACGGTGTCCAGCCGCACCGGCCGGTCGCCGGAGTACTCGATGGTGACCTGGGTCTTGCCGTCGGGCCGGATGTAGGGCACGGCGCCATCGCGCCGGACCTCCGACAGGCGGCGGGCCAGCAGGTGCGCCACGGTGATCGGCAGCGGCATCAGCACCGGGGTGTCCCGGCACGCGTAGCCGAACATCAGGCCCTGGTCACCGGCACCCTGGCGGTCGAGGTCGTCGGTGCCCTCACCCTCGCGGTGCTCGAACGCCTCGTGCACGCCCAGGGCGATGTCGGGCGACTGGGAGCCGATCGACACCTGCACGCCGCAGGACGCGCCGTCGAAGCCCTTGGCCGACGAGTCGTAGCCGATCTCAAGGATCTTGTCCCGGATGATGCCAGGGAGGTCGACGTAGGTGTCGGTGGTGACCTCGCCGGCCACGTGGACCTGGCCGGTCGTGATAAGAGTCTCGACAGCCACCCGGCTGTGCGGGTCCCCCTTGAGCATCCCGTCCAGAATCGCGTCACTGATCTGATCGGCCATCTTGTCCGGATGGCCCTCAGTGACCGACTCGGAGGTAAACAAGCGTCGTGCCACTAGACCACCCGTTTCTCTCGCACTGAATCGACTAGAAGTTTATCGGGGCCCTGGCCGCGGAGGAGGCAAACGCAGGTCAGCGCGGTGTGATCCGAGAACCGACCAGGTCCCAGACGACATCGGCGAGGGTCTCCTTGGGCCCCCGCGGGATCTTGGTCTCGGAGCCGTCGGCGCCCAGCACCACGGCCTCGTTGTCGGTCGTGCCGAAGGCCAGGCCGTTGCCCACCTGGTTAACGACCAGCAGGTCACAGCCCTTGGCGGCCAGCTTGGCCCGGCCGTTGGCCAGCAGGTCCCCGGTCTCCGCGGCGAAGCCCACGATGACCTGGCCGGGCCTCGGCCGGATGGCGGCCAGTTCCCTGAGCACGTCCGGGTTCTCGATCAGGGCGATGGGCTCGGGCGCCGCCCCGGTCTTCTTGATCTTCGATTCGCTGGGCCGGGCGGGCCGGAAGTCGGCCACGGCGGCGGCCATCACGATGGCGTCGGCCGCGGCCGCCTCGGCCAGCATGGCGTCATGCAGGTCGCGGGCCGAGGCGACCCGGATGACCCGCACGCCGGCCGGGTCGGGCAGCTCGGTGTTGGCGGCGACCAGGGTGACCCGTGCGCCGCGGCTGGCCGCGGTGGCGGCCAGCGCGTAGCCCTGCCGGCCCGAGGACCGGTTGCCCAGGAACCGGACCGGGTCGATGTCCTCGCGGGTCCCGCCCGCCGACACCAGCACGCTCCGGCCGGCCAGGTCGAGCGCCGTGGCCGCCGGCCCGCGATCCAGTACGCGCAGCGCGGTGGCGAACAGCGCGGCGGGCTCGGGCAGCCGCCCCGGCCCGGTGTCGGCGCCGGTGAGCCGCCCGGAGGCGGGCTCGACCACCAGCGCCCCGTAGGAGCGCAGCCGGGCCACGTTGGCCTGGGTGGCCGGGTGCTCCCACATCTCGGTGTGCATGGCCGGTGCGTAGATGACCGGGCACCGGGCGGTCAGCAGGATGGCCGTGAGCAGATCACCGGACATCCCGGCCGCCGCGCGGGCCATCAGGTCAGCGGTGGCCGGGACGACGATGACCAGGTCGGCGTCCTGGCCGATGCGGACATGCGGAACCTGGTGCACGTCCTCGAACGCGGTGGTGACGGCCGGCTGGCCGGACAGCGCCGCCCAGGTGGCCGCGCCGACGAAGTTCAGGGAGTCCTGCGTGGGCACGACGCGGACGCGGTGGCCCGCCTCGGTGAACAGCCGCAGCAGCTCGCAGGCCTTGTAGGCCGCGATGCCCGCGCCGACGCCCAGGACGATCCGCACGGGCCCCTCGCCGCGCTAGGTCAGGACTCCGCCGGCGGGGTCTCGGCGGCCAGCAGCCGCTCGCTGATCTCGCGCAGCGCGATCGACAGCGGCTTCTCCTGAACTCGGGTCTCGACGAGCGGCCCGACGTACTCCAGGAGCCCCTCGCCGAGCTGGGCGTAGTACGCGTTGATCTGCCGGGCACGCTTCGACGCCATGATCACCAGCCCGTACTTGCTGTCCACGACCTGAAGCAGGTCGTCGATCGGCGGGTTGATGATGCCTTCGGTCGATGGGGTCGCAGCCACGTAAGCCTTCCGGTCTGTCAGTCTGTAGGACCGCCGGTGTCCCCGCGATCAGCGGGCCACCTGGGCCGTCATCAAGGCTACCAGCTGCCCGCATACATCATCGACCGACGTGTTGACAAGGGTGATATCGAACTCGCTGCCAGCGTCGAGCTCGATGCGAGCGGCCGCCAGGCGCCGCCGGATGACGTCAGGGGGCTCGGTCTCGCGCTCCGTAAGCCGGCGCACGAGCTCGTCCCAGGATGGCGGGGCCAGGAACACCAGCAGCGTCCCCGGCATCGCCGCCCGGACCTGACGGGCACCCTCGACGTCTATCTCCAGCAATGTCGCGATTCCCGCCTGAAGCCGCTCTTCGACCGCAGCGCGCGGAGTGCCGTACTTATTCCCCGCGAACTGTGCCCATTCGAGCAGCTTTCCCTCGGCCGCCATTGCGTCGAAATCGCGGTCGCTGACGAAGAAATACTCGCGACCGTCGATCTCGCCCGGCCGGGGCTGGCGAGTGGTAACCGAGACCGATTGCCATATCTCCGGCCGCAGTTGCCGCAGTCGCGCGACGACTGTGCTCTTGCCCACACCGGAGGGCCCCGAAAGCACGGTCAGGCGAACGGGGGCCGGGGCCCGACCGGCCGGTCTGCACGCAGTCACCATGCCTGTCGCGGACACGTCCCCTGGCCCCCGTTCCTGATCGCGTCTGGGTTGCTCGCGCCTCGGTCAGATGTCCTTGAACTCATTCTCCAGCGCCGAGCGCTGGTTGGCACCCAGACCGCGGACCCGGCGCGACTCGGCGATGCCCAGCCGCTCCATGATCTGCTTGGCCCGCACCTTGCCCACGCCCGGCATGGACTCAAGAAGCGCGGACACCTTCATCTTGCCGACGATGTCGTCGGTCTGGCCCTCCTTAAGGACCTGGGGCAGGGTCGTCGAACCGTGCTTGAGTCGGTTCTTAACCTCCGCACGGTCTTTGCGCGCCTTGGCCGCCTTCTCAAGAGCCGCCGCCCGCTGATCGGGGGTTAGTGGAGGAAGAGCCACGCTAAGGTCACCTCGGGTTTCGTATCGAAAGACTCGCTCCGCGAGGGGAAACTAGCGACTTCGGCTCGACTCGGCAACGCGAACCCCCGTTTGTGTCGTCACAAATTGCCCATTATTACGTGACGCAATCGACCAAAGACTCAGCGTAGCCGATCTGTGACGTCCCAGTACAGGGCGCTACCCCCTTATGTCTCAGCGACCTGCGACGGCAACCCGCCGCAGCGAGGCCGCGATCGCCGCCGCGGCGGCTCCCGGGTCGGCCGCACCGGTGATCGGGCGGCCGATCACGAGCAGGTCGGCACCCGCCCGCAGGGCCTGCTCCGGAGTGGCCACGCGGGCCTGATCGTGCGCGTCAGCGCCGGCCAGGCGGACCCCCGGAGTGATCAGCGTGATGCCGCTGCCGACCTCGGAGCGGACCGCTGCGACCTCCTGGGGGGAGCACACCACGCCCTGCGCCCCGGCCTCGACCGACAGCGCGGCCAGCCGCCGGACCGCGTCGCTGGCCGGCCCGGCCATCCCTATCCGGTCCAGGTCGGCGTCGGACAGCGAGGTGAGCACGGTCACCGCGACGATCTTGGTGTCCGGCGTGGCCTGCACCGCGGCCCGGATCGCCGCCGGGCCGGCCGCGGCGTGCACGGTGAGCAGGGCCGGCCGCAGCCGGGCCACCGCGCTGGCCGCCCCGGCCACGGTGGCCGGGATATCGTGCAACTTCAGGTCAAGAAACACATCAACGGCGCTTGCCCCGCGGATTGAAGCGACCGCTTCCGGGCCATAGCGCAGGTAAAGCTCGAGCCCGATTTTCACCGTACTGACATGCGGGGTAACCAGGCTCGCCCAGCTAGCCGCGGTATTCAGGTTCGGCGCGTCAAGCGCGACGGCGATCGGTGCCAGGCCGGTCAAGATGTTCTCCTAACTGGGCGTCGCTGCCCGCTCAGGTCCTATCTCCCGCTTTTCCGCTATCCCCAGCTTTGCCCGGCCTCGTCCTACTCTCGCATGCCGGTGAGCCGGCGGCGCGGCGCAGCGCGCGGCTCGTGGGCCAGCCCGACGACGTCGGACAGCCGGTCGATGCCCCGGCGCGAGAGTTCCTCGTCCAGCTCGCGGAGGATCCGGGCGCAGGCCGACGGGTCGTGGAAGATAGCGGTGCCCACGCTGACCATGGACGCGCCGGCCAGGATAAGTTCCAGGGCATCCTGCCCGGTCTTGACCCCGCCCATGCCGATGATGGGCACGCCGGGCAGGGCCTCGCGGACCTGCCAGATGCAGCGCACCGCGATCGGCCGGATGGCCGGGCCGGACAGCCCGCCGGTCACCCCGGCCAGCACCGGGCGCATGGTCTCGGTGTCGATGGCCATCCCGAGCAGGGTGTTGATCAGCGACAGCCCGTCGGCGCCGGCCGAGACGCACGCCTTGGCGATGGCGACGATGTCGGTCACGTCCGGCGACAGCTTGGCGAACACCGGGATGTCATAACGGGTCCGGCCGCGCACCGCCTCGACCACCGCCGCCGCAGCCGACGGGTCGCAGGCGAACACCTGGCCGCGGTGCTCGACGTTGGGGCAGGAGATGTTGACCTCGAGGGCGGTGACCCCGGCGGCGTCCGACAGCCGCGCGGCCAGCTCGGCGAACTCCCCCACGGTGCCGCCCGCGATGGACACCACCGCGCGGGCGCCGCGCGACAGCAGCCAGGGCAGGTCCCGCTGCAGGAAGGAGTCGATTCCCGGCCCTTGCAGGCCGATGGAGTTGAGCATCCCGCTCGGCGTCTCGGCCATCCGCGGCGTGGGCCGGCCGGCCCGCGGCCCGAGCATGACCGACTTGGTCACGATGGCGCCGATCTTGGAGACGTCGATGAACTGGGACAGCTCACGGCCCGAGCTGGCACAGCCCGAGGCGGTCAGGACGGGGTTGGGCAGCTCAACATGACCCAGCCGGGTCCGCAGGTCAGTCATTGCCGCGTCGCCTGTCCGCACCGTTGCTGGCCGCGGTATGGCCGGATGCAGTGTTGCCGGACGCACTGTTGCCTGCTGCACTGTTGCCTGACCCACTGCCGCCCGCCGCCGGCCGGCCGCCAGCCGCCTCGCTGGCCCGCCGGGTCCTGGGCTCCCAGCCCGGCGCGCCGAACGCGTCGAACGGGATCGTGCCGACGTCGTCCCAGCGCACCCGCTCGCCGCGGAACACCGGGCCGTCGATGCACGAGCGCACCATGCGGGTGATCCCGTCGCTGCCCGCCACCGGCAGCACGCAGGTCATGCACACCCCGATCCCGCAGGCCATGGCCTCTTCCACGCACGCCTGCACCGGGATGTCATAACGTCCGGCCAGCGCGGTGACCTGGCGCAGCATGGCCATCGGGCCGCAGGCGTAGATCACGTCGGTGCGCGCCTCGTGTATCACCTGGCCCAGCATGTCGGTGACCATGCCGCGCACGCCGAGCGACCCGTCCTCGGTCGTGATGGTGGCGGTCCGCCCGGTGCGCCGGGCGGTCAGGGCACCGAACACCCGGTCGCCGCTGGCCGCCCCGATCAGGAAGTCCACCGTGCAGCGCCGCTCGCGCAGCCGGCCGGCCAGCGCGAACAACGGCGCGCTGCCGTAGCCGCCGCCCACCAGCAGGCAGCTGACCGGGTCCCTGGGCACCGGGAACGGACGGCCCAGCGGGCCGGCGATGTCCAGCACGTCCCTGGCCCGGCGGCGGGCCAGCCACCCGGTGCCTGGGCCGTGCACGGCGAACACGAACTCCACCGTGCCGCCGTGGTCAGGCCGCACGTCGTGGATGGAGAACGCCCGGCGCAGCAGCATGGACGTATCGTCGCCGCCCACCGCCACCGCGACGAACTGCCCCGGCCGGAAGCGCGCCGCGACGCCCGGCGCCACCACCGTCATCGCGTAGTAGGCGTCCACCCGGCGCACGGTCAGCACCGTCCCGCGCACCTGCACGGGCCCGGCCTGGACCTCAGTCTCGCTCACTGCCGACTCTCTTCCTCCCGTGCACCTTGGGCGCGGCCGTCGTCCTCGTGGCCGCGCAGCCGGGTCGCGTGCTCCTGGAGGGAACGTACGCCAACCTCGCCCCTGGTGATGGCCTCGATCCCCTGCACGGCGGCGGCCAGCCCCTGCACCGTGGTCACGCAGGGGATGCTGCGCCGGACCGCCGCGGTGCGGATCTCGTAGCCGTCCAGCCGCGGGCCGGACTGGCCGGGGCTGCCGAACGGCGTGTTGACGATCAGGTCGACCTCGCCGTCGAGGATCCGGTCCACGATCGTCGGCTCCCCGTCCGGCCCCGGCCCCTCGCTGTGCTTGCGCACGATCGTGGCCCGGACCCCGTTGCGCCGCAGCACCTCGCCGGTGCCCCTGGTGGCCAGGATCTCAAAGCCGAGGTCGGCCAGCCGCTTGACCGGGAAGAGCATCGAGCGCTTGTCCTTGCCCGCCACCGAGACGAACGCCCGGCCCTTGACCGGCAGCGAGCCGTAGGCGGCCGCCTGCGACTTGGCGTAGGCGGTGCCGAACATCTCGTCGATGCCCATCACCTCGCCGGTGGAGCGCATCTCCGGGCCGAGCACGGTGTCGACGCCCTGGCCGCGCTCGTCGGCGAACCGGCTGAACGGCAGCACCGCCTCCTTGACCGCGATGGGCGCGTCCAGCGGCAAGTTAGCGCCGTCGCCGGCGGGCGGCAGCATGCCCTCGGCCCGCAGGTCGGCCACCGTGGCGCCGAGCATGATCCGGGCCGCCGCCTTAGCCAGCGGCACCGCCGTGGCCTTAGAAACAAAGGGCACCGTGCGCGACGCCCGCGGGTTGGCCTCCAGGACGTACAGCACCCCGGCCGCCAGCGCGTACTGCACGTTCAGCAGCCCGCGCACGCCCACGCCGGCCGCGATGGCCTCGGTGGACTCGCGAATCAGGGAGACGTACTCCTGCCCGAGGGTGATCGGGGGCAGCGCGCAGGCCGAGTCGCCGGAGTGGATGCCGGCCTCCTCGATGTGCTCCATGACCCCGCCCAGGAACAGCTCGTGCCCGTCGTACAGCGCGTCCACGTCGATCTCGATGGCGTCGTCCAGGAACCGGTCGATCAGCACCGGGTGCTCCGGGCTGGCCTCGGTGGCCCGGCGTACGTACGCGGCCAGCGTGTCGTCGTCGTAGACGATCTCCATGCCGCGCCCGCCGAGCACGTAGGAGGGCCGGACCAGGACCGGGTAGCCGATCTCGCCCGCCACCGCCGTGGCCTGCTCCACCGAGGTGGCCACCCCGTGCCGGGGAGCCGGCAGCCCGGCCTCTTCCAGCACCCGGCCGAACTCGCCGCGGTCCTCGGCCAGGTGGATGGCCTCCGGCGAGGTGCCCACCACCGGCACGCCCTCGGCGGCCAGCGCACGGGCCAGGCCGAGCGGAGTCTGGCCGCCGAGCTGCACGATGACCCCGGCGATCGGGCCGGCCGCGCGCTCGGCCGCGACCACCTCCAGCACGTCCTCGAGCGTCAGTGGCTCGAAGTACAGTCGCCCCGATGTGTCGTAGTCGGTGGAGACGGTCTCGGGATTGCAGTTGACCATCACGGTCTCGTAGCCCGCCGCCGAGAGCGCGAAGGAGGCATGCACGCAGGCATAGTCGAACTCGATGCCCTGGCCGATGCGGTTGGGGCCGCTGCCCAGGATGATGACCTTGGGCTGGTCCCCGGGCGGGACCTCGCTCTCCTCGTCGTAGGTCGAGTACAGGTAGGGCGTGCGGGCGGCGAACTCGGCGGCGCAGGTGTCCACGGTGTGGTACACCGGCCGCAGGCCGATCAGGTGGCGTAGCTCGCGGACCTCGGCCTGGGTCTGCCCGGTCAGCTGGCCGACCTGGATGTCGGAGAAGCCGACCGACTTGGCAACGGCCAGCGTGGCCCGGACTGAGGCTGCCGCCGGGGCCGGCCCACTGCTCGGCGCCAGTTTCCGGGCGATTTCCTCGACGCCGGCGATCTGATCGATGAACCAGGGATCAATGCTCGTGGCCGCGGCGACCTCGCCGACGCTGGCCCCGGCCCGGATGGCCTGGTGGACCGTGTGCAGCCGGCCGTCGTGCGGGACCGCGCAGCGGGCCAGCAGCTCGTCACGGTCGCCGGGCGGCTCGGCCCAGCTGAACGGCGCGCCGGGGCTCTCCAGTGAGCGCAGGGCCTTCTGCAGGGCCTCGGGGAAGCTGCGGCCGATGGCCATGGCCTCGCCGACCGACTTCATGTGGGTGGTCAGCGCGGGGTCCGCGCCGGGGAACTTCTCGAACGCGAACCGCGGCACCTTGACCACGACATAGTCCAGCGCCGGCTCGAAGCTGGCCGGGGTCTCGCCGGTGATGTCGTTGCGGATCTCGTCCAGGGTGTAGCCGATGGCCAGCCGGGCGGCGATCTTGGCGATCGGGAAGCCGGTCGCCTTGGAGGCCAGGGCGCTGGACCGGGACACGCGCGGGTTCATCTCGATGACCACCATGCGGCCGGTCTCCGGGTGCACCGCGAACTGGATGTTGCAGCCGCCGGTGTCCACGCCCACCGCCCGCGCGGTGGCGATGGCCACGTCGCGCATGTGCTGGTACTCGCGGTCGGTCAGGGTCATGGCCGGGGCCACGGTCACCGAGTCGCCGGTGTGCACGCCCATGGGGTCGATGTTCTCGATGGAGCAGACGATCACCACGTTGTCGTGGCGGTCGCGCATGAGCTCCAGCTCGAACTCCTTCCAGCCCAGGACCGACTCCTCGAGCAGCACCTCGGTGACCGGGCTGGCGTCCAGCCCGGCGCCGGCGATGCGGCGCAGGTCGGCGGCGGTGTGCGCGATGCCGGAGCCGGTGCCGCCGAGGGTGAACGAGGGCCGGATCACCACCGGGAAGCCCAGCTCGGCGGCGGCCGCCTCGCACTCGTCTTGGGTGTGGCAGATCGTGCTGGCGGGCACCTCGGCGCCGATGCCGGTCACGATCTGCTTGAACTGGCTGCGGTCCTCGCCGGCCTGGATGGCGTCGAAGCCGGCCCCGATCAGCTCCACGTTGTAGCGGGCCAGGATGCCGGCCTCGTGCAGGGCCACGGCCGCGTTGAGGGCCGTCTGGCCGCCCAGGGTGGGCAGGATGGCGTCGGGCCGCTCCTTGGCGATGACCTTCTCCAGCACGTCGAGCGTGATGGGCTCGACGTAGGTGGCGTCGGCGAACTCCGGGTCGGTCATGATCGTGGCCGGGTTGGAGTTGACCAGGCTGACCCGGATGCCCTCCTCGCGCAGCACCCGGCAGGCCTGGGTGCCGGAGTAGTCGAACTCGCAGGCCTGCCCGATGACGATCGGCCCCGAGCCAATGACCAGCACCGAGTTCAGGTCGGCCCGCCTAGGCACGGTCAGCCCCCTCCATCAGGTCACAGAACTGATTAAACAAACCGGTGGCGTCGTGCGGTCCTGGCGCGGCCTCGGGATGGTACTGGACCGCGAAGGCCGGGGCGTCGAGCAGCCGCAGGCCCTCGACCACGCCGTCGTTGAGGTTGACGTGGGTCACCTCGGCGGGCCCGAATGTGGTCCCGAACCGTCCGTCGGCCGGCATCTCGACCGCGAAGCCGTGGTTGTGACTGGTGATCTCGACCCGGCCGGTGCGCAGGTCCTTGACCGGCTGGTTGACGCCGCGGTGGCCGAACCGCAGCTTGTAGGTGCCCAGCCCGAGGGCCCGGCCGAGGATCTGGCTGCCCAGGCAGATGCCGAACACCGGCAGCCCGGCGCTGAGCACGCCCCGCATGGTCTCGACGGCGTAGTCCAGGGCGGCCGGGTCACCGGGGCCGTTGGCGAAGAACACCCCGTCCGGGCCGAGTGCCTGGATCTGGGCCGCGGTGGCGGTGGCGGGCAGCACGTGCACCTCGCAGCCCAGCCCGGCCATGTAGCGGGGGGTGGAGGCCTTGATGCCCAGGTCCACCGCGGCGACCCGGAAGCGCACCGGGGTGCCGTCGGGCGGGGCGACCACGTAGGTGCTGGCCGTGCTCACCTCGCGGGCCAGGTCGGCGCCGGTCATGACCGGGCTGGCCAGCACCCGCTCCAGCAGCGCGGCCGGGTCGGACTCGGTGGTGCTGACCCCGGCCCGCATGGCGCCGCGGTCGCGCAGGTGCCGGGTCAGCGCCCTGGTCCCGGTGATCGAGATGCCGGGCACGCCGCGGGCGGCCAGCTCGTCGTGGAGGCTGCGCCGGGCCCGCCAGCTGGAGGTGATCCGGGCCGGCTCGCGCACCACGTAGCCGCTGACCCAGATCCGGCGCGACTCGTCGTCCTCGTCGTTGATGCCGGTGTTGCCGATGTGCGGCGCGGTCATGGCCACGATCTGGCCGCAGTACGAGGGATCGGTGAGGGTCTCCTGGTAGCCGGTCATGCCGGTGTTGAAGACCATCTCGCCGAACCGCTCGCCGGCCGCCCCGAAGCCCCGGCCCCGGAAGGTCAGGCCGTCCTCGAGGACCAGCAGCGCGGTGTCCTGGCCGGCCCCGGTGTCCTGGCCGGCCCCGGCATCCGCGGGCGCGGTCACCGGGCCAGCTTTCCGTCGAGCACGGTCGGGGTGCCGCGCAGGAACGTGGCCACCACCCGGCCGGGCAGGCTCATCCCGGCGAACGGCGAGTTGCGGCTGCGCGAGGCGTGCGCCGCCGGGTCGACCACCTCGCGGGCCGCCGGGTCGTACAGGACCAGGTTGGCCGGGGAGCCCGCGGCCAGCGGGGCCCCGTGGCGCGGGGCGCCGTCACCGGTCAGCCGGCCGATGAGCGCCGGGCGGACCGACATCCGGTCGGCCACGGCGGCCCAGTCCAGCAGCCCGGTGTCGACCAGCGCCTCCTGCACCACCCGCAGCGCGGTCTCCAGGCCGGTCATGCCGAACGCGGCGACCGGCCACTCGGTCTCCTTGTCCTCCAGCGGGTGCGGGGCGTGGTCGGTGGCCACGCAGTCGATGGTGCCGTCGGCCAGCCCGGCCCGCAGCTCGGCCACGTCGGCCGCGGTGCGCAGCGGCGGGTTGACCTTGTAGACCGGGTCGTAGCTGGCCGCCAGCTCGTCGGTGAGCAGCAGGTGGTGCGGGGTGACCTCGGCGGTGACCCGCCAGCCCTTGGACTTGGCCCAGCGGATGATCTCGACCGAGCCGGCCGTCGAGACGTGGCACACGTGCAGGGCCGAGCCGACGTGCGCGGCCAGCAGGCAGTCCCTGGCGATGATGGCCTCCTCGGCCACCGCCGGCCAGCCGGTCAGGCCCAGCCGGGCCGAGATCTCGCCCTCGTTGATCTGCGCGCCGTCGGTCAGCCGCGGCTCCTGGGCGTGCTGGGCGATGACCCCGTCAAAGGCCTTGACGTACTCCAGGGCCCGGCGCATCAGCACGGCGTCGGACACGCAGGACCCGTCGTCGGAGAACACCCGGACCCGGGCCGCGGAGTCGGCCATGGCCCCCAGCTCGGCCAGGCGCCGGCCCTCGAGCCCGGTGGTGACCGCGCCGACCGGCCGCACGTCGCAGCGGCCCGCCTGGCGGCCGAGCCGCCAGATCTGCTCGGCCACGCCGGCGGTGTCGGCCACCGGGTCGGTGTTGGCCATCGCGTGCACGGCGGTGAACCCGCCCAGGGCCGCGGCGGCGGTGCCGGACTCGACCGTCTCGGCGTCCTCCCGGCCCGGCTCGCGCAGGTGGGTGTGCAGGTCGACCAGGCCGGGCAGGGCGATCAGCCCGGTGGCGTCCAGCTCCTGGACCGGGCTGCCCATGACCAGCTCGCCCGCGCCGGCCACCACCTCGATCATGCCCTCAGCCAGCAGCAGGTCGGCGGGCTCGCCGCCGAGCGGCCGGGCGCCCCTGATGAGCCAGGCAGTGTCGTTCGTGTCGCTCATCGTTCT
>Ga0102924_1004599_pt1 | contig 13806 bp, 14 predicted proteins | sample PaiPotPPM11metaG_FD_80116 | JGI IMG/M metagenome (GOLD analysis project Ga0102924, IMG submission 80116) | Iron sulfur acid spring bacterial and archeal communities from Banff, Canada, to study Microbial Dark Matter (Phase II) - Paint Pots PPM... ... | reverse complement strand
CGCCGGTACGTACCCACGCGATCGACGCAGAAACGCATCGCGGGCCCGCCCGGCCGCCGAGACGACTCGAACCACCGAGTCGTCGGTGCGCGTCTGGATCGGTCGGTCGTGCACGAGGAACAGGTCCGCGATCGGAGCAAGCCGCTCGAGGGCGTCTTCGTCGTGGTAGGCGATCGGCTCGTCGGACACGTTCCCGCTCGTCATCACGAGCGTCGTACCGGCGTCCGCGAGCAGGAGGTGATGCAGGGGGGAGTACGGCAGCATCACGCCGAGCTCCGGCGATCCAGGCGCAACCGACGTTGCGACCGCTGCGTCCGGCAGCCGGGCCGCAAGCACGATCGGGCGCTCCGGCCGGACCAGCAGCTCGCGCTCCCGTTCACCGAGCGCCACGAGCGACTCAGCCGCCCGAAGCGAAGCCGCCATCAGCGCGAATGGCTTGTCCTCGCGGTGCTTGCGCGCCCGCAGCGAGGCCACCGCCTGTTCGTCGTCGGCGCGACAGGCGAGGTGATACCCGCCAAGGCCCTTGATCGCGACGATCGCACCGTCGCGGAGCGCCGAAGCGGCGGCTTGCACCGGGTCGCTCCAAGCCGCCGCGGACACCCGAGCGCCGCCGGCATCCACGAGCGCCACCGCCGGACCGCAGTCCGGGCAGGCGTTCGGCTGCGCGTGAAAGCGCCTGTCGCCGGGGTCGTCGTACTCGGCTTTGCAGAGCGCGCACATGGTGAACTGAGCCATCGTTGTCGACGGCCGGTCGTACGGAACGCCGCGGACGATCGTGAACCGCGGACCACAATTCGTGCAGTTCGTAAACGGGTATCTGAAGCGACGGTCTGCGGGGTCGAACAGCTCGGCCAGGCATTGCGCGCAGGTCGCCGTGTCGGGTGTGACCGAGGCATCGGGGATGCCACCCTGCGGGCTGCGGAGGATCGTGAAGCCGGCGGCGCCGGTCGGCTCGCGCTCCTCCGCCACGACCCGCTCGAGCACGGCAAGCGGCGGAGCGTCGGGCTCCAGCCGCTCCAGGAACGTGGCGATTGCAGCGCCGCTCCCCTCGACCTCGAGCAGCACGCCGCTCGAGTCGTTGAGCACGAACCCGACCAGGCCAAGCTCCCCGGCCAGCCGGTAGACGTAGGGACGGAAGCCGACGCCTTGGACGGTGCCGTTCACCCGCACGCGTGTCCGCCGGCGCGCACGCGCGGGCGCCCGCACGCTCATGGCACGAGCTCCCGCAGCGTGTGGTAGGCGCTCGCTTGGGCCTCCTGGATCCGAGGAATGTGCTCTGAGCGAGTGACGACGACGTGGTCGGCGAGTTCCTCGCTCGCGACGCGCCCGCCGTCATAGCCCACCATCGCGATCGTCACCAGCGCCCTCCGCCGCGCCTCCGCGAGCGCCTCGATCACGTTTCTCGAGTTGCCTGACGTCGACAAGGCGAGTAGCGCATCGCCGGCGGCGCCGTAGGCGATCACCTGTCGGGAAAAGATCGCGTCGGGGCCAATGTCGTTGGCGATCGCGGTCAGGATCGCGGGGTCCTCGGTCAAGTCGATCGCCGGCCGGGGGGAAAGCGATTCGTGCGGCGTGCGGAAGTCAGCGACCGCGTCCATCGCGTCGGTCGCCGAACCACCGTTTCCGAGCGCCAGCAACTTGCCGGAGCGATCGAAGCTCGAGCGCAGCGCGGCGGCGGCGGCGATCAGGACATCACGGTTGTCGCTCAGGGTCTGTGTCCGCAGCGCACCGATCTCGTCCGCCTTCATCAGCACCGAGCGGCGGACATCGTCGACAACCGGCTCGAGCTCCTGCTCGAGCTCGGCCAGAAATGGGTACAGAAAGCTCGAGGCGCCGGCGTCATGGACACGGCGCTGGTCGCGTCCGGCGAGCAGGCCTCGGTGCTCGAAGAACACGTGCACGAGCTCCCACAGCACGTGGTAGAGCGTCTCGACGAGCTCCTGCCTGATAAACGGGTCGCGCGTGGGCGGATCGAACTCGTATTCGCCGCCGGCGGGTGAGAACGCGATCGTCAGGCAGCCCCTGGCGCGAGCGACCGCCAGCGCGCGCGCCGCCTCGCCAGCGTCGTGATCGGTGCCGAACGCGATCGCGATGTCGTCCGGCGTTGTGAGCAGCTCTGCCTGGGCGGCGAGCTCGCCGCCCTCACCGACCAGGCCGATCGCCGGCAGGGCGCGCTTGCCGACGATCACCGGGTGGACGAACTCGACCGCGACGTGACGGGCATCCGAGCGCGCCGCGGGCGAGCGGCCGAACGCGATCAAGCGCCCACCGCGGGCGAACCGCTCGGCCATCAGGTGGCACAGGCGCGCCAGGCGCTCGGCCTCGCGCGTGAAGAACTGCCGGTTGGCCTCGGTGCGCCGATTCAAGAGCGTCCTCAGACGCCCGCTCGCATCTGGGGCGAGCGCGGTTTCGCTCACGCAGCCACCTGTTCGCGAGCGGCGACCCGCAACAGCCACTCACGCCACCCATCGATGCCCTCCCCGGTGCGTGCGCTGAGGATGATCCGCTCCACGTCGGGGTGGACCTGGTCGATGTTGTACAGCAGGTGATCGAGATCGAAATCGAGATGTGGCAGGAGATCGATCTTGTTGATGAGCACCAGCTCGCAAGCCCGGAACATGAGCGGGTACTTCAGCGGCTTGTCCTCCCCCTCGGTCACGGCGGTCACCATCACGCGCGTGTCCTCACCGATCCGGAACTCGGCGGGGCACACGAGATTGCCAACGTTCTCGACGATCAGCAGGTCGATCTCGTCGAGCGGCAACGCGGGAATCGCGGAGCGGACCATGTTGGCGTCGAGGTGGCACTCGCCGCCGAAGCCCTGGTCGGTGTTGAGCTGGGTCACCGGCACGTGCAGGCTCGCGAGGCGGTCGGCGTCCATCGACCCCTGCACGTCGCCCTCCAGCACCCCGACCCGCACGCCGGGCAGGTCCGCCACGACACGCTCCAGCAGCGTCGTCTTGCCGGCGCCGGGAGCGCTCATGAAGTTGACGACCTTGACCCCGGCACGGTCGAAGTCAGCGCGGTTGGCGCTCGCGATCGTGTTGTTGGCGTCGAGCGCCTCCTCCACGACCTTCACCTTGGTGCGATGCATTCAGCCTCCTCTATCTCGATTGAGTCCACCTCGAACTCGTTGCCGCTCGCGACGACAACGTCGCTGCCTCCGCAGGTCGGACAACGGAATGCCGGGAGCTCGATTCCCCACTCGAGCCCGCACGGGTTGCAGCGGAGCCTCGCCTCGACGACCTCCTGATTGAGCCGCGCCCCCTCACACACGGAGTCCCGGGCGACGAACTCGAAGTAAAACTCGAGCGTGTCGGGCCCGACCTGGCGCAAGCGCCCGACGCGGAGATTGACCACGGCCACCCGCCGGTCGGCTGCGTGTTTGACGACCGTGTTGACGATCGCGCTGCTCAGCGACAGCTCGTGCATCGGGCCAGCACTACTCCACGGCCTCGACGGCGGAGCCAGAGCGCAGCTCTTCGATCGTCTCGACGACGAGATCGACGGCGCGCTCCACGGCGTCCGTGACCTGCTCAGAGAGCCCCCACCCCATCTGCTCGACGTCGGCCGGCTCGCAGGCGATCACGACGACCCTCCCGGGCCAGGCGCCGGCCGACTTGACGAACCGCAGGACAGTCTGCGGGTCCATGCCATGTGGGTTGATCAGCTCGCCATCCTCGATCGACCCTTGCACCTCCTCCTCGTCGGGCTCCATCACGTACAGCGTGCCTGGCTCGCCGCCCTGGCGGCTGACATCGAGAATCACGAGGGCGTCGTATCCGCGCATCACCTCGTAGGCCAGATCGAGGCCGCCGGTGCCGGCGTCCATCACCGCCACGCCCTCTCCAAGCGCACGCCGCTCCAGTCGCCTGGCCACCTCGCCGCCGAACCCGTCGTCGCGCAGCCAGGCGTTGCCGACGCCGGCGATCAGAATCTTTCGCAACTGCTCTTGGCTCATGTCTCGACCACCTCCACCTCGGGCGCGAAGAAGAACAGATAGCGCCCTGTGTCGCGCATCAAATCCTGGCCTGGGTCGTCGTCGATCGTCACGCCGAGATGGGTCTTGCCGTCGTAGTCGGTGAAGATCCGCTCGATCGTCGCAACATGCCCGTCGAGCATCCGGGCCTGCAGGTCCGCGTCGGCCCCGGGCCGGATGACGACCTTGCCGCCGCGGCGGAACGTGACCCCGTCCACGTTCGCGACGTCCTCCCCTGCACGGGGATCCGCCAAACCGGGAGGCTCTACGGGCGGCTCGTTGGTCTCCGGGTCGCGAAGTGTCACGCGACCGTGCAGCGCGATGATCTCGGCTGGCGTCGCCGCGGCAGCGCGCGCGACCATCTCGCGGACCGCCGGGTCCTGACGCTCGATCTCCTCGCGCTCGGCGTCGCTGAGCGCGTGCACGTGCAGCAACAGCGCCTCCTCGATCTCGGTCGAGTCGAACAGCCCGCCCCGGCTCTCGGGCGAGATCTCCGGATGGTCTGGGAGCACGATCGCGGCGCCGATGACCGTGTCGTCGGCTGCGCTCGCGAGGACCGGAAACGTGTTGACGCTCTCGCCGGGGCGCTCGAGCGCCGATATGAACCGGCCGCCGGATACGCGCACGATCGGATGGGTCGAGAGCAACGACCGGGCGAGCGCGCCGGCTCGGTCGAGTCCACTGCGCACGAGCGTTCGGTTCTCGACTCGAAAGGCCACCTCGTACTCTCCCTCGCGCAGCTGCCTGGCGGCCAAGCGGAGCCCGACCACGAGCGGCGGTCCGGTATCGCTCTCGATCCGGGCCTCCTTCGCAGCCGGCTCGCCGAGCGCCCCGACCATTGCGCCGGCCATTTCGAGCCGCCGCGCCGCCGCCGTGTGGCGCTCTCCGCCGGCCGCGAGGAACCGCACCTCGGCGCTGAGCACAGCATCGGGCGGAGCTTGAAGCACGCAGCGCAGCTCGAGATGGTCGAAGGTGGTGGTGAGCGTCGCCGCGAACACCGGCGGGTAGACGATCCCGAACGGGGTCGGAGTGGCGTTCTTGGTTGCGCCGGGCGTGTACGGATACAGCGCGTACCCCTCGTACAGCAGCGAGTCGATCAGCTCCTCCAGGGGGTCAAGCACCGTGCGCCTCATCGAGCAGCCGCTCGACGCACGCGTCGAGCGTCGCCAAGCCGCGCGCCAGCTTCTCGCGCTGGAGCGCCTCGAGCGTCTGCGATTGGAGCGCCACCCACCCGGTATTGGGGTAGTAGTGCTCGATCGTGTCCTTCCACACCGACACGGGCATGCGGAAATCGATCGACTTGTTCCACGGCACCAGCACCATCTGCAGACCGCCGTCGTCGCTCGGGTAATAGACCATTCCGTTGAAGTGCAGCGCCAGCGGCGCTTCGCCGTCGGGCAGCGAGTGCAGGTACTTGGCGGCTGCGAGCTCGAGGTCGTAGTGGCAGGCGATCGGCACCGCCACCGTCGTCGATCCGGTGAACGCGGGCACCACCACGTCGAGCTGTGCCCAGACGAGGCTGCGCGTCGTCACCGCCCAGCGCTCGGGCGCGCCGAACAGCTCGACCAACCGCTCGCGGGTCGCGTCGTCGTAGCGTCGCCGCGCGGGTTCGATCATCAGCTGAATCGACAGGGCGATCATGTACACCTGACGGCCGCTCTGCTCGCTGACCTGGAGGTCGATCGTGAGCATCGGTGCGGCCGCATACCGCACGCTGCGCGCGCCGAGCACCGCGAACTCCAGCTCGGGCGATTTCGACGCCGGCTCCGTGGTCACTGCGAGCGACTCTACGCCCACGCCGGTGCCGCCTCCGACCTCAGCGCCTCGAAGAACTCGGCGACCGCCGCTTCCACCGCCGGGCCACCCGAGATTCCTTCCCAGTGCGCCTTGATCAAGCCGGTCAGCGCGTAGCAGCGGTCGATCGGCGCGATCGCATACGCGACCGGGTCCGACAGGCGGTTGACGACCAGTCCCTCGATATCGGGCTCCAGCTCGCGCAGCACCGGGTTGAGCTCGCGCATCCGGTTCCAGGACTCGAAGTGGAGCTCTGACTCGGTCGCGCCGCCCGGGCTCGGGTAGAGCGCCACAACGCACGAGGTGACCGTCGAGTCCATGAAGAACGCCAGGCCGATCGGAATCTGGAAGCTCGCCCACAGCTCATCGGGCACCTGCAGATCCGGCAGCCAGAGCGTGCGGTTGCCAGTCGGGCGGTAGTCGCCCTCGCCCGAGCGCATCGCCCAGCAGGCCTCACACGAGCAGACGATGCGCCGCTCGGTGAGGTGCAGCAGGTGACGGTGATCCTCGGGGATGCCAGCGCCGCAGATGTCGCACGTCTCTGCCTGCGGCGAGCGGTCCGAAGCGGTGCCGCCCAGATCGGCGGCGCGGGCGAGGCCGCGCAGCCCCGAGACGAGCTGCGCCCGCCGCCGCGCGTCCACGGCGTCGGCTACCAGTTGCCTCCCCGCCCGCCCCGGAGCGTCTCCGTTGTCGGTCATGCCGCCAGCGCCACCTTGACGCGTCCCTGTTCGCGCAGCAGCGGCACCGGCTCGAGCTGGATGTGGTCGTCGTCCATTGATCTTCCCGCGCGCGGCAGGAAGAACGAGCGCGCGCAGCTCGGGCAAGCGAGCGCGCCTGCCGCCAGCCGCCCGCCGTGCAGCGCCGCGCCGCAGTTGGCGCACGTGTCCCGATAAGCCAGCAGGGTCCCCTCGACGTTGGCGACCAGCAGGTCGCTGCCCGCGACATGGACTGCGGTCATCGCTCCCTCGGCCAGCGAGCCCACCGACTCGACGTCGAACCACGCCGGCGGGGCCGGAGCCGGCTCGGATGTCACGACCGGAAGCTCGATCCCGGTCGGAGCGGTGCCGGTGACCATCGGTAGACCGGGCCCACCGGCGGTCCGCGCGGTGATCCCCTCGACCTCGAGCGCTTCGAGGTCGGGTGCCGCCTCCTCCAGCGCCTGCTTGATCGCCAGCTCGAGCGTCACCGACGACGCCGAGCAGTCCGAGCAGCTGCCCTGCAGGCGAATCCGCGCGACTCCGTTCTCGAGCGAGAGCAGCTCGACATTGCCGCCGTGCGACTCCATGTAGGGCCGGACGCTCTCCAGCGCGGCTTGGACGCGGTCGGCCAGGGGAACCGGGTGGAGGTCGTGAATCAGCAGGAGCGTCGCGACCAATGGGTCCTGTGCAAGCGAGCCCGCGATCCGCTCGCCGTCCTCGCCGGAGTCGAGCAGCGCGCCGATGATCTGCTCGAGCCCGGTGCCGTACATCTGCACGACCGCCGACACGAGCTCGTCGGCCAGCTCGCGTGTCGCAGCATCAGGCGCCGCAGCAAGCCGCGACTGAAGATCCTGCACGCGCGTGACGAGCTGCTCGGGCCCTTGGGTCGGGACAGCGGCAGCCGTATCCATCGACTACGCCATCGCCGTCGGGGTATGCATCACCTTGCGCACCTTGCCGCCGCCGGTGTACATGTGCACCCCGCACGGCAAACAGGGATCGAACGAGCGAACCGCTCGCATGATGTCCACGCCCTTGAATTTGTCGGGTCCGTTCTCCTCGAAGATCGGGGTGTTCTGCACCGCGTCCTCATACGGTCCCGGGGTCCCGTAGACGTCGCGCGGGCTCGCGTTCCACGGCGTCGGCGGGTATGGCTGGTAGTTGGCGATCTTCCCATCGCGGATCACCATGTGGTGTGAGAGCACACCCCGAGCGGCTTCGTGGAACCCGCAGCTGATCGCGCTCTCGGGAACCTTGAAGTTGTTCCAGCTCTTGGTGCGCCCCGCCTGGACCTCCTTCATCGCCCGCTCGAGGCAGTGCAGCGCGATCAGTGCGCTGTATGCCTGGTGGTAGGTGCGCGCGCGGTCGCGCTCGATCGCGTTGGACTTCTCGGGCACGCGCCACTCGAGCTCCATCTCGGGCATGTTCGGGGAGCGTGGCAGAACCATCTGAATCGATTCGCCGGTCGCCTTGGCGTAACCGAAGTCGACCAGTCCGGCTTTCGCCGTGCACCACTGGCGGGCGAACGGGCCGCCGCCGGTGTCGCAGCATACGTGCGTGTCGGTGCGCTTGTCGTAGATCCGCGGCGAGACAACCCATGTGTACTTGTCGGTGAAGTCGCGCTTCTGCGGGCGCGGCAACGTCACCTTGTTCCACGGGTGGTTCTTGTCGACCGGGTTGCCGAGCGGGTCCTGGGTGACGAACGTCGGCTCGTTCTCCCACGAGTCGAAGTAGGACGAGCCGAGCAGGATCCGGATCGCCAGGTTGATCTCGACCAGATCCGTGGTGATCAGCTCGCCCCCGATCGCGATCCCAGGGGTGATGTAGCGCTTGCGGCCCCACTCGGTCATGTTTCGGTAGTCGTAGTCGACGTAGTCCGGGTCGTCGAACGATCCCCAGTTGACGAGGTTCGTCTCGCGGAAGCCGACCTGGTCATAACCGGGCAGCTCCCGCAGGAAGAAGTCGTACAGGTCGTCGTGCATCGGCACGCTGCGCTTGACGTAGTCGAAGTAGCGCATCAGGCGCACGTAGTAGTCCGTGCACGTCTGGTGGGTGATGTCGGCGCTACAGCCGCCCGGCATGATCGTCGAGGGGTGCGTGTGGCGACCGCCGAACAGGCAGTACATCTCACGCGTGTAGCGCGCGACGTGCAGGGTCTCGAGGTAGAACTCGCCTGTGAACGGGTTCAGCGCCCGCATGATGTCGGCGATCGTCTTGAAGCCGTGGATGTCCCGACCTGGGGCAGCGGTGTTCTCTGCCGTCGCCAGCAGCGACGGATTGGTCTCCTTGACCATCTGCTCGCAGAAATCGACGTTCGCCATGCAGTCGTTGAAGATCGCGTGGTCGAAGATGTAATCGGCGGTCTCGGCCAGGTTGAACGCCAGGTCGCCGAGCTTCGGCGGCTTGACGCCGTAGGCCATGTTCTGGTTCAGGCACGAACAGGTGCAGTGGTTGTCCCCGCAGATGCCGCAGATGCGGCTCGTGATGAAGTGCGCGTCGCGCGGATCGATCCCCTTCATGAAGATGTCGAAGCCGCGGAAGATCATCGACGTGCTGTAGCACTTGAGTACCTGCTGGTTGGAGAAGTCGATCTCCGTGTGGATCCCGAGGCTGCCCACGATCCGCGTAATCGGATCCCAGGACATCTCCTTGACCATCACTTTTTGCTGCGAAGGCGTTTCAGTCGCCATTGTTCACCTCTCCTGAGTCAGACATATCTAAGGTCACCGACGGGTTGGGACTGCGCTCACCACCTCTTCGCGTAGCCGGACGTGAGCGACTTGCCCTTGCGGCGCCACTCGGGCTCGACGTCGTACTTCGTTCGGATGTTGCGGTTGCGCATGTACCGGACGATGGGCCCGTACGCGAACTTCGTGAAGTTCGAGGCCATGCTCCCGTACCTGTCGGCGTCCATGAACGGCATGAACTTGTCGGGGAAGCCGGGCATCGTGCACGCCATGCAGATTCCGCCGACGTTCGGGCAGCCGCCGACGCCGTTGACCCAGCCACGGACGGGGACGTTGCACTTGACTACCGGGCCCTTGCAGCCGAGCTTGACCAGGCAGCGGTGGTCGGAGCCGTACTCGGTCGCGAAGTCGCCCTGCTCGGCAAAGCCGGCGCGGTTGCAACCTTCGCGGACAGTGCGCCCGAATAGCCACTTCGGGCGAAGCGCCTCGTCGAGTTCGGGCGCGGGCGCCAGGCCTGCGAGGTGCAACGCCAGGTACAGGAGAACCTCGGTCATGTTGTCCGGTTGGGCCGGGCAGCCCGGGATGCACACGACCGGCAGGCCAGCCTTGGACTTCCAGCTCCAGCCGAGGTAGTCCGGCACGCCCATCGCCCCGGTCGGGTTGTTCTTCATCGCGGGAATGCCGCCGTAAGTGGCGCAGGTCCCGACCGCGACGACTGCGGCGGCCTTCGGCGCGAGCCGATCCATCCACTCGTTCATCGTGATCGGCTGGCCGTTCTGAGGATTGACCGCGAAGCCCGTCCAGTGGCCCTCGCCGTTGATCTCCTCATTGCCGAGCGAGCCCTCGATCACCAGCACGAAGGGGTCGAGCTCGCCGTTCTCGGCGTCAAACCACGCTTGGGCGTACTCCTGTCCGACCGCGTAGTCCACGACCTGGTTGTGGACCACGACCTTGGGCATCCCCGGGATCGCCTGCAGGATGATGTCCTCCAGGCTCGGATTCGTCGCCGAGGTCATCGCCACCGAGTCTCCCTCGCAGCTCAGCCCGGTCGTCATCCACAGCACATGTGCCGTGACCGCCTCTGTCTTCTTCTGCTCCCCGTACGGACTCGCCATCGTCGCCATCCCGTCTCCTTTATTCGCTCTCAACAAATCCGCGGCAGCGGGTCTCCGACCAGCTGATCCATCACCCGCTTGCCGCCAAAGCTCGTTTGCACCAGCACCAGCCCGGGCGGATCCGTCCGCACCTCGCCAATCTCGACCGCCTGCTCGCACCCCGGCACGCTCCGCAGCGCGTTCAGCGCCCGCTCCGCGGCTTCGGGAGCGACGAACGCGACGAGCTTGCCTTCGTTGGCCACGTACATCGGGTCGATTCCGAGAATCTCGGCGGCGCCGGCCACCTCGGGCAGCACCGGAATCTCGCCCTCACGCACGATCATCGCCACCGTCGATGCGCGCGCGAGCTCGTTGAGCACCGACGCGACGCCGCCCCGGGTCGCGTCGCGCATGCATCTCAACTCCGGGCCGACCTCGGTCAGCAGCGCGTCGACGACGGGCCACAGCGAGCGCGTGTCCGACTCGATCGACGCGTCGAGGTCGAACTCATTGCGGGCGAGCATGATCGCGGTGCCGTGCTCGCCGATGCGTCCCGAGAGCAGGATGCGATCCCCGGGCCGCAACCCCGACGGCGACAGACTCGCCCGCGGATCACGCACGCCGATGCCGGTCGTGCACACGTACATGCCGTCGGCGTGGCCGCGCTCGACGACCTTCGTATCGCCGGCGATGATCTCGACTCCCGCAGCCGCAGCGGCCTCCGCGATCGCCTCGACCTCGGCTCGCAGCACGTCCGCCGACAGCCCCTCCTCGAGGATCAAGGAAAGGCTCAGCGCGAGCGGCCGCGCGCCCGAGACGCTGAGATCGTTGACGGTTCCGTTGACCGCGAGCTCTCCGATCGAGCCGCCGGGGAAGCGCAGCGGCTTGACGACGTAGGAGTCGGTCGTCAGGGCGAGCCCGACGCCCTCTACCTCGAACGCGCCAGCGTCTGCCATCGCGTTCAGAGTCTCCGATCCAAACGCGGGCGCGAACAAACCCTCGATCAGCGTCTGGGTCGCCTTGCCGCCGGCCCCGTGGGCCATATTGATCTGGCTGTCCCGGAACTTGGCGCGCTTGCCCCGGGCCGTCTCGATGATCCCGAGGATCTTCTGCTCGCGCTCTGAGATCGTCGCCTGGTCGGCCATCAGACGACTTCCCGCTCGCGCGCGAACCGACCGAAGTTGTAATAGGCTGCGCAGGCGCCCTCGGAGGACACCATGCAGGTCCCGATCGGCCGCTCGGGCGTGCAGGCCGTCCCGAACACCTTGCACTCCCACGGCTTGATCACACCCTTGAGTACTTCGCCGCACTGACACGCCTTGGGATCGGCGACTCGGAGCCCGGGCACGCTGAAGCGAAGCTCCGCATCGAGGTCGGCGTACGCCTGCGACAGCTTCAGGCCGCTGTGGGAGATGAAGCCGAGCCCCCGCCACTCGAAGTGCGGCCGAAGCTCGAACACTTCGGACAGGACCTCGAGCGCGCGCAGGTTGCCGGCGTACGGAACGACACGCTTGTACTGGTTCTCGACCTCGCAGCGCCCGCCTTTCAGTTGGCGCAGGATCATCTCGATCGCCTGCAGGATGTCGAGTGGCTCGAAGCCGGCGATCACGACCGGCTTGCCGTAGTCGGCCGGGATGAACTCGAACGGACGCGCTCCGACGACCGTCGAGACGTGGCCTGGACCGATGAATCCGTCGAGCCGCAGGTCGGGCGACTCGAGCAGCGCTCGGAGCGGCGGCACGATCGTCACATGGCTGCACATGCACGAGAAGTTCTTGACGCCCTCGGCACGAGCGCGCTTGAGCGTCAGCGCGGTCGAGGGCGCCGTGGTTTCGAATCCGATCGCGAAGAACACGACCTCCCGGTCGGGGTTCTGCTTAGCGATCCGAAGCGCGTCGAGCGGCGAGTAGACCATCCGGATGTCGGCTCCGGCCGCCTTGGCATCGAGCAAGCTGCCGTCGGACCCGGGGATCCGCATCATGTCGCCGAAGCAGGTGAAGATCACGCCCGGCTGGTGGGCGAGCGCGATCCCGTCATCGACGCGCCCCATCGGGATCACGCACACGGGGCATCCGGGCCCATGAACGAGCTCGACGTTGGCGGGCAGCAGGTCGTCGATCCCGTACTTGTAGATCGAGTGCGTATGCCCGCCGCAGACCTCCATCAGCTTGTAATGGCGTCCAGGCTCGACCAGCGACAGGATCTCCCCGGCCACCGCGCGGCCGAGCTCGGCGTCGCGGAACTCGTCGACGAACTTCATCCGGCCACCTCGTCCTCAGCGCGGTAGACGTGCGCGATCGCGGTGCCGGCGTGCACGAGCAGGCGCTCGCCGGGCTCGATCGGCTCCACCAACGCGGTCTCGACCGTGGCGCGAGCGCCGTCGTCGTCGGCGCAGAGGGCGAGTCCGCGATCGCGGTCCACCTTGATCACCGTCATCGGCTCGCCGTCGTCGCCGCAGGTGATGCAGTGCTCAGACCCGCAGGCGGGTTCTGCAGTGGCACCGATCGTCATTCGATCACGCTGGCCTTCAGGTCCTCGAGCTCCTGCTCGTAGTCGGCGCCCATGCGCACGAGCAGATCGCGAGTGGCGCGTGCCTCGTCCTCGTCCACCTGCGAGATCGCAAAGCCGACATGGATCAGCACCCAGTCACCGGGACCGACGCCGTCGCCGTCACCGTCCAGCAGTCCGACGTTGACGCTACGGCGCACGCCGGCGACGTCGACCCTGGCCAGTCGGTTCTCGTGATCGACGATTTCGATCACCTGGCCGGGGATTGCCAGACACACGAGAGCGGTTCTACCACCGGCCGACGCGCCGCTGTCGGGGGTGGTAACGACGCTTACAGGGGGCAGTTGTAAGGGTGGTTACCGGCCGTTAGGGTCATAGACTCACGGTCGACCGCCAGATGGCCTGAGGGGACCAGGGAGCCTCCGCATCTCGATCGAACACCAACCGATTGTCCCGCCCGGACCCTTGCGCTGGCCCCGCCACGCGGATGCGGACCGCCGGCTACCCAAGCCAAACGCGCTGCACGCCTACCTGCTCGACGCCGACGATGACCTGGCCGAGGAGTTCGACATCCGCGCCCGCATCGCAGCGCGCCAGCTCGCCACGGTCAGGGTGTTGGAGGCGGATGTCGGCGAATGCGATCTGCGGCCTTGGTTGGACGCAGCCGAGCGGGGCCCCGGGCTGCTGATCCTGGATGGTCTGATCTTGGCCGAGACCCAGATCGGCGACCGGTGGGCTGCGGAGCTGCTCGGCGCCGGAGACTTACTCCAGCCGTCCCGCCAGAGACAAGACGATCTACTCGAGCGAACGGATCAATGGCGAGTGCTGTGGCTGACTCGCTTCGGCCTCCTGGACGCGGACTTCGCCGAGCGGGTGCGCCCATTCCCGCAGATCACGCACGCGCTGCTGCGCCGCGCCGGAAGACGGATCGCCGACATCGACACTCTCCGCGCGATCACGAGCCAGCCGCGCCTCGAGGTTCGCCTGGTCCTCCTTCTGTGGCATCTGGCCGCTCGCTGGGGGCGGGTGGGGCCGGGGGGCATTCG
>Ga0102924_1004598_pt1 | contig 13808 bp, 8 predicted proteins | sample PaiPotPPM11metaG_FD_80116 | JGI IMG/M metagenome (GOLD analysis project Ga0102924, IMG submission 80116) | Iron sulfur acid spring bacterial and archeal communities from Banff, Canada, to study Microbial Dark Matter (Phase II) - Paint Pots PPM... ... | reverse complement strand
GTTTGGCGACGGCGTGTTGAATGAGGAATTGATGGAGTTGGTCGACCGAAAAAGCAATGGTCGCCAGCCCGGATTCACCAAGGCTTGTCGAATGATCCTGATGGAGTCGGGACGTGCCATGAATTCACGGGATATTTGTGATTATTTCCAGCAGAAGATGCCGGAATTGCTGGCGCGGCACAAAGACCCGATGGCATCGGTGACGACGGTTCTCAATCGCCTGGTCGAATATGGCGAAGCGGAGGCTGTAGTCGCGAACGGCAGGCGCGCCTGGCGCTGGGTCGCGGATGCGAACTCGGGCGCCGGTACACGCGGCGAAGCGGGGCTGGTCGCCTAACCTTTCGCTTCTGAATCGGATCGAGCCGCTGGTCGCCGAATCAGCGAGACCGCATATCGTCGGGCGGCAACAGCATCCCTTTCTCCAGATGCCGGGTTACATGCGCGTAGGATGCCGCATGCGGATCGTGTGTGACCATGACAATCGTCTTTTGAAAATCCTCGTTTAGCCGCTTTAATATCTCCAAGACTTCTGTCGCTGAATGGCTGTCCAGATCGCCAGTAGGTTCGTCTGCGAGCAGAAGAGTTGGATCGCTCACAATGGCGCGCGCGATCGCGACTCGTTGCTCCTGGCCGCCGGAGAGCTGTTTGGGCAGGTGGTGCACTCGATCTTCGAGTCCGACCAGCTTGAGCGCGGTCATTACGTGGTCACGGCGCTGCTGCGAATTCAACTTGGTCAGCAGCAGGGGCAACTCTACATTTTCGAAGGCCGAGAGTACAGGAATCAGGTTGAAGGTCTGAAACACATATCCGATGTGTTCGTTGCGCCAGCGCGCGATTTGGGCGTCGTTGAAGCGGAAAATATCCTGCCCCTGCACGAGCAGTTCGCCTGAAGTCGGCCGGTCGATCGCCGCAATCATGTTGAGCAGCGTCGTTTTTCCGGACCCCGAAGGCCCCATGAGGGCGAGGAATTCGCCCTTGGCAATGTCGATGGAAACATCGTCGAGAGCCGTTACCTGAAAGGCATCGCGCTTGAAGACTTTGCTTACACCGCGAACCTGGACAACTTTGGTGCTGGTAGCGACGTTTGATTGTGCGACTGTACTCATGATTGCCCCTTCACTTTAATTTTGTCTCCGTCTTTCAGGGTGGCAGGCGCAGTAGTGATTACGCTTTCGCCTCCCACCAGACCGTCAACCAGCGCGCCATCGGCGCGTTGGCTTAGTACATGAATTTCACGAGCGACCGCTTTTCCGTTGTAGGCGAGGAACACAATTTTCTTGCCATCGCGATCGCGCATAGCCACTGAGGGGACGAAAACTCCAGCCGGATCCTTGGAGTCTTTCGGCTTGTCGTTCGCGAGGAAGCGCACGGTTGCGTTCATCTCGGGACGCAACTGGACATCGGGATATTTCCCCGGATTCAGTACCTGCACTTTCACCTGTACCGTGGCCTTCTGGCGGTTTGCCTCTGGCGAAATCTGCGCGATCTGGCCGTCGTACTGCTTGTCCGGATAGGCATCGGTCGTGACGATGCCTTTCTGATTGGGTCCGAGGCGGGCAAAATCCGCCTGCGCGATATCGAGTTCTACCTGCAGGTCGTTCAAATCAGCGAGGGACACGACCGAGCCCTGCGGCCCGCCCGCAGCAGCGCTGGCAAATTGAGCGGTGATCAACTCGCCCTTTTCCGCGGTGCGATCCAGGATGGTTCCGGTCACGGGAGCACGGATCACGGTTGCGTCTAATTGAGACTTGGCATAGTCAAGCTGGCCTTGGGCCTGCGTAAGTGCGCCCTGAGCGCGGGCAACTTCCTCGGCTCGCGGGCCGATTTTCGACAGCTGGAAGGCTTTTTCGAGCGAGTTGGCTCGCTGCTGATCCGCTTCAAACTTCGCGGTAGCATCGTCGAGCTGCTGCCGCGAGACGACGCCACTCGAAGCCAGTTCCTTGGTGCGGTCGAGCGTCAGTTTGTCGTTCGCGAGCGTGGCGCGCGCCTCGTCGAGATTATGCTGCGCCTCCTGAATTTCTTCCGGTCGAGACCCGTGTTGCAATTCTTCCAGATAGGCTTGCGCATTTGCGACGAGACCTTTGGCCTGCTCGTACGAAGCGCGGAACTCATCGTCTTCGAGGCGAACGAGAACCTGACCTTCTTTGACTTTGTCCCCTTTTTCGACGCCGATCCATGCCAGACGGCCGGTGACCTTGGAGTTCACGTTGATGGTGTGATGCGCCACGATGTAGCCCGTGGCTGAGAGCACAGTTCCGCCCACGTCGGTGCTGCTGGTCTGGGCCGATGCCCGGACGACTTCAACCTCCGGAGTATCAGAGGAAAAGGCTCGATAAGCAATCGTAATCAGGCCGAGCAGCACGATAATCGCGATGCCGCCGAGAATATAACGGCGCGCCCATGCGGGAGGTTCGCCACCTCCATCGCTCCGCTGGGAGCGGTCGATCCGCAAGCTCTGCAAGTCTTCGTGTTTCGTGTCAATCGCCATAAGAATGAGTACGGCTCCGATTTAACCTCAGTTCGCTTCTTCCCGTCCCGCGAGACAATTTTTGATATGGCCTGCGATCAGCCTCGTAACGCGGTCAGGATGTTTTGTCTAGCCGCGTGCCATGCGGGAGCAAGCCCGCCTACAAATCCCATGACTAACGCAAAGATAATTGCCCGAATCGCGACCGCCGGAGTAATTCGCAATGCGAACACAACTTCGCTGAAAGTCACCGCGTTCGAAGTCCCGGTCTGCATGCCGTTGAAGGGAAGCATTAATAGAATTCCAGCCAACGCGCCGAGCAGGGCCAGGAGCAACGATTCGAGCACAAATGACGTCAGGATGGCGGGCCGGGAAAATCCGATGACCCGCAAGGTCGCGATTTCCCGTCCACGATAAGCGACTGCGGCATACATGGTATTCATGGCGGCGAAAATTGAGCCGATCGCCATGATCACGCCGACCACCCATCCAATTACTTTAATCGGTGTGCCGGAACTGGTCTGCTTTGCGTAGTACTCGCTTTCCAGCATCCCATCGAGCTTCAGCCGCTGGTCGTCGCTGACGCGGTTCTTTAGCGCCTCGGCAGAAATGGGGTCCGTCGCGCGAAGGTAAGCCGAAGCGAAGCCGCCCTGGCGATCGAAGTCCGATGCCATCTGGTTCACATCGCCCCAGACTTCCGACTCGTAGGCCGAGCCTCCGGCATCGAATACTCCAACCACCTTCCACGATCCCTTGCCGAACTCCATCGTGTCCCCGAGATTGGCGTGGCTGAAGCGGTTGCGAATCGAGTCGCTCACTACGACTTCCCGCTGTCCAGTCTGGAACCAGCGCCCGGCGATCAACTTCACGGGTGGTTGTTTTCCCGGTTCGTCGGGCGTCTGGCGCATTTCCAGTCCGTCGGGCATCATTCCGCGGACCGTCACATTGACTTCTCCGGTGCCGTCTTTTCGAGGGAGCACGATCACCACGACCCATTCGCCCGAGACCATTGGCTGCCCTTCTTTGTCTGTCGCGATACCCGGAAGGGTCTTCAAAGTGGGAAAAAGTGACGCATCAAATCCGCCCGAGAGTTCGGCTTCCGACCCTTTGCGCAGCACAAGCACGTTCTTCGAACTGCCGCTGGTCACAAAGGCGCGGTCAAGGCCAGCCACCAGCGCCATAAGGAAGATGGCGGTGGTCACGGTGAGCGCGATGCCGAGAGCGGTCATCAGGGTAAGGCCTTTGCGGAGCCTCAGGTTGCGGATGTTGTAGCTAATGGGTATGGCCATAATTGCACTCGTTCCTCAGCCGATGTGGCGGAGCGCGTCCACGATATTCATGCGCGAAGCTTTGTAAGCCGGTAAGTAACCGCTGACGACACCAAGAATCACGGCGATCAGCAAAGACAATCCCGCGGTTGGAACGTTCACCTTCATGTCGAGGGGAATGCCCAGGCCGATGAAACGGTGTGTCATCCCCGTAATGACAGGGATAGCAATGAGCACGCCGAGCACGCCTCCGGCGAGAGCAAGAGCCACCGATTCGCTGACGAAAATGGATAAGACGCGCTGGCGCGTGAAGCCCAGCGTCTTCAGCACGGCGACTTCGCGAGTCCGGCTGCGCACAGACATTGCCATGGTATTGGCCGACACCAGCATGATGGTGAATACAACGGCGCCGCAGATGCTGAGAATGAAGGCTTTCACATTGCCCAGTGACGCGACGAAACCGAGTTGAAATGCCTTTTCACTCTCGGTTTTGGTTTGCAACGGCGAATTGTGAAACATTTCATCGATGGTTCGCGATGCGCTCGCTACGTTATCCGGCGAATCGATCTGGGCGGCGTACCAACCGGCTTGTCCTTTGAACCACGGGACGGCCTCTTCCAGATATTTCGTGTCGAAGTAGAGAGCATTTTGAGGCGGATCGCGATGATAGATGCCGCGGATGGTCAGATCGACATTTGTAGGGAAAATAGTGCCTTGTAGAGTTACTCGGTCGCCGATCTTCCATCCATATTTATTCGCGAGCGTGACATCGACGATGCATCCCGCGCGATCGTGCTGCCATGCCTTCAACTGCTCTTCGGGCATGATCTTGTCCGACGCAACTTTCAGGTATTCCTCGGGATCGGTCGCCAGTTGCGCAAAGAAGTGCTCGGGCCGGTCATCGATATAGCGGCCTCCGAACCAGGTGATCGGCGCTACCGCATTGACGCCCTGAACGGCACGGATTTTTTCGCGGTAATAGGCTGGCAGAAAAAATGCGAGCGAGACTCGATCGCGGATGACCAATCGGCGTGCGGCCTCGGGAGCAACCTGATCCACATAGAACGAGCGCCAGATGCAGATCATCATGGTCAGCAACAGCAGAGAGAAGCTGATGCTGATCATGGTCAGCAAGCTGCGACGCTTGTTGCGAAACGTGTTGCGTACCACGAAACTTCCCATCGTCATAAATCACCCGATGTGGCGTAGCCCGTCCACAATGTTCACCTGCGAGGCGTGATAGGAGGGTAATGCAGAGCTCAGGAGCCCAACGATCCCGGAAGTGACCAGTGCCAGAAGCCAAATTTCCGGTGTAACCTTCATGGGGAAGAAGCTGATGAATTGTTTCGAATGCGTGAGCCCGTAGACCGCCAACCATCCCAAGGTGGCGCCGATCAGGCCTCCTGCAAGCGATAAGGCCACCGCTTCGCTGACAAACAGTCCTAAGACACCTCGTCTCGTGAAACCTAAAGTCTTGAGCACGGCAACTTCGCGAGTGCGCTCGCGGATCGACATCGCCATAGTGTTGGCCGAAACCAGCAGCGTGGCGAAAACCACCGCGGAACAGATGCTCAGAATGAATGCCTTGACATTGCCCATCATAGCCACGAATTCCAGGCCAAAAGCTTTTTCACTTTCGGATTTGGTGGGCTGGGGCGAGTTGCGGAACATGTCGTCGATGGTGCTGGCGATTGTACTCACGTCGGACGGAGAAGCCGCGAGAATGCTGAATGTGCCAGCCTGCCCTTTGAAGAACGAGACGGCTTCCTCGACATACTTCGCATTGAAGTAGACCGACTTGTTGTCGGGGTTCGAGTGGAAGATACCGCGAATATTGAGTTCGAGGTTGACGGGATAGATTGTTCCCTGCAGAACGATACGGTCGCCCAACTTCCAGCCATATTTATTGGCGAGGAAGTCGTCGACGATGACACCTTGGCGATCGCGCTGCCAGGCTTTGATTTCATCCTCCGACAAGGAGATGTCGCGGAACGTTTTGAAAAATTCGTCGGGATCGGTGCCGAACTGTGCGAAAAAATTTTCCGGCTTCTGGTCCTTGTAGACGCCTCCGAACCAGGAGACCGGCACCACCGACACGACCCCGGGAATGGCGCGAATCTTCTCGCGATAGTAGCCAGGAAGCGCAAAGGTCAGCGAAACGCGGTGGCGAACGACTAATCTCTGGGCGGATTCTGCGCTGCCCTGGTCCAGGTAAAACGCGTGCCAGATCGTCATCATCAGCGTGAGCAACAGCAGGGAAAAAGCGATGCTCAACACCGTCAGAATGCTGCGGCGCTTATTACGGAATGCGTTCTTGGTGACAAATCGAGACAGCGTCATCGGCGTACTCCAGAAAAAAACGGGGACCGTAAGCAGGGGGCGAGTGCTACCGAGCGCCTCCAGCATAGACGAACCGGCTTGTTATCGACAACCGCCTCGGATTCGATGATTGCTGGGTTCAAGGGCTTGATCCTGACTGCGATGACAGTTCCCATCTTTTCGCGGTCGATCGTTTCTCGCCAGTGGAGATCGTCATTGCATCCGGATGACAAATGTCACCCGGGATGCACTTAATTGGTATATCTGCAGCTAGAGCGACGAAGTTACGCCGGAAGACCAATAACAGCCCCCTGGGATCGAGATATTCCGGGTGCGCGCTCGATCGCTTCGATGGACAACGGAGCCGGCGGCCTTCATTTTGGTTGCGTCAGGCTGAACCAGTTTGCGGAGTTGTCTTTCATCAGCGATTACAGGCCTTTGGGTCAAAGGGCGTTCGAGGGGAAGACGCGGTTGCTGTCGCTTTCTCAAGGGGAATTTGCCTTACTTTGGTAACTCGATGGCAGGCCCACGCAGCGATATCCTACACGTACTCTATCCGCTTCCGCAGGGCGCAGCTTGTGTTGCGCCGGTGCGATCGGCTTTTGATGGATTGGAGCAAAGCAAGCAATGTCCACGAAAATCGGCCACTTCGAAATCTTGAGTGAATTAGCGAAATCGCCTACCGGCACCGTCTACAAGGCGAACGATCCAGAGAACGGACAAACGATTGCCCTGAAGGCAATCCAGCTGAGTGCGTTTGGAGAAAGTTCGGAAGCGCTTGAGCACGCGCTGTTGGCGGAAGCCGAGAGCACTAAGGTTTTAAGTAGCCCAAACATCACAAAAGTGTATGGCGCGGGAGAAATCGACGGCCAGTTCTGCGCCGCAATGGAGTACGTGCAGGGCAACAGCATTGCGACGATGCTCGCCCGCAAAGAAGGATTTTCAATCTGGGATCTGCTCGACATAGGCCGCCAGCTATGCGCCGGTCTCGATCATGCGAGTTCGCATAACCTCGTGCATTACAGTTTGGAGCCCGCCAAGATCATGTGCGGGTGGGACGGCACGGTTAAGATTCTGAGTTTTGGAGTGTCGAGCGTGGGCAAGTTTGTCCACCACGCGAGCGGAAGTCTTTCTCCGATTCTTCATTACATGTCTCCAGAGCAGGTCCGGGGCGATGCTACGGATGGCCGGTCCAATTTATACAGCTTGGGCGCAATGTTTTACGAGATGGTGACCGAGCGGAAGGCCTTTGATCGGGAAGACGTGGAGTCGTTGCGGCAGAGCATTCTGGAAAGTACGTCAGTGGCACCGGTGCACGTGAATCCCAAGATTCACCCGCTGCTTAGCGACCTGATTATGAAGTCCCTGGCAAAGGATCCGGCGGAGCGTTACCAGAACGGCAGGGAATTGCTGGAAGACCTCGAGAAATGCAAGGAGTCCAAGCCGTCCGCTGCGAAAAAGGCGGAGGCTCCAAAAGGTTTGATCGCACCGGACAAAGCCAAGGCTGCAGCGCAATCGAAGTTCGTGGGCGCGACGCCGCCGAAGGCGCCAGTCCCGGCGAAGCCCGCTTCAACGATGGCAAGTGCGCCGTCGGCCTTAGCACGGCCTTCTGCTCCGGTTTCTAAGCCCTCGTCTGCGTTGGCCAAGCCTGCGTCGAAGCTTGCGGTGCCAAAAGCCGCCGCGGCGGCCGCGGGGATAGGCAGTGATGCCAGCGTCCCGGCATCCGAGATTCAGGAAATCGATTTATCCGATCAATTCATTAGTCCAGCGAGAAGCGTGGCAGAGCCGTCATCGGCAACACCTTCCGCGTATATGTCTGCTGCAGTCTCCGACGAGCCCCAGGTGGAAACTTTCGAGCCTCCAACTGAAAACGAGCCCAAGATCGCAGTCGATCCGATGATGGCTGAAGGTGGGTCGGGCGGCAGCAAAGGCACTAGCTTTTCCGAGATTTCGGAACTGCCCCCGCTGAAGGAAATCTACGTTGCCCCGCCGCCTCCGCCACCTGTGGAACTCGCCCCCGTAAAAGCGGAAGCAGCGGCTCCAACGATGTACCGCGGTGGCGGGAAAGTTGAAGAGAAACCGAAGGTTCAACCGCGCGAAGTTGCGCAAAAAGCGATCAAAGAAATCAAAGGCGTTCCACCGAAGTTAATGTTTTATGCATTGGGAGGAGCCGCGGCACTGATCCTGGTCATTGCCATCGGGGTCACGGTTTACATCCAGAGCCAGAACAGTGATGAAGACTCTGGCGCGCCACGTACCTCGACGGCAGCAACGGAAGCGCCTGCCCAGCCGCAGGCCACCGATTCCACGCCGAAGGAAATCACTCCCGCCGCCTCGGCGCCTAAGGTTGAAGCTCCGGAACCCGAAGTGCAGCCTGCCCAGCCGGTCGCGGCTTCGAAGTCACGCGGGTCGAATAATAAAAAGAGAACTCAAGCCGCTCCGGTCGTCATTCCTGGACAGCTGGCTGTGGACTCGACGCCGCAGGGTGCTCAGGTTCAAGTGGATGGAGCGAGCGATCCCAGCTGGGTGACACCCTTCGCGTTGACGAACTTGCAGCCGGGACAGCATTCGATCACAGTGAGCAAGCCCGGTTACACTACCGATTCGCGAACGATCGACGTAACCTCGGGAAACCGCGCGACGGCTAACATCCGCCTGGCACAGATCATGGCAACCCTTGTGGTCAAGAGCGACCCAGCCGGCGCGAGCATTTACGTCGATGGCCGCGATATGGCCACAAAGACTCCCGCGCAAGTTAGCCTGGATAAGGGGCAGCACGTGGTGTTAGTCCGCCTGGCGGGTTACATTGACGAGACGATGAGCGCGCAGTTCGTGCTGGGTCAGACTTTTAACTTCTCCCCGACGTTGCGGCCGCTCGGGAATGTCGACAGCATCAAGACCGTCGGCGGCAAGATGTCGAGAATATTCGGCGGGAAGAGCGCCCAGGCTGGACAAGCCACGGTCAGCATACACACCCAGCCGAAGGGTGCCCAAATCTCGGTCAACCAGCACATGCTCGACAAGAACTCGCCGGTGGACGTGATCCTCGATCCCGGGAATTACGAGATCGAAATTACGCTGTCTGGATACGCTCCGGTTCGCAAGGTCATCACGGCCAGCAAAGGTGGCAAGGTGGTGATCGATGAGGCTTTGCAACAGCAGTAATGTCTTGGTTGATCGAAACCGCCGGTTTTGCCTGGGTATAAGGCACGGGCTCAGGATGAGAATTCATATCCTGTTAACGTTCATCGCCCAGCCCTCTTGGTAGACTCTCCGTTGCCCGCGAGCTAAGAACCTGCCGCGTGTCTTCTTCCGGAAAGCCACTATGCGTTGTCAGCTCTTCTGGCTTGTCTTATTTCTTTCTTGCATCGTTCCGAGGATGGTGGCACAAGCCACGGGAGATGTTTGTCCCCGAGGCATTGTAGGCGGCCCTGTCCCCGAACCTGCGGACCTACTCAGTAAAGCGGGAAGTCTGCGAGTGGAATTCTCGTATCGCGAGTTTACCGATGCGCAAGGTCTGACGCGATACTGTTATATCGATAAAGAGGGCCGGCAGTCTCCGACCTTGCGGGTCAAGCCAGGCGATCAAGTAACCCTGATCTTGCGCAACGAACTTCCGGCCTCGCCTCCCCAACCGCACGAAATGACGGGCCATGCAAGCGCGAGTGGAACCTGCGCTGGTGGCGCGATGACCGCGGCTTCCACCAATCTACATTTTCACGGACTGGCAATTCCGCCAGTCTGCCATCAGGACGATACGCTAAACACCCTTATTGAGCCTTCCGGGGCGCCCTTCGAATACAGTTTCAAAGTACCGGCGGACCAGCCGCCAGGGCTTTATTGGTATCACCCTCATGTTCACGGCTTCACCAAGGCGCAAATTCTGGGAGGAGCGTCGGGGGCCTTGATCGTGGAAGGAATCGAAACCGTCAATCGGGAGGTCTCAGGCCTGCCGGAGCGCGTATTTGTGATTCGGGATCAGGAATTAATGCATCCGGATGCGGAACCGGAGCAAACCGATTCGATGCCCGCTCCGCAGGTTCTACGCGATGCCGAAGGCGACATTTTGAATAGCGGCACAGGGGGCGGTAAGCCGGCGAAGGACTTATCGATCAACTTTGTTCCCGTGCCCTATCCGAAATATGAGCCGGCCGTTATTTCGATGAAACCGCAGGAGCGGCAGTTGTGGAGAGTGCTGAACGCCTCTGCCATTACGTACCTCGATTTGCAACTTCTTTTTAACGACCGCCAGCAATCCTTGGGCGTAGTTGCGCTGGATGGTGTTCCCATCAATTACAACGGAAACGCCGGGCAGAATGTTGTATGGAAAAGGCACTTGCTAGTCCCGCCTGCCGGACGGGTTGAGTTCATTGTGAAAGGTCCGAAGCCCGGAATCCATGCAAGTCTGGTGACTCGAACCGTCGACACCGGACCGGCGGGAGAGAATGATCCAACGCGGCCCTTGGCGGCGATCGTTACCTCTGAGGACGCGGCTGCAGCTCAATCGCAGCTTCACGATTCGCCCCCACAGATCAACGCGCCGAGCATCATTCCGCTCAGCGGGGTCGCCCCTGTCCGCACGCGCAAGTTGTACTTTTCGGAAACGCCCTCGGACCCCAAAAACCCAAACAGCCCTATGGTGTTTTATGTCACCGTGGATGGCAGCACTCCCGCTGCCTTCGACCCCCAATCTCCACTCCCCAACATAACAGTGAATCAAGGGGATGTGGAAGACTGGGTCATCGAGAACCGGACCAGAGAGTTACACGATTTTCACATCCACCAGATTCATTTCCAGCTACTGCAGTGGAACGGGGTTCCTGTGGATGAACCCTACCTGCGCGACACCGTGAATGTTGCGTACTGGGACGGAGCGAGTTCGGTTTATCCCAACGTGAAGCTCCGTATGGACTTTCGCAACCCCAATATTATTGGGACTTTCGTCTACCACTGCCATCTTCTGGAGCACGAAGACGCCGGAATGATGGGAACCGTCCGCGTCGAGCCTCCGGTGGCGAACATGCAAGTGGATCATGACAAGCCCCACAGTTCTTCTCCACGCTAAGGTGTTCACAGAAATTTAATCTGGCGGTCATCTCTGTTCAAAATTTGACGGGTATGTTCGTCGGAATCTCTTGGGGTTCTGGGGCTCGTGTAGTTATTGAGTAATGCCTATCCCTGTGGACTGTGCTTTTCCAGACAAATTGAGGAGATCCGCCGATGATCGGTAACTATTTTCGCAGCCTGGCGACGGTACTCTGTGCCGTATGCATGGTGACTAACCCTTTCACAGAAGTGTGGGCAGCCGAAAACACGAAGGCAACCGTGTTGCCCAATCCCGCTGAGAATTATGCGACCACCACTCCCATCAAGCACCTCGTGGTGATCTTCGGGGAGAACATTTCGTTTGACCACTACTTCGCCACCTATCCTCATGCCACCAATCCAGCGAGTGAACCGGTGTTTACGCCGAAGCCGAATACGCCGGCGGTGAACAACCTGTTGAGCGGAGGCTTGTTGACGGAGAATCCCAATTCCGTGCAGCCTTTCAGGCTCGATCGTTCACAGGCCGTGACCTGCGACCAGAACCACAGCTACACTCCCGAGCAACAAGCGTTTGATCTCGGCGCAATGGACAAGTTCCCGGAATTTACCGGTACCGGCGGCAGCACCTGCGACTTTGGCCACGGCACAGGGCTGGTCATGGGATACTACGACGGAAACACGGTGACCGCGATCTGGAACTACGCCCAGACTTACGCCATGAGCGACAATTCGTTTAATACGCAGTTCGGTCCTTCGAGTCCCGGAGCGATCAACCTGATCAGCGGCAATACCGCAAACGTGCAGTTTGTAAGTGGAGGATCAACGACTGGCGTCATTGCTAACGGTGCAACTTCAGGCGCCCTGATCGGTGACGGCCGACCTGCCGGAGACGATTGCGGCCCGACCGGCAAGACCTATGTCAGCTTTCCGGCTGGCACGAACAACATCGGCGACGTACTGAACAATGTCAGCTATACGTGGGGCTGGTTTCAGGGAGGTTTCGGTGCCACCAGCTTCAATAACGGAATCGCCACTTGCGCTGCGACCAGCGTTGGTCTCGCTGGGACAACCTTAGATTATGTAGCCCATCACGAACCTTTTCAGTATTACCCTGAAACTGCCAACCTTCACCACCTGCCGCCAACTTCGAGCGCGGCGATCGGCATTACCGACCAGGCAAACCACCAATATGACCTATCGGCGTTTCTAACTGCCCTGTCTGCAGACCAACTGCCGGCTGTCACCTACATCAAAGCGAAGGCGGTGTACGACGGACACCCTGGCTATTCCGACCCGCTGGACGAACAGACTTTCCTTGTGAACACCATCAATGCGATTCAGGCGAACAAGTACTGGAAGGATACGGCGATCGTGATTGCCTACGACGACTCAGACGGCTGGTACGACCATGTGATGGATCCCTTGGTGGACCAGTCGCAAGTCTCCGACGACGCTCTCACCGGGACCGGACTTTGCGGTGGGAACACCGCATCGACTACCCAAGGGCGTTGCGGATACGGTCCTCGGACTCCGCTGTTGGTCATTTCACCCTACGCCCGTCAGAACTACGTGGACCATTCGATCACCGACCAGTCGTCGATTCTTCAATTCATCGAGACGAATTGGAGTCTGCCTGCGATCGGCAGTGGTTCCACCGATGTGAAGGCTGGCACCCTGAATAATCTGTTTGACTTCACCAGTGGCAAAAAGGCGCCGAAACTCATGCTGGACCCAACCACCGGTCTGGTTGTACCGTAAACCGCCAACAAAGGAAAAAGGCCACCCCCGTCAGGAGTGGCCTTTTCTGATCTTAATATCTTTCAGATCCCTCTTACTGCGGCAGCTTGAAATTTACGGTGACCTGAGTCTGTATCTCGACGGGCTCGCCATTCAAAAGATAGGGCTTGTACTTCCATTGTTTGACGGCGTCTGCGGCTGCCTTGCTCAACTGCTGATCCCCGCTAAGAACTTTTACATGCGTGATGTCGCCGCTCTTGGAAATAGTCGCCATGAGCTGGACGATGCCCTCAATGTGCATCCGTAGGGCGCTTGAGGGATAGACCGGCGCGACTTTCTTAAACAGAAGCCCCTGCGACACTCCCTGCGAGACGCTCAATGTTTGTAGGACTGGTTTGAATCCGCTGGAACTGCTGGGAACCAGATCTGGGGGAGGCGCGGATTCGGGCGTAGCCATCCCGATCATGCTAGGAGCAGGCGCATCCCCTGCCGCAGCCGAATTCGGTTGAGCGGCCGGTGCCTTGCCAGCCTTTACCAACAACGGCGTTGCCTCGGGCTTCTCCTCAGGCTTGTCCGCAACTGCGGGCTTGGCAGGCGAGGAAGAAGATGAATTAGAAGGCTTCGCAGCAGCCGTCGCAGAGTGCGATGCGTTCTCCTTCGTGACCGATACGGATTCTTCGCTATCGGAACTGGCCGGCGAACTGGAATTCGCGGTTACGGAGGTCGCCGCCGGGGTTGATGTCACAGGTGGAACCACGGGCTGGGCGACAGGCTTAGCCGGTGATTGAGTTACCGTGGCCGATTGCGTTGCCGGCGCCGTGGCCGTTGCGCTTTCGGAGGCGTGACCCTTGAATTGACTCCAGCCAAAATAGCCTGCGGCGGCCAGGACGAGTGCAGCCGCGACTCCCAGGAAAACTTTCTTGTTGCCGCCCTCGGATTTGGGTTCAACATTGGCGCCGCCGAACGTGAAG
>Ga0102924_1004596_pt1 | contig 13815 bp, 10 predicted proteins | sample PaiPotPPM11metaG_FD_80116 | JGI IMG/M metagenome (GOLD analysis project Ga0102924, IMG submission 80116) | Iron sulfur acid spring bacterial and archeal communities from Banff, Canada, to study Microbial Dark Matter (Phase II) - Paint Pots PPM... ... | reverse complement strand
GCGTGTCGCCACCGTCCACCCATCGTCACTTAGCTCGGCTGGTGGGCGGTTCTGCATCAATAGCCCGCCGCGCACGCGTTTGTAGTCGAGCGCGCCAGGAGGCCACGTCGCGCGGCCAACCAGCACACGCAGGTTTTTCTTGCGACCGAGTATCTCTAGGGCGCTATCGCTGAACGCCGGTGCCACGATGCACTCGACGAACAGGCTCGCCACCGCGGCCGCGGCCGCGTCGTCCACGGGAGCCGTGAACGCAATCACGCCGCCAAACGCAGACACCGGGTCGCACGCGTACGCCTTGCGGTACGCCTCGGCCGCGGAGGCGCCGACTGCCAGCCCGCAGGGAGTCGTGTGCTTGATGATCGCGCAGCAGATCTGGTCGGCAAAGGGGTCGGTGGTCACGAGCGCGCCTTCGAGATCCAGCAGATTGTTGAAGGAGAGCTCCTTTCCGCCGCGCTGCTCGAGCGCAGCGAGGCCTGCCCCCGGCCGCTCGACGTAGAACGCCGCCCGCTGCCCAGGGTTCTCGCCGTACCGGAGCAGCTGCGCGCGCTCGAACGACAGCGTGATGCGATCAGCGAACAGCGCCCCAGATGTGGCGTTGAACCACTCGGCGATGGCTGCATCGTAGGCAGCCGTGTGCGCGAACACTTTGGCGGCGAGCAGTTTGCGAAGATCGAGGTCGTCGTCGCCCGCTTCCAACCCTGCGATCACTCTGCTGTAGTCGGCCGGGTCCACTATTACGGTGACCGATTCATAGTTCTTGGCGGCCGACCGCAGCAGCGCGACGCCTCCGATGTCGATCTGCTCGATCACCGAGTCGGCGTCGACGCCGGGGCGGGCCGCCGTTTCGCGGAACGGGTACAGGTTCACCGCGACCAGATCGATCGGCTCGATACCGGCTTCGCTGATCTGGGTCTCGTGTTCCGGGTCGTCACGCCGCGCAAGAATGCCGCCGTGCACGGCCGGGTGTAGCGTCTTGACGCGCCCGCTGAGCATCTCCGGGAAACGCGTGACGTCACTCACGTCGCGGACGGGGATTCCAGCGGCGCGCAGCGCTCCGGCCGTACCGCCAGTGGAGATGAGGTCCCACCCCAGCCGCACGAGCCCGGCCGCGAAGTCTGTGAGCCCCGTCTTGTCTGAAACGGACAGCAACGCGACTCTGCTCACACCGTCCCCCGCACGTTCCCCCCCTCGCACAAAGTCACCCGCCCAGCAGCCACCGCTTCGACTGCAAGCGGGTACAGCTCGTGCTCCGCGCGCAGCACACGCTGTGCGAGGGTTCCAGCATCGTCCGATGGGAAGACCGGCACTGGGTTCTGCGCGATGATCGGCCCGTGATCGTATTGATCGTCAACGAAATGGACCGTCACCCCGCTCACACGCACACCCGACGCGATCACGGCGCGATGGACGCGCGGTCCGTACATCCCCTTTCCTCCAAAAGCAGGCAACAGGGAAGGGTGAACGTTGAGCAGCTTGCCGCGATACGCCGCGGTCACCTCGTCGGGGACTCGCTTGAGATAACCAGCCAATGCGATGAGGTCTATGCGCCGGTCGCGCAGCAGCGCCAACATTGCTTCGCCGTCGTCTGGATTTGAGAGAATCGCAGGCTCAGCGCCGCCCGCTACGGCCTTGTCGAGTGCTGGGGCCGCGGGGGCGTCGGACACGACGAGAGTGATACGTCCAGCCTGCGCTGCCTCAGCCTTCCTGAAATGCTCGAGGAGGGCTTGCAGGTTTGAACCGCCGCCCGACACAAACACCGCGATGCTCGCCGCCACGCGGGAGTTTATCGCCGCTGCGAGGGGGTGGTAAGGTGGGGCTTACCTGGCTGCAGCACCTGACGCACGGCATCCGCGAGCGAGAGCGCCGTCGTGATGCGTTCATGCGAGCGTGGCGGCTCGTCGTCGCGCGCCTCCGGCACCCCAGCGTCCGCGATTGCATCGGCAATCGTGCCGGCTACGAGAATGCCACGAGCCCCCAGGGCTATGGCCGCCTCTACGTCGCGCCACCGATCACCCACCAGATAAGAGCTCGCTAGATCGAGGCTGAGGTCGTGCGCCGCCCTAATGAACAATTCCGTCCCGGGCTTTCGGCAGTTGCAGGGGCCGCCGACTTCTGGGTGATGCGGACACATATAGGTTGCGTCCACAGCCGCCCCCTCGGCGCGCAACATCGCGTCTAGGCGCTGCTCTACCGCGGTGTACTGATGCTGCGTGATGAGCCCGCGCGCGATTCCCGATTGGTTGGTGACAATGACCACCGCGAAACCTGCGGCGCTGAGCTGGCGAATTGCCGCTGCCGCGCCTGGGATGAGACGGACGCCATCGGGATCAGCGAGGTAGTGACGATCTTCAATGATGGTACCGTCGCGGTCGAAGAAGACGGCCGGCCGGTGCCGATGGCCGGTGGCGCTCACGCCAGTGCGGCGAGTACGGTATCCGCCAGGGATTCGTCCTCGCGCTCGGGAATACTTCGAAGGTCGATGAGGACGACGCCACCGGCGGTCCGAGTTATGACGGGAGTGCCCGCGCGTCTCAGCCGCTGTTCCGTGGCGGCGGTGTCAGACGCGCCAAGGGCGACCGCGGCCGAGGGGATGCGAGCGGTGGGGAAGGCGCCTCCGCCTACGCCTGCCTCCGTATCCGTCACCGTCGCATCGATGCCGCGTGCGGCCAAGCGACCCCGCAGGCGCTCGGCGCGCTTCCGCACATGCGCGACCGGCGCGGTCAGCATCGCCAGTGCAGGCACCTCGACGACCGCGCGGCTCTGATCTCGATACAGCGCCAGCGTCGCGCCGAGCGCGGCGATTGTGAGCTTGTCAACGCGTAGCGCCCGCGTGAGCGGGTTTGCGCGCAGTCGCGCAATCGCCTCGCGCGCGCCCACGATGATCCCCGCTTGTGGTCCCCCGAGAAGCTTGTCGCCGCTCATGACTACGAGGGTAGCGCCGGTCCGCACCGCGTCGCGAGCAGTGGGCTCGCCGGCCAACCCGTATGGCTCGAGATTGATGAGCAGCCCGCTGCCAAAATCATACAGAACAGCCACTCCGCGCTCGCGCCCCAGCGCAGCCAGCTCGGCAAGTGAAACGTCTGCCACGAACCCAGCCATCGCGAAGTTGCTGAGATGCACCTTCACGATCGCCGCGGTCTGCTCTGCAATGGCCGCGAGGTAATCGGCAACTCTCGTCCGATTTGTCGTACCGACCTCCACGAGGCGCGCGCCGCTCTTGGCCATTATGTCGGGGACGCGAAAGCCACCTCCGATCTCGATCAGCTCGCCGCGCGACACTATGGCGTCGCGACCTTCGGCCAGGGTATTGAGAGCCAGCACCAACGCCGCGGCGCAATTGTTCACTACGATCGCGTCCTCGGCTTCTGTCAGCTCGCACAGTGCCTCCACGCAGTGCGCGTAGCGTGAGCCGCGCTCCCCCCGATCGAGGTCGTACTCCAGGTTGCTGTAGCCCGTGGCCACGTCGCGAATCGCCGCGAGTGCGACATCGGGCAATGGCGCGCGTCCAAGATTGGTGTGCAACACGATTCCAGTGGCGTTGAACACCGGGCGAAGCGAGAGGCGCTCGCGAGCTGCCAGCGCACCGCGCACGGCCTCCGCCCACTCGTCGCCGTTGCGTGGCGCCGACCTCGGGTCTTGCCGAGCGCGGTCGATCGCGATCCGTACCGCGGCGGCAACTGCCGTCCTCGGCGCCGACGCCAGCAGCGCCCGCACCGAGTCGCTTTCGAGCAGTCCCCCGACAGATGGGAGGCCCCGGCGCGCGTCTGTCATCCTGGAGGCGCCGCGGGAGGAGTCCCGGAAGGCGGCGCGACACCGGGCGGACTACGCTTGCGCAGCGAGTCAGCGCGAGCTCGCGCCGAGTCGGACACGACTTTGGGTACCGAGAACGATCGCGTGCTCGGTCGCGTCGCGCCCAGAATCCCACGTAGTCCCTCGAGGTGCAGCCGGTAAGTCGCGCCCGGCTGAAGCGGACTCGCAAGGACCAGTACTACTTCGTGAACGGGGCTAGGCAGGCTCGGGTGCAGCAGCTTGGCTCGCGCGGCCGAATCTCGCTGGGCTTGCCGCAACTCGCGTCGTCGGCGAGCCGCGGTCGTGTCGCGTGTGGCGAGCCCTGAATCAACTCGCCGTAGGGAGTCTGCACGGACAACAGAATCAGCCCGCTGGCGCTGGGCCGCGACCTCCGCTGAATCGTATTGCTCGGCTGACTCCACGACCTTGATCGGAACGGTCGATGAATCTTTCGCGGTAATCGTAAACAGGGCGGCCGTGAGTGGCTGATTGGGTTCAACGCCCTGGTCGAGCGTTACGCGAACGGTCACGCTGTCGCGCACGACAATTTCGCGCACGCGCGGGCCTGTGGTGTCGTGGACGAACGCGAGCAGCTCGACTCGTGCGCTGTCCATAAGCGTTACGCTGGCGCTGTCCCAGATTTCGTTCGGGTCGAGCCGGCGATTGTTGTTCGCGTCCACGTAACCGCGCACGGTATACTGGCCAGGCGGAAGGTGGCGGAGCACGAATGCACCGGTCGAATCGGCCACTGTCACGTAGTCGACGGTGTCCTTGGCTTTGGGCGGAATTGGTTGTTGAAACGCGTCAATGAATGCGTTGGCGGCGACTCGCCCTTCCAACCAGTCGAAGACGCGGCCTCGCACGATGGTCGGAGGTATCGTAGGCCCCGTCGAAAACGTCACGGTCGCCCCGTGTTTCTGAACGTTGCCGTGCAGGTCGGCCACGCCCGGGAGCATCGTAACCGTGTATGCGGTGTTCGGACGGAAGCCCCCGGGCGGCGACACCGAATAGTGGTCCCGATGCCACGCGACTTCCGGGTTCCCCTTGCGAGGCGAGATGAGAAAGTCAGCGCTCAGATCCTCGGCGCCGCTGGCCGGGCGCTCGCTTACGACCTCGTCGAAGCGAAACACCACCCGCGACGTGCGCACGTTGACGGAGTTGCTTTCGGGAAGCACTTCTATGAGCTCTGGCGGATCCTTTCGTTGCGGACCGCCAGGAGGCGGAACCGCGGAGGCGCACGCGACCACCGCCGCGGATGTGATCGCGACGCCCAAGCGAGCCGCGAGCCGCCTGGCCCTCAGGCTCCGCACAGCGATGCGACTTTGCCGCGCAATTGTTCGGCCCGGACGGCCAGCTCCTGCTCCTGGCGCCGAGCTCCCTCGACTATCTCGGGCTTGGCCCGGTCGGTGAACGTGGTGTTCGCCAGCCGCTCGCGCACAGCCGCTAGCTGACGATCCGAGCGCTGCAACTCATCACGGAGTCGCTGGCACTCCCTCTTGACGTCGATTACGGTCGCCAGTGGGACGAAGACGGTTGAGCCGTCCGGCAGCACGGATGTCGCGACCGATGATTGGCCCGCGGCTTGTCCCAACGCAACGTTGCACCTGGTCAAGCGGCCGATCGCGTCGGCTTCCTCGACGAACACCACGCGCGAATCGGCGGCGGGATCCACGAACGCGTCGATGACTCGGCCGGGTGGGACATTGTAATCCGCCCGAATCTGTCGCAGCGCGGAAACGGTTGCGCGCACTAACTCGTACTCGGCGTGGCGACGGTCGTCCCGAAATCCACCGTGGGGTTCAGGCCATGCCGCGCGAGCCAGAAACTGTAACGGCTCGGTGTTGGGCAACCTTTGCCACAAAGCTTCGGTGACGAACGGCACGATCGGGTGCAACAGGCGGAGAGCGGAATCGAACACGTGCACGAGGACCGCTCGCGCGACAGCGCGGTCGGGGGCGTCCCAGTCTGCGCCAAGTCGCCGCTTGCAGTGCTCGACGTACCAGTCCGCGAGGTCATTCCACACGAAGGCCCGGGCAGCCTCGACGTACTCGTTCAGCCGGAGCCCCGCGTTTCGCTCTGTGCTGCTCCACACACGCGTCGGACCGGGTGGACGCGGGGGTCCGATCGCGGCGTCGCTTGAGATGATGGCCGCGTCCAGCTGGCCCAATATCCATACGTCGGCGCGCGTCAACTTGCGCGGGTCGATCTCTGGAATTCCCACGACCGCATTGTTGCCGACGTTGGTGAGCAAAAAGCGACCAATGTTCCACAGCTTGGTGACGAAGTTGCGACCCGCGGCAAACGACTTATCGAGGCTAGTGGGGTCTAGGATCACATCCGCGCCAAGCCCCATGCCCGCTACCAGCTGATAGCGGAGCGCGTCGGCGCCGTACAACGCCACTACATCGAGTGGATCGATCCCGTTCCCGAGCGACTTGGACATCTTCCGGTGCGCGGTATCACGCACCGTGCCGTGCAGATACACCGTGTGGAATGGGACCCGCGAGGCGAAATGAAGACCGGCCATCACCATTCGCGCGACCCAGAAAAAGATAATTTCAGGGGCGGTCACGAGGACGTCGGCCGGGTAGAATGCGCCGAGATCTGGTGTGTCGTCCGGCCATCCCAACGTCGAGAACGGCCACAACCAAGAGGAGAACCACGTGTCGAGCACGTCCTCGTCCTGGCGGACCACTCCTCCACACCGCGGGCACTCGGCCGGGTCGTCCCGAAGCGCACGCGTCCAGCCGCACGAATCACAATACCAGACGGGGACTTGATGACCCCACCACAGCTGACGGGAGATGTTCCAATCGCGAATCCCCTCCAGCCAGTTCTCGTACACCCCCGTCCAACGGTCCGGAACTAGGCGCACGGCGCCGGACCGGACTGCGTCGAGCGCAGGCGCCGCGAGTGGCGCCATTCGCACGAACCATTGGTCCGACAGCCTCGGCTCAACGACGGTGCCGCACCGATAGCAGTGTCGCACGGCGTGTGTGTGGGACTCGACCTTCGCGAGCAGGCCAGCCCCCTTTAGGATCTCCACCATGCGCTCACGAGCCACGAAGCGATCGAGCCCACGCAATTCCGCCGGGACGCGGCCTTCTGCCCCCGGGCCCTCCTCCATCGTCGCCGAGGGTGACATCACGAGCGGCGTCGGCAATCCGTGGCGCTTGGCAATCTCGAAGTCATTGGCGTCGTGCGCCGGCGTGACCTTGACAGCGCCTGTTCCGAAAGCCGAATCCACGGCATCGTCAGCGACGACCGGAATCTCAATCCCGACGATGGGCAGCGTAAGCATGCGTCCCACGAGGTCGCGGTAGCGCTCATCGCCGGGGTGTACGGCGACGGCAACGTCGCCCAACATCGTCTCAGGGCGCGTCGTCGCGACCGTGACTGCACGCGACGGATCCCCGGCCACGGGATACCGGATCGACCACAACGACCCAACCTCATCTTCGTACTCGGCCTCCTCGTCGCTGAGAGACGTGAGGCACCGTGAGCACCAATGAATGACGCGGTGTCCGCGGTAGATCAGGCCCTCATCGTACAGCCGGACAAACGCCTCGCGCACCGCGCGCGAGAGCTCAGGAGAGAGGGTGTACGCCGTTCGGGACCAGTCTGCCGATGCCCCTATGGCCCGCAGCTGATCGAGTATCGATCCGCCAGTGTCTTCGACGAACGTCGTCGTGCGCGCGACGAACGCCGCGCGTCCGATCTCGGCGCGCGAGGTGCCCTCGAGCGCCAATCGCTTCTCCACGACGTTCTGCGTCGCGATTCCGGCGTGGTCCGTACCTGGTAACCAGAGTGTCTCGTCACCGGCCATGCGCCGCCAGCGAATGAGCACGTCCTGCACTGTGTCATTGAGCCCGTGTCCCACGTGCAGCACGTCCGTCACGTTCGGTGGCGGCATCGGAATGACGAACGGCTCGCGGCGTCCCCCTAGACGGGTAGTGCGCGAGGCATCGGCCGTGAAGCACCCTGCCTCGATCCACCGGTGATATATATCGCGTTCGGTGGTCTGCGGGTCGTACTGTGCCGGGATGCCGGTGGCTAAGGTGCGGATCGTCCCTGGTCCGTTCGTGATGCGCGAGTGCGGTCCGCGAGGCCCTCCTCCACGCGCGTCGGCTCATTCGACTCGCCTGGCAGAGCCTCTTCGGTGCCTTCAGGCTGCTCATCGGCGCGCAACGTGATCTGGTTCACGACCGTTCGCACGTCCGGGACGCCACGCGCGATCGTGGTGGCGTGCTCGATCTCGCCACGCGTGTACACCCAGCCGGTGAGCTCGATCGTGCCGGGCCCCACGGCCCCGATGTCGACCGCGCGCTCCGAAAGGATTGGATCGTTGTTGAACGCTTCGAGAACCCTTTCTTCCAGTTCAGCGTCCGCGCTCTCAAATTCGCTCTCGTCGATTATCTCATCGTATCCACCGTCGTGCGCGCGGCCGCCCACCGCGCGGGTGCCTGCTCGATGAGTCCGGCCTCGGACTGCGCCCAAGCCGCCGCGCAAACGCTGCGTGATGCCCGCGACGCCTCCCAATCGGTCGGCGAGGTAAGCCCCGGCCGTCAGGCCCACCACGAGGCCGGCCGCCAGCGCGATGAAACCCATACCCCCGTCGCCATCGTCGTGGCCCCCCAGAAGCCTTTCTCGAATACCCTTGCGTGACATAGTGATACCTCGCTCCTCCGGCCCGCGGCTGTGTGGCGAGGGCAAAGGGAAGACGGTTAAGTTCCACGCGCGATGCAGCCTGAAAAGTATACCGGCAAGACCAACGCCACGCAGCGGATTGGCCTGTGGGCGGCCATTGCCGTGATCGTCGTCGCCGGGGTACTGCTGTATTTCTTCCACGACCGGTCCCTTCTGCCGGTTCTTGGGGGGAACGCCGGCCGGTGATGGCCCCTGTTCTTGCCGACGTGCTTCGCCTCACGTTGCCGGACGGTTCGGAGCGGGAAGTGCCGTTCGGAACCCTTCCGCGCGACGTGGTGGCTGGCATCGGCCCGCGACTGCTGCGCGACGCTATAGCGGCCGAGGTCAACGGAAGAGTCCAGGACCTCATGACGCCGCTCCGCGAGAGCGGCGCATTTCGCGTTCTAACGGCCGCGGATCCACGATCGTTGGGCGTGTTACGCCACTCGGGCGCTCACATCTTGGCGACAGCCGTGCGGCGCCTGAGGCCCGACGCGCAGATCGGCTTTGGGCCAGCCATCGAGGACGGGTTTTACTACGACTTCGGCGTCGCCGAGCCATTTACGCCTGACGACCTCGCGGCCTTCGAGCGCGAGATGGCGCAAGTGATCGCGGCGCGGTACCCCTTCGTCCGCGAGGAAGTGGACCGCGCGGAGGCGCAACGCCGCTTTGCCGACGACCCGCTAAAGCTCGAACGCATCGCGGACCTGGGGCCGGACGAGGTCATCTCCACTTATACGGACGGCCCGTTCGTCGATCTATGTCGCGGTCCGCACGTTCCCGACACCTCGTACCTCACGCACTTCAAGCTGCTGCACACAGCGGGCGCGTATTGGCGGGGCGACGAGCACCGTCCGATGCTCCAGCGAATCTATGCCACCGCTTGGTGGAAGCGCGATGACCTGGACGCATATCTGCACCGGATCGAGGAAGCCAAACGGCGCGATCATAGAACGCTGGGAGCGCAGCTGGATCTGTTTTCCACCGACCAAAGGGTCGGTCCTGGCCTCATTCTGTGGCATCCGCGTGGCGCGATCATCCGCAACGAGATAGAGCAATTCGAGCGGGATCTGATCCTGCGGCATGGGTATGACCTCGTGTACACCCCGCACATCGCCAGTGACAAGCTGTTCGAGATCTCAGGCCACCTCGAGAATTTTCGCGAGAACATGTTCGATGCCATGGATGTCGAAGGCAGGGCGTACCGGCCCAAGCCGATGAACTGCCCGGGGCACATTGCGATCTACGAGTCGCGCCCGCGGTCGTATCGTGATCTGCCAATCCGGTACGCGGAGTTTGGCACCGTTTACAGGTACGAGCGCAGCGGCGTTCTCCATGGGATGCTGCGCGTGCGCGGGTTCACACAGGACGATGCGCACGTGTTCTGTACCCCCGAGCAGGTGCGCGACGAGATTGCCAGACTGCTCGATCTCGTGCATGAGATGCTTTCCGTGTTCGGCTACGCGTACACGGTCGAGCTATCCACCAAGCCGGACAAGGCGCTTGGCGCGGCTGAGACGTGGGCAGACGGGGAGCGGATGCTTGCGAAGGTGCTCGAATCACGGAGCGTCGCATACAAGATCGACGCCGGAGGGGGCGCGTTTTACGGCCCGAAGCTCGACTTCAAGCTGGTCGACGCCATTGGCCGAAAATGGCAGGGGCCTACGGTGCAGCTGGATTTCAATCTGCCGGAGCGCTTCCAGCTGACGTACACCGCGGCCGACAACACGCCGCAGCGACCGATCATGCTGCACAGGGTGCTCGTGGGTTCCATGGAGCGATTCGTCGGTGGTCTCATCGAGCACTATGCAGGTGATTTCCCCGTTTGGCTGGCGCCGGAGCAGGTTCGGATTCTTCCCATCACCGACGAGCTCGCGCCGCTCGCCGCGGCTGTTGCCAAACGGTGCCGAGACGCGGGCATACGCGTACACGTCGATGCGCGCTCACAGACCGTGCAATACCGCGTGCGAGACGCCGTGATGATGAAAGTGCCGTACGTAGGCGTGCTTGGCGCCGTCGAAGCACGGGACGGCACCATCGCGGTGCGCATTCGGGGGGCGGGCGAAAAGCAGCGCCCTCAACCGATTCCGATTGAAGATTTCATCTCGAACGTCGCCCACGAGATCGCATCCCGCTCGCTCACGCTTTCGGCGGGTGACCGCCACAGTGCCAACAGTGCCAACGGAGCGTCCAACTGATTCTGCCGCGCTTGCATCCCGATGCCTGAAGCTGCCGTGAATGCTGACCGATCCCCGGTCATTGTCTCTGCCGCGCGCACACCGATCGGCCGATTCCTCGGCGGGCTGACACCGCTGTCGGCCCCGGAGTTAGGCGCGATCGCCATTCGCGCAGCGGTCGAGCGCGCGCGCATCGACCCTAGCGAAGTGCAAGAAGTGATCATGGGGAACGTGGTGCAGGCCGGAGAAGGACAGGCTCCAGCGCGACAGGCGATGCTCAAGGCCGGGTTGCCAGCCACTGTGTCCGCCATGACCATAAACAAGGTGTGCGGGTCCGGGCTAAAGGCCGTGATGCTCGCCGCGCAGGCCATCAAGGCGGGGGATGCGGACGTTCTCGTCGCCGGCGGCCAGGAATCGATGTCGAATGCGCCGTATTACGTCTATGGCGTTCGGACCGGCGTAAAGCTGGGTGATCAGCAGCTGGTGGACGGCGTGATACGCGATGGGCTTTGGTGCGCGACGTGCGATGTGCACATGGGGGGACACGCCGAATACACAGCGCGCAAAGCCGGCGTAACGCGGCGGCAGCAAGACGAGTTCGCGCTGTGCTCTCACAAGAAGGCCGTCGCCGCGATCGACTCGGGGAAGTTCGCGGCCGAGATCGTCGCCGTCCCTATCCCAGGGCGCAAAGGGACGACGGTAATCGACACGGACGAGGGCCCTCGACGCGAGTCGTCGCTCGACTCACTAGGGAAACTGCCGCCCGCGTTCAGCTCCCATGCTCCCGAAGGCATGACGCCGGAGGAGCTTTCCGTGACTGCTGGCAACGCTTCTGCGCTCAACGACGGCGCGTCGGCTCTCGTCGTTACGTCGGCCGCGTATGCCCGCGCGCACGGGCTGCACCCCTTGGCGCGCATCACGGCTTACGCCACTGGCGCGACCGATCCGCAGGATTTGTTCTTCGCGCCGGTGCGAGCCGTCGGCAACCTGATGCGCAAGGCCGGGACGAGTATTGGCGACTACGATCTGATCGAGGCCAATGAGGCGTTCGCGGCGCAAGCTTTGGCGGACGGAGCGGAGTTGGGCTGGGACTGGAGTCGCGTGAATGTGCACGGCGGCGCGATCGCGCTCGGCCATCCGATCGGCGCCAGTGGGGCGCGCGTGCTGACAACTCTGCTTTACGCGATGGCGGATCGAGGAGCTACCACTGGATTGGCGACCCTGTGCCTCGGCGGTGGGGACGCCGTAGCCCTGAGCGTCGAGCGGATGTAGCCGGTGGCCGAGCGCGCGGCCGTCGTAGGCGCTGGCCAGATGGGCAACGGTATCGCCCACACGTTTGCCATCTCCGGTTTTCCGGTAACCATGATCGACGTGTCAGCCGCGGCCGTCGAGCGCGGCCTGCAGACGATTGCGCGCAATCTTGAGCGCCAGGCAAAAAAAGGAACGATCACGAGCTCAGCGGCCGAGCAAGCGCTCGAGCGTATCGCCACCGCGACCGATCTCGAATCCGTATCAGATGCCGATGTAATAGTCGAAGCGGCATCGGAAGATCCGCAACTCAAGTTCAAGTTGTTTCGAGATCTGGATAGCATAGCGCCAACGGCGTTGCTTGCCTCCAACACCAGCTCGATCTCGATCACTGAGATCGCCGCGCACACGCAGCGGCCTGAACGCGTGATCGGGATGCACTTCATGAACCCGGTGCCCATGATGGCGCTCGTCGAGGTCATCCGGGGACTAGCGACATCGGACGAGACGACAGCCGCGGCGGTTTCGCTCGCGAAACGACTTGGCAAGACGCCGGTTGAAGCGAACGACTCGCCAGGGTTCATCTCGAACCGCGTGCTCGTGCCGATGATTAACGAGGCGGTGTACTGCGTAATGGAGGGCGTTGGAACGCCAGAAGCGGTGGACACGGTAATGAAGCTCGGAATGAACCACCCAATGGGTCCACTTGCGCTGGCTGATCTGATTGGCCTCGACACCTGTGTCGCCGTGCTCGACGTGCTTTACCGAGGGCTCGGCGATCCCAAGTACCGGGCGTGTCCGCTGCTCAGGAAATACGTCGCGGCCGGCTGGCTCGGGCGCAAGACGAAGCGCGGTTTCTACCGGTACAGCTGAGCATGTCGGCCATCCCAGAGTTTCTCGAGCTGAGCGATCAGCAGCGCGAGATCCAGGGGCTCGCGCGGGATTTTGCGAGCGAGCACATCGCTCCGCACGCTGCACAGTGGGATCGCGATGCGCAGTTCGACCGCCGCGTGGTCGCGCAGCTGGGCGAGCTGGGTTTCCTGGGAATGCTCCTCCCCGAGGAATACGGGGGTCTCGCGCTCGACTCGGTCACGTACCTGCTCGCGCTGGAAGAGCTGGCATTCGCGGATGCTTCGACGGCGCTGCTGGTCAGCGTCCACAACTCGCTTCCGGCGCGCATGATCCTCGCGCGCGGCACTCCGGAGCAGAAAGACCGATTTCTCCCCGCGATGGCGCGAGGCGAGATCCTGGGTGCGTTTGCCTTGTCGGAACCGGACGCGGGGTCCGACGCGTCGTCCCTAAACGCCCAGGCTGTGCGCGACGGCCCTTGCTACGTCATCAACGGTACCAAAGCGTGGGTGACCTGCGGAGGTGAAGCCGGGGTGATCCTCGCGATGGTTCGCACCGATACGCCCGAATCACGGCACGGCGCGCGTGGCATTTCCGCGTTCATTGTGACGCCCGACCTCCCGGGGTTTCGCGTAGGACGGAAAGAGGACAAGATGGGAATGCGGGCGTCGCCCACGGTGCAGCTCGTTTTCGACAATCTGCGTGTACCGGTCGCGAACCTTTTAGGCGAGCCGGGCGCTGGATTCGTGTATGCGATGAACTCGCTGGAGCACGGGCGACTCGGGATCGCCGCGCAGGCGTTGGGCATTGCGCGCGCGGCCTTCGAGCATTCGGTGCGCTACGCCGCGGAGCGGAAGCAATTCGGCAAGGCCATCAAGGAGCATGAAGCAATCCAGTTCAAGCTGGCGGACATGGCAACGCGCGTCGCGAGCGCGCGGGCATTGCTGTATGCGGCGGCTGCTGCCAAAGACCGGGGGGACCGGGTGACTCAGCTTGCCGCAATGGCGAAGCTGACGGCAAGCGAGACAGCGATGTGGGTGACGACGCAAGCCGTGCAGGTATTCGG
>Ga0102924_1004595_pt1 | contig 13816 bp, 12 predicted proteins | sample PaiPotPPM11metaG_FD_80116 | JGI IMG/M metagenome (GOLD analysis project Ga0102924, IMG submission 80116) | Iron sulfur acid spring bacterial and archeal communities from Banff, Canada, to study Microbial Dark Matter (Phase II) - Paint Pots PPM... ... | reverse complement strand
TGTTCGAGCTCCGCCTGGCCACCATCCCGACCGACGCCGCCACCCTCGAGCGGGCGCGTGACCAGGCCGTGGCTGGGGTGACCGCCGCCGGCTGGGAGGTGGCCGGCGCCGACGAGTGCCCCGTTCGCGGGGGTCGGGGGGCGGTCGAGTTCTTCGTGCACGCCCGGGCGCCCCGCTAAGAAGCCGCCAAGAACCGCGGCCCCGTCGTAATCAACGCGTAAAGGGGGTTGGCGGACGTCCGGGACCGTCGGTACAACGACTGCATGGCCGACATCCTGTTCGTCCTCCTGATCGTGGCGCTCTTCGGCCTGGCCCGGCTGCTGGTGACCGCCTGCGACCGCATCATCGGGCCCGAGGAGGCCGGCCCCGAGCGCCCACCTGCCCGCCACGAGGAGCAGGCGGCATGAGTGGGCAGGACGTGGCCGGCCTGATCATCGCCGCGCTGTTGGCGGGCTACCTGATCTACGCCCTGGTCTTCCCCGAAAAGCTCTGATGTCGGCCGCCAACTGGATCGAGCTGGGCTCGGTCGTCGTCGCCGTCGCCGTCCTCTGCCCCCTCGTCGGGTCCTACCTGGCACGGGTGTACGCCTCGCCCGACGCCGAGCGGCCGGTGGGCAAGCCCTTCGGGGACGGCTTGTTCTCGGCGGTCGAGCGGCCCATCTACCGGTTGTGCGGAATCGACCCCCAGGGCGAGCAGCGGTGGACCACCTACGCCTACTCGCTCCTGGCCTTCAGCCTGGTATCGGTCCTCGTGCTCTACGCCCAGCTCCGGCTCCAGCAGCACCTGCTCCTCAACCCGGACCACTACGCCGGGCTCCCCCCGGCCCTCTCCTTCAACACCGCCATCAGCTTCCTGACGAACACCAACTGGCAGAACTACGGGGACGGCGTCATCGCCCAGTTCACCCAGATGGCGGGGCTGGCATTCCACAACTTCGTGTCGGCGGCCACGGGGGCCGCCGTGGCCGTGGCCCTCGTCCGGGGGTTCACCCGCCGCAAGGCCGGGACCATCGGGAACTTCTGGGTCGACCTCATCCGCACCTGCACCCGGGTCCTCCTGCCGCTGGCCTTCGTCGGCGCCCTGGTGCTGGCCAGCCAGGGCGTGATCCAGAACCTGCACGCCTCCCGCACCGTCACCACCGTCGCCGGCGCCTCCCAGACCATCCCCGGTGGACCAGTGGCGAGCCAGGAGGCCATCAAGGAGGGAGGCCAGAACGGGGGCGGCTACTTCGCCGCCAACTCCATCCACCCGTTCGAGAACCCCAACCCCATCACCAACTGGCTGGAGATCCTCCTGATCCTGTTGATCCCGTTCTCGTTTCCATTCGCCTTCGGCAAGCTGGCCGGAGACCGGAAGCAGGGCTGGGTGATCTTCGCGGCCATGTTCACCTTGTGGGTGCTGTCCGCCTTCCTGGCCATGACCTTCGAGGCTCGCGGATCACCGTCGCTCACCGCCGCCGGCGTCAACCAGGCGGCCACCGCCACCCAGGGGGGCGGCAACCTCGAGGGCAAGGACGTCCGCATCGGCGCCGGCACCTGCGGGCTCTTCGTCGCCAGCACCACCGGGACCTCGACCGGCGCCGTCGACTGCCAGCACGACAGCCTCACCCCCCTCGGCGGCGGGGTGGCCCTGGTCGACATCATGCTCGGCGAGATCAGCCCGGGTGGGACCGGCTCCGGGCTCTACGGCATGCTGGTCTTCGCCCTCCTGGCCGTGTTCATCGCCGGGCTGATGGTCGGCCGCACGCCCGAATACCTGGGCAAGAAGATCCAGGCCCCGGAGATGAAGCTGGTGGTCCTCTACATCCTGTTCGTGCCCATGGTGATCCTGGTGTTCGCCGGGGCCACGGTGGTCGCCGACCACGTCGTCCGCTCCGACGTCCTCAACGCCACGTCCATCACCACCACCCGCGGCGTGGCGGCTCACTCCCCCCATGGGCTGACGGAGATTGTGTACGCCTACACGTCGGCGGCCAACAACAACGGCTCGGCCTTCGGCGGCCTCAACGGCAACACCGACTGGTTCAACATCACCCTGGCCGTGTGCATGTTCGTGGGCCGCTTCTTCCTCATGATCCCTGTGCTCGGCATCGCCGGCTCGCTCGGGCGCAAGCAGCTCACGCCGGCCACCGCCGGCACCTTCCCTACGGGCACGCCCCTGTTCACCGGGCTGCTCGTCGGCGTGGTGGTCATCGTCGTCGGCCTGACCTTCTTCCCCGTCGTCGCCCTGGGACCGGTGGTCGAGCACCTCATCGGCCACTTCCCCCTGTAGGAGACCGCCATGGCCATGACCGTCCCAGACGTCGAGGAGAGCCGTCAGAAGCGGTCCCGTGCCGCGGCGTCGCTGTTCGAGCCGGCCATCGTCCGCCGGGCCGTGGGTGACTCCGTCGACAAACTCGACCCCCGCCAGATGGCCCGCAACCCGGTCATGTTCGTCGTGGAGGTGGGCAGCGTCCTGACCACCGTCCTGTTCTTCACCGACGTGCGGTCGGCGTCCGCCGCCGACTCGGTCTTCACCGGGTTGGTGGCGGTGTGGCTGTGGTTCACCGTGCTCTTCGCCAACTTCGCCGAGGCGGTGGCCGAGGGGCGGGGGAAGGCCCAGGCCGACACCCTGCGGCGCACGCGCTCGGAGACCGTCGCCCACATCCGCCTCCCGGACGGATCGGTCGTGGACAAGCCCTCCCCCGACCTCCAGGTCGGCGACCTGTGCGTGGTCGCGCCGGGTGACCTCATCCCCGGCGACGGCGAGGTGGTCGAGGGCATCGCCTCCGTCGACGAGTCGGCCATCACCGGGGAGTCGGCCCCCGTCATCCGCGAGTCCGGCGGGGACCGCTCCTCGGTCACCGGGGGCACCCGTGTGCTCTCCGACGGGATCGTGGTCCGCATCTCCAACAAGCCGGGCGAGAGCTTCATCGACCGCATGATCGCCCTGGTCGAGGGGGCCAGTCGGCAGAAGACGCCCAACGAGATCGCCCTCAACATCCTCCTCGCCGGACTGACCATCATCTTCCTGCTGGCCGTGGTCACTCTCCAGCCGTTCGCCGTCTACTCCGGCGACCCGCAGTCGATCACCGTCCTCGTCGCCCTCCTGGTCTGCCTCATCCCCACCACCATCGGGGCCCTCCTCTCGGCGATCGGCATCGCCGGCATGGACCGCCTGGTCCAGCGCAACGTGCTGGCCATGTCCGGCCGGGCCGTCGAGGCGGCGGGGGACTGCTCGACCCTGCTGCTCGACAAGACGGGGACGATCACCTACGGCAACCGGATGGCCGCCGAGTTCCTGCCCGTGGGGGGCGTGGACGAGCGCCGGCTGGCCGAGGCGGCCCTGCTGTCGTCCCTGGCCGACGAGACGCCGGAGGGGCGCTCCATCGTGGCCCTGGCCGAGGAGCGCTACGGCCTGGTGGCGGTCGACATGCCCGGCGCCGAGCTGGTCCCCTTCACCGCCCAGACCCGCATGTCGGGGGTGGAGTGGGACGGGCGCTCGATCCGCAAGGGGGCGGCCGACTCCGTCCGCCGCTGGATCGAGGAGCGGGGGGGGGCCAACCCCGGGGACCTCGCACCCATCGTGGAGGGCATCGCCAACGACGGTGGCACCCCGCTGGTGGTCTCCGAGGGCGACCGGGTGCTCGGGGTCATCCACCTCAAGGACACGGTCAAGACCGGGATGGTCGAGCGCTTCGACCAGATGCGGGCCATGGGGATCAAGACGATCATGATCACCGGGGACAACCCCCTGACGGCGGCGGCGATCGCCAAGGAGGCGGGGGTCGACGACTTCCTGGCCGAGGCCACCCCCGAGGACAAGATGGCCCGCATCCGTCGCGAGCAGGCGGGCGGCAACCTCGTGGCCATGACCGGGGATGGCACCAACGACGCCCCCGCCCTCGCCCTGGCCGACGTCGGCGTGGCCATGAACACCGGGACCCAGGCCGCCAAAGAGGCCGGGAACATGGTCGACCTCGACTCCAATCCGACCAAGCTCATCGAGATCGTCGAGATCGGCAAGCAGCTGCTGATCACCCGGGGGGCCCTGACCACGTTCTCCATCGCCAACGACGTGGCCAAGTACTTCGCCATCATCCCCGCCATGTTCCAGGGGGTCTTCCCGGTGCTCAGGAAGCTCAACGTCATGCGCCTCCAGAACCCCCACTCGGCGATCCTGAGCGCCGTCATCTTCAACGCCTTGATCATCGTCGTGCTGATCCCCCTCGCCCTACGCGGGGTCCGGTTCCGGGCCGCCGGCGCCGCCGAGATCCTGCGCCGCAACCTGTTGATCTACGGCGTCGGTGGGCTGATCGCCCCCTTCGCCGGCATCAAGGTCATCGACCTCGTCGTCGCCGGTCTGGGGGTGCACTGATGCGCCGCCAGCTGGTGACCAGCGTCCTCGCCACCGTCGTGCTCATCGTGGTCCTCGGCGTCGGCTACCCACTGGTAATGACGGGGATCGCCCAGCTGGCCTTCAAGAGCCAGGCCGATGGCTCGCCGGTCTCCGTCGGCTCGCACGTGGTGGGGTCGCGGCTCATCGGCCAGGCGTTCAGCGACGCGTCGGGGCAGCCGATCGCCCGGTATTTCCAGCCCCGCCCGTCGGCGGCCGGGAAGGGCTACGACCCCACCAGCAGCGGCGGCACGCAGCTGGGACCCACCAACGCCGCCCTCCGGAGCGCTGTGGCCGAGCGGGCAGCCGCCTACCGCCGGTTCAACCGGCTCCCCGCCGGCGCCCCCGTACCCGTCGACGCCGTGACCACGTCGGGATCGGGGCTGGACCCCGACATCTCCGAGGCCAACGCCCTGGATCAGGTCGCCCGGGTGGCGGCGGCGCGCGGCCTGGCGCCCGACCGGGTGACGGCGCTGGTGCGGGCCCACGTGGACCACCGGCCCTGGGGGTTCCTGGGGGAGGCGTCGGTCAACGTCCTCGACCTCAACCTCGCCCTGGATCGGCTGGGCTAGGGCGTCTCGTGCGGGACACTTGACCATGGCCAGGGGCAAGCTCCGCATCTATCTGGGGGCGGCGCCGGGCGTGGGCAAGACGTTCGCCATGCTCGACGAGGGGTGGCGCGGCCACACCCGGGGCAAGGACGTCGTGGTCGGCATGGTGGTGACCCACGCCCGTCCCAAGACCGAGGCCCAGATCCGGGATCTCGAGGTCATCCCCCCCAAGGTCATCACCTACCGGGGCGCCACCTTCACCGAGATGGACGTCGACGCCGTGATCGGGCGCCGGCCCCAGGTGGTCCTGGTCGACGAGCTGGCCCACACCAACGTCCCGGGGTCGAGGCACGAGAAGCGCTGGCGGGACGTGGAGGAGATCCTCGACCACGGGATCGACGTGATCTCCACCGTCAACATCCAGCACCTCGAGAGCCTCAACGACGTCGTCACCCAGATCACCGGGGTGGTGCAGCGCGAGACCCTCCCCGACGCCGTGGTGCGCGCCGCCGACCAGATCGAGCTGGTCGACATGAGCCCCGAGGCCCTGCGCCGGCGCATGGCCCACGGGAACATCTACGCCGCCGAGAAGGTTGACGCCGCCCTGGCCAACTACTTCCGGGTCGGCAACCTCGCCGCCCTCCGGGAGCTGGCCCTGCTGTGGGTCGCCGACCGGGTGGAGGACTCCCTCCAGGCCTACATGGCCGACCACGGCATCACCGGCACGTGGGAGACACGCGAGCGGGTGGTCGTCGCCCTGACTGGCGCCCCCGGCGGCGAGCAGCTCATCCGCAGGGCCGCCCGCATGGCGGCCCGGTCCAAGGGCGACCTGCTCGGCGTGCACATCCGCAACGACGACGGGCTGTCCCAGCCCCCTTCGGAGGGCCTCGAGCGCCATCGGGCGCTGCTCACCGAGCTCGGCGGCAGCTACCACCAGGCGACGGGGAACGACGTCGCCAGCGCCCTGGTGGCGTTCGCCCGGGCCGAGCATGCCACCCAGCTCATCCTCGGGACGAGCCGGCGCTCGCGCTGGACGGAGCTGACCCGGGGGTCGGTGATCAACAGCGTCCTGCGGCTCTCGGCCCCGCTGGACGTCCACATCATCAGCACCGATCCCCCCGCGGTCGCCCGCCAGATCTCGCTCCCCCGGGTGCGCGTCCTCTCGGCCCACGCCCGGCGCCGGATGGTCGCGGGGATCGTGTTCGCCGCCGTGGGCCTGGCCGCCCTCACCGTCGTCTTCCGCGCCCACCGGGCCACCGTGCACCCGGGCGAGGGGTTGCTCGTGTACCTGGGGGTCGTCGTGGTCGCCACCATGATCGGCGGGGTGGTCCCAGCCCTGGTGGCGGGGGTGGCCGCCGTGGCGTTGGGCGACTGGTTCCTCGTCCCCCCGTACGGGACGTTCCGCGTCGACCGGGGAGCCGACCTCGGCTACCTGGCGGTGTTCGCCCTCATCGCCGGTGCCAACACCGCCCTCGTCGAGCTCACCGCCCGGCGCCGGTCCCAGGCCGCCCGGTCCCGGTACGAGGCCGAGGCCCTGCTCGCCCTCGCCGGCCGCCTGACCGCGACCCTGCCCAGCGAGGCGGTTGTGGAGCAGCTCCACGGGGTGTTCGCCCGCGACGTCGCCGTGCTCGAGCGCGAGGGGGAGCGGTGGCTGGTGGACGCCGCCGCCGGGACCCCGCCCCCGCTCGGTGGCGGTGGCGACGGCGAGCGCATCGAGCTGGCGGGCGGCACCCACGCCCTCGTCCTGAGCGGCCCCCCACTGGTCTCCGAGGACCGGCGGCTCCTGCTCGCCTTCGTCGCCCACCTCGACGCCATGCTCCAGATGGACCGGCTCCGGGGCCAGGCCCACACCGCCCGCCAGCTGGCCGAGGCCAACGACCTGCGCACCGCCCTCCTGGCGGCGGTCAGCCACGACCTGCGCACCCCGCTGGCCTCCATCAAGGCCTCGGCCACCAGCCTGCTGGAGGGTGACGTTGAGTGGTCGGCGGAGCAGACCCGGGAGTTCCTCCAGACCATCGACGCCGAGACCGACCGCCTCAACTCCCTGGTCGGGAACCTCCTCGACATGAGCCGGCTCCAGACCGGGGTCCTCCAGCTCAACATGGGCCCCGTCGGCCTCGACGAGGTGGTGCCGAGCGCCCTGGCCAGCCTGAGCCGCCTGGGCGAGGACGTGGTGGTGGACGTTCCCGAGACCCTCCCGCGGGTCGAGGCCGACCCCGCCCTGCTCGAACGGGCGGTCGCCAACATCGTCGGCAACGCCGTCGCCCACGCCGGCGAGGACGGGGGGGTCAGGGTGGAGGGGGCCGGCATCGCCGGCCGGGTCGACCTGCGGGTGATCGACCGCGGGTGCGGGATCCCCGAGGAGGACAAGGACAAGGTGTTCCTCCCCTTCCAGCGGCTCGGTGACAGCAACAACACGACCGGGGTCGGCCTCGGGCTGGCCGTGGCCAAGGGGTTCGTGGAGGCCATGGGCGGTGAGCTGGCCCTGGAGGACACGCCCGGCGGCGGGGTCACCATGGTGATCAGCCTGCGGGCGGCGGGACCCCCGGCGCCGGCCGGTGAGGACGTCGACGCGGTGGCGGATGTGTCATGAGCCGGGTCCTGGTGGTGGACGACGAGCGACCGATCCTGCGGGCCCTGGCCGCCAACCTGCGGGCCCGGGGCTACGAGGTGGACCTGGCCGAGACCGGCGAGGCCGCCCTCTCCTGCGCCGCCAGCCGCCCCCACGACCTCGCCATCGTGGACCTCGGGCTCCCCGGGATGGCCGGCCTCGACGTGGTCCGCGGCTTGCGGGGCTGGACCGCCATCCCCATCATCGTGCTCTCCGCCCGGCACGAGGAGAACGAGAAGATCGCCGCCCTCGACGCCGGCGCCGACGACTACGTCACCAAGCCCTTCGGCATGGGCGAGCTGCTGGCCCGCCTCCGGGCGGCGATGCGCCGGGTGAGCCCAGGCGAGGACGTCATCGCCACCGTCGTCACCCCCGACTTCAGCATCGACCTGGCGGCCAAGGTGGCGACCGGACGGGACGGCGGGGAGATCCGGCTGACCCCCACCCAGTGGCATCTCGTCGAGGTGCTCGTGCGCAACGCCGGGCGGCTCGTGTCCCAGAAGCAGCTGCTCCAGGAGGTCTGGGGTCCCCAGTACGGCGAGGAGACCAACTACCTGCGGGTGTTCATGGCCCAGATCCGCCGCAAACTGGAGCCCGATCCCTCGCGGCCCCGTTACTTCCTGACCGAGCCGGGCATGGGCGTCCGCTTCGTCACGGGGGCCCGCCCGGCCTGAGCACCGCCCGGCCCTCCCCTGCAGGAGCTCGAGGCCCGCTCACCCTTGGAAGATCCGGCGTACATCCGCCTCGGTGGTCGCCTCCGACACCACGACCACCTCGTCGCCGGCGGTGAGCACGAACGAGCCCCCGGGGACCAGGGGACGGCCCTCCCGCAGGACGGCGCCGACGATGCAGCCGGGCGGCAGCTCGATGCCGGCGAGGGTCTTGCCCGCCGCCACCGAGGTGGCGGTGAGCGTGGTCTCGATGAGCTGAACCCCGGCCGCCCCGAGGCGCAGCAGCCCGACGGTGTCGGCGACGCTCGTCGCCTCCTGGACCAGGGCGAGCAGCGTGTGCGAGGCACTCACCGCCACGTCGACGCCCCATTCGGCGGTGAACAGCCAGCCGTTCTCGGGCTCGTTCACCCGGGCCACGACCTTGGGGACGTCGAAGTGGCGCTTGGCCAGGAACGAGATCACCAGGTTGACCTGGTCCTCACCGGCACAGGCCACCAGCACGTCGGCCTTCAGCGCACCGGACTGCTCGAGCACGATCGGCTCGCAGGCGTCCCCGTAGACCACGCGGGCACCGAGGCGTTGACGGAGCACGGCCACCAGGGCGTCATCGAGATCGACGACGGTCACGTCGTGCCCGCCCTCGGCGAGGGCGGTCGCCACCTCCTGGCCGAGCCGGCCCGCCCCGGCGATGATCGCCCTCATGCCCCGGTCTCCTTGTTGAGGAACTTCTGCAGCCGGCCCAGCGACGTCGACGCCACGACGAAGGTGACCATGTCGCCCGCCTCGATGGTGGTGCCCGGACCGGGGATGACCGAGCGGCCGGCCCTCGTCAGCTCGACCACGCCGATCTCGCCCTCGACGTCGAACTCCCGCACCCGCCGTCCTTCGAGGTAGGAGGGCACGGCCGACCGGACGAGCAGGGACTCACCGTTCCCGAAGTGCATGTCCGCATCCAGGTCGCGGTGGAACAGCAGCTGGTGTATCTGGTTGGTGCTCCACCGGACGGTCGCCACGGTGGGGATGCCCAGATCCCTGTAGATCTCCGCCCGGCGGGGGTCATAGATCCGGGCCACCACCTTGGGCACCCGGTACATGTCGCGGGCCACCCGGGCTCCGACGATGTTGGTGTTGTCCCCGGAGGTCACGGCGATGAACGCATCGGCGCGCTCGATCCCGGCCTGCTTGAGCACGTTGCGGTTGAAGCCATTGCCCTGCAGGACCATGCCTCCGAACGCTTCCGAGAGGTAGCGCAGCTTGATCCGGGGCTTCTTGTCGATGATGGACACCGAGTGGCCCTCGGCGTCGAGGCGGCCGGCGAGGGTCGACCCCACCCGCCCGCAGCCCAGGATGATCACATGCACCTCACACCTCCACGGTGGGGGTCGGGACGGGCTGGCGCTTGGCCCGCACCCGCATTTTGCGCAGCTCGTCGGCCACCAGGAGCACAACCCCGAAGGCGGCCAGCATGGCCCAGTCGTACATCGTGAGCCCGGCTGTGTGGAAGACGTGCTGCAGGGGAGGCAGGTAGCTGATGCAGCTCACGATGCCGATGCCGAGGATCTCGGCTCCCACCAGGGGCAGGTTGGAGAGGAGGCCGACCTTGAACACGCTCTCCTCATCCGTCCGTACGGCGAAGCCGTTGAAGAACTGGCTCATGACGATTCCCGCCTCGGTCATTGTCAGCGCCTCCCGGTAGACGTGACGGGCGGCGGCGTTGGCCGGGTACGGACTCCCCGGCGCCTGGTTGAACAGGTGGAAGCCGAGGTGGGCGGAGTGGATGCGCCAGAAGAAGGCGAAGCAGACGCCGATCGACTGAATGGTGCCGAGGAAGAGGAAGCGCCGGACCACGGTGCCGCTGAACAGCCGCTCCGACGGCGGGCGGGGCGGGCGGTTCATGATCCCGGGCTCCGGGGGCTCGGCCCCGAGGGCCAGCGCCGGCATTACGTCGGACCCGAGGTCGATGGCGAGCACCTGCAAGGCGGTCAGAGGGACGAGGGGGAAGCCCACGAACGTCGCCAGAAGGATGGGCGCCAGCTCGGCGAGGTTGTGGCTGAACAGGTAGATCAGGAACTTGCGGATGTTCTGGTACACGCTGCGCCCCAGCTCGACCGCCGCCACGATGGAGGCGAACGAGTCGTCCAGGAGGACCATCACCGCCGCCTCCCGGGCCACGTCGGTCCCGGTGATCCCCATCGCCACACCGATGTCCGCCCGCTTGAGGGCCGGCGCGTCGTTGACGCCGTCGCCGGTCACGGCGACGATCTCGCCCAGGTCCTTCAGCGCCCCCACCACCCGCATCTTGTGCTCCGGCTTCACCCGGGCGAACACGATCTCCCAGTGCTCGCCCAGCACGGCGGCGAGGGCGGCGTCGTCCATGCCCTCCAGCTCGGCCCCGCTCACGACCCGGGCACGGTCGCCCACCACGATCCCGACCCGCCTGGCGATGGCCTCGGCCGTGAGCCCGTAGTCCCCGGTGACCATGATCACCCGGATGCCGGCGTGGCGGCACTGGGCGACCGCCTCGGCCACCTCGGCCCGGGGAGGATCGAGCATCCCCACCAGCCCCAGGAAGACGAGGTCGTTCTCGGCCTCGTCCTGGGCCGGATGGGCGGTGGCCACCCGCCGGTATCCCACACCGAGGACCCGCAGAGCGTCACCCGCCATGGCGTCGTTGGCGACGGTGATGTCCCTCGCCATCCCCTCGTCCAGCCCGATCTCCTGCCCCTCCCAGAGCGCGCTCCGGCATCGGGCCAGGAGCTCCTGTGGTGACCCCTTCACGTAGACGACGTACCCGTCGCCGTCGGCGTGCACGGTGGACATGAGCTTGCGGTCCGAGTCGAACGGGAACTCGCTCACCCGGGGCCGGTCGCCCTCCTCGTCGGCGACCGTGACCCCCGCCTTGGCGGCGGCGACCACGATGGCGCCCTCGGTGGTGTCGCCCAGGATGCGCCATCCGTCGACGCCGGCGGGGTCGGGGGGCACCAGCTTGGCGTCGGCGCACAGTGCGCCGGCCCGGAGGACCTCCATGACTCCCTCTCGATCCTCGACCTCGCCGTCCGGCGCGTACCCGACGCCGCTGACGGCGTGGCGCCGACCCGACGCCCACACCACCTGGACGGTCATCTCCGCCTTGGTGAGCGTGCCCGTCTTGTCCGTGCAGATGACGGTCGTCGAACCCAGCGTCTCCACGGCCAGGAGCCGCTTGATCAGCGCGTTCTTCCTCGCCATCCGGCGTACGCCGATGGCGAGCGAGACGGACAGCGTGGCCGGTAGTCCCTCGGGTACGAGGGCGACCATGACCCCCAGCGCGAACACGAAGCTGTCGACCACCCGGGCGCTGCTGGTGGCCGCCCGCAGGGCGAACAGGACGGCGCCCAGGGCGATCGCCACGGTGGACACCCGCTTGGCCATGATCGCCACCTGGCGCTGGAGTGGGCTCTTGTCCTCGACCACCTGGGAGGTCAAGGTGAAGATGCGGCCGAACTCGGTGCCCAGGCCGGTGGCGAAGGCCACCGCCTTGCCGGTGCCGTTGACCACCGACGTCCCCATGAACACGCAGTTGCGGGCCTCGATGAGCTCGCCCTGGGGGTCGCCGGCGTCCGTCGTGCGACCCACCGGCTCGCTCTCACCGGTCAGGGCCACGTTGTTCACCGACAGGTCGTAGGCCTCGACCATGCGGCAGTCGCAGGAGACGGCATCTCCCGCCTCGAGGGCGACGACGTCACCCGGGACCAGCTCGACGGCCGGGATCTCGATGCGCTCGCCATCCCGGATCACCCGGGCCGATCGCGGGACGAGGGCCTGGAGGGCCTCCGCCGTCCGCTCCGCCGAATACTCCTGGAAGAACCCGATGACGGCGTTGAGCAGCACGACGCCCAAGATGGCGATGGCGAGCTGGAGGTTGCCGACGTCGTGCGGGGACTGGACGGCGTAGGCCACGAAGGTGATCGCCGACGCTCCGACCAGGACGAGGGCGAACAGGTCCGTGAACTGGGCGAAGAACCGGTAGATGATCGGCCGCTTGTGGGCCCGGGGCAGCTCGTTGGGTCCGAACCGGTCCAGCCGGACCGTGGCCTCGTCGGCGGTCAGACCGCGCGGTGAGGACTCGAGCCCCGTGTAGACGTCGAGCCGGGCGAGGGCGTGCACGGGCCCCTTCGGTGTCTGGCCTCGGGGTTCGGCCGTAGCCACGGGCGCGGTGGTGGCGGACGGGATGAAGAGAGCCTAAAGACGGCCCCGATCGCTGCCCATATAGAACGCGTCAAGATTTGGCGCGTCTTACGGGCCTCCGTGCACGGGACCCTCGGCGTCCCGCAGGGATGGGGGCCGGCGCCCGGTGCGGAGGGCGATGATCTCGGCGCAGATGGAGATGGCTGTCTCCTCGGGCGTCCGGGCTCCGAGGTCCAGCCCGATCGGGGACATGATGCGGGCCAGGTCGTCATCGCCCACCCCGGCCTCCCGGAGCCGCTCGACGCGGGCGGCGTGGGTGCGCCGGCTGCCCATGGCGCCGATGTACCCAGCCCTCGTCCCCATGGCCGCGACGAGGGCGGGGACGTCGAACTTGGCGTCGTGGGTGAGCACGCACACGGCGTCGCGCCGGCCGAGCTCCGGGCCGACCTTCTCCAGGTAGCGGTTGGGCCAGTCCACCACCACCTCGTCGGCCAGCGGGAAGCGCTGGCGGGTGGCGAACACCGCCCGGGCGTCGCACACCGTCACCCGGTAGCCGAGGAGCTTGGCCACCCGTAGGAGGGCGGCGGTGAAGTCGACGGCCCCGAAGATGACGAGGTGGGGGGGCGGGGCGAACGACTCGATGAACACCGACAGGTCCTGCTGGCGGGCCTCCCCCCGGGGCCCGTAGTGGCGGGTGCCGCTGCGTCCCGCCTCCAGCTCGCCCAGGCTGTCCCGGGCCACCACCCGGTCGAGGTCGTCGTCCCCCAGTCCGCCCGATGCCGGCAGCCCCGGGCCGACCAGCAGCTTGGCGCCGAGGAGGGCGGGCGGGCCTTCGATGACGGTGGCGAGGGCGACCGGGCGACCAGCCTTGACCGCCTGGCGGAGCGCCTCGTAGAGCCCGCTCACCAGTCCAGCGGCTCGATGAAGACGTGGACGGTGCCCCCACAGGACAGCCCCACGGCGAAGGCGTCGTCGTCCGAGTAGCCGAAGGTGACCAGGCGGGGCCCGCCGTCACCCTCGAGCACGGCCAGGGCCTCGGTGAGCACCGCCCCCTCGACACAGCCGCCGGAGACCGACCCCGCCACCTCGCCGTCCTCGCTCACGACCATGGTGGCCCCGGGGTCGCGGGGCCCCGACCCCTCGAGGCCGACCACCCGCGCCACCGCCACCCGCTTGCCGGCCCGGCGGAACCGGTCGATGTCGTCGAGGACATCCTTCACGCCCGCGAGTCTACGGGCCCGCCCCCGAGCCCCCCGACGGCGGGGCGCCGGTCAGGCGGTCTGGATGGAGATCTCGATGTCGACGCCCGCCGGGAGGTCGAGGCGCTGGAGCGAGTCGACCGTCTTGGGGCTGTGCTCGACGATGTCGACCAGGCGCTTGTGGATGCGCATCTCGAAGTGCTCGCGACTGTCCTTGTACTTGTGGGGCGACCGGATCACGGT
>Ga0102924_1004594_pt1 | contig 13817 bp, 13 predicted proteins | sample PaiPotPPM11metaG_FD_80116 | JGI IMG/M metagenome (GOLD analysis project Ga0102924, IMG submission 80116) | Iron sulfur acid spring bacterial and archeal communities from Banff, Canada, to study Microbial Dark Matter (Phase II) - Paint Pots PPM... ... | reverse complement strand
CGCTGGCCGCGTTCCTCGAGCACGTCGACATCGTCGTGTCGCTGCACGGGTACCTGCGGCCCGGCCTGCGCACCTCGGTGCTGGTCGGCGGCGCGAACCGCCGCCTGGCCGAGGAGCTGGGGCGGCGGCTGCGCGAGGCGCTGCCCGAGTACGAGGTGATCTGCGACCTGACCCGCATCCCGCCCGATCTCCGGGGCGTGCACCCGGCCAACCCGGTGAACCTGAGCCGGGGCGGCGGCGTGCAGCTCGAGCTCCCGCACCCGGTCCGCTCCATCGGCCCGTTCCGCGACGCGTCGTACCGGCGTCACACCAGCACGCTCGCCGACACCCTGGCCGGCTACGCGGCGTCGGCGGCGTAGCGGTGGGTCGCCTGGCCGTCGTCGGCAAGCACCAGACCCTCGGCCCGCCCGACCCCGACGCGCCGCGCCCGGACGTCGTGCCACGGGACGTCCTGGACCTCGGTGACCACCTCGTGCTCTACCGCCACGGCCTCGACGACGCCGTCCTGGCCCACCGGGTCGACCACGCCGCGCACCTCCGGGCCCTGGCGTCGCTCGGCTGTGACCGGGTCCTGGCCCTGAGCTCGGTCGGCTCGCTGCACCGGGCGCTGCCGGTCGGCGCGTTCGTGGTGCCGTCCGACTTCCAGGCCCTCGACCAGGTGCCGGTGGTCGCCGACGGCGGGAGCCCGCACGTCGTGCCCGGGTTCACGCCCGGGTGGCGGGCGCGCCTCGTCGAGGCGTGGCGCGCCCGGGCGGGGGAGCCGATCGTCGACGGCGGCGTCTACTGGCAGACCAACGGGCCGCGGTTCGAGACGCCGGCCGAGGTTCGCTTCCTCGCTGCGTTCGCCGACCTGGTCGGCATGACGGTGGCGTCGGAGTGCGTGGCCGCGAACCAGACCGGTCTCGCCTACGCGGCGGTGTGCGTCGTCGACAACCTCGGCAACGGCGTGGCCGACCAGCCGCTCACGCTGGAGGAGCTCGAGCGCGCCGCGGCCGGCAACGCCACCCGGCTCCGGCGCGCCCTCGAGCGCGTGGTCCCCGAGCTCGCGGCGTGAGCCTGGCCGTCACCGGCGCCTCGACGCTCGACGGCGACCCGGTCGGACTGCGCGCCGACGACGGGCACATCCTCGCCATCGGTCCCGACGTCGCGGCCGCGGCGGGCGACGAGGTGCTCGACGGCCAGGGCAGGGTGCTGCTGCCCGGGCTCGTCAACGGGCACACCCACGCCGCCATGACCGTGTTCCGCGGCTTCGCCGGCGACCTCGCGCTCATGGACTGGCTCGAGCACTACATCTGGCCCGCCGAGGCCAAGCTCGACGCCGACGACGTGTACTGGGGCACCCGCCTGGCGTGCCTCGAGATGATCCGCTCCGGCACGGTGCGGTTCTGGGACATGTACTGGCAGCCGACGGCGGTCGCGCGGGCCGTCACCGACGCCGGGCTGCGCGCCTCGGTCGGGCTGCCCCTGCTCGACAACCTCGACCCGGCGAAGGGCAAGCAGCTGCGCGCCGACGCGCTGCGGTCCCTCGACGAGCTCGCCGACGCCGACCCCCGCATCACACCGTGCCTGACGCCGCACGGCATCTACACCGTCAGCGCCGAGTCGCTGGCGTGGGTCGCCGAGACCGCCGCGGCGCGCGACCTGTTCGTGCACCTGCACTTCCTCGAGATCGAGGACGAGGTGCGGGGCTGTGTCGAGCGCGAAGGCGTGCGGCCGGGGCCGTACGTCGACCGGCTCGGCCTGCTCACGCCCCGCACGCTCCTCGCCCACGGCAACTGGATGGAGGACGCCGAGCTCGAGCTGGTGGCGGCGCGCGGCTCGACGGTGGTCACGAACCCGGTCTCGAACCTCAAGCTGGCCGGCGGGCGGATCTTCCCCTACGCCAAGGTCCGGGGAGCCGGCATCCCCGTCGGGCTCGGCACCGACGGCGCGTCCTCGAACAACGGGCTCGACCTCCTCCAGGACGTGAAGGTCCTGTCGATCCTCCAGAAGCACAACGAGGACGACCCCCGCGCCCTCCCCGCCCCCGAGGCGTGGCAGGTCGTCACCGGTGCGCTCGCACCGGCGCTCGGCGGCGTCCCCGACCTCGCCGTCGGCGCGCCGGCCGACTTCCTCCTCGTCCGGCGCGACGCGCCCGAGCTCGGTCCCGGGCACCTACTGGCGAACCTCGTGTACTCGGCCGCCGGCGGCGTCGTCGACGCCACCGTCGTCGGGGGCCGGGTGCTCATGCGCGACGGCCGCATCAACGGCGCGGCCGAGGTCGTGGCCAAGGCGCGCGAGCGGGCGGCGCGGCTCGGCACGCTCTGAGTCGCTACATCGAGTGCGGGTGCGCGAACACCTCGCGCACGCGGGCCTCGAAGTGCTCGAGGGGCAGCGTGTCGTAGGCGGGGTCGAAGGCGACCTGGTCCCACTCGTCGGCGAACTGCTCGGCGAGCGGGAACCACTCCTGGCCGCGGTACTGCTCGCGGGCGTCCGGGTTGCCGCCGAAGTGCTCGTAGTAGTGCTTGCCCTGGAAGTCCTGGTGGGCGCGGATGACGTGGTACACGTCGTCGCGCACGTAGCACTTCAGGATCTCGGCCGCGATGACGGGGTGGTTCGGGACGCTGACCGCCTTGCCGATGTCGTGGCACAGCGAGGCCACCACCATCTCGTCGTCGGCACCGGCCCGCTCGGCGCGCGTCGCGGTCTGGAGCGAGTGGGTGAGCTGATCCACCGCGAAGCCGTCGGTGATCTCGGCCAGCGAGCGGAGCATGGAGAGGACCCGGTCCGCGACCCGGCCCTGGTGCTCGAAGGTCTCGGCGCCGATCACCGCCCACTGCTCGGCGGTCGACTCGTCCATCCGCGTGAAGGTCGTGGGTGCATCGGTGGTCGTCATGGGCCCATTCTCCCACGCCGACGGGGCGCCGAGTACGGTCCGAGCCGTGGATCTGGCGGCCCTGGCGGCGGTGGAGCTCGAGGACGCCGGCGGCGACCGGCACCGGCTCGGGGACTACTGGGCGGACCGGCCGGTGATCCTGGTCTTCCTGCGCCACTTCGGCTGACTGCTCTGCCGCGAGCACGCCGCGCAGTTGCGCGACCGCTACGACGAGGTGACGGGGCGGGGGGCCGAGGTGGTCGCCGTCGGCACCGGTGACCGGCGCTACGCGGCCGGCTTCGCCGACGAGGAGCACGTCCCGTTCCCGGTCCTCGTCGACGACGGCGCGGCCGCCGCGAGGGCGGCCGCGGTCCGGCGGGTCGGGATGGTGCGACTGCTCACCGACCGTCGATCGTGGAGCGGGACCCGCCGCGCTCGCGCGGCCGGGCACCGCGTCCACCGGTCCGGCAAGCGGGTCACCCAGCTCGGGGCGACGTTCGTGCTCGGTCCCGGCGCCGAGGTTCGCTACGCGCACGTCGACGACCACTCGGCCGACCACGCGCCGATCGACGACGTGCTCGCGTCGCTGCCGGCCTGAGCCGCGTTACCCGCGGCCGCGACGCGGGCCCGCCGCCTAACGTCCGGTGATGGACGCGTCGTCGGCGACCGTCAGCGGGCTGAACGGCCGCGTCGTCATCCACCGGGACGAGTGGGGCATCCCGCACGCCCGGGCGACCACCTGGCACGACGCCTTCTTCGCGCAGGGCTACGCGCAGGCCGAGGACCGGCTGGGCCAGCTCGAGTACGAGCGGCGCCGCGCCGTCGGGCGCTGGGCCGAGGTCGTCGGCGGCCCCGGGGTCTCCTTCGACCGCTTCGCGCGGCGTGCCGGCATCGCCGGCGCGGCGCGCCGGGAGTACGCCGCGCTCGACCCGACCACCCAGGAGGTGCTCGCCGCCTACACGGCCGGCGTCAACGCCTGGGTCGCCGGCGGTCACCCGCTGCCGCCCGACCTCGCGCTCGCCGGGGTCACGCCCGAGCCGTGGGAGCCGTGGCACTGCTGCGCGGCCTTCCTCGTGCGCCACGTCGTGTTCGCCAACTGGCAGCACAAGCTGTGGCGGGGCCGGCTCGCGGCCGCCCTCGGCGCCGACGCGGTCGCCCGCATCGACGGGGCCGGGCCGCCCGAGGTGCCGCTGATCGTGCCGCCGGGATCGGTCGGGCCGACCGCCGGCCCCGACCCGGACCGGCTCGACGCGGTCGTCGGCGCGATGGCTGCCACCGCGTCGGGCTCCAACGCGTGGGCGCTGGCCGGCAGCCGCACCAAGTCAGGGCTGCCGCTCGTGGCCGGCGACCCGCACCGCCTCGTCGAGACGCCGAACGTCTACTACCAGTGCCACCTCGCATGCCCCGACTTTGACGCCATCGGGCTCTCGTTCCCGGGCGTCCCCGGCTTCCCGCACTTCGGGCACAACGCCCGCGTCGCGTGGTGCGTGACCAACGCCATGGGCGACTACCAGGACCTGTACGTGGACTACGCCGACGCCGCGATGCTGACCGGCCGGGAGGAGATCGCGGTCCGCGACGGCGCCCCGGTGACCGTCGAGTGCCAGGCGACGTCGCACGGCCCGGTGCTGTTCGGCGACCCCGCGACCGGCGCCGTGATCACGCTGAAGTCCACCGCGCTGGCCCGGCCCAGCCGCGGGCTGTCGGTGCTGCTGCCGATGCTGCAGACGCGCACGGTCGACGAGCTCGACGACGCCATGCGGGCCTGGGTCGACCCGGTGAACAACCTGGTGTCGGCCGACGTCGACGGCCACGTCCGCTACCGGACCGTCGGCGAGATCCCGGTGCGGTCCCCGGCCGGCGCGCCGCCCGCCAACGCCTGGGGTCCGGTGCCGGGCTGGACCGGTGACCACGAGTGGATCGGCTCGGTGCCCTACGACGAGCTGCCGACGACCCGCGACCCCGAGGTGGGCTGGATCGTCACCGCGAACCAGGAGATCGTCGGACCTGGCGCTCCGCACTACCTCGGCTCCGACTACAGCCGCCCCTACCGGGCCCGCCGCATCGTCGACCGGCTCGACGCGCTCGGCCCCGCCACCGTCGACGACATGACCGCCGTCCACCAGGACCGCCGCTCGCTGGCGGCCGACGTCTGGGTCGAGCGGCTGGTCCGTCTCGACGGCCGGGACCCGCACGAGCAGGCCGCCCTCGACCACCTGCGGCGCTGGGACCTGGTCATGGACGCCGACTCGGTCGGTGCCGCCGTCTACGTCGTCACCCGCGACGCGGTCGGCCAGGCGGTGGCCGCGCATCCCGCGCTCGCCCCGCTGCAGGAGCCGTTCCCCGGCGAGCCGCGGGCGCTCTTCGCGCCGCTCGAGCTGCGGCTCTGGACGCTCCTGCCCGGCCTGCTGGGCGCCGACGACCCGACGCTGCTCCCGGCCGGCGTCACGTGGCCCGAGCTGCTGGCCGGCGCGCTCACCGAGGCGGTCGGGTACCTGCGCGGCGAGCTCGGCGACGACGTGGCGGCGTGGCGGTGGGGGGCGCTGCACCGCTGCGCTCCCCACCACCCGCTGTCAGCGCTCGACCCGGCGGGGGCGGCGAGGCTCGACCCGCCCCCGGTCGAGCTCGGCGGCGAGTGGGACACCGTCTGGTCGACGGCCCATCCGGCCGGCTACGGGTTCGGCGTCACGACCGCGTCGGTGGCGCGCTACGTGTACGACCTCGCCGACTGGGAGCGCTCGGCGTGGGTGGTGCCGCTCGGCGCGTCGGGCGACCCGGCGAGCCCCCACTTCGCCGACCAGCAGCGGGCCTGGTCGACCGGCGCCCTGATCCCGATGCGCTACTCGTGGGACGCCATCGAGCCCGCCGCCGCGTCGACGACGACGCTGCTGCCGGCGTGACCGGTCAGACCCCGGCCAGCACCGCCTGGCCCCGCCGGAGGAACGCCAGCCCGGCGTCGCGCTGGTCGGCGGCCGCCAGCAGGTCGCGGTAGGCGAGGCTGGCGCCCGCGAACGCGGCGTCGTTCCAGAACGCATCGTCGGGCACCGACGCCCAGTGCGTGACATAGAGATAGGGGAGCGGGTGGGCCGCGTCGCCCGGCGAGGCGCCGAACGTGCCCCGCCTCCGGGCGTCGTCGTCGCCGAGGTCGACCGAGAGGTCGAAGTGCTCGGGCCAGAGCTGGACTCTCGTCGTGTCGCGGTCGGACGCGGCGGCCCGCAGCTCCTCGAGCACCGAGGCCGCGAACCCGAACCAGTCGCCCAGCCGCGCCGCCGCGTCGGCGTCGATGGGGAGCAGCGCGTCCGGCTCCGCCGCCGTGGCGGGCTCGTAGACGCCGGTGTCGGCCTGGGGGTCGAGCCCGACCGCAGCGGCGGCGACCCGCAGCGTGTCGGCCGGCACCCGGCGGGCCTCGTCCCCGACGACGACCAGCGCGGTGTCCTCGACCCGCAGCTGGACGTCGGGGCCGTCGAGGTACGGGGTCCCGAACCCGAGCCGGGTGTAGCGAAGCCCGATCTTGCCCGACACGCGGTACCGGGCCGGTGCGAGCACGTGCTCGGCCAGCCGGTGCCACGCGCCGCGGGTCGCCGCGAACGCGTCGGGGTCCGAGACCGGCTGCAGGCGCGTCCAGGCGCCGAGCCAGCGGGCCGCGCACCACGGCTGGAGGGTCGGGGTGCCGCGCGCCAGCTCGTCCCACGTGACGTCGGCGTTCGGCACCGGCGACACGAGCGTGCGCGCCGAGCGGGGCGCCGGCGCGACCGGGTCGTCGGCCAGCCACGGCCCCTCCGTCACCGGGGGCGGCGACGGCTCGAGCACCCGGGCCTCGAAGACACCGGGCTCGAGGGCGTCGAGGCGGGCCTGGGCCTCCTGACGCGGGCCGGGGGCCGCGCTCCTCAACCCCGGAGGAACTCGTCGAGCAGGTGGGCGAGCTCGACGGGTTTGTCGCCCTGGATGCTGTGGCCGGCGCCCTCGACGGTCACGACCCGGGCGTTCGGCTGGCGCCGGCGCAGCTCGGCCTCGTTCTCGTCGTCGACGACCGTGCCCGCCGCGCGACCGCGCACGAGCAGGAGCGGCACCGTGATCCTCGACACGTCGTCCCACAGCGTCGCGAAGTCGGCCGGGATGTCCATCTCCTCCTGCTCGAGGATCCGCGGCCGCTGGTAGCGCCAGACCCACCGGCCGTCGTCGCGCTGCACCGCGTTGTGCAGCACCCCCCGCCGGAGCGAGGACTCGGAGCGAGTCGGGTTGAACTGGATCGTGCGGGCCAGGATCTCGTCGAAGCTCTCGAAGCTGTCGGGCCCTGAGATGAACTGGGCGATGGGCGCCGCCTTGTCCCGGTCGACGCCCGGCGTCACGTCGACGAGGACGAGCCGCCGCACCAGCTCCGGCGCCTCGCTCGTCAGCGCGATGGCGGTGAGGCCGCCGAGCGACATGCCGACGACCATGGGCGCGTCGGGCGCGAGCGTGCGCAGCGCCACCGCGACGTCGGCCGCGTTCAGGCGGGGACCGAACGGCCCCTCCTCCCGGTGGTCCGAGTGGCCGTGGCCCGGCAGGTCGATCGCGACCAGCGGCCGGTCGAGCGCCAGCGCGACCGTGTCCCAGGTGTGCGCGTTCTGCGCGCCGCCGTGCAGCAGCACCAGCTCGGGCGGCCCGTCGCCCCACACCAGCGCGCTGAGCCGCCGCCCGTCGGGCGTCACCGGCACCGACTGGCGGCGGACGACCGGCTGGCCCCGCCAGGGGATGCCGTACTCGTCGGCGTTCTCGTGGAACAGCCCGAACTCGTCGTAGGTCGTTGGCTCGGCCATCAGCCGCGGAACCTAACGGGTCCGACGGGCCCGGTCGAAGAGGACGCCGGCTGACCGGCGTCGGCGCGTGGCGCGGGCCGATCGCGTGGCGATCCCGGCCCCGACCTACGATCCGAAGGCCGCCATGTCCCTGCTGCGCAAGCTTCCCCGCGTCTCGCCGGCGGCGTACCGGCGGATCACCTTCGTCGCCGCGCTGCTCCTCGCGGTGATCATCGTGACTGGGGCCGCGGTGCGCCTCAGCGGCTCCGGGCTCGGCTGCCCGTCGTGGCCGAACTGCGACCCCGGCCATCTCACGCCGCGCAGCGCCTCGGACGTCAACGCCATGATCGAGTTCCTCAACCGCGTCTTCACCACCCTGGTCTCGATCGCGGTCGGGCTGGCGGTGGTCGGCTCGCTGCTCCGGGAGCCCCGCCGGCGCGACCTCACCTGGCTGTCCCTCGGGCTCGTGGCCGGGTTCTTCGCCCAGGCCGTCCTCGGCGGCCTCGTCGTGCTCTTCGAGCTCCAGCCCCAGTTCGTGATGGCGCACTTCCTGCTGTCGCTGGTGCTGCTCGCCAACGGCATCCTGTTGCACCGGCGGGCCGGCGAGCCGCGCGGCCCGGCCCACCTGCGGGTCGCGCCCGCGGTGCGCTACGCGGGGGCGGCGCTGCTGGCCTCGGTCAGCCTCGTCGCGGTCACCGGCACCGTGGTGACGGCCACCGGGCCCCACGGCGGCGACGCCAAGGCCAAGCGGTTCTCGTCCAGCATCCCCCAGGTCGCCCGCGTCCACGGCAGCACCGTCGTGCTGTTCCTGCTCCTCGTGCTCGCCACGTTCGCGCTGCTGCGGCGGACGCGGGCCAGCGCCGCCGACCAGCGCCGGCTCGGCATCGTCCTCGTGGTCGCGGTCGCGCAGGCGGGCATCGGGTACTACCAGTACTTCAACGGGATCCCGGCCGTCGTCGTGGGCCTGCACGTCGCGGGCGCGACGACCCTGTTCGCGGCCGTGTTCCACTTCTGGCTCCATCTCACCGAACGCGAGCCGGCGGTGGCGCCGGTGGTCGAGGTCGCCGAGCCGGCGCTGGCGCCGGCCTGAGATGCGTCGTCTCCTCCAGCTCACCGCGATCGCGGCCGCGACCGGCGCGGTGCTGGCGGGCGCGCTGCCGGCTCGGGCCGCGCCGTCGTCGCCGATCGACCGGCTGCGCGCCGCCGCCCACGGCACGCTGCACGGGCGCTTCGGCACCCTCCGGTTCCTGGCCGACGGCACCGTCCGCTTCGTCGTCCTCGAGTGCGGCTACCTCCCGAAGTCCCCCGGCTTCGTGCGCAGCCTCACCGACTGCTCGCCGGACACCATCACGGGTCGGGTCGAAGCGATCGACACCGGCTACCAGGTCACCCGCGCCGACGGCACCGCCGCCCACTTCGGCGCCTACGTCGACCCCGGCGGGCGGCTGCACCTCGGCTTCGGGACCGTCGGGCAGCTCGCGCCCGACGGCACGGGGACCGTCACCATCGCGCCGGGTGTTCAGCTCACGGTTCAGCGCGACGGCTGCGTCGACGTGGAGGGCGGCCAGGCGCACTCTGTGCCGTGCCGGTTCGTGCGCGACCGGGGCCGCACCGTGCTCGAGTACTCGGCCACCGACATCGCCGCCCCCGGCGGCACCCGCCAGGCCGGGCTCGTGCTCGTGTCGAAGTACCGACTGCTCGTCAGCCCCGAGCTCGTCGACCGCGTCTACGCGCGGTAGCGGGCCGGGCCAGCCGCCACGGCCAGCTCGCCGGCCGAGCCGAGCTCGAGCGGCGGCAGGTACTCGCCGACCAGCGTCCGGTGCCACCAGGCGCCGGACTCGCGCCGCTCGGCCCGCGTCGTGAACCGGTACCGGTAGAGCTGGGCCCGCACGTAGCTGGGCGCGCGGTCGGGGAACGGGTCCCGGCGCAGCAGCCGCAAGGTGGGTCGGTCGTGCTCGAGCAGCCGCGCCACCAGCGGGAGCAGCCACGGCTGGCGGGTCGGCGGCCCCATGGCCGCGAACCACATCAGCCAGTCGAGGCGCAGGTGGTAGGGCGCGACCTGGGGCGGGAGCCGGCGCGGGTCGCCGGGCTTGCCCTTGAACTCATACTCGGTCCACGTCGTCGTAGGCGTGATCACCGGGTCAGTGGTGGCCTCGAGCACGATCTCGAACCGCTCCTTCGTGACGTGCCCGAACGCGCCGTAGGTGCCGACGAAGTGGAGGCGGTTGAAGCTGAAGTTCATGAGTTGCCGGCGGGAGAGGAGGTTGCGGACCGGCCAGTAGCTGAGGATGGCGACGAGCGCGGTGAGCGCGACGACGACCCCCGCGTACCAGTCCGGGGTGGCGTGCAGCGCCGGGTGGTGGAAGGGGAGCAGCGGCTCGAGCCAGGAGCCGCTGAGCGCGAACACGGCGATCGCGATGGTGATGAAGTTCAGCCACGAGAAGTTGCCGGACAGGATCAGCCAGGCCTGGGTGGCGATGATGACGAGGCCGGCCACGCCGGCGACCGGTTGTGGCGTGAACAGCGCGAACGGCACCGCGACCTGGGCGACGTGGTTGGCGAGGACCTCGACCCGGTGCGCGCGCCGGGGCAGGTGGTGGAAGAACCAGCTCAGCGGGTTCGGCAGGGGCTGGGTCTCGTGGTGGTAGTAGAGGCAGGTCAGGTCGCGCCAGCAAGGGTCCCCGCGCAGCTTGATGAGGCCGGCGCCGAACTCGAGCCGGAACACGAGCCAGCGCATCAGGAACACGAGCAGGATTGGCGGCGCGGTGCGCGCGTTGCCGAGGAACACCGCCAGCGCGCCGACCTCGCAGAGCAGCGACTCCCAGCCGAACGAGTAGAAGGTCTGCCCGACGTTCACGATCGACAGGTAGAGGGCCCACAGCGCGAGCCAGACCACCATCGGGACCCAGAGCGGCCCGGACTGGGGCAGCCCGGCCACCACCGACGCGCCGAGCAGCACGCCGAGCCACGCCGAGGCGAGCAGGAGCCGGTCCGAGTAGCGCAGCTGGAAGAGGCTCGGCGCGTCGCCGAAGCGGACCCGGCGCACGAACCGGGGGACCGGCAGCAGGCCGTGCTCCCCGAGGAGGGGACGGAACTGGTTGAGGGCGGTGAGGAAGGCGACCACGTAGATCACGCCGAGGGCGCGCTCGAACACGAAGCGGGTCAGCCAGTACTGCGGAGCGTCGAGCCAGCTCATCGGTGTCCCCCGGGCCGCGACTCCTCAGCACCCATCGTGGCGGGCTTGACCCAGGGTCTCAAACGGGGACCCGGGGACGCGGCGCCCGAAGACCCGCCGCAGCGCCACTCGGGCCGCCTGGAAGCCGCACGCCCCGTGGACCGCGGGGCCGGGCGGCGTCGCCGCCGAGCAGAGGAACACCGCCGGGTCGGGCGTCGCGTAGGGGACGGCGGCGACCACGGGCCGGAACAGGGCCTGGCGGCCCGCGAACGCGCCGTCGGCGAGGTCGCCGCCCACCAGGTTGGCGTCGTGAGCCTCGAGCTGGGCCGGCGACGTGGCGACCCGCTCGAGGACGAGGTCCCGGAAGCCGGGCGCGAACCGCTCGATCTGGGACTCGATCTCGGTGGACAGGTCGCCCGGCCACCCGTTCGGCACGTGGGCGTAGGCCCACAACGTGTGCTGGCCGTCCGGAGCCCGGGACGGGTCGACGATGGTCGGCTGGGCCGCGATGACGAGGGGCCGCGTCGGCGCGTCGCCGCGTGTCACCGCGTCGAGCTCGGCGGCGATCTCGGGCATCGTCCCGCCGAGGTGCAGCGTCCCGGCCCGTCGGCAGTGCTCGTCGCGCCAGGGGACCGGGCCGGCCAGCGCGTAGTCGAGCTTGAACACGCCGGGACCGTGCCGGTAGCGGCCCAGCCGACGGAGGTAGCGGGCAGGGAGCCGCGACCCGGCGAGCGTGGGGAGCGCCCACGGCGAGACGTCGAGGAGGTAGGCGCGGGCGTCGGGGAGCTCGTCGAGGCTTCGCACCCGGTGGCTGGTGGTGATCGTCCCGCCGAGCGTCCGCAGGTGCCCGGCCAGCGCGTCGGCGATCGCTTGCGCGCCGCCCCGTGGGACCGGCCACCCGACCTCGTGGCCGGCCAGGGCGAGCATCAGCGCGGGCCCGGTGCTGAGCGGCGCGCTCAGCGCGGCGCCGGTGTGCCCGGCCATCCCGGCGAGGAGGGCGGGCGCGGCGTCGCCTCGCAGCCGCCCCGCCACGGCCGTGATCGGAAGCAAGGCGCGCGGCCCGAACCGGGCGAGGAGCAGCGGATGCCGCGGCACCGAGAGCACGGGCCGGAGCACCTCGCCGGCCAGCGCGTCCCAGCGCCCGACGAAGGGCCGAAGCAGAGCCCGGTAGCCGGGTCCGCCGGCGCCGAGCCCGTCGACCGTGTCCGCGAACGAGCGGCCGAGCACCGCCGGCGGCCCGTCGTCGAACGGGTGCGCGAGGGGCAGCGGCGGTTGGAGCCAGTGCAGGCCGTGGTCGGCGAGCGGCAGGGCGGCGAACACCGGTGAGCCGACGCCGAACGGGTGGACCGCGGAGCCGCGGTCGTGACGGAAGCCGGGCCGGGTGAGATCGACCGTGCGCACGGCGCCGCCGACCGCGTCGTCGGCTTCGTAGAGCCGGACCTCGAGCCCGGCCGTCGCGAGCGTGATGGCGGCGGTGAGCCCGTTCGGGCCCGCGCCGACGACGACCGCGTCGACCGCGTCCCGACCCATGCCGTGAGGCTCGCGCGGCGGCCGACCGAGCCCGGAGCCGGGCTCAGCTCGCCGGCGCCTCCCAGTACCCGGGCTCGGGGATGACGCTCGGCGGCGGGATGTCGAGCGACTGGAGCAGGTGGCGAACCAGGGTCTCGCTGACCGCGCGCAGCTGCTCGAGCTCGGCCGGGGACAGCTGGTCGAAGAGGTGGGTCCGGACGCTCTCGACGTGATCCGGCGCGGCCGCCGCCAACGCCTGCATGCCCTCCTCGGTCAGGACGGCGGACAAGCCGCGGCGGTCCCCCGGGCAGGGCTCGCGGCGGATCCAGCCGTTCTGCTCGAGCCGGTTGATCGCGTGCGACAGCCGGCTCCGGGAGTAGAAGAGCGCCTGGGCGAGGTCGCCCATGCGCATGGCGTGGTTCGGGTGCTCGGAGAGCACGACCAGGATCTGGTAGTAGGCGAGCGGCATCCCCGAGTCGCGCTGCAGGTCCTGCTCGATCTGCTCGAACAACAGCGACTGCGCGTAGAGGAACGCGATCCACGTCCGCAGCTCGTCCGGACACAGCCAACGCGGAGCGGTCGCCATGACCGGAGCCTACCGCTGATCATGGAGTGTTCAACTACCTGGGGGGGCCTCGCGTCGTCGGGCGCCAGTCAGGAGAACTGCGCCCAGTACTCGGCCATGAAGTCCTGCACCTCGGGCGTGCGGCTGGCGAGCATCTGGTTGCGGTTCTCGAGCGCGATCGCGGCGGCCAGGCTCGAGGCGTCGACGTTGTGCCAGAACGCCTCCTTGGTGAACACGAGGGCGGTCGTCGTGTAGCCGGCGAGCCCGGCCGCCAGCGCGCGGGCCGCGTCGAGGAGCTCGGCGTCGGCGACCAGCCTGGTCACGAGGCCGATTCGCTCCGCCTCGGTGGCGTCGATCTCGCGGCCGGTGACGATCAGGTCGAACGCGCGCCCGGCGCCGACGATGCGCGGCAGCAGGTAGCTGATCCCGATGTCGGTGCCGGTCAGCCCGGTGCGGATGAAGGCCGAGCAGAACCGGGCCTCGTGCCCGGCGACCCGGAGGTCCGCCGCGCAGGCCAGTGCCAGGCCACCCCCGAACGCGGGTCCGTTCACCGCCGCGACCACCACCTGCGGCAGCTCGTGGAGACGGTGGGTCAGGGCGGCGATGAACTCCTGCCCGCCCATCCCCCCGACGCGGGCGTGCCGGTGCTGCCCGGGCTCGGGGGGTGTGCCGAAGCCCTTGAGGTCGAGCCCGGAGCAGAACCCTCGGCCGGCGCCGGTCAGGATGACGACCCGGCACGCGGCGTCGGCCGCGACCTGGTCGAGCGCGTCGTGCAGCCCCGCGACGAGCTCGTAGTCCATCGCGTTCAGCCGATCGGGTCGGTTCAGGGTGATGAGGGTGACGTGCTCGTCGAGACGCTCGGTCAGGACTGCCGCCATGCTGGTCTCCCTCGTCGTTCCATCCCCGGACGCCGGAGCAGCATCGCGGGCGCGGCGG
>Ga0102924_1004593_pt1 | contig 13817 bp, 10 predicted proteins | sample PaiPotPPM11metaG_FD_80116 | JGI IMG/M metagenome (GOLD analysis project Ga0102924, IMG submission 80116) | Iron sulfur acid spring bacterial and archeal communities from Banff, Canada, to study Microbial Dark Matter (Phase II) - Paint Pots PPM... ... | reverse complement strand
GGCCCCCCCTCGCCGCGCGTTACATCAGGCTCGCGTAGTTCTGCGCCAGGAAGGCGACGAGGGCCGTCTTGTCGCCGCTGAGGAAGAAGTTCTGAGCCTTCGTGTACAGCGTGTTCATGTCGTAGTTCGAGTTCGCGATGACCTTGAAGCCCGCGAGCGGGGCGGTCGAGGCCAGCGCGTCCATGTTGATCTTGATGAGGTAGGGCAGGGTCATCGCGTCGGCCGCCGTAAGGTTACGGGCCGGGATCTCGCCCTTCAGGGTCGCGAACGCGAGCTGGCCCTGTTCGGACGCGAGCGTGTTGAAGAGGTTCGTAACGTCCATGGTGTCGCCTGCCGTTGCGGCCGCGACCATCGCGTCGCCGCCGAAGTCGACGAGATTCTCGGCGCCCGGCCACCCGGAGGCGTCGAAGTCCTTCTGCGCGACGTAGCCGTCCGTCTGCACGAGCTGCGGACCGGCCCAGTCACCCATCGCGGTCATGATGCACGTCTGGTCCATGGTGGGCGGCGCGGACAAGGGCGAAGCCGTCGTCGACTTGTTCATCAGGCGGTCGATGCCCGGCCCCATGGCCAACGTCGGTGTGTCGGACGTGAGATACGGGAACACGTACTGCGCAGCGAAATCGAGGGCGGCGGCGATCTGCGCGCTGTTCGCGCCAGCCGCGTCCTGGCCGGACCAGTACGTCTTCGAGTAGGCGGCCCCGGCGATCGCGGGGACGATGTCTTCGAAGAGGATGTGCGCGTTGACCCACCCGTCCTTGAAGCCGAAGCACAGGGGGTGCGTGTACCCGGCCGCGGCGACTCCGGTCACCCACGTCTTGAACCCGTCGACGCCCTTCGGGATGGCGTTCAGCGGGGCCGGAAGCGTGCTCAGAACCTGGAGGTTCCAGTAGGTGACGTTCTGCCGCGTGAGGCCGAGGGGAACGCCAATGAGCTTGCCGTCCTGCGTGAGGGTGTCGAGAATGGTCGACTGGAAGCTGCCCTTCCACGACGGGGTGCCGAGGCCGAGCGCGCCGGCCGAGAACTGCAGCGCGTTGCCGCCCAGGTTGGCCTGGAGAGCGGCGGGGGGGGTTCCGGCCGCGAACCGGTTGGTGACGTCCGTGTCCATCTGGGCCTGCGACGACGCCGTGACCACATTCACCGTCACGTTCGGATACGCCTTCTCGTGAATCTGAATGACGCTTTGAATCGGAGCGAGCTCGCTCATGCTGGCCCACCACGTGTCCATCTCGAGTGTCACCGGTTTGGGCGCGGTGTTGCCGCCGCCGCCGCCTCCGCACGCAGCCGTACACGCGAGCCCAGCCGTCACGAGCAACCCACGCAATGCGATCGACCTCATGGAATCCTCCTATGTAGGGCCTGCGCGAGGCGACACTCAACGCAAATCAAATAGCCCCCAAATTCGCATTACGGACCCCCCCGGAGTGCAATAAAGCCCCCCGAAGAAGATTCTGTAGCCCCGGGCATCCTTGCCGCTTCGCGGCGAACTCCGGAGCTTTGAAATTGCGCCCGAGAGCGCGCAAATACTGGCGTCGCGCCAAAAAATCTCTGACGCGCGCCCCCTCGGCGCTTCTGACGTGCGCCTACCTGCACCGCCGACGTCGATGTGTGGAATGTCTTCCTGCGGTGTCGTGAGCGGAGAAAGGGCAGCGAAGTGCAGCAAGCTTGCAGCAAGCGCGAAGAGGTGTGCAAGCGCCTGACAGATGGCCGACCACCTATCGCTCGCTCGAAGTCCGTCCCACGAGCCTCATCCGTCGTGAGCCTCGCGCGCGGGCCGCGAGTCCGCATTGCCGCGGACGCGTGCGATCTCGGGCTCGTACGCCAATGAGCGCTGCCCCGCGCGTAGCGGTGCTTGGGTGGGGCTTTGGGGGGGAGCGTCCGCGCTCCCCCCAAAGTTGCGAACCGGAAAGCGGCGCCCCCCCAAGGTGACCGTCACGCCCCGCACGAAAAACTTGTCACCCCACGGTCTACGCCCCTATTGCCACTACGATTGAATGACGTAGTCTCTACGGTAGAGGGGGTCAGAGCGATCTTCCCATGCAACCGTCACCTGTGAAGGATCCTGGTAAGTACAGGGTCATCGCCGAGCTCGGCCAAGGCGGGATGGCGAATGTCTACCTCGCGGTCGCCCGTGGACCGAGCGGCTTCAACAAGCTCGTCGTCCTCAAGTCGCTGCGCGCAGATTTCGCGGTCGATTCCGAGTTGATGGCGATGTTCCTGGAAGAGGCGCGCCTCGCCGCGCGCCTGAACCATCCGCACGTGGTTCAGACCTACGAGGTCGGCGATTACGCGGGCCGCCCGGTGATCGTCATGGAGTACCTCGAGGGTCAGACCCTCGCGAACGTCGAGATGCGCGCGAAGGCGCGCCTGCCGCTGACGCTGCGTCTCCGCGTCCTCATCAACGCGCTCGAGGGGCTCCACCACGCCCACGAGCTCACCGACTTCTCGGGCAAGCCGCTCGGCCTCGTGCACCGCGACGTGTCGCCGCAGAACATCTTCATCACGTTCGACGGCCAGGTTAAGGTGCTCGACTTCGGCATCGCCAAGGTCGTCAACTCGCAGGTGCAGACGGCCACCGGCATCCTCAAGGGGAAGGTCCGGTACATGGCGCCGGAGCAGATGCTCTCGAGCGACAACCTCGATCGTCGCGCGGACATCTACGCGATCGGCGTCATGCTCTGGGAGGCCGCGAGCGGTCAGCGCATGTGGCACGGCCACTCGGACATGCAGGTGATGACGCAGGTGGCGTCGGGCACGGTGCCGCCGCTGCGCTCGATCAATCCCGAAGTGTCCGAGTCGCTCGAGGCCCTCTGCATGAAGGCGCTCGCGCGCGATCCGAACCAGCGATTCTCCACCGCGCTCGAGATGGCCAGCGCGCTCGAGACGGAGCTCGAGGGGCTCGGCACCGGCGCCTCGATTCGCCAGCTCGGGCAGCTCGTGCGCGAGCTCTTCGAGGACGTGCGCGCGCGCACGCGCGCGACCATCGAAGCGCAGCTCCTCGAGGCGAAGTCAGGCCCCGACAGCCAGGAGATGCTCCCGTCCAACCTGGTGAACATCAGCACGCGCATCACGGAAGACTCGCCGTCCGGTCGCTCCGGCAACGGCTCGTACAGCCAGGTCGCCGCGATTGCGGTTCCGAAAAAGTCGCATTTCACCGCGTGGGCCACCGCCGGCATCTCGGCCGCCATCGCGTTCGGCGTCATCGTCTTTTCGACGCTCGGCCACTCGAAGCACCCGGTCGCCCCCGCCTCCCCGGCCATAGTCGATCCGCCGGCCCCGAGCGCGCTCGTCAGCGCGGCCACCGCCACGGCGAGCGCGGTGCCCTCGGCGGCTCCGCAGCCCGGGTCCGTCACCGTCGCGTTCTCCGCCACGCCGTCCCGGGCGACGCTCTTCCTCGACGGCCACGCGCTCCCGAGCAATCCGTACAAGGCTACGATGGCGGCCGATGGATCCGCCCACCGCATCCTGGCAGAGGCCGCGGGCTACGCGCCTCGCACGGTGACGCTCACGCCCGATCATGACACCGACGTGCTCATCGCGCTCGATCCCATCGTGCGCACCGGCGGGGGTCCGGTCCGGCCCACCACGCCGCCGCCTCAGCCGGTGACGCCGCCGCCACAGCCGGAGGCGAACACCCCCCCGAAGAGCAACAGGTGCAACCCGCCGTACATTATCGATGCGGACGGCATCAAGCGTTTCCGTCCCGAGTGCTTGTCTCAATGATTAGGGCGTGACGATGGGCGCCGTGCACGGGCTCGCGCCGAAGTGCACCGCGCTTGCAGGGGATCCAAGGCGAAGCGGGTAGCTGCCGTTTACCTCCGATGAACACGAAGTTCCACTGCGTAGATTGCGGGGCCGACCCTCCCGTGGCGGATACGCAGGTTACCCTGATCAGCACCGCCTACGGGTGGCGCCTCCTGCGTATGAGCCGCCCCGACGGGAGTGTTGTCTTCGAGTGGCGATGCGCTTCGTGCTGGGCCCTGCGAAAACGCCGGCAAACGTCGCCCGACGCGGACGAGCGAACGCCGACGATGCACTCGAAGATCGTGGCGTCGCGGCGTGCGAGTCGTCCGGGTACGGGGTCGTCCGGATCGGGATCGGGATCCTGAGCGCCGGAAGCGCTCGCCCAAACGCGCTGTTGCAACGGCAGCAACGGATATGCCGCTCACGCAACAGCGGTATGTAACATCGCTATCCCTGCGATTGCGCGAGTCCGTTCGTCTCCGGCGTAGAGCGGTGTGGCGCGAACGATGCATTCAAAATGCATCCGCCGACTCTGGCGAGGCCGCGAGTAGAGGACTCCCCTCCAGGGCGACTTGCGGGTAGACCAGCGTGCCCGCAGGCGATCGGCCCACTTGTCGATATTTGGGCGACAAATCGCCGCGCGATCCGATAGCGGTTGCTCAATCGTTCGATACGCGCAACCGTTATCCGGGTATGGGCGTATCTCGCCCGGGACGGAACTCTTGAAATTGGGCGACCAAGAGCGGCGCGTGGACACATCCGACGCGCCTACGCAGATCCGCCAGAACCTCCTGACCGAGCCGACGCGCTTCGGAACGATGGTCGGGAAGTCGGCGCCGATGCGCGCGCTCTTCGCGACGCTCATGAAGGCCGCGCAGAGCGACGCGACCGTCCTCCTCGAAGGCGAGACCGGTACGGGCAAGGAGGCTTCGGCCGAGGCGCTCCACCGGGCCAGCCCCCGGCGCGACGGGCCGTTCATCGTGGTCGACTGCGGGGCGATTCCGTCGAACCTTCTCGAGAGCGAGCTATTCGGCAGCGAGCGCGGGGCGTACACCGGCGCCGTGTCGGCGCGAGCGGGTGCGTTCGAGGCCGCCTCCGGGGGTACGATCTTCCTCGACGAGATCGGCGAGCTGCACCTCGACTTGCAGCCCAAGATCCTGCGCGCGCTCGAGCGTCGACAGATAAAGCGCGTCGGCTCGAACGAGTATCGCCCCGTCGATCTGCGCGTCATCGCGGCCACCAACCGCAGCCTCCGCGCGGAGGCGGAGGCGAAGCGATTCCGCTCCGACCTCTACTACCGGCTCGCGGTAGTACGGATCAAGCTCCCGCCGCTGCGCGAGCGAATCGCCGATCTGCCCCTCCTCGTGGAGCACATGCTCAAGAGCCTCGGCGTGGCCGACTCTCCGGAGTCGGAGCTCTATCGCGATCCCGAGTTCTTGCAGAAGCTCCTGCGCTTCCCCTGGCCCGGCAACATCCGCCAGCTGCGCAATCACATCGAGCGCTGCGTGGCCCTGGGGGACCCGAACCTCCCGCCGATGCTCGACACGTGTCCCCCGCCGCCGGCAGCGGCCGGCGCGCAGCTCCAGATCGATCCCGGCGAGCCGCTACGAGTCGCGCGCGAGCGCTTCATGAGTCGCTTCGAGCGGAGCTACCTCGAGGCGGCGCTTGCGCGCCACGACAACAACGTGGCCGCTGCGGCACGAGCGGCCGGGGTCGATCGCATCCACTTCTATCGCCTGCTCTGGAAGCACGGCCTGCGCGATCACAAGTCGCTCGCCGGCGCCGAAGGGCCGCCCAGCACGACGACGTTGCCGACGCTGCCCGAGGACCCGGAGCCGACTGTCGAGGAGTCGGGTGCCCACCGGCGCGGTTCGGGTTAGCGCTCGCGCCCCTCCGCAGGAGGTCGAATCGGCGCCGAGCGCCGGCCGGCCTACCGGCAAGGGGTGCTTGCGATGAGCTGGCAGCGACCGTTCACGCACTCGGAGAGCGTGTCGCAGGTGTGCGCGGTGTCGCCGGCGGTGCAGTCCTGCCCGTCCGGGACGATCGCGGGGCACACTCCGTTCGGGACGCCGTCTGCTTGCGGACACGAACCGACGAGGCACAGGGCCGCCCCGTTGCAGGGCTCGCCGCTCTTCACCCAGGTCACGGCGACGCATCCTCGCGTCGGGTCGCATCCCAGGCTGGGCGCGCATTCCATGTTGCTCTCGCACGAAGCGCCGACCTGACCCGGGTTCTGGCACCTGGGACGCTCGTTTCCGCTGGCGACGCAGACGAGCGACGCCTTGCACGCCTCTGGCTGTAAGCACACCGCGCCCTCGTCCTGCTGGGCCGTGCACTGCCGGGCCATGTTGTCGCAGTACAGCCCGGGCTTGCACGGCGCGGCCGGCGAGCCGCACGCCGCGCCGACGTCGCCGTAGACGATCGGGCGGCACACGGGCTTGTGGACCGAGTAGTCGCAGACGGTGCCCGTCTCGCACCGGCCAGTCGATCCACTGTCGGCGGAACAGGGCTGGCCGGACGCGATGGTGGCCTGGCACGTGCCGCACCGCTGCAGCGTGGAGTTTCCGTCGCCCGCATCGCCCGCGGAGGGGGCGCACGACCCGCTGGCGCATTGAAAGCCGCTCTCGCACGCAGAGCCCGTGGCCAGCGCTCCGGTGACGGTGCACTCGGCGGGCGTCGGCACCGTGGCGGCGTTCATGTTGCAGCCCTGCGCAGCCAGGGCGGAGGCGCACGCGTCGAGCTGCTGGGCCGTATTCTCGGTGCCCGGCAGCGCGAGGATGTTGCTGCATATCTCGTCGAACCGAGCCTGGACGCGAAGGAGCTCGACCGACGGCATCGCCGGGCCGCTGCACACGGTCCCGTACAGGACGTTGTAATAGTAGTCGCAGACCGGCGACGTCTGGGCCGCGCTCTCCCCCTGCGAAACCGACCCCCCGCACGCGATGACGACGCCGAGCGCGGGTACGAGGCCCGCCCTCGCGGGGGGAAAGCCTCTCATGCACTGCTCCTTACGACCACAGTCCCAGAAACGTAGCACAGCCGTTCCGAGGCGCCCGACACGCACTCACCTTTTTCTTTTCTGCGTGTAGTTCCCGGGCCTTGCTCGTTACTGCGCCATGTACTGGGCGAGCAGCGAGTACCAGGTTCCGCCGTTGGGGATGTTCTGATTGCTGAGGAAGGGCGACGAATCGGGCCACGCGGCGACGCCGGTGAAGCCGACCGCCTGGACGGCGTTCAGCGCCTGATCGAGGAACGGATTGGTCCCGCTCCCGCCGCTTCCTTCGATCATGCCGATGCTGATCGCCGAGGTCGGCGAGACATCGCACATGAGGTTCATGAGCGCTCCGAAATCGTTCGAGCAGTTCTGCTGCGACGGCGGCGATCCCCCGGGGCAGGACATCATGGGGCTGCCCAAGCTGCCGCTGTAGTCCATGATGATCACGCGATCGACGGCCGGCCCGATCTGCGTGAGGTCGACGAGGCCGTCTCCGCCGCACTGGCGGATGTACCAGTCGCCGACGGTGATCGTGATGATCATCCCTTGCGCGTTGAGCGCCGACTTCCACGCCGAGAGGAACTGGACGTACTTCATCCCGTACTGCGAGTAGCCCGTCCCCTGAGGTTCGAAATCCAGATCCCACCCGTCGAAGTGCCGGGTCTGCGCCTCCATCACCATGGCGTTGATGAAGGTGGTCTGCGTGCCCGGGTTGTCGAGGATGTTCGTAATCCCCTGATCGGTGCCGCTGTTCCCGGCTCCGCAATAAATGAGCGGCGTGATCTTCAGCCCTGCGCCGTGCACCTGCTGGACGGCCTGGTCGACGCTCAGCCCGTCGAAGTTCTCGCCGGCGATCTGCGCCGGCCCGGTCGAGTAGTTGAAGTTCAGGTTGTACCAGTCGGGCGCGACGTGCGTGAAGCTCTTCGCGTTGGTCGTGACCGCTTGCAGATTGGCCGAGAAGCTCCCGAGGTATGTCGGCATCCAGACGAGCGATTGCTTGCCGGGCGAGGCCGCCCCTCCGTCTCCGCCTCCCGAGCCGTCGCCGCCGCCGCCGTCGTCGCCGGGCGATGCATCACCCCCTGGACCCGCGTCCATGCGCCCCGATCCCGAGCTGCTGCCGGAGCTGCTCCCCGAGCTGCTGCTGGAGCTGCTTCCCGACCCGCTCGACGAGCTGCTCGACCCGCTGCTCGAGCCGCTCGTCGAGCCGCTGCTCGACCCGCCCGACGAGCTGCCGCTGCCCGCGTCAATCCCCCACGCCCCGGCGCCGCTCGTGTTGCTCGACGAGTCGCAGCCGGTGCATGCGATGGCGGCGACGACGAACGAGGGCAGGACGAGGAGACGGGCTCTGGAAGGCGACGAGTGGTCGTTTGTACGCGACATTGTGCAGAGGCCGAACTGCAGCGCGCATGCCACTAAGGACAGGGCGTTCGCGCGCACGGAACTGCGGCGGTCTCGCGCCGCACGCGCGCACCGCTCGCCGCGAGCTGCACGGCCCGAGCTACGAATGGTGCGTACTCGGATGGGGTACCAACGGTCGCCGGAGGTGCGCGTCTCCAGAGAGTCCACGTGGCCGCGTGCTCTCTGGGCTCCGCACCCAGGGACAGCATACCTTTCGGATGAAGCATGTCGCGCTCGATGGTGGCGGTCTTTTCCGCCTTGGTGGTCGCGGTTCTCGGCGCCTGTGACGTCGCGGGCGTCGACGACTCCGGCGCTCCGTCGGACGCGTCCTATCCCCCAACAGGGGACGCGTCCTCATCCACCCAACCGGACGACGGCGGCGATTCCGGCGCGGACGTGATCCTCGCCGACAGCGCGGATGGCGCGGAGCCCGAGGCCGGGTCGCGGGACGCGGCTCGCCCCGACGCACCCGCGGTCCCGCGGCCGTGCGCGCCCGCGAACGGCGTCGTCACGTCGAGCCTGGGCGACGTGCGCCTCGACGTGAACCTCGGCACGGGCACCGCGACGTTCTCGTATGCAGGCGTCGCGAAGCTCGCCGACTTCTACGCCGGTGCCCAGCTCGCGACGTACGTCACGAGCCGCATGTACTCGAATCGGTCGTGCGTCATGGACGGGAGCACGCTCACGGTGACCAGCACCGGAAGCGGCCTCCCCACGATGACGCAGGTCTACACCCTCGACGGCGGCAGCCACATCCTCACGCAGGTGAGCGTCTCGGGATCCGGGCTCTCGACGAATTGGATCTCGCCGCTCATCACCGATATGGCCGGACAGGTCGACGTGAGCGGTTACGCCGACCCGCGCGTGCTCTCGGTCCCCTTCGACAACGACGCCTGGGTCTCGTACAGCGCGCAGCCGATGAACGGCGGCGGGACCTCGTACGAGGCCGCCGCGTTCTACGACAACACGTCACGCAACGGGATCGTCGTCGGCTCGGTGACGCACGACACGTGGAAGACCGGGGCTTCTACGCGGGGACCAGCACGTCGATCGCCGCGATGCACGTGTTCGGCGGCGCGACCGACCCGACTTCGACCCACGACCCGCTCCCGCACGGCAAGGTCTCGGGCGCGACGATCGCGTCGCCGGTCGTGTTCGCCGGGTACGCGCCCGACTGGCGTGACCTCATGGAGGAGTACGCGGACGCGAATGCGGCCCGCCAGCCGAAGCTCCCGTGGACGGGCGGCGTGCCGTTCGGGTGGAACAGCTGGGGCAAGCTCCAGACGAACATCAGCTACGTCGCCGCGATCGCGGTCTCCGATTTCATCTCGGCGAACCTGCAGCCGGCCTTCGCGAACCAGGGCGTCGCGTACGTGAACCTCGACTCGTACTGGGACAACCTCAGCGCGACGCAGCTGCAGGATTTCGTGAGTCACTGCCACGCCAACGGGCAAAAGGCGGGGATCTACTGGACGCCGTTCGTCGACTGGGGGCTGAACGCGACGCGCGCCGTCGAGGGTTCGTCGGGGGTGACGTACGGGCAGATATGGTTGCGGGACGCGAGCGGGAACCCGATATCGCTCGACGGCGCCTACGCCGTCGATCCCACGCACCCGGCGACGAAGGCCCGCATCGACCAGTTCATCGATCAGTTCAAGTCGATGGGCTTCGAGTACGTGAAGCTCGACTTTCTCACCCACGGCGCGCTGGAGAGCACGGTCCGGGCGGACCCGAACGTCCAGACCGGGATGCAGGCGTACAACCAGGGGATGAAATACGTCGTCGATCGCATCGGGGGCGCGATGTTCATCAGCGAGTCGATCGCGCCGCTCTTCCCCGCAGGGTACGGCCACGCGCGGCGCATCTCGTGCGACGTGAACGGCGCCGCCGTGAACCCGCACGGGAGCTCCTACGAGCTCAACTCGCTCACCTACGGTTGGTGGATGAACGGACGAACGTACGCTTACAACGATCCCGACATGATGGTGTTCGAGGGGTACACGGCGGACGACAACCTGACGCGCCTCCTCTCGGCGGTCATCTCCGGGACCGTCTTTCTCGACGGTGACGACCTCACCGAGGCGACCGGGCAGGCGCTCGCCCGTGCATACCTCACGTCGCCGCGGCTCGACGACATCGCCCGGCTCGGGAAGACTTTCCGGCCGGTGGAGGGGAACACGGGCACCGATCCGTCCGATGTCTTCTTCTTGCAGGACGGCGCGACGGCGTACCTCGCGGTCTTCAATTACGGGTCGGCCGCGGAGGCGAAGGTCGTCGACCTCGCACGCGCCGGACTGAGCGGAAGCGCGGCGTACACGGCGACGGACGTGTGGACCGGCTCGACTTCCTCGGTGACCGGCACCCTCACCGTCGATCTCGACGCCGGGGCGGGCCGCCTCTTCGTGATGCACTGATGCATTGAGGGCGCGCGAGAGGTCGTTCGAGCACGTCTCCCGTCGCGACATGGGCTAACGGTCTACCGGAGGAGAAGGTCATGCGACTTGGATTGATGATGGGCTATTCGGGAGCGCAGGTCTCGGTCGACCTTGCGATGATCCGGGAGGCCGAGCGGCTCGGCTACGATTCGGTCTGGACGGCCGAGGCGTACGGGTCGGATGCCGTTACGCCCCTCGCGTGGATCGGCGCGCAGACGAGCAAGATCAAGCTCGGAACGGCGATTATGCAGCTGCCCGGGCGCTCGCCGTCGAACGCCGCCATGACGGCGATGACGCTCGACGCGCTCTCCGGGGGGCGCTTCCTGCTCGGCCTCGGGACGTCCGGCCCGCAAGTGGTCGAGGGGTGGCACGGCGTTCCGTTCGACAAGCCCCTGACGTGGCTGCGCGAGTACGTGACGATCGTGAAGACGATCTTCGCGCGCGAGCGCCCGCTCGAGTTCTCCGGAGCAAGGTACCAGATCCCGTATCGCGGTCCGGGCGCGACGGGGCTCGGCAAGCCGCTCAAGAGCATCCTTCATGGGCGCAAGGACATTCCTGTCTACACCGGCTCGATGGCCCCGAAGAGCCAGGAGATGAGCGCCGAGATCGCCGATGGACTCCTTCTGACTTGCATGCACCCGGAGCGCTTCGACGTCATCCGGCCGCACCTCGAAGCGGGCTTCGCCAAGGCGGGCGGCGGCAAGAGCCTGAAGACGTTCGACGTCGCTCCCACCGTCGCGTGCATCGTCGGCTCGGATCTCGACGCCTGCCGGATGCCGCTGAAGTTCAGCCTGGCGCTCTACATCGGCGGCATGGGGGCGAAGGACAAGAACTTTTACAACGAATACATGCGGCGAGTCGGCTTCGAGGACGCCGCGCGGAAGGTTCAGGCGCTCTTTCTCGACGGAAAGCGCGAAGAAGCCGTCGCCGCGGTGCCCGACGAGCTGGTCGATGCCCTCAACCTCGTCGGGCCCGAGGAGCGGATTCGCGAGCGGTTCGCTGTCTGGAAGGACCAGCCGATCGGGACGATGATCGTCGGCACCCAGCAGGTCGAGGCGCTGCGCTTGATGGCCGAGCTCGCGCTGTCGTGAAGGACCCATGGCGATCGCGTGCGCAGACAGGCTCGAAGTGTTCGCGGTACCCGGAGTGCCCGTGCTCCGCGCGGGCGACGATTTGCCCGGAGTTGCGGTGCGCTCGCTCGACGCCGCGGGCATACGGCTTCGCGACGGCGACGTCGTCGTCGCCGCGTCGAAGGCGGTGTCGCGTGCCGAGGGTCGGTTCGTCGATCTGGGCACGGTGAGTCCGTCACCCCGCGCGCTGGAGCTCGCGCGCGAGACGGGAGGCGACCCGCGCGTCGTGGAGATTGTCCTGCGTGAGTCCCAGGCGGTCTCCCGCGTCGCGCGGGACGCGCTCATCGTGCGCCACAGGCTCGGCTTCGTCTCGGCCAACGCCGGGATCGACCTGAGCAACGCTATGCCTCCGGGCGCGCCGCCGGGCTCCGGGCCATGGGCGCTCCTCCTGCCGCGCGACCCCGACGCTTCGGCGGAGGCGATCCGTCGGGCCGTCGGGGCGTGGTCCGGGGCGCGCACCGGCGTCGTCGTGAGCGACTCGTTCGGCCGTCCGTTCCGCCTGGGCACCGTGGGCGCCGCGATCGGCGTGGCCGGGTTGCCGCCCCTGTGGGACCGTCGCGGCGAACGCGATCTGTTCGATCGCAAGCTGGAGCACACGATGACGGCGCTGGCCGATCAGGTCGCGGCGGCGGCCGATCTCGTCGCGGGCCAGGCCGGCGAGGGTCGCGCGCTCGTCGTCGTGCGAGGCCTCTCGTTCGACGCGGAAACCCATACGGCCAGCGAGCTTCTTCGGCCCGCGGACAAGGACCTTTACGCATGAAGACGGCGTGGGGCTCGGTCGTCGCTCTGTCGGGAGGCGTGGGCGGCGCGCGCTTCTTGCGCGGGCTCGCGCGCGTCTTGCCACCGGCGGCGCTCACGGCCGTCGTGAACACGGGGGACGACTTCGAGCACTGGGGCCAGTATGTCTCGCCGGACATCGACACGGTGATGTACACGCTCGCCGGGCTCGCCCCCGAGGAGCGCGGGTGGGGCCTGACGGGCGAGACGTTCTCGCTGCTCGAGGGGATGCGTCGTTACGGGGAGGACGACTGGTTCGCCATCGGCGACCGGGACATGGCGACGCACCTCGCGCGCACCCGCGCGCTCGCGCGCGGCGAGCGGCTCACGGACGTGACCCGGCGCCTCTGCGAAGCGCTGAGGGTTTGGACGCGCGTCCTGCCGATGAGCGACGACCGCTGCCGGACGATGATCGACACGCGCGAGCACGGATCGCTCCCGTTCCAGATCTGGTTCGTGCGCCTCCGCGCGGCGCCGGCCGTGCAGCGCGTCTGGTTCGAGGGCGACGCCCGCCCCACCGCCGAGGTGATCGAGGCCGTGCGCCGGGCCGAGGTCGTCGTCATCGGGCCGTCGAATCCGTACGTCTCGATCGACCCGATCCTGTCGTTACCCGGTGTGCGTGACGCTATCTTCGCGCGTCCGGTGGTCGCCGTCAGCCCGATCGTCGGCGGGCGCGCGGTCAAGGGCCCGCTCGCGGCGATGATCCCCGATCTGGCCGGCGTGCCTCCCTCGGCCGGGGCCGTCGCCGCGCACTATCCCGGGTTGCGAGGCATCGTCGTCGAGCGGGGCGACGCCGTCGATGGACTTCGCGTGCTACAGACGGAGACGATCATGCGCGGCGCAGAGGACAGCACCCGCCTCGCGCGGGAGGTCCTGGAGTTTGCCGCCGGCCTGGTCGCCTCCGGAAGGTGAAGCGCGGGAGGGGCGCGGGTTGAGTACGCTTTCCAGCAGGCGCTTCGTCGGCGGAGGTCAACGCCATGAGAACGAAACTCAAAATCACGATGGGATCGGCCGCGCTCCGGCGCAATCGCTGGGTCGGCATTCGCACGGCCTGGGCCATGAGCTCGCCGGAGGCCTGGGCTCGCTCGCAACGCGCGGGCGGCTACGCCATGGTCGTCGGGGGCGCCCTCGTCGCCCTCTCTTCGGCGTGCGACGGGGCCGCGGCGCTCGCCATTCGGCTGTTCGCCATCGTCGGTACGGCGGCCGTCCCCGTCGTCTGGTCCTACTTTGCCGCGAAGGCCTCGTCGTGAAAGGAAAGTCGTGCGCCGAATCGTATTCCTCGCAGCGTTTCTCTTTGCCTGCGGCGGCGCGCCGCGCACCGGCACCAGCGCCGCCGCAGGC
>Ga0102924_1004591_pt1 | contig 13821 bp, 11 predicted proteins | sample PaiPotPPM11metaG_FD_80116 | JGI IMG/M metagenome (GOLD analysis project Ga0102924, IMG submission 80116) | Iron sulfur acid spring bacterial and archeal communities from Banff, Canada, to study Microbial Dark Matter (Phase II) - Paint Pots PPM... ... | reverse complement strand
CTCGCGCCCGGCAGGCGGCCGCGCACCACGCTGTCGCCGACCATGGCGCTGCGCGATGGCGAACCCTACCTCGCCTGGGGCTCGCCCGGCGGCGACGGGCAAGATCAGTGGATCACGCAATTCTTCATGCGCCACGTTCACGCCGGCATGAACATGCAGGAGTCGATCGATGCGCCGGCCTGGCACTCCGAACACTTCCCGAGCTCGTTCTGGCCGCGCACGGCGCGGCCCGGCGTGCTGGTGATCGAAAGCCGGGTGCCGAAGAAAACTATCGATGAGCTGAAGCGGCGCGGCCACACCGTCGAAGTCGGGTCCGATTGGTCGGAAGGCCGCTTAACCGCCGCTTCGCGGGTCGGCCGCCGCCGCCGCGCCGCCGCCAATGCGCGCGGCATGCAGGGCTACGCGGCGGGGCGGTGAGATTGCACAGAGTCAGAGGAATGGAAACCACAAGCTCACGCGGCGGCCACATCGAAATCGAAATTATCGCGCTCTATTCGCTTGTGATTTACGAGCAACGTGCGGATGGTCATCGGCGATACGTCAAAGTGTTCCGCTACATCTTGTTGACTTTCTATCGAATAATCACCTTTGAGCATATCCTCCACGGCGTTGAATGGACTCAACAATTCAGCGGCGAATGAGCGTTGCATTTTTTGTCGATAAGTATATGAGCGCGTGGCCGGAAACAGCTTACTACTCTGCTGCCTTGCAATCCTGTCTCCTAAGATTCGCGCGAGTTCAAATCTCCGACCAGTTTTCCATTTTGACCTAAGAACTATTCGGCCATGCATTGTATTCTCATCGAGAGCAAATGAGATGTCACCGCTGCTTTTCTTATCTGAAAGAGCCTCCACTGGTGTGCCGGCTAAGGTCGCCAATTTTCCATCGGAAATTTGCCCACCGTCCAATTTCTCCTGTTCACGAAGAAGGCTGGCTGCGGTAGCTCCAAGACGCCATGCCGGTACTTGACCAGTTCGCGGGAGCCCCGAACCGTGTGCGAGTCGCACAATGTCTCGCGGTGAGGCATCATAACCTTTCACCGCTGCGATCTCGCGCAGCTCTTTAGCAGTTGCAATTCTGTCTCCTATACCATGATCGGCTGCAATCTCCTCCACTGCGCCGATACTCAAATCTTCGGCGTCAGAAATCAGCTGCTTCAAAATCTCCGGGTCTGACTCATCTGGCTCTTGGCCTAAAAGTGCCTCCAGTTTCCTTGCTTTTGCTAGCGAGGGAGTACGTCGCTCCTCTAGAATGCTCCTCCAGACCGTTTCGAGATTAGTATTCTCGATCTTCTCAGCTTTAAGTCGCTCTACAACCTGCTCAATAAAATCGTTTGTTCCAGATTCAAAATCTGATGCCTGAAGGACGGCTGCCATATCGGCAATATAACGAAATGGTGTTTGAGGGCGCTCCTCAGTGGGCTTTCCAATTAATGCTATGCGCTCACCATCGGAGAATATTGTGATGTTAGGCCAAATGTAACCTCCACCAATTGTTGTCATCCGATGAGATGAGAGCCAGCTGTTATCTATCTTGGCCGAGCGCGGCTCCCAACGTAGACGCCACCAATTCCAAGCCATCCACTCGGATAGGTGATAAGCTGATAAACGAGGAGCTTTTCTAAGACTATTTGAGAGTACATCTAGTCCTTCAGTCAACCAAATGTCGTGGGCCTTAATTCCAATTGCGGCAAAGCATGCACGCTCCTCGGGAGGACCGGTATCGAGACGTTCCCAATCTAAGTTTATCGACCAACTGTTTGGCATCGTTCTTTCCAGACTTGCTTTATGTGGTCTCGTATATTGTCTTCTTCTTCAAGACGATAACCGTGATAAGCGCCGGGCGTCGTAGAATCTGTCTTCGCTTCGTAAACCTCTCCGTCGTCACCAATGCACCAAATGAACTTTGGAAACTCCCCGTAAAAGAAATCATCAAACATGCCTAAGGAGATTCCCTTTTGAATCATAGCCTTGGCTTCTTTCAAAGGAATTACTCGAATAATATCACAGAGAGATTTGGTAGGTCGTGGACTGGTTCTATCAAGGCCATAATCGACGGGATTTCGCTTATGGTGGCCGCTCGCGGAATATTGAACTGCCCTCGCCAAGGCTTCCTTCTGACGGGCCGTGAGCCGGTCAGGTGAGGCTATGCGCCGCTTAGGGTTGTTCCCCGGTCGTTTCATATTTCCCTTCCGTCATTTAATATAGCCCCAAAAGGGCTAGACGCCATGCCAAGCGTTTTGGTCGCTCTTTCAGGGAAATGCGAAGGTTACGCAGCGGGACGCTAGGGTCCGGCCTCAGCCAGGAATTCCAGCAGAGCGGCGCTGAATGCCGCGGGCCGCTCCAGCGGCGACATATGGCCGCTATTCTCGATGATCTTCAGCGCAGCGTTGGGAATGGTCCGCGCCAGCAACCGTGCCGCTTTGCTGCACACGTAATCATATTGTCCAACGAGGACGAGCGTCGGCACCGGCACGGATTTGAGCAGACCAGTCAGCCGGAACAATGATTTCCGCTTCGCCAGCACCTCCGAAAGCATAAAGCGCAATCCATCGATCGGCGTCGCGCGTATCAGCGCGGCCATGTGCTCGCGGCGGCGCGCACTGCGCTTTGCGTAGACCTTGAAGAGCTCGCTGCGCAGCATGTCGCAAACGAGCTCATCCACCTCACCTTGCCCGATCAGCGTGAGCCACCGCCGCGCCATCCACTCGGTCTTCAACGGATCGTCCGCGCCGGCACCGACATCCGCCAGCACTAGACGGGACACTCGCTCCGGTTTGCTGGCGGCGAGAGCCAATGCCGGACCGCCTCCCAGCGAGAAGCCGACGATTGCCGCCCGCTCTATTTTCAGCGCGTCGAGCACGCCAACAAGATCGCGCGCGAGATGACCGGCGGAATAATCTGCGGCGACGGCCGGTGCATCGGTCAGGCCGTGGCCGCGCTGATCGTAGGCGATGACGCGGAAGCGGTTTCTCAGGGCTCGAACCTGGTGAAACCACATGCGTTTACCGCAGGCGAGACCATGCACCAGCACCACCGGCGGGCCGGCGCCGGCATCGCTGACGGCAACTGCCAGGTCGCCGACCTGGATTCTCCCCATGCAGTTCCCCGATTTTGCTTCCACCACAGGGCGCAATGATATGAGCGGAAAACGGATACGAGGGAAGCTGCAGAATTATCTCAAGCCGGTCTGGAAAGGGTGCGCGAGAGGCGGGGGCCGAAGAATTACGCCGCGACGGTGCCGAGGAACTCCTCGACCTCGCTCCGCAGCTTGTCGGTTGCTTTTTCGACCTCTTCGGTCGCCGCAAGCATGGTCTCCGCGGAACTGCGCGTCTGCGTGACGCCTCCTGCGACTTCATCGAGCGCGGCGACGATGGCCTTGGCGCCGACCGCGGCGCTGGCGACGTTGTGCGAAATCTCCCCGGTCGCCGCTTCCTGCTGCTCCACCGAGCCGGCCACCGCCGAGGTGTAGTGATTGATGTCCTGCATCCGCTGCGTGATGTCGCGGATCGCCGTCACGGCCTTGGTGGTGGAGCTTTGCACCGACTGGATTTCGCGGGTGATCTCCTCGGTCGCCTTTGCGGTCTGCACGGCGAGCGATTTCACTTCGGAAGCGACCACGGCAAAGCCGCGGCCGGCGTCGCCGGCGCGCGCCGCCTCGATGGTGGCGTTGAGCGCAAGAAGATTGGTCTGACCGGCGATGTCCTGAATCAGCTTGACCACGTCGCCGATCTTCTGCGCCACACGGGCGAGCCCGGCGATATCATCGTTGGTCGCATCGGCGTCGGCCACCGCGCCGCGCACCACTTCGCTCGCCTGCGTAAGCTGCCGGCTGATCTCCTTGATCGAAGCGGACAGTTCCGTGGCGGCTGTGGCAGCGGTCTCGACATTGACGGCGGCTTCGTTCGATCCGTGCACCGCGCCCTCGGTGCGCCGGAGCGTATGATCGGACGTCGTCAGCAACGTCTGCGCCGCCGACTTCATCGCGGCGGCGCTCTGGCCGACGGTTTTGAGGACGCTCTCGACCCGCGCGCGGAACGACGAGATTGCCGTATCGGCGGCGCGGCGGCGCAGTTCGCGCTGGCGCAGCGAGTCGCGCTCGCTCTCCGCCGACAATTGGTCGGTCACGTCGTTATGGGTGGCGACCCAGCCGCCGTTCTGCATCGGCCGGCTGACCAGCGTGATGACGCGGCCGTTGACGGTGTTGGTCTTGGTTTCGGTTCGGCGCTCCGCAACCTGCTTGAGGCAGTCGGCGACATAGCGGTCCGCATCGCCCGAGAACGTGCCAGAGGCGGCGCGGTGCGCCAGCAGATCGCGCAACGGCGTGCCGGGCCGCCCATGCTCGGGCCGCAAGCCATACATTTCGAGGTAGCGTTCGTTGCACAACAAGAGCCGCGCCGCGCTATCAAACATGCACAGGCCTTGCGTCATGTTGTTGAGTGCCGCTCGCAGCAAGCGGCTCTGCGCGCGCCGCTTTGCATTCACGAACAGGCCGGACACGGCTGCGGCGCCGAGCGCGAACGGCAACGCCATGATGGCGCCGGCGACCGGCGCGGGCGCGTCAGTCAGTGCCGCGGCGATCCACTGCGATCCGAATGTAAGATACCCGACAATACCGGCGGCGAAGCCGATGGCCGCCGCCGCGACGACGAGCACCCAATTGCGGCTCGCTTTTGCCAATGTCATGCCCACCAGCATGGCCTGCGCCGGGTTGAATCGAGCAACCGTATTCGCCAACCCGTTGTTTTGAGGTTAAGGAATTCTGCCGGATTCCTTAATAAAGGCTAAGGGGCGCTACGACGCCGCAGGAATCACCGGCAATAGCAGATACGACGCCATCTCGCCGCCGGCATGGACCGTGTTGGTGCCGACATTATAGTCGGCGTGATAGTGCATGTAGGCGGCCGAGCCCGAGCCGTCGCGCGGCTGGATATCGAGCCGGATGCGATGGCCTTTTTTGAACACCATCGAAGTCGGCCAGATTTCAACCTCGACCTTCACGATCTCGCTCGGCTTGAGATAGAGCCGCCGCACGTGACGGTGATAGGGGCGATACGGCCGCGACAGTTCGGGATCGAGCTCGCGATGCGACACGCGCAGCCAGCCCTTCGCCACCGGAACCGGCGTGCCCTGCTGGCCGGTCTCGGTGATCTCTTTGCCGTCCGCATCGATGTTGCGGATGGTGAGGAACAGATCCATGTCCTCGGTCGAGCTCGACACCCACAACACAGCCGCGAGCGGTCCGGTGATCTCGGTATCGACCGACAGCTTCGCGGATTCGAGCGAAATTCCCATTCCCGGCCTGATGCCGCCGCCCATCACCTGCGACGACGCAGCCGACGTCGAGCCCATCGATCCGGGACTGGACGCGGCATAGGTCCGCGAACCGGCAGCGGGCGGATTCTTCACCTCGAGCGCGCCGGCAATTTCGGCCTGTTCTCCCGCGGGCTGCGACAGATCGAGATAGAGCTTGGTCCAGCGGGTGCGGGCGAGCGGCCACTCGTGTTCGCTGCGCCATTCGAAGGCGTCGCCGCCTTTGCGGATCGCGAGCTTCACCGGCGGCTCGTCCATCGCGCCATTGTCGATGTCTTTGAGCCAGTAATCGAAGAAGCGGATCTGATCGTGCCGGCCTTCCTCGGTGTAGAACGGATGGACGTGCGAGCCGAGATGGATGCGCAGCTTCTTGTGCGGCGTCGCGGCGCGCATGAACGCCTCGGTGTTGCCGCGCAGATGCAGCGCCATGCCCGACCAATTGCCGACGCTCAACATCGGCACGTTGATCTTGTCCCATTGCGCTTGCGCGCCCGCAAACGCGCCGCTGTCGAGATTGTTGTGCAGCCAGAATTGCAGCGTGTTGACCTGCCAGCCGTCCGGCTGATGTCGCGAGGCGCGGCCCAACTCGTGATGCAATAGATGCGCCGTGAACCAGTTGGTCATGAACAGGCTGAGGATGCCGCCGTGGTAGAGCGCGTCACGATACAGATCGGCAAAGCCTTCCCACGGAATGATCGCCTGCAATGACGGCGGCTGCAGATTGGCGACGAACCATTGATTGATCGCGAAATAGGAGATGCCGAGCAGTCCGACCTTGCCGTTGCACCACGGCTGCGCCGCCGCCCATTCGATGGCGTCGTAGAAATCGACCGCTTCGGCGCGCGACCACGGCTCGCATTGGCCGGGCGATTTTCCGCTGCCGCGTCCGTCGATGCGAACGGCGGCGTAGCCGCGCGGCACCCACCATTGCGGATTGACGGTCTCCCAATTCATCCACTCGTTCGGCATTTCCTCAAGCGTCGGCGGCACCACCCACGGCTTGTCCTTCTGGTATGGCCCTAGATTGAGGATGGCGGGAAATTTGCCGTCACCGGCGGGACGAAAGACGTCGGCTTTCAGCGGCACGCCGTCGCGCATCGGCACATCGATGTCCTTCTCGACCACGACCGGATAATTGGCATGCGTAGCGCTCTGCGGAGTGTGCATGGCAGGCGAATCCTCGACGCGGATGCGGCGGGATCGTAGTTAAGGGCTTCGGGCGATGCTAGGGCGGCCCGCGCCGCAGGCTCCTTCACGCTTCCGACACTTTTCTGACGGCAATGTCGCGCCGACGCTGGGGGAATTTTCCATGATCCGGCCATCGGCCGCGGTGCTGCTCGGTGGCGCCATGATGAGCGTGGCGGCGCTTGCCGGCTGCTCCGGCTTCAGTACGCAGGCAGGCCTGCCGAGCTTTTACCAAAACCTCGCCCACGAGGACGCCGTGGTCGATGCCGGCGCGGCACAATCGATGATCTCCGGCTATCGCAGCAACAATGGGCTCGGTCCAGTGGCCATCGACCCGGAATTGATGAAGCTCGCGGCCGACCAGGCGCGCACCATGGCGGCGCGCAACAAGCTCGAGCACGACGCCGGGCGCCCGTTCCAGGACCGCATCCAGCGGTCCGGCTTCGACGCCGGCGTCGCGGTCGAGAACATCGGCGCCGGCTACCACACGCTGGCCGAGGCGTTTTCCGGCTGGCGCGATTCGCCGCCGCACCGCGCCAACATGCTCAATAGCCGCGTGACCAAGATGGGCATCGCCGCGGCCTATTCGCCGCAATCGAAGTACAAAGTGTTTTGGTCGCTGATCCTCGCCGCGCCGGACCAGCAGCGCCGCGGCTAGACCATTCCGAACATCTCACGGCCGTAGGTGCCGCGCGCTTCGGCGAGTAACGGCGCGACGGCGTTTCGGAATTGCGCGTGCTGATCGGCGCTGAGCTCGGTGATCTCGCAGCCTGCCGCGAGGATCGCCACTCTCGCTTCGCGGTCTTCCTCGATCGCAAGGCCACGCTGGAAATCTACCGCAAGCCTGACTGCGGCGCGCATGGCGCGCTGCAAATCGGCCGGCCAGGCATCGAACGACGGGCGATGCAGGAAGATCGGCCGCGAGACGTAGAAATGGTTGGTCACGGTGTGGAAGCGATGAAATTTGTGCACGCCGTAGGTCACGGTATTGGCGAATGGATTTTCCTGCGCGTCGATGGTGCCGGCCTTGATCGCCGCGATCGCTTCGGTCAGATCCCGGCGCAGCGGCACGGCGCCGAGCAATTCGAACGTCCGCGCCTGCACCTCGCTCGGCAGCACGCGGATGCGCATGCCCTTGAGGTCTGACGGCGTGTGCACCGTACGCAGCCGGTTCGAAATATGCCGGAAGCCGTTTTCGAACCAACCGAGAATGCGATAGTTCGCGCGCTCCTCGATCTTTTCGCCGAGAAAGCGGCCGAGCGCCCCGTCCATCGCGGCGCGCGCCTGGTCCCTGTTTTCGAAGAGGAACGGCAGATCGACAAAGCCGAGTTCGGGCACGCGATCGGTCAGGTAGCTCGATGACTGATAGCCGAGCGTGAGCACGCCGTCCTCGACCAGCCAGAGAATCTCTTCGGCGCGATAGCCGAAATCCATGATGTTCCAGACATACTTGACGCTGAGGCGGTCGCCGAACTCGGCCTGCAACGTATCGCCGATCAATTTGAGCGAGCGTGAGAAGGACGTGGTGGGCGGTCCATAGCCGCCCATCCGGATCGTTATCGGATCGGTCATTGCGCGGTTCCCCAAGTCGGCGGCCGCCAACTTAGCCGAGGCGGACTAACGGTGGAACCGCTCGCGGAGGCTTTTGGCGCCGGCGACCGCAAGGCCGCGCATAAGCTCCAGCCTGCGAGCGAGCGAAAACGCCGCCTGCGGCCGCACCGCGATCAATCGGTCGCACAGCGCCAATCGCTCGCGCCAAATATGGCCGATCATCGGATGGTTCGGCGTGGCGCAAGAGTCCGTCCGCACGATCGTCCGGTCTTCGACAAGATCTTCGGTGACGGCAAATGTCAGGACGACGCCCGGCGAATACCGCGCGTAATCTTCGTCATAGACGATCTTCCAGAACCACGCCGTGCCGGCGCTGCGCAGCGTGATGGTGACGGCAATGGCGCGCCCGTCGATCAAGATGCGATTGATCGTCACCTTGCCTTCAGCCGCCAAGCCAGCGACAGCCGCAGTGATGAAGCGGCGGATATCGTCGTGGAGAGCCGCGGCCGTGCCAGCTTCTCCCTTCCAGCCGCGTGACTCCAGCTTGAAAAAATCCCGAACCGCCGCGGCGACGGGCGCAGGCGCGGTGGCGGTGGTGAACAGAATGGCGCCAACGTCGCCCAAGCGGCGCACGCTGCGGCGCAGCTCCTTGTGCTTGTGCTGCCCGAGCGTGTGCTCGACATAAAGCAAGCGGTCATTGCCCGGCACGAGCTGTGCGCGGTGACGACGGTTGAAATCGGCGGCCGGCATCTGCGCGCGCCGCAGAATTACACCGAGCGTCGCCGCGAACGCGCCGTCGGCGGGGAGATACGGCAACAGCAACAGCCCGGGCAGTTGCGGATTGTCGGCAAGATGCGCGAGCCACGCGGCGATAACCGGTTCGGCTGCTTCACGCTCGACCAGCGGCGTGCCAAGCGGGGCATAGGAATGCGTCCAGCCGGCCAGGACCGGCAGCTTGACGCCGTAACGCCGCGGCTCGATGCGCGCCGGGAAGAGACCGAGCAGCTTGCGCGGGCTGGTGCCCGACCACACCAGCACGGCGCCAGCGTCACGTCCGAATACAGCCGCCGCCTCAAGTGCGAAGGCCGGCTCGTAGAAGATGTTCGGTTCGAGCGCTCGGGCGGCAAGCTCGCGCCATTCGTCCGCGATCGAACCAAGCTCCGACAGACTTCGCCACTCGACCGCGAACGAATTGGCGGCGTATCGGTCGGCGACCGCGGCGCGGCGCGCGCTGGCGATTGCGGAAGCGGCGCGATCCGGCGCAAGGAGGGAAGGACGGTCTGTCGACGTGGTCGCCGTCATGGCCGCGCCTCAGCAATCCCTGGGGCAGCCGAAAATCAGGCAGTGGAAGCCAAGGCGTAGCTTCGCGACCACGAACAAAGACGCCGACTCGAAGACCAGCGTTGTCGCGCTGGCAACGGCGGCGCCGGTGGCGCCGTAATGCGGGATCAGCAAGAGGCACAGCATAAGATTGAGCAGGAACGACGCGGCATAGACCTGGGCGCAGCTGCGCCGCTCGCCCAGCATGTTGAGCAACCGCTCAACCGGACCGACCGCCGCCCGCGCCAGGAGCCCGATCGCAATGATGAACATCAGGTGATAGCCGCCGACGAAATCCTTGCCGAACATCCGCAGCAACGGTTCGCCGAGCACGAGAATGACGCCGATCAGCGCCAGCGACGGCCAGAATGTGATGCGGATGGCATGCGCGAGGAATTCGGCGAGCCGCTTGCGGTCGCCGGCGACGTGGAATTCGGTGAACTTGTGGGCGACGGTCTGCGCCACTGCAAAATAAATGAAGGCGACGAGCGCCATCGTCTTGGCGGCCGCATAATATGTCGCGACTTCTCCCGGCGAGCGGAACTGTGTGAGCACGATCACGTCACAATAGGTGACGAGAACGTAGAAGCCCTCGACCAGCGAGATCGGCATCGCCGTGGTGAGCCACGCGCGCGGCGTGTAGGCCTTCGGCCCCGGCTCGACCACGGTCCCGAGCCGCCGGTTGAGCACCAGGAGCTGACCCAATGTGCAGCTCCACAAAGTGACAAGGGTGACCGCCATTGTGGTCGCCGCGTTCATCGGCAGGCCGGCTAAATAGGCCGTCCCCATCAGCGCCATCAGCACGAGCTGGCGCAGCACATAGGTCGGCACCAGTCCAAGATAGATCCAGTTATAGGAGCGCGCGATGCCGCTCTGAACTTGCGCGACGGAGAAGGCTGGCAGCGTGGCGCAGGCGAAGCAGAGCGGCAGGAACGACTGGGAGCTGCTGAGCGGCGAGACCGCAATAACGACGATCGCCAAGCTGGCCACCGCCGTCGCGATGATCAGCGCCAGCCAACGGCTGCCGGTGATAAAGCCGCGCAGCAGCGCGACCTGCTTGTGCTCGGTGTATTCGGGGATGAAGCGCTGCGCGGCGGTGCCGAGCCCGAGATCGCCGATGCCGCCGATCAGCAGCAGCCAGGTCCAGGCATAGACATAAATGCCGAACTCGAAGCCGCCGAGCCAGCGTGCGAGAACGATCTGCGCCACAAACGCGAGCAGCGCCGAGACGATGCGCAGGATGAACGCGGTGCCCGCGAGGCGGCGAACCAGCGAGAGATCGCTGGCGCCGCCGAACAGCGCGAACACGCGAGCGATCGCGCCTTGAATGTCCGCTTGCCAAGAGGCGCGCCAATGGGAACGCGGCGCTTGCCCGGAACCGATCGATGCCACAACGACCTCTGCGCCGCGACTGGCGGCATGAAGCGAAATGGCCGTCTTAGCAACGAAGCGTTAAGATTCGGTTGGGCGAAATTAACAATTGCTTCCGACCGCGAGCGAGGCCGGCGTTAATTCGGCGATTTCGTCGAGCGCTGTGGCAATGATGCGGCGCTGGTCTTCGCCGAGTGCGCGCTGCGGCGCAATCGGATCGCCGACATCGTAGCCCTGGAGTTGCAATGCGGCCTTGATGCAGGCCGCAAGGTTGAAGCGCGCAAACACTTCGTTGATGCGCCACAGCTTGCGCTGCAGTTCCATCGCCTCGGCCCAGCGGCCGGCGCGGCACAAATCATAAAGCCGCACGCTTTGGCGCGGAATGATGCAGGCCGGACCGGCCATCCAGCCGACCCCGCCGATCAGCATGACGCAGGCGGGAATGTGCGCCGAGGCGGAAAACACCGCGAGCCGCTCGCAGCGATTCGTGATCGACAGCAAGCGGCCGGTATTGGTCGAGGCATCCTTGATGTAGCGGATGCGCGGGTGGCCGGCGAGCCGAGCGATCACATCGAGTGTGAGATCGGTGCGCTGGAACTGCGGATTGGTGTAGAGCACGACCGGCACGTCGACGGCATCGGCGATGGCGCGGAAGTATTCCTCGACCTGCGCGTCCTGAAGCGGGAAATAGGATTCGAGAATGGCGAGGATGCCGTCGGCGCCGAGCTCGCTGTAACGGCGCGCCTGCGCGACGGCATCCGCGGTCGCTGTCGCGGCGACGCCGGCGATGACCGGAACGCGGCCGGCCGCCGCCTCGATCGATAGGCGCACGATGGCGGCACGCTGCTCGTTATCGAGATAGGCGAACTCGCCGGTCGAGCCGAGCGGAGTGAGGCCGTGGATGCCCGCCTTGATGAGATCATCGATCAGCCGCGCCAGCACATCGCCGCGAACGCGGCCGCGCTCGTCGACCGGCGAGACCAGATAGGGGAACACGCCGTGGAAGTCAGTCATTCAATGTCTTTCGCATGAACATGATCTTTGCCGAAAGATCGCCCCCTACTGAGTCGGCTTATGTCGCGCCATCGCATCGATCCAGAGCTTCGCTCGATCGTCGTCGAAGACCAGCGCCGGATCCTCCGGCACGATATACCAATCGCCGCGGCCGACCTCGGCATCGAGCTGCGACGGCCCCCAACCGGCACAGCCGAAGGCGACCAGGCTTTTATTTGGTCCCTTGCCCAGTCCCATATCGCGCAAGACGTCCGGCGCCACAGTCAGCGCGACGCGGCCGTCGATATCGAGCGTGTCGGCGAGATGATAGTCGGCGCTGTGCACGACGAACGCGACCGCGGGATTGACCGGGCCGCCGAGAAAGATGCGTACGGTGTTTTTGACGCCGCTTGCATCCGCGCCGAATGCCTCCAGAAGGCCCGCGATCGAGCGTTCGTCGAGCGGGCGATTGATGACGATGCCCAGCGCACCCGCGCGATTATGTTGCGCCACCAGAATGACGGTGCGCTTGAAAGCCGTGCCGCGCAACGCCGGCGCCGCGATCAGGAGCTGGCCGGTGAACGAGGTGGGGCCGGAAACCTCGGGCGAGGTCGGCAGCGCCGCATGAAGCACGCTCGCCGACAGCAGGATTGCGGCGGCGCTCAAAGTCCAACGCTTGCAGTTCCGCGGCAGCACGATCTACCCGCTACACAGCAATCACACGAATTGCACCGCAATGCCGCCGAGCTGGCCGAAATCGGCATGCAGCGTATCGCCCTTGCGCGCGTGCACCACGCGCGTGAAGGAACCGGCAAGAACGATATGACCCGGTTCAAGCGTCACGCCGTGCTGGCCGAGCTTGTTGGCAAGCCAGGCCACGCCGAGCGCGGGATGTCCGAGCACGCCGGCGGCGACGCCGGTCTCCTCGATTTCCGCGTTGCGATACATGATGCCGCCGACCCAGCGCAGGTCGACTTCGAGCGGCCCAACCGGGCGTCCGCCGACGACGATGCCGGCCGCGGCGCCGTTGTCGGAGACGGTATCGAATATCTTGCGCGGGTCTTGCAAGCGCGCGTCGACAATCTCGATTGCCGGCACGACATATTCCGTCGCGCGCAGCACATCGGTCAGCCCGACGCCGGGGCCGCGCAGCGGTTTGCCCATGATGAAGGCGAGCTCGACCTCGACCCGCGGCAGACAGAAATTCTCATGCGGCACGCGGGCGCCGTCGGCGATCATCATATTGTCGAGCAGGTGGCCGTAGTCCGGCTCATCGATCTGCGAGGAGCGCTGCATCGCCTTCGAGGTGAGCCCGACCTTGTGCCCGATGAGCTTGGCGCCGGCGGCGATTTTCCGGTTCGCCACCTCGGTCGAAATCGCGTAGGCGTCCTCCATCGTGATGTCGGGCCAGGTTTTGGTGAGCTGAACCGCCTGTTTGCGCTCTTTCTCGGCGCTGATGAGGATATCGGCGGCCTTACCGCGATCGGCTTTGGACATCATGACGGCTAAACTCCCCACTGAAAATTCAGCAGCGAACCTAGCATATTTGCGTTTGGATGCAGCGCGCCGGCGGCGCAGCTACTGGCAGACGACGCCGAGAATGTAGGTTTCGTCCCGGCATTCGCCCGCAGCCGGATGCCGGCCCGACATCAGGACCGCGGGCGGACAGACCTGCGAAGTGCTGACACCGAGCGGCTGTCCGGTATTGAAGCCCTTGTTGCGGCAGGCGTTGTTCGCCGCCGCGGGGCAATCGGGTGCGCCATTCGCCGCGGTCTGACATCGATCATGCAGCTCGAACATGCGCGTGCTCGGTAGCCGCACCACCGCTTGAGCGGCATTTTTCACCGCCTCTTGGGTCGCTTTGCCGGCGTCCTTTGCCGATTGCTCCGTGTGCAAAGTGTCGAGCTTGTCCTTCGCATTCTTCATCTTGTCGTTGAAGTTGGCGAAGCCATCGTTCCACCAAACCCCCAACTGATGAAGGAAGCCGGGCTTGAATGTGGGTGCCGGCTGCGCCGGAAACGAATCGGCCGGTGGCGGCGCGGAGGGCGCTTGCTGCACTGCACCGGCACCGGCACGGGATTGGCTATCG
>Ga0102924_1004590_pt1 | contig 13823 bp, 13 predicted proteins | sample PaiPotPPM11metaG_FD_80116 | JGI IMG/M metagenome (GOLD analysis project Ga0102924, IMG submission 80116) | Iron sulfur acid spring bacterial and archeal communities from Banff, Canada, to study Microbial Dark Matter (Phase II) - Paint Pots PPM... ... | reverse complement strand
TGGTACGGGGGCCTGCCCCGCGACGGCGACGTGTTCAACTTCCAGGGCTCGACCATCGCCGACGTCCGGGAGGTGATCGCCCTGGCCGAGGCGGGGCTGATCCGCAGCGACGTCGACCGCTTCGGGCTGGACGAGGCCGACGAGGCCTACCGGGCGATGGAGGCCGGTCGCCTGCAGGGACGGGCCGTCGTCACCCCCGCCTGACCGGCGCCGTCACCGGTCAGGCCGACAGCTCCATCGCCACCCGCCGGCGGGCGTAGGCCCGGGCCGTCTTCTCGTCGATGGCCCGCACCCGCAGGTCGACGACCGTGCGGCCTGCCCGGACCTCCAGGCGGGCATCGAGGTACCCGAGCCGCTGACCGATCTCCGAGCACCGGTACATGGGGAACCCCTCTTCCTGGAGGTCCACCTCGACGTCGTAATCCTTGATCAGGCTCACGTCAGCAAGCGTGCACCCGGAGGCAGCGTACGACAATGGCCCGGTCGCGCTAGTCCCGGTACACGGGCGGCCTAGTCTCCCGCCGGGCGGCGATGGCCTCTTCGAAGTTCTGGGTCGTCATGCGCACGAACAGCTGGGCGTGGCCCTCGTGGTCCATGTGGGCGCTCAGGCTGCTGGCGTCCAGGCTGGCCCACAGCAGGCGCTTGCTGAGCTCGACGCCCACCTGGCTGAAGCCCACGATCCGCTCGGCGACGGCGTAGCAGGCGTCGAGCAGCTGCTCGCCGGGCACGACGCGCGACACCAGCCCGATCCCGGCGGCCTCGTCGGCGCCGACGTCGCGGCCCGTGAGCATGATCTCGAAGGCCCTCGACGAGCCGATGGCCCGGGGGAGCAGGTAGGAGAGGCCGAGCTCGCTGGACGTCAGCCCGTTGTTGATCCCGGCCGCCCGGAAGTAGGCGGCGTCCGAGGCGAGGCGGATGTCGGTCGCCACCGCCAGGCAGAACCCCCCGCCGATGGCGGCGCCGTTGACGGCGCCGATCACCGGCTGGTGCATCTTGCGGAGGGCCAGGATGACGTCGTCGAGCAGCTCCAGGGCCCGGCGGGCGATGCCCGGCCGGGTGAGGCCGGCGATGTTGGGCACCCGGCCCGCGTCCTCCAGGTCGGCCCCCGAGCAGAACCCGTGCCCGGCCCCGGTGAGCACCACCACCCGGGTGTCGTTGTCGCCGCTCACCTCCTCGATGGCCTCGCGCAGCGGGATCATCACGTCGAAGGCCATGGCGTTCATCCGCTCGGGCCGGTTGAGGGTGATGCGGGTGACGTGCGGCCGGGGCGTGTCGATCAGGACGAAGGCCATGGCCGGCCGGTCGCTAGGGCAGCGTCGACGAGAAGATGGCCATGGAGAAGTACTGGGCGTTCCCCCCGTAGGCCTGACCGAGGGCGATGCGGGCCCCCTCCACCTGGTGCTCGCCGGCCTGGCCGCGGACCTGGTTGGCCGCCTCGGCGAGGCGCAGCATCCCGGACGCCCCGATGGGGTTGCTCGACAGCACGCCCCCGGAGGGGTTGACGGGGAAGGAGCCCGTGAGCTCTGTGTCCCCCCGGTCCACCATCTTCCAACCCTCGCCCGGCCCGGCGATGTCGTGGCCCTCGAGCCACATCGGCTCGTACCAGCTGAACGGGACGTACAGCTCGGCGGCGTCGATCTCCTGGGCGGGATTGGTGATGCCCGCCTGCCGGTAGAGGTCGTGGGCGCAGTCGACGCCGGCCTGGGGGCGGACGGCGTCGCGCCCCGGGAACTGGGTGGGCTCGCTGCGGACGGCGCTGGCGATGATCCAGGCCGGCGGCCGCGGGGCCTTCCGGGCCTCGTCGGCGTTGCCGATGACGACCGCCGCCGCCCCGTCCGACGACGGGCACGACTCGAGGAAGTGGATGGGGTCCCACAGCATCGGGGACTCCTTGACCTTCTCCAGCGAGATGTCGGGGAGGCGGAGGTGGGCGTAGGGGTTCTTCAGGGCGTTGAGGCGGTCCTTCACGGCCACCTGCCACCCGATGTACTCGGGGGCGTTGGTGCGCTCGATGTACGAGCGGATGAACGGGGCGAAGGCCCCGCCGGCGCCGATGCCGCCGCTGCGGCCGCCGGCCAGCCCCCACTGGGCGTTGCCCTCGGACTGCTTCTCCCAGGCGACGGCGAGCACCCGGGCGTGGATGCCGGCCTCCACCAGGTGGGCGGCCACGATGACGGTCGAGCCGCCGACGCTGCCGGCGGTGTGCACCCTGATCATGGGCTTGCCGGCGGACCCGAGGGCGTCGGCCAGGAACAGCTCGGGCTGCATGACGCCCTCGAAGGCGTCGGGGGCCTTGCCGATGACGACGGCGTCGATGTCCTTCCAGTCCAGGCCCGCATCCTCCAGCGCCCGGGTGGCCGCCTCGCGGCACAGCCCGGGCATCGAGAGGTCGGCGCGCGCCTTGGCGTGCTTGGTCTGCCCGAACCCGATGATGGCGGCCGGTTCGGCCATCAGCTCACTCCCTCGAGGATGGCCACCAGGTTGTGCTGGAGGCCCTGGCCGTTGGTGGCGTGGGCGAGGGCCCGCCCGGCGGTGCCGTCGGCGATCCGCTGGGCCGCCTCGATGATGCGGACGAGGCCGGTGGCCATCACCGGGTTGGCGGTCAGAGGGCCGCCCGACGGGTTCACGTCGACCGAGTCGTCCAGGCCCAGGGCGTCGCGCAGGATCAGCTCCTGCGGGCTGAACAGGGCGCAGAGCTCGGCCACGTCGACCCGGCCGCCGCCCAACCCGGCGCCCTGGGCGGCCGCTGCCGTCGAGGGTGACCGGGTGAGGTCCCGCATGCCCGGTTGATGGATCTCGAGGCGGTGCTCGATCCCGCGGATCAGCACCGGCCTCTCGACCAGGCCCCGGGCCCGCTCGGCGGTGGCGAGGACGATGGCGGCGGCGCCGTCGCTCACGGGGGCGATGTCATGGGCCCGTAGTGGAGCGCGGACGTAGTCGGCCTTGGCCAGGTCGGCGGCGTCCTCGTCCCCCCGCACGTGGGCGTTGGGGTTGGACCGGGCGGACCGGCGGCTGCGGGCGGCCACCTCGGCGAACTGGTCCTCGCTGGCCCGGCCGCTGTCGAGCAGGGCCCGGGCCTGGAGGGCGCCGATCGAGGCCGGGTCGAGGCCCAGCGGCGCCAGGTAGTAGGGGTCGAGCTGCTGGGGGTAGAGCTGCACGGGGTCCGAGGGCGAGGACTTGCCGCTCCCGTACACGAGGGCCACGTCGATGTCGCCGAGCTGGAGCCGGGTCCAGGCCTCGTACAGCGCCCACGCCCCGTCCATCTCCACGTGCGACTCGGCGATGGGCGGCCAGGCGCCGGCGGCGTCCAGGTTCTGGACGAAGGCGAACGGGCCACCGGTCAGGTAGTCGCAGCTCCCCGAGCAGGTGAAGCCGATGTCCTTGCGCTCGATGCCGGCCTTGGCCACGGCGGCCAGGTTGGCCTGCATGCACAGCTGCGGCTCGGCGATGCTGGCCCGGGCCACCGAGGGGGTCTGGGCCCAGCCGATGAGGGCGACGTCGACGGGTGCCATCAGATCACGTGCTCCTGGTAGTGCTCGCGCGGCGCGTCGGGCTCCCCCGAGGGCTCGAAGCTCGAGATGCAGCCCTCGACGTTGCCCCACCCGCGGGCGCTCTGCCCCTCGGTGGTGCGCTCGGCCTCCGGCTTCCACACGGCCTTGACCCGGAGCCCGGCCCGCACCTTGTCGGCGGATATCCCGGACACGTCCTGGCCGCCGAGGGTGCCGCTGGCCCCGTCCAGCAGGATCGATGCATAGACGAACGGCTCGGTCTTGGTCTGCCCGTAGTACTTGACTGGGGCGATGATGGTGAACCCGGTCACCACCCCGCGGTCGCTGACCTCGGTGTCGTCACCCTCGTCGAGCAGGACGACGTCGAGCGGGCAGTAGCCCTTCGGGGGGACGTACACGCGCTGGCACTGCGGGCAGCGCTGCCCGACGATGCGCCCCTCCACCAGGGCCTCGGCGAAGCGCACGGTGTTGGGCGGGAGATCCTCGACGTAGGTGAGCGTCACCTTGTCGTCCATCATCACGGCCGAGCTGGCCTCGGGTTCGGTCTGGGCGTCGGTCATGTTCAGGACCCCTCCGGCACGAAGGCCTCGATGTCGGTGATCTTCCCCTCCGGCTCCCCGCGCCAGCGGGGGACGACCCGCATGCCCGTGTGCATGGCGGTCATGTCGGCGTCGACCAGGTGCACGAGGGCGGTCGACGCCCCGTCCAGGCGGATGAGGGCGAAGGCGAAGGGGTGGTCCACCGGGTGGCGGGGCGACGGCTCGCCCACCCAGGTCCAGGAGGTGACCTCGCCGCCGGGGCCGACCTCGACGAGGTCGGTGCCGAGATCCTCGCCGGTGGCCGGGTCGTGCTCCAGGGGCGGGCAGATCACGTCGCCGGCCCGGTTGCGGATCCCCATCAGCTTGTGGTCGCGCAGGGCCGTCATGAAGCCGCCCATCACCGGGCCCAGGGAGCGCCGGTAAGGGAACTCCAGGGTCGACGTCACCGTGTGCCGGGAGGGCTCGCTCATGACCGGGTGTCTAGCACCAAAAGTAGATCACGTTCTAGTCGTCCGCCCGGCTCCCCTACGGCCACACGTAGGTGCCGTCAAGGACCTGCTCGAGGGTGGCGCGGTGCAGGATCATGTCGTCGGGATCGGGGGTGAGCTCGTCCTCGCCGAAGTGGATGGCCCGGCGCTTGGTCTGGGCCATCACGATGGCGTGCCGCAGGACGGCGTAGACCAGGAAGAAGTCCAGGTCCTGCGGCGAGTACCCGGAAGCCGCCTGATAGGTCCGCACCACGTCCTCCCGGCGCAGGAGGTCGGGCACGCCGGGCATCCCCACGGCGGCGGCGAGGTCCTCGAAGAACCGGTGGAGGTAGATCATCCACGCCAGGTCCACCTCCCGCGGAGCCAGCGCCGCCATCTCCCAATCGAGCACGGCGGCCGGCTCGAAGTCGCGGTACATGACGTTGCCGATGCGGGCGTCGCCCCAGCTGAGGACGGCCGGGGGCTCGTCCTGCGGCCAGTGGCCCTCGAGCCAGGCGAACGCCCGCTCGATCAGAGGGATCGGCCGCCCGTCGGACGCAACCGTCCACCGGTAGTAGGCCCGCTGGCCGTCGACGTGGTGCCGCAGGGCGGTGGTGCCGGACGGCGGCTCGAGGAAGGCGAACCGCGACACGGGGATGGCGTGGACGTCGGCGAGGATCCGGACCGTCGACTCCTGGAGCTGCCGGCGCTGCTCGGGCGTGGCCTCCGTGACCCAGCTCCCGAACACGTAGGGGACGTTGTCGGGGGGCACCCGCCCCTCGACCCGGCCCATGACGAAGAACGGCGCCCCCACCGGGCCGGGGTCGGGCTCGGACCACAGGAGGGGCGGCACGGGCACCGCGCTCCCGGCGCCAACCTCCCGCATGACCCGGAACTGGAGGTCGAGGTCGTAGACGGGAAACACCGGGACCGAAGCCGCCTCGGGGGCGACGCGCGCCACCAGGGACCGTGTCTCCCGGCGTTCGCCGTCGGTCCAGACGGCGTCGAAGAGGACGGTGAGGCTGGACATGCCGTTGGCCTCGGGCGCCTCGAGGTGGGAGATCTCCGGCTCGGCGCCGGGCGGCAGGCGCGCCCCCAGCCACCGCTCCAGGGAGGCGCGCAGCTCGCCGAGGTCCCGCGCCGTCTTGGTGATGACCGTCTTCTCCGTCGAGATCCTGTCCACCACCGGCCGCACAGTAGTGTCGCCCCGGCCCGTTGAGGGGGGGACAGGTTGCTCCAGGACAAGGTGGTCGTGGTCTCGGGCGTGGGACCGGGGCTGGGCCGGGAGGTGGCCGCCGCCGCCGTGCGGGACGGCGCCTTCGTCGTCATGGGCGCCCGGCGGGAGGCCAACCTCGAGCGGGCCGCCGCCGAGATCGACCCGACGGGCGCCCGGGTGTCGTGGCGGTCCACCGACATCACCGATGCCGGGCAGTGCGAGGCGCTCGCCGGACTGGCCGTGGAGCGCTTCGGCCGACTCGACGCCCTCGTCAACTGCGCCGCCTACGACAGCCTGCTGGGCGGGCTGGAGGGCGCCGACTTCGACCAGTGGCGCCAGGTCTTCGACACCAACGTCATCGGGACGATGCAGATGTGCCGCAGTGCCATCCCCCACCTGAAGGCGGCCGGGGGCGGCGCCATCGTGATGATCGGCAGCCAGTCGTCGTACTGGCCGCAGTTCATGCAGACCGCCTACGCCGCGTCCAAGGGGGGGCTGACGTCGGCGACCCTCTACCTGGCCAAGGAGCTCGGGCCGCACCGCATCAGGGTGAACACGGTGGTGCCGACGTGGATGTGGGGGCCGCCGGTGGAGGGCTACATCGACTACATGGTCGGTGCCCGGGGGATGACGCGGGAGGAGGCGATCGGCACCATCACGCGCAACATGCCCCTGGGCGAGATCCCCTCCGACGGCGACGTGGCCGAGGCGGTGGTGTTCCTGGCGTCGGACCGGGCCCGGATGATCACCGCCCAGTCACTGATGGTCAACGCCGGGGAGTTCCCTCACTGATCCGGGCGGCCGTCTCGCGGGCCCAGCGGTAGTCCGCCTTGCCCGCCGGCGACCGGACCATTTCGTCGACCCGGCACAGCTCCCGGGGGACCTTGTAGCCGGCGAGTTGCTGACGGGAGTGGGCCTGGATGTCTTCGAGGCTGGGATCGGCCCCCGGCCGGGTGGTGATGACGGCGACCACCCGCTCCCCCCAGCGGTCGTCGGGCACCCCCACGACCACGGCGTCGAGCACGTCGGGGTGGGACTTGAGGACCCCCTCGACCTCCTCGGGGTACACCTTCTCGCCACCCGTGTTGATGGACACGGAGCCCCGGCCGAGCAGGACGACGGTGCCATCGGCGTCGACGGTGGCCATGTCCCCGGGGAGGACCCAGCGCACCCCGTCGACGACGACGAAGGTGGCGGCGGTCTTGGCCTCGTCCTTGTAGTACCCCAGGGGAACGTGGCCGCGGCGCGCCAGGCGGCCGACCGCACCCGTACCGGGGGCGACCGGGCGGCCGGCGTCGTCGAGAACCTGGGTCTGGTCGTTCACCGTGAAGCGGGCGCCCGCCCCGGTGTTGGTGCCGACCACCCCGGTCTCGGAGGACCCGAAGCCGTCGACGACCATCACGCCGGGCAGCACCTCGGCGAGGCGCTCCTTGCTGGTGGCCGACAGGATGGCGCCCCCCGACCCCACCACGAACAACGACGACGTGTCGTAGGGGCGCCCGGCGTCGGCGGCGGCGCTGAGGGCGTCGAGGAGCGGCCGGGCCATGGCGTCGCCGACGATCACCAGGACGTTGACCTTCTCGGTGCCGACCAGGCCCCAGATGGCGTCCGGCTCGAACCGGCCGCCGGGCGCCAGCACCAGCTTGCCGCCACCGAAGAGGGTCTGGAAGGCGCCCCAGTGGGCGGACACGTGCATGAACGGCGGGGTGGGCAGCGAGACCATCCCCGCTTCCGGGAGGCGCTCGGCGATCTCCTCGGGACGGGTGATGGCGTTGCCCAGCTGGAAGGGGTCCCCGCCCCCCATGGCGGCGAAGAAGATGTCCTCCTGGCGCCAGACCACCCCCTTGGGCATGCCGGTGGTGCCGCCCGTGTAGGCGATGTAGTGGTCGTCGCCCGACCGCTCGCCCGGCGGCCGCGCCTCCGGCGCGGCGGCGAGGGCGTCCTCGTAGGGCGCCGACCCGCTCACCGGCTCCTCACCGCTGGCGTCCTCGACGACCACGAAGTGGCGCAGGCCGCTCAGCCCCTCCGCGGCAGTCGCCACCCAGGGCCCGAACTGGCGGTGGTAGACGAGGGCGACGAGGTCGGCGTCGTCGAAGAGGTAGTGCAGCTCCTTCTCGACGTAGCGGTAGTTGACGTTGATCGGGACGGCGCGCACCTTGAAGGCGGCGAGCATGCCCTCGATGTACTCGGTGCCGTTGAGGAGCTGGAGCCCGACGTGGTCGCCCGGGGCCACACCGGCTTGAGCCAGGTGATGGGCCAGGCGGTTGGCCCGGGCGTCGAGGTCGGCGAAGGTCAGCCGGCGCTCGCTGGTGACCATGGCGGGCCGGTCGGGGGCGGCGGCGGCCACCAGCTCGAACAGGTCGGCCAGGTTGAGGGCGGGCACGGCCCGGCAGCTTAGGTCCGCACCGGCCTCCGGTACCCTGGCGCCGAGCGCCGCGCGGGGGGTCGGCAGTGCAGGTCATGGTCACCGGCGGGACCGGGTTCGTGGGCGCCCACACGGTCAAGGCGCTGGTGGAGGCCGGGCACAGTGTCCGCCTGCTCGTCCGCACCCCCGCCAAGATCCCCTCCGTCCTCGGGCCCCTCGGTGTCGAGCGGCCCGACCACGTGGTCGGCGAGATGACCGATCCGCGGGCGGTCGAGGAGGCGATGGAGGGGTGCGATGCCGCCGTGCACTGCGCGGCGGTGATCGCCCTCGACAAGCGGCGGGCGGCGGAGGTCCTCGACGCCAACCCCCGCGGGGCGGAGGTGGTGCTCGGCACCGCCGTCCGTCTCGGGCTCGACCCCGTGGTCCACGTGTCGAGCTCGTCCGCCCTGTTCGAGCCCGGCCTGGCGCTGCTGCACGCCGACCTGCCCCCGACGCGATGGGGCGGCGGCTACGGCCGCTCCAAGGCGAGGGCCGAGGAGGTCGCCCGGCGCCTCCAGGAGGAGGGGGCCCCCGTGGCGATCACCTATCCGGGGGCGGTGCTCGGGCCCCCCGCCGGCTCGGTGATCGGCGAGAGCACCCAGGGGGTCGTGCTCCAGCTGCGGCCCGGGTTCGTGCCCACCGGCGACGGGGCCTGGTCGGTGATCGACGTCCGCGACCTCGCCGCCATCCACCTGGCGCTGATGGAGCCCGGGCGCGGGCCGCGCCGCTTCATGTGCGGCGGCACCTACATCCGCCTGGACCGCCAGGCGGAGATCAACGCCGAGGTGACCGGCCGGCGCTTCCCGGTGGCCCCCATGCCCGGCGTGTTCCTCCGCCTGCTCGGGTCGGCCATGGACCGGGCCATGCAGATCGTGCCGTTCGAGTCGATGATGACGGCCGAGGCCATGACCATCCTCACCCGGTGGCCGCCCACCGACGACCGCGCCGTGGCCGACGAGCTGGGCGTGCACTACCGCGACCCGGTGGAGACCTTCACCGCCTCGGTGGCGGCGGCCTACGGCGCCGGCCGGCTCACCGCCCGGCAGGCGGGCCGGGTGGCGGTCAGGGCGGCGGCGGCTCGCTGAGGCGCAGCGAGCGGCCGATGATCTCCTTCATGATCTCGGTGGTGCCGCCATAGATGGTCGTGACCCGGGCGTCGGCGAAGGCCCGGGCGATGGGGTACTCGAGCATGTAGCCGTAACCGCCGTGGAGCTGGAGGCACCGGTCGGCGGCGCGGTTCTGCAGCTCGGTGCACCACCACTTGGCCATGGCCGCCTCCTCGGCGGTCAGCTCGCCGGTGTTGAGCGCCTCCACGCAGCGGTCGATGAACGCCTGCCCGATCTCCACCTCGCTCGCCAGCTCGGCGAGGACGAAGCGGGTGTTCTGGAAGCTCCCCACCGGCTCCCCGAAGGCCTGGCGGGAACGGACGTACTCCACCGTCCAGGCCACCGCCTGACGGGCGGCGGCCAGCCCGGCGGCGGCGATCGACAACCGCTCCTGGGGAAGGTTGGAGACCAGGTAGCCGAACCCGGCCCCCTCGTCGCCCAGCCGGTTGGCGACGGGCACCCGGCAGTCGGTGAAGAAGAGCTCGGCCGTGTCCTGTGCGTGCAGGCCCACCTTGTCGAGGTTGCGCCCCCGCTCGAAGCCCGGGGTGCCCCGCTCGACGACCACCAGGCTGATGCCGCGGTGCCGCTGGTTGGGGTCGGTCTTCACGGCGCTGATGACGAGGTCGGCGTTGATCCCGTTGGTGATGAACGTCTTCGATCCGTTGAGGATGTAGTCGTCGCCGTCGCGGACGGCGGTCGTCTTCATCCCCGCCAGGTCCGACCCCATGGCCGGCTCGGTCATGGCGATGGCGGTGACCAGGTCCCCTCCGGCGATCCCCGGCAGCCAGCGGGAGGCCTGCTCGGGGTCGCAGTAGCGCAGGAAGTAGGGCAGGCAGATGTCGTTGTGGAGGGAGATCCCGAGACCGGCGGCGTTCATGCCCGCCCGCTGGAACTCCTCGATCATGACCAGGTTGAAGCGGAAGTCGTCGACCCCGCCGCCCCCGTGCTCGACGGGAACGGCCATGCCCAGGAACCCGTTGGCGCCGGCCGAGCGGAAGAGCTCCCGGTCGACGATGCCGGCGCGGTCCCACGCTCCGGCGTGGGGCACCATCTCCTTCTCCACGAAGCGCCGCACGCTGGAGCGGAACTGCTCGTGGTCGTCGTTGAACAGCTGCCGTCGCACGCTGGCCTCCTGGGTCCTTCTCGGGTCGGTCATAGTGTGGCGTGCTCGACATCTACCTCCCCGATTCGTACGTCGACGGGCCGCCGCACCAGGTGTTCGAGGAGCTGCGCCGGACCGATCCCGTCCACTGGCAGGACATGCCCGACGGGACGGGCTACTGGGCCGTGCTCCGCCACGCCGACGTGGTCCACGTCGCCCGCCACCCCCACCTCTTCTCCGCCTCCGAGGGGGGCGTCGTCCTCGAGGACCTCGACCCCGACACCCTGGCCATGATGCGCCACATGCTCCTGGCCATGGACCCGCCGGCCCACCCGCTCCACCGCAAGCCGCTGGCCCCCAGCTTCACCGCCCGGGTGATCGGACGCATGGAGGGGCAGATCCGCGGCATCTGCCGGGCCATCCTGGCCGGCGCCCGGGAGCAGGGCGACGTCGAGTTCGTCCACGACGTGTGCGCCCGCCTCCCGTCCCAGGTGATCGGCGAGCTGATGGGTCTGCCGCGCGAGGACTGGCCCATGATCCACCGCTGGGCCGAGCAGCAGACGAGCGGGCAGGACGAGGAGGTGGCGTCGGACAGCAACGGATCGATGGAGATGGCCATGTACGCCATCGGCCTGGCCGGGCGCCGTCGCCGGGAGGAGCCCCGCGAGGACCTGACGTCGCTGATCCTGGCGGCCGACTTCGGCTCCGGTCCCATGTCCGACGTGGACTTCGGGAGCTTCTTCGTCCAGCTCGTCACCGCCGGAAACGACACCACCAAGACCATGCTCTCCTCGGGCACCCTGGCCCTGATCGACCACCCCGACCAGCTCGGCGAGCTGCGGGCCGACCCCGCCCTGATCCCCCTGGCCGTCGAGGAGATCCTGCGCTGGGCCAACCCCCTCCACTACTTCCGGCGGACGGCGACGACCGACGCCGTGGTGGGGGACACCCCGGTGCGGTCCGGCCAGAAGCTGGCGATGATGTACACGTCGGCCAACCGGGACGAGGCGGTGTTCGAGGACCCCCAGCGCTTCGACGTGCACCGGGACCCCAACCCGCACCTGTCCTTCGGGATCGGGACCCACTTCTGCCTCGGCGCCCACCTGGCCCGGCTCGAGGGCCGGGTGTTCTTCGAGGAGCTGCTGGCCACCTTCCCCACCATCGAGCTCACCGGCGCCCCCAGGCGGGTCCGGTCCAACCTCAACAACGGCCTCAAGCAGCTCCCCCTCCGGCTGGCATGACGTCGGCCTCGGAGCTCGTCGACCTCGCCCGACGGGACGTCGACAAGGGACGCCTCCCCGCCTGCCAGCTCGCCGTGGCGCGCGACGGTGAGCTCGTCCTGTTCGAGACCCTGGGAGACGCCGGCGACCGCACCCGCTTCTGCTCGTTCTCGGCCATCAAGCCCGTGGTGGCGTCCGCCGTGTGGCTGCTGATCGGGGACGGCCTCGTCGACGTGCAGCGGCCGGTCGCCGAATACATCCCCGAGTTCGGCACCCACGGCAAGGAAGTGGTGACCGTCGAGCAGGTGCTCCTGCACACCTGCGGGTTCCCCTCGGCGCCGGTGGGCGACACCGAGGACCGGCCGGCCCGACTCCGCCGGTTCGCCGACTGGCGGCTGGAGTGGCCGCCCGGCACCCGGTTCGCCTACCACCCCGCCCAGGCCCACTGGGTGCTGGCCGAGCTCATCGAGCGGCTCGGGGGCGCCGACTTCCGGGACTTCATCGCCGAGCGGGTGTGCCGGCCGCTGGGCCTGCCCCGGGTGCTCGGGATCCCGCCGGGCGAACAGGGCGGCATCGCCGACCTCGTGGAGGTGGGCAGCGGGCCCCCGGAGGCCTACACCCTGGGCCTGCGCTTCAACCGGCCCGAGGTGCGGGCGGCCGGGGTCCCCGGAGGGGGCGGGATCATGACCGCCGCCGACCTCGCCCTCTTCTACCAGGCCCTGCTGCACAACCCCGGCGGCCTGTGGAAGCCCGAGGTCCTGGCTGATGCCACGGGCACCATCCGCTGCACGTTCCCCGACCCCCTCATGGGCGTCGCCGCCAACCGCAGCATCGGCCTGGTGATCGCCGGCGACGACGGTCAGCACATCACCCGCTACGCCGGCTTCGGCCAGGGCAACTCGCCCGGCAGCTTCGGCCACGCCGGGGCCTACATGCAGATCGGCTGGGCCGACCCCGCCACCGGGCTCTCCTTCGCCTACCTCACCAACGGCCTCGAGCCCGACCAGCTGCGGGCCGGGTCCCGCGGCGTCCGCCTGGCCGGGGTCGCCGCCGCCCTCGAGCCCTGACTCACCACCAGTGGGCGGTGAGGCCCCCTGAGCGCAAAGCTGACGCTTCGTCAGATCGCCCGTAGACTGCGCCGTCATGCGCGGCATCCTCGGCCACGGCGCCTACCTGCCCTACCGGCGCCTCGACCGCCAGGCCATCGCCCCTGTGGCGGGGACCGGGGGGGGCAAGGGCACCCGCACGGTGGCGTCCTACGACGAGGACACGACGACCATGGGCGTCGAGGCCGGCCGCCTCGCGCTGCGCGCCGTGCCCGGCGCCCACCCGGAGGCGCTGTGGTTCTCGACCACCACCCCCGCCTACGCCGACCGCACCAACGCCACGGCCGTCCACGCCGCCTTGCGGCTCGACCGGCAGGTGGCCGCCGCCGATGCCAACGGCGCGGTCCGCTCGGCGGTGGCGGTGCTCCGGGCCTCGCTGGAAGGGGCGGGCACCGCCCTCGTCGTCGCCGCCGACCTGCGCACCGGCCTGCCCGGTGGCCCGGACGAAGGCGCCGGCGGTGACGCGGCGTCCGCCCTCCTCGTCGGGGGCGACGACGGCGGCGACGTCATCGCCGAGTACCTGGGGGCGGGGACGGCCACCGAGGAGTTCCTCGACCGGTGGCGGGCACCCGGCGAGGCCCGCTCGAAGGTGTGGGAGGAGCGCTTCGGGGAGGGCCGGTACACCGCCCTCGGCGAGGACGCCTGGGCGCTAGCCCTCAAGCAGGCTTCACTGACCGCCGGCGACGTCGACCACCTGATCGTGACTGGGACCCACGCCCGCGCCGTGGCCTCGGTGGGCCGCCGGCTGGCGGCCGAGGGCACCAAGGTGGCGGACACCCTGGCCGGCACCGTGGGCCACACCGGCGCCGCCCACCCCGGCCTGCTGCTGTCCTCGGTGCTCGAGCAGGCGACCCCCGGGCAGGTGATCGCCCTCGTGTCGCTGGCCGACGGTGCCGATGTCCTGCTCTTCCGGGCCACCGAGGCCCTCACCCGCTTCCGGGCCGCCCGGCCGGTCGCCGACCAGGTCGGCGCCGGGGGCCCGGTCACCTACGGCAAGTTCCTCTCCTGGCGGGGCATGCTCACCGTCGAGCCTCCCCGCCGGCCGGAGCCGGCGCGGGTCTCGGCATCGGCGGCGGGTCGCAGCGAGGCGTGGAAGTTCGGGTTCGTCGGCTCACGCGACACCGGCACCGGCGAGGTCCGCATGCCCCCCGCCG
>Ga0102924_1004589_pt1 | contig 13824 bp, 15 predicted proteins | sample PaiPotPPM11metaG_FD_80116 | JGI IMG/M metagenome (GOLD analysis project Ga0102924, IMG submission 80116) | Iron sulfur acid spring bacterial and archeal communities from Banff, Canada, to study Microbial Dark Matter (Phase II) - Paint Pots PPM... ... | reverse complement strand
GTGATGGTGCTCATGGCTCTCCTTCAGGTTCTGAGCCCGCGGGGCGCGGGCCGCTGCCCCAATCCCGCGCACGCGCAGCGTGCGATCATCGGGAGGGGCAAGGCCCCGTGGACCGCGCTCATGCGCTACGTCCACCGGCGAGCACGCGCAGCTCGCCGTGCCCGTCGGGCGCGAGGCGATAGCCGACACCCCGCACTGCGGTCAGCCACCCTCCAGCGCCAGCGTGAGCGAGCGAGCGCCGCAGGCGGCAAGCGTGAGTGTCCACGGTCCGCGTCGTGCCCTGTGAGCGATAGCCCCACAGCTCCCGCAGCAGCTCCTCCTTGGTGTAGACACGGCCAGGGTCGCGGGCGAGGTGAACGAGCAGCGCGTATTCCAGGCGGCGTAGGCAAAGCGGTCTTGATCCGAACGTCGCCTGGTGCGCGGTCGTGTCGATCCGCAACGCTCCGAACTGGATGACACCGGCGGAGCTGAGGGTGCTGCGGCGCAGCAGCGCTCGCACACGAGCGAGCAGCTCCGCGTAGATGAATGGCGAGCGGATCACATCGTCCGCGCCGGCCTCGAACGCGCGCAGCACCTCGGCTGTCTCCTCGGTCGCGCTGACCCAGAGCACGCGGGCTCCTGGGTTCACCTCGGGGGTGAGTCCGCCCGCGCGCAGCGCACGCACTGAGTGAAGTCTCTCGGCCTGGTGCGGCGCTGGACCGAGGACGATGAGGTCGATGTCGCCCGGAGTCGACCGCGCTCGGAGTCCCTGCGAGTCGCTGGCGCGACGCAGCTGGTAGCCGTCTAGCGCGAGCTCCTGCGCAAGCGACTCGTTCTCGTGTCCCTCGCCGAGGACGAGGATCACCTCGGGACTATTGCTCATTGCAGGGCCTCCGATCAGGACTCGGGCCCCGCCCGGTGCGGGGCCGCGGAGCCCGTTCCCCGGCACGCCCTGTGGGCGTGCCAGAATCTGGAGGGCGACGGCCTGCGACCTGGCCCCCGCGGATCGAATCACCCGCGGGGGTGGGGCCAGCGCCTCTGACACGCTAGGCATCCTGGGCCACCTGCTCGCGCCCGCGGCGCCGGCTCTTTGCCATCGGGATGCGCCCGAGCTGCTCAGCCTGCGCGATGTAGTCAGCCACAAGCGCCTTGACTTCGCTGTTGCCGCCTTTCTCGCACAGTTCCTCCTCAACTGTGTAGATGCGCCCCGCCTGATCGGCCGCCGCGTCGATGATCCGTGGCTTGCCGTCCACGCGGATGCCGTACAGCGCCCGCTTCTCTCCTGCCTTCGTTTCATAGCGCCCGAGCTCGAACGGCTCACCCGCCGCTCGATGAGACACCGGCGCCGAGCACTGTGGGGCTGGGTCCCCACGCCGTGCGCTTGACCCATAGCCAACGATCTCGCCGGGCTTCTGCTCGGTCGCGTAGGGCTGCTCAAATGGGTCCAGCTCGAGCTGCGTAGCTTCGCCGGAGTCCAGATTGCGCGGTGTAGCTTCGAGGTAACGGCCCCGCGTTATCTTGAGTCCCTTCAGCCGTTCGATTTCACAACTGGCCTGGCGTCTATTCCTGGGGACGGTGAACGTGGTGCCGGTCTGCGAGGCGAGATCCCTGAGATATGAAAGCTGCTCGGGGCTTGCTCCGCTGCGTGCTGATGTGTGAGGGCTCATGGTGTGCTGTTCCTTTCGGTTGAGGTGAGCTTGCGAACTTGCCCTCTGCTCATCACGCCCCGGAAGGAGAGTCAAGCAATTGATAATGTGAACTCCGTGCGCCCCCGCTAGGGGGCGAGTCTCAATTGCTTGAAGGCGTAAGCCGATCTCTCAGGGAGGGGTGTGATAGGACCCTCGTGTTAACCTCTCGAAGATCACCCACGGTGAAATCCGAATCGGACTGCTACTGGCCGACTTCCCTGAACGGTCATGCGTTGCGTTGCCCGTGAGTGCCGAGCGCGGCATTCAACTCGACAGCCATGAACTCCAATGCTTCCCTGACGAGCTGGCGGTCGTTGTCGGGCCTGGAGCCGCCGGCTGGACATACGATGTTCTCGACATCGCGCCAGCCGCAGGTGACGCCCGCGGCGGGCCCGTGGATCGGGTAGATGGCAAGGATGAAGCCGCCGCCGTCCGCGTCATCGTCGCCGTAGCACTCGGCGCGAAGCCCGCTCGGGATCACGAGCGCCCCAGCCGCCTTCGCCTGCTCGAATAGACGTGCCGCTACTTCGCCAGGGCAGCGATCCGCCTGGAGCGGATCGTTGCGTCCAAGGTTTGGCACCCACATCTCGCTGGTGATTCTTCGCCGCTTGACCCTCACGGGTGGGCCGCTGTAGCTGACAACGATTGGTGAGGTCGGGGCGCCTGGGTTATCTGTAATCATCGCTCTTTCACCTTCCTTCTGCTGGTTGTTGTGACACCCGCCTCCGCGGGTGCCGGTGGCAGCCGCTCGCGCACCCCGCCAGGGGTGCGATCATTCGCGGTTGCCGGCAGCGCGCCGACCCTCATGCTGCCCACAATCTCCACACTCGCGCCGTCGAGGACGAGAACGCGCTGCATTAGCGGTATGTGGGCGAGCGACAGCGTTGCTTGGTGGCACGCTCATTGCCTGTGGTGCAGCCATTCGATGTCGGCGTCGGTGGGATGCACGCCGTCTGGTAGGACAGCGCGCTGGATAAGACGGAGACGGCAGCGCTCGCATTCGAGGTAGCCGGGTCGAGGATGGATGAAGTGGTGCTCGGTGTCGGGGCAGCGTTTGGCTGGGTCGTAGAGCATTGCTCCTCCTGGTAGATCGCTTCTCACCAAAAGCGAGACGATCTGCAGCAGCCCAGAGGGCCTCGGCCGCACCGAAGCAACGCGCAGGTGCGACATAAGGCCGAGCCGCAAAGCGGTGCCAGATTGCGAAGCGTGGGAAGCGATTGGACAGGCGGAGCAACACCCCCAGCTGGTGCCGCAACCGCCGAGTGACAGGAACTGCGGCCGGGGATCGCCAGCAAGCGTGACTACCTACATAGCGTGTCACTCCTTCGGACGCGCGTTTGTGTGGCGGGGACGCTGGTGGCGGGCCGACGCGGCACCCCCGAAGGGGTGCGATCCTGCCGGGCCGCCGGCGCCGCACTCGCTCTACGCGGCGAGCGCGAGCCAGCGCTCACGCTCGAGGATGCTCGCGTTCGCCAACCGTGCCAGCACATCGCCGTGGCAAGCGTGCGGCGCGCACCAACATCCGAGCACCAGCCCGCGCAGCTCATCGAGCGCCGCGAACAGCTCCGCGTTCTCGCGCAGCCAACTCTCGTACAGCGCGATGCACTCGCCTCTCGCACCGTGCTTGTCCACCACGAACGGGTTGCCCCACTTCGAGGGGCGCCCTATGTAAACGTGGTGGCGCTCGCGCTTGCAGTGAACCGCGCGTGGCTTGCCGAGCTGCACATGCGCTGGGACGAGTAGACCGCTGGGTCGCCGTGAGTCCTTGCTCATCGCTATCTCCTTGAGGTCGGGGTTGAGCACGCCCCGGCCAGAGCGGGCCGGCAAGGTGTGTCAAGCCCTGTCCCTTAGGGATCGCCGCCAGGCGACGCGAAGCGCAGGGCTTTACGCGCCGTTAGAGCCGGTCTGCTGGCCTAAAGGGGTGCGCTCGAACCCGGCCCGGAGTAACGAGCCGTAGTACCTGCGGCCCAGAGGTCTACTTGTCACTACACGGCGGTGAACTCAAGGTCTTGCCAGCAGCGGATGTGACATTGGCAGCCGTCGTCGGTTTGGAAGCGCGAGCCGCCCTGGTAGGTGAATGTGCTGTGTGACTCGTCGTTGGTGAATGTGAGCGCTTTGGCAAAGGTGACGGTCTGTCCCTTGCGTGGGTGCGCTCTGGCGAGGCGGGCGCGGCAGCGCTCGCGCCACTCACGCGCGTAGTCGTTGCTCGGCTCGGTGAGCAGATCGAGGATGCGGGCGGGGCAGCGGTCCTCCGCTGGTCCCATGTCCTCGCTGATCGGCTTGGTGTAGAGGATGCCGCCTCGGCGCTCGGCGAGCAGCACCAGGCCGAATATCTCCTTCTCGTCGTGTGAGCGCACGGCGGCGTAGATGACGGTGCCGTAGCGCACGGTGTCGATGACCCGCGCAAGGAACTCTGCGCCGAGCTCGAACTCGATCGCGGCGCGTGCGGTGAATGGTCCCTGTAGCTGTCCTCCGGTCCAGCCCATGATGCCTCCTGTTTGGTCGGTGGCCCGCCCCGGTAGGCGGGCGATTCCCGACCCCTGAGCACGCCTGTAGGGCGTGCCATCCTGGGAGGGATCGGCCACCTACCGCTAGGCGCCGGGGTTTCCCTGTGCTTCCGCGCTGAGGACGAATGCCGACACTTGAATATCGAGCGCCTGTGCGAGCGCGAGCAGCAAGTCCAAGTCGGCGTCGTGCTGACCCGCTTCGAGTGCCTGGAGCTGGCTCGCCTGCACGCGCGCAGCGCTGGCAAGCGCCTCGACACTGAGGCCGTGGCGGTTGCGTTCGCGCTGAATGGCCTCGCCGAGCGCGAGGAACTCTCGGGCTCGGTCCTTGCTGGGGCCGGTGCTGGGCGCGAGGGTGTGGCCGTCGCGTCCTCGCGCTCCGGCTTTCACCACTCCGGCCGGGTCGGTTCCGACCAGCGCGTAGACCTCCGTTCGCAGTCTCGTGGGTTTGTGGGGAAGGTGGTCGGGGTTTGCTGCGGGATGGATGAGATAGGCGCGCTTGGGTCCGACGCGGATGACTCGTGCGGCGCGGAAGCGGCCCATCGCGTGAATGACCACGACCTCGCCGGGGCGAACCTCGCACCGATACAGGGTCGTGCCTGGAGGGATGATCTCGTGTGGGATCGCGTCGTGTGTGGCCATGTCTAACGGCTCCCCTGGCGCTCTAGGCGCAGGCACGCGCCGGGCGGGCCGTCCACGTCGCCGACGATCTCGCACAGCTCGTCCTGGTCGTCGTCGTCGGGCACGGTCTCGATCACAAGCTCGTCGGTGCTCAGCTCGCTGAGGTCTTGGGGGATCGGCATGCGCAGCCACGCCTGGATACCCTGGATCAGCGCCTCGGCGGTGCCATAGCGTCCCTCGAACTCCTCAAGGTCGCTAGCGGTCAGCACCGGCTCGCCGTCGCCCATCACCGTGAACTGGCGCTCCATGCCCGCGGCGGGGTCGAAGGAGCGGCCCGTGCCGGCGACCTCGCCCTTCTTCGCGTCCCATGCGACGTAGGAGATGCCCGCGAGGCGGAGCGTGGCGAGGACCGCTTCGAGGTCGGTGAGCCCGTAGCGGCAGTCACCGAATGAGAGTTCGAGAACGACCGTCTGCTCGGCGGTGTGCCGTGCGGTGAGGCGCCCCTCGTTCACCGTGAACGTCGAGAGGTCAACTCCCAGCTCGTGCAGCTGGTGTGCCACGCTCGCTGGAAGCGGTGTGGCTGGCCAGAAGGTGAGAGTGGCATTGGGCGATTTGTTCATCGCGTGCGTCCTTTCCGTTATCGGGCTCCCGCTCCGGTGCGGGTGCCGGTGGCAGCCCTCCGCACCCCGCAGGGGTGCGATAATGGGCTGCCGGCGCCCGACGGTTCACACTCTTATTTCGTGAACAATCCGCACGCGCAGCGTGCGATCATCGGCGGGGCACGATGCCCGCGACCGGCTAGTGCGGCTCGATAAGGACAGGCGTGGGCGCACGACCCAGCCCGGCGTTCAGCGCTCGACTCGCTCCAGCTCCTCGAAGGCGTCGTCGGGCACGTCGATCCCGACCTCGTAGCCGAGGCGCTTGAGGGTCTCAAGCACGATCTCTACGTGCTCGTAGGCGCACTCGCGCGCCATGAGCGTCGGCTCAAGGTTGGCGTGCTCGTGTTCGACGGGGACGATGACGGGTTTGCGCCCGACAGGGCCGAGCGTCAGGTGCGTCGCGCAGGTCTGCACTCCCTCGTGGCCGACGAAGGTCGAATGAACCTCCATTGCGAGTCCGTGGTCGGGCAGGGTGGTAGCGATCACGAGCACGTAGGGTCCGGCCCATGTGCAGATCGTCTCGCTGTTGACCTGCCGACCGTCGAGCGTGACTGCAAGTTCGATTGTGCGACGCTCGCTCATGGCTGTCCAACCGTAGCGCGCAGGGAGGGACAGCGCCAGTTGCCCGGTAGGGCGCGGCTACACTTCGCTACCGCATAGGCCGGAGTAGCTCAGTTGGTTAGAGCAGGGGAATCATAATCCCAAGGTCACAGGTTCGAGTCCTGTCTCCGGCATCTCGGAGAGGCGGCTCTAGCCGCCGGGCGGGTAGTTGCGCAGCACGCGCTCGCCGCCAGCGGCGCGGTAGAGCGCGGGCCAGTTGCTTGCCATCTCGCGTTGCAGGCGCGCGAGGGGTATGCGCCCGGTGCAACCCATCCGTGCGGCCCAGGTCTCAAGCTGATCCTTCTGCTCGGCGTTGTTGGGGCCGCTGCGCGGCTCGGGCCAGAGGTTGCGGGGATCGCCCGGCGCCCCGCCGATCGACAGCGGCACGAGGTGGTCCTCCTCGTAGGCGGGCGGCGATCCCGGCAGGCTGTAGGCGCGTATCTGGCGGAGCTTCAGCGGCTCGGTGAAGCTCTCAGGCGGGCGGACGGATCGGCTGTAGCCGAACGCGCAGATCGTGGTGAGCGATAGCCCCGAGCGGATCGCTCCGGGGGTACAGCGACGATCGGGCAGACCGTCATGCTCAACACAACGGTCCTCGGCCGGCGGGTGGATGCTCGATGGTTGGCTCTGGATCTGTGGCGGGGCGCAACCGGCCAGGAGCACGACGGCGAGCAGGAAGGGAGCCAAGAGCACCTGCCGGGGCGAGCGGGCGCGCAGACTGCTCGCAGTCTGGACCGGCGTGCCCGTGCTGCTGCTCACGACGCCATCTCGCGCGCGCGGCATGAGCCCGAACAGGCGGGCGAGGCGCTGGCGCAGCTCGAGGAAGTCCTGATCGCGCGTGCCTGTCCCCCACAGGGCTGCGGCGAAGTCGAAGATCGTGCCGCCCTTGTGGCAGCGCGCGCCAAAGCAGTAGAACGTCCCATCCGCGTAGAGCTGGAGGCTCGGATCGGTCTCGTGGTGAAACGGGCAGAGAATCTTGCCGGCCCGGTTGGGCTCAAGGTTCGCCAGGACGCGAACGTACTCGGCGGCGGGGACCGCGAGCAGTTCGCGGTCAAACGTGGTGCGCCCGACCCTGCGGCATACTGCACGCGTGGCACTGATCCGGCTCGGCTGTGGGTCTTCTGGAAGGCTGTCGGCCAGCTCCGCCAGCGCGTGGCGAACGTGGGCGTTGTGCTCTAGGAGCTTCACCGCGACTGGCGGCGTGTGCTTGTGGTTCAGGCTGGTGGGCGGCCTGAGCAGTCGCACGATGTCCGCGCAGCCGGGCTCTCCGTGGAGGGCAATGGCGAGACGGCGGTTGATGCTCTCGACCTGAGCGCTGCTCGCACGCTCGCGCAAGCGCCAGTAGATGTGCAGGTGCCCAGGCGAGCCCGAGGCGACGATCATCGACGGCGAGTAGGCAAAGTCCTCCAGGCGCTCACGAGCGGAGTGATCATCGCACTCGATGTAGAGCAGGTGCGAGCCAGTGATCGCGTTTTTGTCACCGTGGGCGCGGTCGCGCAGCGCGACCCCGACATACACGTCGGCGCGGCTGGCCAAGTCTGTGATTCGCCGAGCGGTTTGGTGAACGCGCCGCACGGAGACGAACCGCTGACGCATGACTCCCTGGCGTGCGCCGTAGCGCATGTCAAAGAACTGGCTTGGCTGCGAGTCGCCCGCCAGCATCCGCAGGTAAGTGAGCAGATCGCTGGCGGGGCGCTCGGACTGAGCGCTCACTCGCACGCCTCGGGGGTAAACCGGGCGAGATACTCGAACTCACCATTGAGCAGCGGGACCTGTTTGGGGTAACGCGCCGCCCACGCCGCGCACTGCTCAAGCGTCAGCTCGCGGCGACGCATCGCTGCGACCCGCTGGGCGGGTGTCATCTGCCACAGCCCGCGCAGCCGCGCGTCCCGTGCTCTGAGGTTCTCGATTGCCTGGTCAAAGAGAAGGTTCTCGTTCATAGTCGTGTCCTCCGTCGTGGGCTTGTGGCCCGCGCCCGGTCGGGCGCGGGCCGCCGAGCCCTAGAACTGGATGTCCTCCCCGGTGCCGACCCCGGCTCCCACGAGGTCGCCCTCGCCGCCCTCGCTGGATGCGCCGTTCCCGTTGCCGCTGTTCAGGAACTGGACGGAGTCGGCGATGATGTCGACGGCCTGGCGCTTGCTCCCGTCCTGTTCCCACTCGCGCCACTCCAGGCGCCCGTCGATTGCGACCGGACGGCCCTTGGAGAGATACCGGGCGACGTTCTCGCCCTGTCCGCCCCAAACGGTGACGTTGAAGTAGTTGGGCTTGTCGACCCACTCATCGCCGTCCTTGCGGCGGGTGTTGCAGGCGACCCGCAGGCTGCACACCGGAGTCCCGCTCGGCGTCGAGCGCAGCTCGGGATCGGCGGTCAGGTTCCCGGTGATGACGACTCGGTTGATGTTGTTCATTGCTGTTCCTCCTGTTTGGTGGTTGTTGGTGCTAGTGACGCAGCCCAAAAAAGACGCCGACCGGCGCGCGGAGCCGGAGCCCGTAGGGCGCAGGGAAGCCCCCGTAAGGGGGCCGAAGCGCTAGTCCGGCGGTGTCCAAAATGGGGCAAGACACGACGTGCCGACAACCAACGAGGACTGCTTGAACAGCCAGTCGGCTCACCTTCTCTGAACTGACCGTGATCCGTTCTCGGCCGCCGTCTGAGGGGCATCGTCTGTCTCTCCTTGCCTATCCCGGCCGCGTCCTGTCTGCGGCCTTCGTGGGTTACTGACCACCACCACCCCGCGGCGGCCAACGAATTGCGCAGGCAGCCGCACGGGCGTCGTGGCGACGGCGCCTCGCTGGTGCGTGTCCGGGGCTGGGGCGCCCCGCGCGTGTAGCTGAGCGTCGAGACCCTGAAAGTCGTTGGCCGGTCTGAGCCGCTGGTGGTCAGAACCAGCGATGACAGATACAGAACCATCGCGTGCCTGCCTGCTCGGGCTCCAGCGGGCTTTTCAAGTGACGGGGTTCGCATGAGGATTCATGCGGTTGGGCGGCGCCCTGCGATGCGGCTGCTCGTTTGCGGCGTGGGCGTGCTCGCGTTCGCCGGCTTCATCAGTGGCGTCCTGCCTTGGTGCTGGACGCAGGCCGCGCGTGTGGTCACTCTGCACGCGCCCATGCGCCTGCCGGTCGGCGACGCCGCGCGTGCGATGTGGCGGCTGCTGATGCGCGGCGGATGGAGCACCCCGTACCGTGCATTTCCCTCACCGGCTGAGCGGGCGGCAGCGCCGGGAGCCCCGGCGTATGTGCTGGTCGCGGCTGGTCTGCTGGCGTTCCTCGGCTGGGGCGCCTGGAGTGTCTACCGGCTGCTGCGCGCGTGGCGGGCGGGCTCCCCGTTGGGTAAGGAGCAGCGCACCGTTGCGCGCCGAGCGGTCGATCGTGGCTGGGTACGTCAACGCACTTGGGCGCTGCCCGCGGACGTGCGCCGCCTGTGGGTGCCAGGCCCGGTCTCGGGCCGCCCGTACTTGGGCGTGATCGGCAGAGTGCCGGCACGCACGCTCGCGGCCGAGCTTGAGGTGCAGCCGATGGTTGTGGCGCCGCCGCGTGCCGGGAAGTCCAGTGGCTTTGTGGTGCCGTGGCTCTTGGATCACCGCGGGCCAGCGCTGGTGCTATCCACCAAGCGCGACATCTACGAGGCGACCGCGCCCTTCCGCCGCGGCCTCGGGCGCGTGTGGGTGTATGACCCGTTTGGCGATCGGGCGAGCGCGGGCTTCACGCCGCTGATTCCGGCAAGGAGCTGGCCGGGCGCGATCCGTGCCGGCGAAGCGCTGGCCTCGGCCGCGCACCCGGACAGCAGCAACGCCGCGAACGAGTTTTGGGACAAGGAGGCGGCGAGCATGTTGGCGCCCTTGCTTCACGCGGCAGCAATCGCCGGGGCGAGCATGAGCGAGCTGGTGCGCTGGCTGGACGCGCGTGACTTCAGCGACGCCATCTCCTGCCTGAAGGGCGCGGGGGCCTCAGCCGCCGCTGACCAGCTTGAGGGCGTCAGCCGGCGCGATGAGCGAAACCGGGAGACGACCGTGATGAGCGCGTTGAATCTGCTGCGCGCCTACCGCTACCCCCAGGTGGCCGCGTGCGCGGTCGGGGATCTCACACCCGAGAGGTTCCTCGACGGCAACGCCAACACGATCTACGTCGTCGCGGCCGGACACGATCAGGACGCCCTGCGGCCCGTGATCCTGGCGCTGGTCGCGGCGATGTACGAGGCGGCGATCGTCAAGGCGCGCGAGCTCGGAGCGCTCGACCCGCGGCTGTTCATCCTCATGGATGAGGCCGCCAACATCGCGCCGGTGCGAAACCTCGCACCGTGGCTCTCCCAATGCGGGGATCACGGCATCGTGATCGCAACAATCTGGCAGTCGATCGCGCAGATCGACCAGCGCTACGGTCGCGCGGCCCGCGACGCGATCTGCGCCGCGTCCACCGCCCAGGTGTTCATTCCGCCGCTGGCTGAGCCGACGAGCGCGGGCTATCTCACCGAGCTACTCGGCGAGGAGCCAGTCGCCAACGCCTCCACCTCGACCGGACTGGCACGGCACACCTTGAGCATCGGCCATCAGAAGGCCGGGCCTTCGCCGTGGCTGAGGCAGATCGGCCGGGGACGAGCGGTGCTGGTCTACCGCGACCTGCCGCCCGCGATCGTGCGCGCGCCTGGCTGGTTCGAGGACCCACGGTTTGCACGCTACGCGCAACTGCTCGCAGCTCGCAGCTAACTGTCTGCCAGTCAGTCATCTGCCACTCGATCATCTGCCGGCTCGCCGTCTGCGAGCCAACGCTGGGCTCGCCAGGCCGCGGACGCGGCTGTCGAGAAATTGGTTGGCCGGTCTGAGCCGCTGGTGGTCAGTAACCGCGATGACCGACAGAACCGCAGCGCCAGAGCGCGGGATTCAGCGCGCGAAGACCACCCGCCGGGGCGGCCCATCGGGACGCCAGGCGGTCGGCGATTACGTGGGGCAGCCAGCCGGCGATGCCGCCCAGGCCGTGCGTCGTGCCGGACTGCGCCCTGGCCTTGACCGCTCGTTCGGCTGTGCCGAGGAGCTGACCGGGCTCGTCGTCGCGCAGGAGCCGACGGCGGGCAGCGACCTGGCTCGCAACGGGATGGTGACGCTGTACGTCGCCGCCCCTGGCACCGAGCCGGTAGACGGCGACACCGACGCAGCCGGGCTCGACAGCGATGTGCAGCCGCCGGCGCCGTCCGCGCCGGTGCAGGCTGAGGCAGTTCAGAGCGAGGCTCCGAGCGCGCCAGCGCGAGCACGTCGGCGCAAGCCGGGCCGCGCCCGGCGAGCTGCGCCAGCGTTTGATCCTCCGCCCGCGCCCCTCCCTGTCGATCGAGACGCAGAGGCGCAGCCGCCCACGCTTGCGCAGCCTGCTGTCGAGCAGGGGTCGAATTGGGCGCCGGAGACCTTCGAGCAGGATGGCGAGCAGCTCGACGACGACGCTTCGGACGAGCTAGGCGAGCACGAGTTCCCGCACGACGAGTTCGTGGTGCATCTGGAGGACGTGGAGGACGTGCTCGCCGGGCGCGGCGGCCCGGCCGTGTGGCGCAGGGCCTATCCACGCAGGCGCACAATCGGCCGACGCGGCGACGGACGCGGTGTTCGGGCCTGGCTTGGCGAGCATCGACTGGCGACCGGGGCGGTCGGCGCCGCGCTTGCTGCATGGGCGGTAGTAGGCGTCGGCTCAGCGCTCGACGGCCACCACACGCACACCACGACCGCGACCGTAGTCGGCAAGCGGCCTGCCGGGACGCATTGGACTGCGGCGACGACACCGACGCCTGCGCTCAGCCCGAAAGCGCTGCACGCGGCGCCCCGGCCCTCGCCAGCTCAGAGCACTCAGTCGCGTCCACGGCACAGCGCGCCGCGGCGGCGGCCCGCACCGGCGCTCGTCAGAGAGGCGGTCGCGCCTCGGGTCGCGCCACCCAAGGAAGCGGCTGTGCAGGCGGCGCCTTCGACGCCTGCGACCCGCGCAAGCGCGCCGCCCGCGCCAGCGCAGGAACAGACACAAGGGGGCCTGTTCTCCCCGTGAGCTTGCAAATCAACACAGAGGAGGTGAGGCCAGTGATGGCGCTCACATTCAGATGGGCGGGCGCCTGTCGAGACAGACGGCGAGCGGGTGTGCTGCTCGGCGCTGGTGCCCTGACGGGACTGCTGTTGGCAGTCGCCGTGATCGCGGCGTTCCCCGACGCGCACGCGCACGCGCTGAACGCAGCCGGTGCGTTTAAAGGAACTCCGATCACGGGGGTGCAGAACTTCGTCGAAAAGCTGAAGGGCAGCCTTGTATGGCTCGGCGGCACGGCGATGAGCCTCGTGATCGCGGTTGTCGGGATCATGTTCATGGCCGGTCATTCGCGGGCGCATGACGTGGCGATCAAGACGCTCGTCGGCCTTGCGATCCTCGCCTCGATCAGCGGGATCGTCGCGTAGGGGGCGTGTGCCGGGTGCTCCTTCACCGACACGCACGGTTGCTGGCAGGCGCCGTCATGGGCTCGCTCTGTCTGATGCTCGTGCTCGCGCCGGCAGCGTCCGCCGCTACCGGCGGCGGGCAGCTCGCACCGCTCGCGTTCCTCGGCCTGCCGAGCCTGCACAGCATCATCGAAGCGATAGCCAAGGGCTTCTTCTCGGCGCTGGCGGGAGCGCTGGTCCCCGGCTTTCTCAAGCACGGCACCGTCGCCACGATCCAGCATCTCGTCGCGCTACCGGACCCCGCGAGCTGGGGGCATGTCCGCGAACTGGAGAGCGACATGACCTATCTCGGCATGTCGCTGATGCCCGTGACGTTGGCGGTCTGCACGCTGCGCTACTGGATGATGGGCCTGACCGGCGCTGCTCATCCGGTCTCGGCGATCGGCCGGTGCGCAGGCGCGACCGGAGTGCTCGTGATCTACCGCTGGCTGGTAGAGCAGACGGTCGCCGCGACGAACACGTTGACGCACGCGATCCTCGGGTTCCCGGTCGTCGCAAACGGCCTGGCGAGCATTGTCACTGTCCTGTTCGGCGGGGCGCTGCTCGTCGGTGCGGGCGGCGTGTTCGGCGCGTTCTTGGTGATCGTCGGGGTGGCGTTCGCCGCTGGCCTGTTCGCGTCAAAGGTGGCGCTTACCGACGTGTTGGCGCTGGCGTTCTGCGCGGGGCCGCTGTTCATCGCTCTGTGGCCGATTCCCGAGCTTTCACATCTCGCTCGGGTGTGGGGGCACGCGCTGATGGCGGTCGTGCTCGTCCCGCTCGGGTGGACGCTGCTGTTCGCTGTCGCGGGCGCGCTGACGTTGGACGCGACGAGCGTCAGTGGCGGTGCTGCTGGCATCGGCGGGCATATCGAGGCGGCGTTCGCAGGGCTCATCACGTTCGTGATCGCGGTGAAGCTGCCGATGATGCTGCTCGGGGAGCTGCGGCACATCCTCGGCGGCTCGCTGCGCGGAGGCGGTAGCGGAGGCGGCTCACAAGGCCAGGCCACGATGCCCGGCGCCGAGCGGATGCGCGCGGCGCACGCGCGGCTGCGCAGCGCCGCCTTTGAGGGAGTGCCTTCGCTCGGGCAGAGCGCGGGTCGCGCAGCTGGGGCGATGGGCGCCCCAGCCGGAGGGCCGCTTGGCGCGGCGAGCAGAGGCTTGGCCGGCGCGGCGCGGAGAACTGGCCTGGTGTCGGGCATAACTCCGGCCGCGGCCGGGGCCGGGGCCGGCGCCCTTGGTGGCATGGCGGCAGGTGGCGCAGCTCGCGCAGCCGGGAGTAAGGGCGGGGTGCGCGAACGGCTGTCACGGGCGCGGGGCATCATCGCCACGGCACCCCGCGACGC
>Ga0102924_1004588_pt1 | contig 13826 bp, 10 predicted proteins | sample PaiPotPPM11metaG_FD_80116 | JGI IMG/M metagenome (GOLD analysis project Ga0102924, IMG submission 80116) | Iron sulfur acid spring bacterial and archeal communities from Banff, Canada, to study Microbial Dark Matter (Phase II) - Paint Pots PPM... ... | reverse complement strand
GCTGGCGCGGGAGAGCGGCACGACCTTGTTTTTGGCCTCGGGCTCCTGCGGGAAGGCGGCTTGCACGACCTCGCGACCGGTCAGCATGCCTTCACCGACCGCCACGTAGAGGTCTTCGACATTGGCGACGTTGAATTTGCCGAGCACCGCGGCGAGCGGCTTCTCGGCAAAGTCGTGCCCCTCCTGGCGGAACGCCTTCTGCAGGATCGAGCGGCCGAGATCGAGGTATTGGGTGCGCTGCTGGCTGCGGATGAAGCGGCGGATGCGGGCGCGCGCCTTGGCGGTGACGACGAACCGCTCCCAGGTCGGCGACGGCGTCTGCGCCTTCGAGGTGACGATCTCGACCTGGTCGCCGTTCGACAATTCCGTGCGCAGCGGCAACAGCCGCCCGTTGATCTTGGCGCCGACGCAGGTATCGCCGATCTGCGAATGGACGGCATAGGCGAAATCCACGGGCGTCGCGCCGCGCGGCAGGGCGATCAGATCGCCCTTCGGCGTGAACACGAACACCTGGTCCTGGAACATCGCCATCTTGGTGTGTTCGAGGAATTCCTCGGGCCCGGCCGCGTGTTCGAGAATTTCGAGGAGCTCGCGCAGCCAGCGGTACTGCCGCCCTTCCATGTGGCCGCCGGCGCCCTGCTTGTAGATCCAGTGCGCGGCGACGCCGAGTTCGGCGACCTCGTGCATGTCGCGGGTGCGGATCTGGATCTCGATGCGCTGGCGCTCCGGCCCGATCACGCCAGTGTGCAGCGAGCGGTAATTGTTCGGCTTCGGCGTCGAGATGAAATCTTTGAACCGGCCCGGCACGACGTGATAGGCCGAGTGCAGCGCGCCGAGCGCGTGATAGCAATCGCCGATATTGTCGACCAGCACGCGGAACGCCATCACGTCGGCGAGCTGCTCGAACGACACGTCCTTGCGCTGCATCTTGCGCCAGATCGAATAGGGCGATTTCTCGCGGCCCGACACAGCGGCGCCAGTGAGCCCGCCTTCGGCGAGCTTGCGGCCGAGCTCGTCGACGATCCGCGCCACCACGTCGCCGCCATGCTCGCGCAGGAAACCAAGCCGGGCGATCACGCTGTTGCGGGCGTCGGGGTAGAGCTCGCCGAAGGCCAGATCTTCGAGCTGGTCCTTCATCCGGTGCATGCCGATCCGCTCGGCGAGCGGGGCATAGATTTCCATCGTCTCGCGGGCGATGCGCCGGCGCGTCTCCTCGCTCTTGATGAAGCGCAGCGTGCGCATGTTGTGCAGCCGGTCGGCAAGCTTCACCAGCAGCACCCGAATGTCTTCCGACATCGCCAGGACAAGCTTGCGGAAATTCTCCGCCTGCTTGGTTTTGTCCGACTGCAATTGCATGCGCGACAGCTTGGTGACGCCATCGACCAGTCGGCCGATGTCGGGCCCGAACAGACGCTCGATGTCGTCGAGCGTCGCGACGGTGTCCTCGACCGTGTCGTGCAACAACCCGGTGACGATCGAGGCGGCGTCGAGCTTCATTTGCGCCAGCAGGCCGGCGACTTCGATCGGATGTGAGAAATAGGGATCGCCCGAGGCACGCATCTGCGCGCCATGCGCCTTCATCGTGAAGACATAGGCACGGTTGAGCGCGTCCTCGTCCGCTTTCGGATCGTAGGATTTTACCAGTTCGACCAGTTCGAACTGCCGCATCATGCCGCGGCTGCCCCCGTCCGGTTGCCGGCCCTCGCCTGGTTCGGCCGCTGTGCCGCCAGGCAGCGCTATTGGCCGGTCGCGGCGTGCCGACGCTGGCGACGAGGCAGGCGCCTCCACACCGACGTCCAGCGTGCCGATCGGGTTACCGGACAAACGGACCTGCCGCGGTTCGGTTGCAAACGGAGGCGGGCGGGTACCGGATCAAGGTTCCTCTTCGAAATTCTCCGACTCGGCGGCCGGCGCTTCGAGTTCCTCCTCGTCCTTGACCGACAGCAGGTCTTCCTCGAGTTCTTCGTCGATCGCTTCCTCTTCGACCTCGTCCTCCTCGATGACCGCACCGGTCGGCTCGGCGATGCCGAACAGCGAGGCCTCAAGTTCCGGTGCCTCTTCCGGCTCGTCGATCTCGACATGTTTCTGCATGCCGCGGACCAGCGAATCCCGCAGGTGGTCGAGCGCGACCGTGCTGTCGGCGATCTCGCGCAAGGCGACGACCGGGTTCTTGTCGTCGTCGCGGTCGACCGAGAGCGGCGCCCCGGCGGTGATTTCGCGCGCCCGCTGGCCGGCGAGCAGGACCAATTCGAACCGGTTCGGCACCTTCAATACGCAATCTTCAACGGTAACGCGCGCCATTCTGGGCCCCTTCGGCAATCGTATTTGGAACGGATACATATATGGTTTGCGCCGCAATGCGGCAACAGCAAGGCCAGGGTTTCCGAGCCTTGCGGCGGCAAATCGCATCGAAAGCGACCAAGCCGCAGCTCAACCGCCCGCCGATCGGCGGTCTCGGTTCCGGGCGCGGCTTGACCGTGCTCCGGCGGGCCGCCTATATCACCGTTGCCGGCCGGATGGCAGAGTGGCTATGCAGCGGACTGCAAATCCGCGTACAGCGGTTCGATTCCGCTTCCGGCCTCCAAGCGTGTAAGAGCCGCATCCCCGAGTCGACTTTATTCCGGTCGACGCGAGAGCCGACGTGTAGTTCCGGTGTAATCGTGCGCAGCGTTTCGGCTCCGATCGTTTCGGAACCGTTCTCCGAGTGCCTGATCGCGTCATCGCCGCGGATGTGCAGGGTACCTAGCGAGTTTTCTTCACGACCATGCGCGGCTGCGCTGGGGTTAAGCCGCGATATCTGCCGTTATTTCCTCGCCGGTTTCTAGGAGGCGGGCTGCCGCCTCGCACTCGGCGGCAAGGCGCTCCAAATGCAGACGATAGCCGCGGTCCTCGGTTTCGGAGGCGAGTTGCCGGAACGACTCCGCGCTGCTGCGATAGAGCGCCGTCTGATGTTTTCCTGTCGATGTGTCCATTGCTCTAACCTCCTGGCCGAGCAACGATCAAATAATTCGCGGGTTCCCGCGGCAGCACTATCGGTTGGAGGCCGCAAGGATCATCGTGAGCACGGTTTCGAGATGGCCGCTACGATCGACGATGGACGTACGAGACCTGCGCGACACGATCACCATTGCAGGCTGCCCCGTAAGCGTAAGCGGCCAATCTGCCCGTTCGGCAGATATGCCGTCTGCCCGCGCCATAGCACGTAAAACTTGCCGTTACCCGTATGATAGATTCGGTGCGCTGAAACTTCCCTGTTGTCGCTCATCCTTGTCGCCTCACCGGCCAGCGTAGGAGCGACGCGGGTTCTTCGTCCCGGAGGATCAGATCCGCCAGCCGATATAGACCCCGAACGCGACGCAGGCGATCAGGGTAGCGACCACGAGGCCGATCTCGAAGATAAACATGCCGACAGCATGCGCGCCGGCTTAGCCATTGCGCCATTGGCCACCCTGCCGCGCGGCAAAATGGCGGAGTTTGCGTTCCAGCGGCGGAGTTTCCGGCCCATCCGATGTTATCGCAGGATGCGCCAGACCCTCATCATCACGCCGATCCCGCCGGCGAAAGAACCGCCGCCGATCCCGCCGCTCGATCCGGATCATGGGCCACCGATAAAAGACCCGCCGCCGGTCCCCATTCCCGGACGCGACCCGCCGTCACCGCTCGCCGATCTGCGCCGGCCGCATTCGCGGCCGCGCCCGGCATCCTAAGCGCGGCTACCGGACTGCGGAACGCGACCGCCTTTCTCCCGTTCCGGTAACGAGCGGCAAATCCGCTCGCTCGAATGGAGAGAAGGCCATGCGAAACGGGCTTATCGGGCTGGCGATCGTCGGGACGGTCGCATTGGGAATAGGGAATGCCGCGCTGGCACAAGTCTGCCCAGCGGGTCAGATCATGCAGGCTGGGATCTGCCGACCGGCAGCGGCGCCGGGCGTCGTCACGACGGCTCCGGGCAGTGCCGGCGTCGTTGCGACGGTCCCGAGCAATCCGGCTGTCGGTCCACGGGCGGCCGGGACGACGACGGTGACGACCGGGGTCGCGGGCTCAAGCGTACCGCCGGTCGCGAGCTCGACGGCCGGTGCCGCGGCGCAGGAAAAGATCGAGACCTGCCCGGCGGGCTTTATCCTATACAATCATGGCTGCGCCCCGGCCCAGCACGCCGTTGGGACCATGGTGCGGTAGACACCGGCCTACCCTACGATTTTTCCGCGTCAGGGGCTGGGCAGGGCAGTTGGGGACACCTCTCTGCCCGGCCCCAATCGCCGACGCGCTGCTGCGGCGCGCTCAGGCGACCGTTACCCGCCGCGAACGCGGCGACCAGACCGGCGGCGGATAAAAGCATCGCCAACAGCAGCAACTGCTGGAATCCCGCAGCATCGAGAACGACCCGGCAAGGCCGCCCAGCACCGAACCGGCAATGGTCGAGCGACGGTTAGCCTCCGGGGTCCGGCGCATCGCGGACGATAACGCCGGCGGTATCATCGGCCCGCCGGCCCGGGGCCGCGCCGCCTCGGACAACGGTTCTTGCGGATTGCGGCGGCAGTGGCCTATATCAGCGCTGCCAAACGCGGTTCGCCGCCAAGGCGGAAGCGATCGCGGCTTGACATTCCAGTGGGTCGCGGCGTCGCCTCCGGTCCTCGTGGTCGGGGCGGCCTCTGATCCCCGGTAGCTCAGTGGTAGAGCAAGCGGCTGTTAACCGCTGGGTCGATGGTTCGAATCCGTCCCGGGGAGCCATTCTAGATCGGGGGTCGGGTCATCAGGCCCGATCCCCGATCGCCCTCTCACCAAGCAGGTCTTGCCCAGGATGAAGAGAAACCAGAAGCGGCCGTCGCCGACCGCCCGCATGCGCGCCAAACTGAAGGCCAAGCGCCGCCGTCAAAGGGCGCGGGCGGCGTCGTAATCATTCAGTCTGGCTCTTCTGCCAGTGCTTTACGCTGAGTTTTGACCTGTCCACTGGAAACCGCAGTGGCCGCATTTCCCCAGCTGTTGCGGACATAGGTTACGACTGCGGCGATCTCGTCGTCGGACAATTTCCAGTCGAAGGCCGGCATTGCCGGGGCGGTTGGGGCTGCGTCGGTGGCCGCAGCGCGCGCCCCCTGCAGCACGATCCGGATCAGGTTCGCAGGATTCTGTGATTGCACCGATGCGCTGTCTTTCAGCGCCGGGAACATCTTGGAGAGGCCGGTTCCAGACGGTGAATGACAGGCCTGGCACTGGTCGATGAAGATCGCCTTGCCAGAACGCATCGCAGGCTCGCTATCGGCAACAGCCTTCGGCGCCTCGCTCTGCCCGGGCCGGCTCTTCAGATATGTCGCGATGGCGCGGAGATCGGCCGCACGCAGATGCGATGTTGAATTGACGATCACCTCGGTCATCGGTCCCGTCGCCGCGGTGACCCGATTGCGGCCGGTCTCCAGGTATTCGACGACATCCTCGACCGACCAGCCGCCCAGGCCCGAATGTCCGTCCCCGGTCAAATTCGGGGCGAACCACCCCTGGAGAACGCCTCCCTGCAGGGCATGGCTCGTTTCGTCACCACCAAGGACGTTCTTGCCCGTGTGGCACACGCCGCAATGCGCGGGGCCTTCGACGAGATAGGCGCCGCGGTTCCATTCGGCGGATTTGTCGGCGGCGGGCTGAAACCGGCCCGGGGTGAAGAACAGCCAATCCCATACCGCCAGGCTCGCACGAATGTTGTAGGGGAACGGCAGCTGGTTCGACACCACCTCGTTGCGCACCGGATCCAGCGTCGCGAGGTAGGCGCGGATTGCCAGCGCCTCGTCGCGGCTCATCTTGGTGTAATACGGGTACGGCATTGCCGGGTAGAGCCGCTCGCCGTCGTGGCCCCGCCCCTTTAGCAGGGCGTCGACGAAATCATCATCGCTCCAGGCGCCGATCCCCGTTTCCCGGTCCGGTGTCAGGTTCGGCGTCACCAGCTTGCCGAATGGGGTCGCGAGCGCAAGACCGCCGGCATAGGGCTTCCCGCCCGGCTCGGTGTGGCATCCGGCGCAATCGCCAACCTCGGCGAGATAGCGGCCCTGTTCGATCGCATCGAATGACTGCGGGTCGGTGTCGGCCCAGGCGGTCCCGACCGCGACCAAAAAAACGAGGCCGGCGAGCGCGCTCGATTTCATCGGACGCCGCGTTCAGATCCGGACCAGGGGGCCCGGGTCCTTCAGGTACTGGTTGACAATCGCATCCGCGGCCCGGAAAGCCAGCGCGGCAACGGTGCCGGTCGGGTTGTAGCCCGCATTCTGCGGGAATGCGGTCGCGCCCATCACGAACAGGTTCGGAACGTCCCAGCTTTGCAGGTAAGGGTTGAGAGCGCTGGTCTTGGGATCGGTTCCCATGATCGCGCCGCCGCAGGTATGCGTCGTCTGGTAATCGGTGATCGTGTACGGCCCTTTGCGCGGCTTCTTGTCGATGTGGCTCGGCCCCATCTTCTGCACGATTTCGGCCAGCCGGTCGGTCAGATATTCCGACATCCGCAGCTCATTCTGGTGAAAGTCGAAGGTGATCCGCATCAGCTTTCGGCCGAGCCCGTCGGTGTAGGTCGGATCTAGATCGCAGTACGAATCGCGATAGCTGTAGCAGCTGCCGTGCGTCGCCGCCTCGTAGCTGCCCAGGTAGTATTTCGCGGCGGCCTTCTTCCATTCCGCGCCCCACGCCGGGGTTCCCGACGGCACTCGCGTCGACTGGATCGGGCGGCCGTTGGTCTGCACCGCCCCCATGTAGCCACCGCCGACAAAGCCCAGCTTGCCGTGGTCGAAATTGTCACCGTTGAACTCGTCGATGCACATGCCGATCGCACCCGACGCGACGAATGGGTTGAAATTCTTGCCGTCGAAAAAAGCATCGACGCTGGACGTCGTCTGGTACGAGTAGTTCCGGCCGATCACGCCTTCACCCGAGCCCGGGTCGTAAGGCTTGCCGATCCCCGAGAGCAGCAGCAGGTGGATATTGAACAGCTGGAACGCGCATAGCAGGACCAGTTCGGCCGGCTGTTCCAGCAACTCGCCGTCGGTGGTGACGTAAGTGACGCTGCGGGCGCGCTTGCCCGACCTGTCGAGGTTGATCTGCAACACCTCGCACAAGGTACGCGCCTCGAAATTCGGCCGCCGCAACAACGACGGCAGGATCGTCGTCTGCGGGCTCGCCTTCGAATAGTTGCCGCAACCGAACCATTCGCAAAATCCGCAATAGGTGCAGGGTCCGAGGGTGACGCCGAGCGGGTTGGTGTAGGCCTGCGACAGGTTGCCGGAGGGCTGCGGAAACGGGCTGTAGCCCATTTCCTTGGCCGCCTGCGCAAACAGGGTGGGGCCGTAGGGCTGCGGCTGCGGCGGCGTCGGGTAGTCGCGGCTGCGCGGCCCCTCCCAGGGATTGCCGCCGGCCTGTTTCGCGCCCTTCAGATTGCCGGCCTTGCCCGAGGTGCCGCACAAATATTCGAACCGGTCGTAGTACGGTTCCAGCTCGTCGAAGGTGACGCCCCAATCCTGGATCGTCATATCGGCGGGAATGATGCCGTTGCCGTAGCGCTCGGTCAGATGGGTGCGCAGCTGGAAGTCGCTCGGCAGGAACCGCCAGGTCTCGGCATTCCAGTGCACCCCGCCGCCGCCGACGCCGTTGGGCGGCATGAACGAGCCCCAGCTCCGGATCGGCAGCGCGGTCCCGCTCGGCTGGTTGCGGAACGTCATCGTCTCCTGCGCCGGACGCAGGAACAGCTCGTGGCGTATGTGATAGCGCAGCTCGTCCTGCGCGTAGGTGGTCGGAAAATCGGTTGCGGTATCGCGCCACGGGCCGCGCTCGATTGCGACGACATCGAGCCCGGCGCGGGTCAGTTCCTCCGCAAGGATCGAACCGGTCCAGCCGAGGCCGATGATCACGACATCCCGCTGCGGCAGCTTACGAGCCGAGGATGCGGCTGACATCATTGCCGCGCCGTCCATTCGGGCCGCCCCTGAATGCTGACCGGGGGCAGCGGATAGGGCTCGTTGTGATGGTCGACCCATTCGCGATAATCGTAGCGCGTGCCGGGGAAGCCGATCATCTTCCACCCGACCATGTCGCGATTGCCGCCATAGATCGGGTCGGCGAAAAACCCTTCTCTCGTATTCTGCAGCAGATGGTCGAAGAATTGCTGCCCATGCACGGTCTCGAGCTGAATGCTGCCGTCTTCGAGCCCCGAGATGGTCTTGTCTTTCTGCTCGTCGGTCAGCTCGGCAAAGCGCTTGCCCGATTGCGTGGCGCGGCAATGTTTGTCGAGGGCCGCGAGCGCGGCCCGGTACTGCTCGGCGGGCGTCATCGCCGATTGCGCGCCCTGCTGCGGCGTTCCCTCGTGAAACGGCGGCCGCATGTACAACCCCTGCGCCTTGCCGTAGGGACCGGCCAATTGCCGGTCGATGAAGACAGCACAGCCGGCGTCCTTGCCGCCGGGCGTCTTCGGGTCGGGCGGGATCAGGCGGTCGACGAGGGCCTCGACCGAGGCCGCCTCTTCGGCGGTAAAGAATTCCCAGCCACCCGGCCGCACCGGCATCGGCGGCACGCCGGCCGAGGGATGCCACGGCAACTTGCCAACAAGGATGCGCGCCCGCGCCGGCACGAGCGACAGCAGGAACGAGGCAATGCTGCCAAATAGGACCCCGCGGCGGCGCATCGACATCGGTTTACTCCCAGAGCTGCCGGCGCTCTTGAAACGTGCCAGGGAACTTGGCCGCCCGGCTAACGTCGCGGTCGGGGAATCGTTGCGCCGCCCACACTCGATCCCGGATTCGCCCGTGTCCGTCGGCTCTACTGGTCCTTGCGGCCGGATCAGCCCATCGGGATAGACGGCAAGCCCGGCAAGGTTCGGGTTCGCGGCGTAAAGCCAGTTGTTGTGGTAGAGGTAGATCGCGGGCTTGTCGCGCAGCAGCTGTTCCGCGACGTTGCGGTAATGGACGAGCCGATCGGTTGAAGCCTCGACGGTTCTCGCCAGGTCGAGCTCCCGATCGACCTCGGCATTGCAATAATGCGAGTCGTTGAGCGGCGCGTTGCAGGCGACGAAATTATACAGGTTGTTGTCGGGATCGATGCGGCCGCTCCAATAGGTCAGATAGGCGTCGAAATCGCCCTTCATCGCGGCCTGCAGCGCGGTGTTGGTCTCGGTCGCCTTCAATTGCATCGAAAAACCCGCTTCGGCGGCCATCGATTGCAGCACCTGCGCGACCTGCTGGGTCTCGGGATTGTTGGGGACGGTCAGCTCGAAACTCGGATTTGGCACGCCGGCTTCGGCGAGCAGCCGCTTCGCCGCCGCAACATCGCGGGGCGGGATCGGGAAGTCCTTGACGTAATACGAATTGGTCGGCGGCATCCACTGATTGCCGGGCAGGGCGTTGCCTTCGAATACGACTTGGTTGAGCGCATCGCGGTCGATCGATGATTCGAGCGCCTGGCGCACCCGCTTGTCGCTGCCGAAGGGCTTCTTTGCCCGCTCACCATTGGCGACATTGATCCGGATGTTCCAATAGCCGAGCCCGGTGACGGCGCTGAGCTTGACCCTGCTGTCGCCCTTCAGCCGATTCTAGTCGGTCGCCGCAACCCGTTCGATGATGTCGAGGCCGCCGGACAATAGATTGGCGAGACGCACCGTCGAATCCGGGATCGCCAGAAAGACCACTCGGTCGAACCTGATCTGGTCGTTGTTCCAGTAATCGGCGAAGCGGTCGAGTACGATGCGATCCTGCGCCACCCGTTCGACAAACTTGAACGGCCCGGCGCAAACCGGGTGTGCCGCGAAATTCTCGCCCGCCGCCTTGGCGGCCTTCGGCGACACGATCATACCGGCGCGGTCCGCCAGGGCGGCCAGCAGCGGCGCAAACGGCGCCGACAACACCAGCTTGACGGTGTGGTCGTCGATGATCTCGATGTCCTTGATCGCGCTAATCTCGGCTTTGCGGGTCGAGCCGGGAAAGGTCAAATGACGTTCGAGGCTGAACTTCACGGCTGCGGCGTCGAGCGGCTCGCCGTCGTGAAACTTGACCCCCTGGCGCAGTTTCAGGATCAGCCCCTTGTTGCCGTCGACCCACCGCCACTCGGTGGCGAGTTGCGGCACGATGTCGAGCTCGGGGCTGATCTCGACCAGCTTGTCGCACAGAGCGGCGAACACGGTGCGGCCGGTGAAGGTGCGCGCCTGCGACGGATCGAGCATATCCGGATCGTCGCTCAGACCGACCCGCAGCGTTTGCGCAGCGGCGCCGTCGACCCCGGCGCCGATTACCGCCGCCAGCCCGAACACAGCCCATAAGATTTGCAATCCCCTCACCGCCGCCTCCTGCCGTAAGCACAAGGCGACTGGTGCAAAGGGCGTGCCCAACCGGCTAGGCGGTTCAGCGCTTTGCCTTACGGTCCAGGCCGGCTTCGATACATGAAATGGTTGGTGACCGCCGGCGGCCGCATGCATCGAAACCGGCCGCACGACCCTGTCGGTCGACGGCGCGATGCCCCGAGCTTCAACCGCCAGCCAAGCAGGTCAGCTCCGCAATTCCGGGAAGTCCTCTTCCCAGAATTCCGCCGCGCCGCGCTGGTCGGCGGCGCGGCGGTCGCGTTCGACGGCGCGCAATTCGACGCGGCGGATCTTGCCGGAGATGGTCTTCGGCAATTCCGCGAATTCGAGCCGGCGCACTCGTTTGAACGGCGACAGGTGGTCGCGCAGATGACGGAGGATCGACAGCGCGGTGTCACGATCGGGCGCATGACCGGCGGCCAGCGTGACGAACGCCTTCGGCACCGCGAGCCGCATTGGGTCGGGTGACGGCACCACCGCCGCCTCCGCTACCGCCGGATGCTCGATCAGCGCGCTTTCCAATTCGAACGGGCTGATCCGGTAATCCGAGGCTTTGAACACGTCGTCGGCGCGGCCGACATAGGTGTAGTGGCCGTCGGTGTCGCGCATCGCCACATCGCCGGTTCGGTAGACTCCGCCAGACATCGGGATGGTCGAACCGTCATCGGCCTGGTAGCCCTGCATCAGGCCTACCGGCGCCGGGTCGAGGGCAAGGCACACCTCGGCCTCGTCCTGCGCCTTGCCGTCGGCGTCGAGCAGCCGCACCCGGTAGCCCGGCGCGGGCAGCCCCATCGCGCCGGGCTTCAGCCCCTGGCCGGGGAAATTGCCGATCTGAAGCGTCGTCTCGGTCTGGCCGTAGCCGTCGCGGATCGTCAACCCCCAGGCGGCGCGCACCTGCTCGATGATTTCCGGGTTGCACGGCTCGCCGGCGCTAACGACTTCCTTCAGCGCCACGTTCCAGCTCTTCAAATCTTCCTGGATCAGCATGCGCCACACCGTCGGCGGCGCGCAGAAGGTGGTGACGCCGTGTTTCGACAGCGCATCGAGCAGGCCGCGCGCGTTGAAGCGCGGTTGGTTCAGCATGAACACGGTGGCGCCGGCGTTCCACGGCGCGAAGAAACAGCTGTAGGCGTGCTTGGCCCAGCCCGGTGACGAAATGTTGAGGTGAATGTCACCTGGCCGAAGCCCGATCCAGTACATCGTCGCCAGATGCCCGACCGGGTAGCTCTGGTGACTGTGCAACACCAGCTTCGGCTTCGCCGTTGTGCCGGAGGTGAAATACAGCAGCAGCGGGTCGGTCGCCCGGGTTTCGCCCTCCGGCACAAATTCCGCCGGCGCATCGTAGCAATCCTCGTAGCGCTGCCAGCCGGGCGCCCCTTTCGCATTCTCGGGGCCACCGACCGCGATCCTGGTGTAATCCCCGGGCACTTCGGCGAATTTGCCGGCGTGCTCGGCGCCGGCGACGACATGGCAAACGCGGCCGCGCTCGAAGCGGTCGAGCAGATCGTCGCGGGTTAAGAGCGTCGTCGCCGGGATGATTACCGAGCCGAGCTTCATCGCCGCCAGCATCGTCTCCCACAGCGGCGCGACGTTGCCGAGCATCAGCAACACCCGATCGCCGCGCTTGACCCCGAGCGCCCGCAGATGGTTGGCCACCCGGCTCGACCGCTCGGCCATCTCGGCGAAGGACAGCCGGGTCTCGGCGCCCTCCTCGTCGGCAATCCACAGCGCCGGCCGGCTATTCCCACGCGCCATCGGCTCGAAATGGTCGAGCGCCCAGTTGAACCGGTCCAGCACCGGCCAGCGGAAATCGCGGTAGGCGGTCGCGTAGTCCTCGCGATGGCGCAGCAGAAAAGCCCGGGCGGCGGTAAATTCGGCCGACATCTGACATTCCTCCCTGTGCTTTTGCTTTCGATTTAGACGATCCGGGCTCGGCACTCGCCGAAGCCGATCGTCGCGTAGCCGGGCCGCCGGCCATGGGCGCGGAAGATGACCTCGTCGCCGTCTTCGAGGAAGGTCCGGGTCTCGCCCGATTCGAGGCTCGTTGCGCGCTGGCCGTCGGCGCTCAACTCCATCAGGCTGCCATAGGCTTCCGGCGTCGCGCCCGAGATCGTGCCGCTGCCGAAGATGTCGCCCGGCATCAGGTTGCAGCCGCCGCAGGTGTGGTGCGCCACCATCTGCGCCACGGTCCAGTAGAGATCGGTCGTGTTGCTGCGCGACATCCGGTGCGGCGGCAGGCCCTTGGCGCGCATCTGTGCAGTCAGGATGTAGGTCTCCAATTCGATATCGAAGGCGCCGCTCTTCTGGTCGCCTTCATCCCACAGATAGGCGAGGGGCCGCGGGTCGCCGGTGGGGCGCGGCGGCTGCGTCACCCGGAACGGTTCCAGCGCTTCGGCGGTGATGATCCAGGGCGAGATCGTGCTGCCGAAATTCTTGCCGAGGAACGGGCCCAGTGGCGGCATCTCCCAGAATTGAATGTCGCGCGCCGACCAGTCGTTGACGAGGCCGAGCCCGAAAACGTGCTCGCCGGCCGCGGCGATCGGCACCGGCTGCCCCTGCCGGTTGCCGGGGCCGATCCATACCGCCAGCTCCAATTCGTAATCGAGCTTGCGGCAGGGGCCGAAGCTCGGCTCGGCGGCGCCGGGCTGCATGCGCTGTCCCTGCGGTCGGCGCACCGACACATCCGACTCGCGCACCGAGGAGGCCCGGCTGTGATAGGCGACCGGCACGTATTTGTAGTTCGGGTTCAGCGGATTGTTCGGGTCGCGGCGGCGCCCGCCATTGGTGGCGTGGTGGATGCCGGCGAAGAAATCGGTGAAGTTGTGGATCTCGGCCGGCAGGTGCAGCCAGCAATCGGATGCGCGATGCAAGGCCGCCTCGGTCTTCGCCCGGTCCGGGTTGCCGTCGGCGAGCAGCTCGAACATCCGACGCCGCAACGCCCGCCGCGCTCCGGCCCCGAGCGCCATCAGCGGGTTGAGGCTCCCGCCGGACGCCGCCTCCGCCGCCGTCGCGGCCTCGCCCGAGAACAGGCCGGCAGCGAGTGCGGCGCGGAGGTCGAAGATCATGTCGCCGATGGCGACGCCGCCGCGCGGGTGCGCGTCGGGCGCGGTGCGGCCGGGCGGGCTGAACACGCCCAACGGCAAGTTCTGCAGCGGGAAGTCGCCATGCTTATTGGCCGAGGCGACCCAGCTTTGCCGTCCCGAATCGTGGGTTTCGTCGAGCATTGCGGTTCCTCCCTGGCGATTGCTGGGGAGTATTCTGTAGCGGCTCGGCGCCCGGCGCAGCCCCTAATTCGCGCTGCCGACTGCCGCAACCGTGCGGCGCCGCGGCGGCCGCACCACCGGCCAGGCAAACAGCATCGCCAGCGCCATGAACGCGCCGACCACCGCGACCATCGGCACGGCGGTCTCATGCGGCAACACCCCGACGACATAGCTGCCGAACGCGGCCGTCGTCATCTGCAGAAATCCGATCAGCCCGGAGGCGGTGCCGGCCATGTTCGGATGGATGC
>Ga0102924_1004585_pt1 | contig 13828 bp, 8 predicted proteins | sample PaiPotPPM11metaG_FD_80116 | JGI IMG/M metagenome (GOLD analysis project Ga0102924, IMG submission 80116) | Iron sulfur acid spring bacterial and archeal communities from Banff, Canada, to study Microbial Dark Matter (Phase II) - Paint Pots PPM... ... | reverse complement strand
TCGACCAGCCGCGCCACGGCGTCCGCGTCAGTGATATCGCCAGGGATCACCGTAACGGCGTCGCCGAATTGCTGGCAAGCCCTCGCTTCATCGCGCGCCAGGATGCGCACCGGCTGGCCGCGTTTGACCAGTTCCGTCACCAGCGCCGCGCCGAGAAAGCCGGTCGCGCCCGTAATGGCATTGATCATTGGCGCGCCCCCGAATAGCCTTTGACGGAGATAGCATGTTCGGGACAGGCTTCGTAGCACAGCAGGCAGCGCTGGCAAGCGGCATAGTCGACTTTGAGCGTCTGGAGATCGATCACCCGCGGCAGCGGACATGTCTCGACGCAAACGCCGCAGCGCGTGCATTGCTCGGCGTGGATATATGGGCGCGTCCCTACCAGTCCCGTACTGTAAAGCATCGTGCAAAGATGTTCCCCCAGCCGCGTAGGGGCCGATTTATCGCGCCCGATCAGCCACGTATAAGGATAATCGAGCGGGTACATCAGCCAGAAAATGAAGCGGTAAAGCGGCTTCTGCGTCGGCAAGCGGAAACGCTTGATCACCTCGATCTCCTCGCCGGCAATGCTCCATGACGGCTTGCCGAACTGCTCCAGCGCCAGCCGCAGGTGCGGGATATCGCGCGGTTTAATGCCGACCAGTTGGCAGCAAACGAGATCGACGGCCAGGCTATCGCGTCCAGCTACCAGTACCTGCAAATCGGACGTATCGCCGTACAACGGGCCTTCGCCGTCCTGTCCGGCGCTGCCATCCACAATAGTCAATGCAGGCTTGATGCCCAGGTTCATATCCACGATGCTCTGATCGATGCCGAAGGTATGCATGGCGCGGCGATCCGGGCGCGGCAGAATGCCCATCGGGTTCTTCATCCCCAGCGACATACCGGAAACGACGTGCGTCTTGAGAACGGGCAAGTTGATCAGGCAGGCGTCATCGAGCAGGCGCGGGATGTGGAAGCGGCGCAGCTTCTTAGCTCCCGCTGGCTGCAGCGCGACCCAATCCCGTTCGTCGCCTTCGGGATCGATGCGCACAATGCGAATGCCATTGTCGGCGCAGAATTGCTCGACGCCCAGAATGGTATACGTGGCCTCGCGGTCAAATTCTGTGCCGGGCATCTCGCATAGAACCGGCTCCGCGCCGCAGGCCCGCACCTCCGCCGCCACGACCTTGAGCAGCGCGAAGCTAGTGGTCGAGCCAGTAGCGGCGTTACGCCCGGCCACGAAATTCGGCTTGAGGACGGCCATCTTCGCGCCTTGCAAAACAGAGGCCATGCCGCCCACCTGCGCAATCACCCGGCGCGCTGCCTCCTCGATGCCATCAAAGGTGCGCGTAATAGCAATAGTATCTTCGTTTACTCGTGTAACCGGCATAATTTTTCTGTCCTTTTGATCTCCATACATTAGAATATCGTCAGAGATGTTCCATTTGATAACGGCAATCAATGATCTCTTTGGCAACAGCCCTCAATTTCTCGCGTGCTTTTGCCGTTTATTATACTAGAGAACAGTTGCGTGTGGTCTCCATGCGCAAAAGATAGTACTCTTTTACTAACTGGCTAGCGTGCCGGAGCAACAACCTGTGTTCTTCGTTTAAGATGATTGTAGATAGTAAATGATATGCCATTGCTCACGGTCCGTGTTCGCGTAATCTGAGGAGTCTTTTTTCATGCACCTGCCTTTGCGAAAAAAACCTGTTTTTACCATCATATTACTGCTCTCCTTCATCATCTTGCTCTGGGGTTCCTTATTCGTATGGTTCGTGAGTAACGGCGACTCTTTTGTGCCGTCGCAGGCTTCCGGCGGTACCTCCTCACACAGCTACAGCCAGGAGACGACTATCGCGCGGCCAAAAACGCTTATGCCAACGCCTGCCATAAAGTTGAAGCGTCCCAACTTTGAAACAGGCATGGTTTTTCCGCAATGGCAGCAGAACGCCTACGGCACGAGCGACTGGCAAACAGGGCTACAGCAGATTCAAACCACGACTGGCGCGCGCTGGGTAGAAATGCCCCTGCTCTTCGATCAGCCCTCCTCGAACTCGACAGATATAGCCGCGGGTAACACCACCCCAACCGTAGCATCCCTTGTCAGCGGTATTCAGGCAGCGCACGCGCAAGGGTTTCATGTCTTCATCATCCCATTAGTGGCCCCATGGTCGGGTACAATTGAGTTCACCACCTCCCAGGAAGAGCAGCAATGGTTTGCTAACTACTGGCAGGCATATAAACCGTACATTCAGGCCGCCTCACAAAACGGCGTGGAGCAACTGGCTATCGGCACCGAAGATGACTGGCTGCAAGAAAACGCTCCCAGTTCGCTTTGGAACCAGCTCATTGCCAATGCGCATAGCATTTATACGGGAACCATCACCTATGATATGAACTGGATACAGCAGCTTATCCAGCTTCCCGCCTGGATGAAAAATCCGGATTTGAAGATGATCGGCTTCTCGGAATACATCTCCCTGGTTTCTACTCCCACGCCGGTTGACCCACGAGCCATACGCGCTTTGTGGACAGAGAAGGTGAAACCGATCATCGATGGCATAGCAGCGCAACTTGGCAAGCCCATTCTCATCTCCGAAATCGGCTATCGCGGCGCCTCCGACGCGCTTTACCAGCCCTACCAGACGAACACCAGCGCCCCGGCTGATCCGGCGCTGCAGGCTGCCGCCTTCGACGCGGCCATCGCAGACACAATCTCCGATCCCAGCATTGACGGTATCTACGCCTACGCCTGGGACAACGTCTTAACCTTTACCCTGAAAACGCAGCCCTCCGCTCTATCGGTACTGCACAAGTGGTATACCTCGCCAGAGGCTTAGCCTGAAAGGATCGTGCCAGGAATGCCTTTGCTCAACGCCATCGGGCGCGCTAAATCGGCCCCTACCAGATGTCAGAGGGAATACCACCGATGAACTCTCGCCAAAATACCCCTGTGATCAGGCCCAATCGCTTGCGAAAATATCCTGGGAGGATGCCTCAACCAGCGCCGGGCGGGGCAAGCCCACGCCCCTACGAAGATCCCACTGCCCGCCAGCAGACCATGGAATACCTGGCCTGGTTGAACGCTCAGGCCGTATCCGTACATTCTCCTGACAAAATCCAGGCATATCGCGAAGTAGCGCTGGCAACCAGGAAGGTGGGCAAGCGCGAGGTGCGCACCTTTGCCCCATTCCAGCAACAGTTATCGGCCCTGCAAGTCATCACGCCCGCGCAAATCAGGTTTCTGATCATCATAGTGCTGTGCTGGAACATTGGCCTGTTCTTCTTGCATAGTCTCATGTTCACCCTGACGCTGGGCGCCATCACAACGCTGTATGTTTGCGGCTTTCTGCTCAGCGTCATTCTGGCGACCCGGGCCTTGAGCGGAGGCTCCGGCGAGCAGGTCAGCGATGATATGATCGCGCTGCTCGATCAGATGGGGGCGCAGTGGCCGTCGTATACCATTCTCTGCCCGCTGTTCAAGGAAGTAGCCGTAGTGCAGCAATTCGTGCAGGCCATGAGCGCGCTCAACTACCCGGCTGGCAAAATGCAAGTACTGTTCTTGACAGAAGAAAATGATCAAGAGACGCGCGCTGCCCTGCTGTCGCTGAATCTTCCCGCGCATTTCAACGTTCTTACCGTGCCAAAGGGAACGCCGCAGACGAAGCCGCGCGCCTGTAATTTCGGGCTGTTGCAGGCGACCGGCCAATTTGTCGTCATCTTTGACGCCGAAGACAAACCAGAACCCAATCAGTTGAAGAAGGCCGTGCTGACCTTTGCCCATTATGGGTCCGAGCTGGCTTGCGTGCAAGCCAAGCTGAATTTCTACAACAGCGGGCAAAACATCCTGACACGCCTGTTTACCGCCGAATATAGCCTCTGGTTCGACATTATGCTGCCCGGTCTCCAACACTCCGGCCTGGCGTTGCCGCTGGGAGGCACCTCCAATCACTTCCGTACCGACGCTTTGCGCGCGCTGGGCGGTTGGGACCCCTTCAACGTCACGGAGGATTGCGACGCTGGCTTACGCCTCGCGCAGTACAATCTCACCACGGCAGTGTTGAACAGCACGACCTACGAAGAGGCCACATCTCGTCCCAAAGTCTGGCTATTCCAACGCTCGCGCTGGATTAAAGGCTACATGCAAACCTACCTGGTACACATGCGCCATCCCCTACAAACGTTCCGCCGCGGCGGTTTGCGGCGGTTTTTCTCTTTGCAGGTCATCGTTGGCGCCTGGACCGCTGTCCTGCTGCTCAATCCCTTTATGTGGCTGCTCTCCCTGCTCTACCTGATCTTGCAGCCCGTGTCCCTCTATCACCAGTTATTCCCCACTCCTATTTTCTACATGGGAACGATTTGCTTCGTCTTTGGCAATTTCTTCTATATATACCTCCATATGATTGGCTGCCTGCGCCGCAAGCAATATACCCTCATCAAATGGGTGCTGCTCATTCCTCTCTATTGGGCTATGATGAGCGTTTCAGCATATATTGCCCTCTATCAATTGATTGTGAAGCCGCATTACTGGGAAAAAACGCAGCATGGCAACCATCTCGTAGGAGCCGATTTATCGCGCCCAGGCGCGCAAAACGCTCCCCTCCTCCTCAATCCTGTGGCAAACAGCTCCCGCAATGAATTGGGGAGCCACCGCGAGATCGTGGCTTCTTTACCCACGGCGCAACTGCCTGCCGTCTCCCACAATGAATTGAGGAGCAACGGACGCGAGATCATGGCTTCTTTGCCCACCATGCGCCTGCCCGCCGTTTTCGGCAGGGGACTACTCAAGCGACCGGCCATACCGGAGAGTTTTGGCACCGCGACGAGAGAAGTACCCATCGTGCGCACCGCGCTGTCCAGCAAGCAGCGACCGCTGGCGAAACGTGGGCGCGATAAATCTGGCCGTGGGCGCGATAAATCTGGCCCCTACGATCGCTGGCTGCTGGCCGTAATCTTCATCGCGATCATCGTGAGTACGGCCGCCACTGTGTATACGTTCCAGCAGCACTGGACGCTGGCGAATGTCGATTCCATCTCGCACCTGGAGATCGGACGCCGCCTCTTCGACAATATTACGCCGGGCTTCGCTCAGCTTGGCGGCGTGTGGCTGCCGCTCCCACACCTGCTCATTGCTATTTTTGCCTGGAATGACTTCCTCTGGTCAACTGGTCTGGCCGGGAGCCTGGTTGGTATGCTCAGCTACCTGGTCACCGTCATCTATATCTTCCTGGCGGCGCGGCGTTTAACGCACAGCAGCAGCGCGAGTTTTATCGGCACCCTGGTCTTCGTCCTCAACCCGAACATTCTCTACCTGCAAGCCACGCCTCTTTCCGAGCCGGTGTGCTGGGCCACCATCACGATGGCCTGCTACTTCCTGCTGGCCTGGGCGCAGGAAGATAAGAACAAGTACCTGGTCTGGGCCACCGGCAGCACATTCCTGGCAACCCTGGCCCGTTACGATGGCTGGATTCTGCTCGCGGTCTTTCCCGTGGTAATCCTGCTTGTCGGCCTGCTGAAACATCATTCACGCCGCCGGATCGAAGGGAACCTGGTCATGTATTGCGTCCTCGGCAGCCTCGGCGTCCTGCTCTGGCTCGCCTGGGGGCAGATCATCTTCGGCGATCCGCTCTACTTCCAGCGCGGGCCGCAGTCCGCGCAAGCGCAAACCATCACGTCCGCCAACCCGCTGCAGTTCTACCAGCAGCATAACTTACCAGCCGATATCCAGGTTTACGGTATGGCAACAATAGAAACGCTGGGTCTGGGCCTGTTCTTGCTTGCGTTGATCGGCTTTGTCTGCTACCTGTTCAGAAAATGGCGCTCACCGGAGGCGCTGGCCGTGCTGGCATTTCTCGCCCCCTTTGCCTTTTACGTGGCCTCACTCTATGCCGGGCAGGTGGGGCTATTCGATAGCCGCACTGTGTTCTATCCGCTGGGCATCATTCCGATCAGTCAAAGCCCTCGTCTCTTCAACGGTCGTTTCGGCTCGGAGATGGTAGCCCCGCTGGCGATTTTTGTCGCGCTGCTCGTCCCTCACTGGTCAAACACAAAAACGTTCCTGCGCCGCTGGGGTGCGCACCTGGGAAAACCCCTGCTGCTGTTGATCGTCATTTTTCAATCGGCGTGGATCGTCTACGGTGGTGTGATTACGGTGATCGCGCAAACCGACCCTCCTAACTGCGTCCTGAACTACACCATCAATGTGTACCTGTCTGAACACTATAATGGAGGATACATTCTGCAAACAGACTACCCGTTTCTCCTCTCGGAGTCGCAAGAAGATATTCACTTCAGTAACGTCATTTACGAAGGTTCCGGCTCTTTATGGCAACAGGCGCTCCATCATCCTGAGACGATGGTGGACTGGGTGATTTTCGCGCCCGGCGACGATATTGCTCAGGCGCTGGCGGCGAACGATCCTCAATTTATGCAGCATTTCACGCTGGCGGCAACTGGCCTCAAAGGTATGCGCCTTTATCACAAAAGCGGGCTGCCTCCATTACCAACTCGCCCACTCTCGCCTTTGCTGGCGCAGGAACAGCAATTCTGCACGATCAGCAACTACCACATCTATAAGTAGGGGCGTGGGCTTGCCCCGCCCAAAAATCATGCCTTGTTGATCATGGAGCGTGGGCTTGCCCCGCCCAAAAATCATGCCTTGTTGATCATGGAGCGTGGGCTTGCCCCGCCCAAAAATCATGCCTTGTTGATCATGGGGCGTGGGCTTGCCCCACCCAAAAATCATGCCTTGTTGATCATGGGGCGTGGGCTTGCCCCGCCCAAAAATCATGCCTTGTTGATCATGGAGCGTGGGCTTGCCCCGCCCAAAAATCATGCCTTGTTGATCATTAGGATTCGTCAGGGCGGGGCAAGCCCACGCCCCTACGGAAATCCCGGCGGGGCATTCTTAATAACCACCTGCCAGGTCAACGGCGTCTGCGGACCCACATCATCATTGTCCGCCCCTAATCCTGGGCCTAAATTCCAGAAACCTATGCCGGCAGCTTGCAACTGCTTTTCGGCATGATACGTCTGCTGAAAGAATTGCGCCCTGGCCTGATCGCCAACACCCTGCGGATCAAAGAACTCTTCCCACAGCCACGGCTTATGGATGCGTGCGCAAAATTGTGCAGTAATCGCGGCATCAGCTCCGGTAGGCGGCGAATGAACGGCGCAAACATCAAGAGCAGGGTTCGAGAAAATGGTCTTATAATCCACACCGGAATTCCAGCTAAACTGATAGAGTCCGCCAGGGGAAAGCAGCTGGTTATGATCCAGCGTTTTAAATTCGCGAGCCGTGCGCGCAAAGAAAGCGTTAATTTGTTGCGTCGTCTCATGTAAGGGATTCGTGCCATTCGGCGGATTAACTTCACCCGCCAGCGCGAACATGGCAATCGTCGGATCGTCTCCATAGCGTACTTTCGTGACCGTATTCACTCGATTGATGACAAACGTTAAGAATGGCTTCCAATCAACCAGGTATGGGTTGTGCGTCTCATTCTGCGTGGTCATATTGCGATACGCGGACAGGTCTAAGATGATGTGCAGCCCCTTTGCCCTGGCGCCAGCGATCAGTTGATCAACAATTCTCCAATACGCTTCGCTATACGGGGCAGTTTGAGGATTGCCGTCCGGGTCCAGGAAATTCGTGATGCGCAGCGTATTCAGATGCCCCTGGGCTGCCGTGTTGATATCCCACACCAGGTGATGGCTCGCGTCATAGGTCGATGCGAAATAGGGTTCCCATTGTTTTCCATCGATACAGAGATGCGCGCCACATACTTTCACAAAGCCCTGCAATAATGGGCCTGCCGTTCTGCTAACCTGAATCGTCGCTCCACGGGTGGGAGCCTTGAAGGCCGTTCTGGCATCCAATGAGACAACGATGAGCGTACAGAGGACGACAAGCAGCAAGAGTAGGAGTAGCGTGCGCCATATGCCTATTTTAGAAAATACTCGCTTCATATTTAATTGATGATCCCTCGCTTTTCTGAATGACGATGTTTCTGCCTCTCGTATGGTAGCGCAAAAGAGAGGATTCGTTGCACAGACTAAGCGAAAGGTACTATCAACATTACTCCCCTCTGCATACCTATCGGCTGATATCAAATTCAGTTGAGTCGTACACCTGCGCAATTGATTGCGCCCGTAGGAGCCAGATTCATCGCGCTCTGCCTGTTCCTGGCGCAATCAATTGCGCGGCTACACGGATTTCTTCCGCTCTGGATAGAGTATGAGCAGTTAACCGCGCTTAGAAGAACATGCAGTAGATTGTGATTGTAATGACTCATTACCCAGGACGCGCTCAGAAATACGCTTGTTCATACATCAAGAGCGTGATTATTGACACAAAACCAACTTTCCTTTACAATATGGATCAAAGGAATTTGACTTATTTATCAATTCCCCTGACAAAAAAAATAGTAGGGGCCCGATTTATCGCGCCCGTAGGAGGCATTCATGCCAGGAAATCGATCCGGCGACACGGGGGGGGAAGGCGTCGGCGCCAGGATTCGAGCGGCCCGCCTTGACAGAAAATATACTCAGAGTCAACTCGCCGGCACGGACTTTTCCATCAGTTATATTTCCGCCATCGAACGGGGGCAGATACAGCCCTCGCTGCGCGCTTTAGAGATCATCGCACAGCGTCTCGGACTGCCTTCGTCGCATTTCTTTCAGAACACGCCCATTCCCTACCGTGAACGCACGGACGGATTACCCGCGCTCACCGGCAACCATCGCCATATCGTTGATCTCAACACCCAGGTTGAGTATACCATCCTTGAAGCAAAAATTCTGCTCCAACAGCAACAACCCGCGGAGGCTATCGCGCTGCTGGACAAACTGTGTTCGCAGTCGCATGATCCGCGCGTGCAAATGCGCGCCCATATCCAGCTTGGGCAGGCATATCTGGACGCGGGGAATCTGCACGAGGGCGAATTAGCCCTGGTCGAGGCCGAAAAACTGGCAATTCGTCTGAACGACTCCTATGCCAGACTGCGCATTCGTTATCGACTTGGCCTGAAGTTTGCCGCTCAGCATCAATTTGAGCGAGCTGTAGAGACACACAAGCAGTGCCTTGAGATGCTCGCTGAACTCCAGCCTCTCGATCCCTTCTGGCGTTTCGATACCTATTATCAGTTGGGATTGCATTATACGCAGCTAAACCAGAACGAGACAGCTTCCTCCATGTTTCAGCAAGCCGCGGAACTCACAAAAGAACTGGAACGCACGGACTATACGCAAAAAGTCTTTGGGGAACTGAGTCAGCATCTCGCGCGGGAAAACTACCTGTACCGCTCGCTGCTCTACGCCCATAAGTCCATCCAGGAACATGAGTCGCAGATCGACACGGCTTTTATGGCCGATCTCTTTCTTCATCTCGGTCAGGCCGCGCTGGAAAGAGAGCATGACTATGATCAGGCCGCGCTGGAAAAAATGGTCGCGCAACATTCCGACCAGCCTTTGTTCCAGGCTGCCATTCTCGTTACCCTGGCCGATTGGCAGCGCAGTCACAATCAACTCGCGCTAGCTGAGCAAACGGCGCAGCAAGCCGGCGCTCTCGCATTGCTCTCTGGCGACTCGCTGATCGCGGCGGAAGCGCAGTACATGCAAGGCCGTATCGCCTGCGCGCAAGGCCGTTTCGCTGCTGGCGCTGGCTGCTGCGAAGCAGCGATTGAGATGCTGCAACGCCTTGGTCTGTACCACGAACTGGTCGATCACGCGCTAGAGTACGCGGCTGACCTTGAACAACGCGACCAACCAGCCGAAGCTCTGCGCTATATGAAACTGGCCTTTGAAACCCGAAGGCGCATCGGGCTGTAACATGCGTTTGGATAGAGGGGCGGGCGCGCAGTGCATTGCGCGCCCGCCCCTCTATCCAAACGCATGTTACAATAGATGGAGATCACAACGAGTTACCATCTATTGACAGGAAAAGGCGCTTTTTTACTATGCGTGGGCATCTACTACAAACAATCCTGGCTTGCCTGCTTTGCCTGGCCCTGCTCGCCGCCTGTGCGGGCGCGACAACGACCGCACCTTCGCCGACGCCGACGCCGACGCGGGCGGGGCAAGCCCACACCCCTACTGTCCAGGCTGCAACCCCGACTGCCATCACGCCGCGTTCCTACGCGGAGCGCACCTTACTGCGCAGCGCGTGGCGGCCCGATGACCTGGCCTTCGATCCACAGGGACGTGTCCTTTTCAGTGACGTGCATAACGGCATCATCGGACGGCTCAACAGCAGCGGTTCGGTGACGGTACTGCTGCGCGATGCCAACGGCCCCGAAGGCATCGTCGCGCTGGCAAACGGCGCGCTGATCTTCGCCGAACAGTACACCAATCGCATCATGTCGCTGGCCCCCGGAGCGAGTACGCCTGTTGTATTACGCGATCTGCCCGGCCAGCCCTCCAGCGTGTCCTGCAAGGACGGCGTAGACGGCATCGCCTTCGATCCTACCACCAACACCATTATCGTGCCGGATAGTCCCACCGGCAACGTCTATCGCCTGAGCCTGGACGGCAAAAAGCTCACGCTGCTGGCTTCCGGCATCGTGCGCCCCGTCGGCGCGACGGTCGATGGACGCGGCAACGTCTACATCGCCGACGAATGCGGCGGCGCGATCTGGCGCGTCGCGCCAAACGGCTCGACCACGCGCATCGACAATTTTGGGATGCCCGACGACGTGGCGTTCGATCCCGCCCGTAATCTGCTGCTAATCGATCTCCAACCCTCTATCCACGCGCTGATCCGCGTCAACCTTGCCACCGGCCAGCGCGTCACGCTGGCAAGCCAGGGCTTTATCGAGCCACAGGGGCTGATCGTCGATCAGCGTGGTACTATATACGTATCTGACGATTACGCTGATACTATCGTGGAGTTTGTACCCTCATGAGTAAACGCATGTCAATGGCCGAGGCTATCGCCCGCTACCTGCCGGACGGCGCGTCCGTGGCAATGAGTCTGGCGCTGGAGGCACTGATCCCTTTCGCCGCCGGCCACGAGATCATCCGCCAGCAAAAGCGCGACCTGACCCTGATCGGCCCGATTTCGGATATTTTGTTTGATCAACTGATCGGCGCGGGCTGCGCGGCCAGCATCAAGGCGGCCTGGGCAGGCAACGTCAGCGAAGGGCTGGGCTACTGCTATCGCCGCGCCGCGGAAAAAGCCATCCCGCGTACCCTGACTATCGAAGAGCATAGCAATTTCAGTATCGGGCTGGCCCTGCTCGCCGGTGGCCTGGGTCTGCCCTACGTGCCGACGCGCTCCCTGCTCGGCAGCGACATCCCGCGCCAGAATCCGACCTTCCACTCTGCGACGTCTCCCTTTGATGATACACCCGTTCTGCTCATTCCCGCCGTGCGGCCCGACGTGACGATCATCCACACGCAGCGCAGCGACGAAGACGGCAACGCCCATCTCTGGGGCAACTCCGGCATCAGCGCCGAAGCCATGATGGCCGCGCGCGACGTCATCATCGTCGCCGAGGAGATCGTGCCGCGCGACGTGATTCTGAGCGATCCCAACCGCGTGCTGGGGCCATCGTTCAAAGTACGCGCCGTCGTCCACGAGCCGGGGGGCGCGCATCCCGCCGCCGTGCAAGGCTACTACAACCGCGACCACCAGTTCTACCACGAATATCACGAACGCACCCGCACCGTCGAAAGCTACCAGGACTGGCTCCAGGACATGGTGTTAAGCGTACCTGATCGCGCTACCTACCTGGAAAAACTTGGCGCGGAGCGTATACATGGCCTGCGCGTCAAGCAGCATCTGCTAGCCGCGCCCGTGGATTATGGGTATTAACAGGAGATAGCTATGGACTATACCCCGCAGGAATTGATGGTTGCTTGCGCGGCGCGGCAAATTCGCGATGGCGAGCGCGTCTTCGTCGGCATGCGCCTGCCTCTCATCGCCTTCGCCCTGGCGAAACGCACGCACGCGCCGGGCTGCATCGGCCTCTTCGAGTCCGGCGTCATCCGCGACGAGCCAGCCGCCGCTCTGCTCTACACAATGGGCGACGCCCCCAACAACGTCGGCGCGCTCTGGACGACCGGCACGGTCAACGTCATCGGCCTCATGTCCGCCGGAGAAGTACAGTTGGGCTTCATCGGCGGCGCGGAGATCGACCGCTACGGCAACCTCAACACCAGCATGATCGGCGATTGGCAACATCCCAAAGTGCGCCTGCCCGGCAGCGGCGGCGGCGGCGATATCGCCTCGCTCTCGCAGCGCCTGGCGATCATCATGCCGCACGAGCGCCACCGCCTGCGCGAAAAAGTCGATTATGTGACCAGCCCCGGCTACGGCTACCCCGACGCACGCGGTCCGGCGGGCATGAGCTGGCGGCAGCGCGTCGGCCTGCCGCGCGGCGGTCCCTCCGCGCTGATCACCACGCTGGCCCTCTTCACCTTCGATTCCAGCAACGGCGAAGCCATGCTGCAATCCTATCATCCCGGCACAACTATCGCATACGTACAGGAACAAACCGGCTGGCCCCTGCGCCTCGCCCCCAACTGCGCCGAAACCATCCCGCCGTCCACCGCAGAACTACGCGTGATCAGGGAGATCGATCCAGAGGGGAAATGGACGAGATAGCATTTAGAGAGGCACAAAAAAATACAGCCGCGCACGCGCGGCTGTATTTTTTTGTGCCTCTCTAAATGCTACACCCGAATCTCTTCCAGCATTGCCAGGTTGACGAAGAGGTCGCAACTCTGGCGCAGCGTGGCGGACATAGCTTCGTCGAAGGCGGCCACTTCCACGCGCACGCCGTGGTCTGAGCAGTAGTCCAGCATCGGCATGAAATCGCTGTCGCCGCTCACCAGCACGATGGAATCGACGGCCCGACCATCAACGAGGCGCACCACGTCCATGCACAAATCGAGGTCGAGGTCAGCTTTTTTCGCGCCACTGGCGAACGTCTTGTAGTTCTTAGTGGTGATGCGATAGCCGAGACCCTTCACGGCTTGCAGGAACATCTGCTCATCGCCCGGCTGCGGGCTGGTGGGGCAGTATGCCTGCGCCCGCACTAAGCGGCGGTTGCCGCGCAAAAAGTCCAGCAGCTTACCGAAATCGACGGTGATGCGCAGCGTGCGCGCCGAATAGAGCAGATTCGCCACGTCAACGAAGACCCCGACGCGCTCGGTCGAGGGCATCGTAGGCATCGAGACGGTAATGTTGGTCGGCGTCTGGTTGGCACGTCGCAGTTCGGCAATCATGCGATCCGTCTGCGTCTGAAACGCCTGCGTAATAGCGCCCGTCAAGTTCGAGATCGTAATGTGCGATCCCTCAACCGCACGTCCGGTGGGGCCAGCGCGATCGATGCGCGGCACGCGGGACGATGACGACAGCGTGCTGCCGCGCGCGGGCGACGGCTCCGGCGGCATGAAGGGACCAACGCCATCACCCTGATTCATCTGATTCATTGTGTAACCAGAATGTATGCTGTACTGGCTCGGCGCGACAGCCGGCGATGTCGCGGCTGGATGCGGCACAGCAACCGGGGATGTCGGCGCAATTGGGAGCGCTGACGCGGGTTGCGCGGGCGGCACGGCAGCAGCAGGCGGCGGTGTCGTCGTCTTAGACACGGGCTGCGACGCCGGAGCGGGAGCAGGAACAATGGCGGGCGTCGGAGCCGCGGCGACGGCTGCCACGGGAGCCGTACCGTTATGCTTGCTGCGCCGACGACGACGCGAGTTGGCCTTTTGCAGTTCAGCGTATTCCAGCGGCGGCAAATCCTCCGGGTTGATCGCCGCCGGTGCGGTCGGATCAGCCGCGGACAAGGCTGCTTCAGCAACGGGCGCCGCGGCGGAAGGCTGCTCTGACATCGCTTTCGAG
>Ga0102924_1004581_pt1 | contig 13832 bp, 14 predicted proteins | sample PaiPotPPM11metaG_FD_80116 | JGI IMG/M metagenome (GOLD analysis project Ga0102924, IMG submission 80116) | Iron sulfur acid spring bacterial and archeal communities from Banff, Canada, to study Microbial Dark Matter (Phase II) - Paint Pots PPM... ... | reverse complement strand
TCCCGAAGGTGGTATTCAAGAAACGGCGGGGGTGCATCGCACGCGCGATGAGGGTGTTGGGGAGCGCGTGGCTAAAGCGTAATGCATCACTGACATATAAAAAAGCGGCTTCATCATGGAGCCGCTTTTTTGTGGAGTGGGCGATACAGAACGTCAGATACCCCGTACTATCGCACGAGGCTCGCATCAGGACTCCCATCGCAAGTCTGCATACCGCTCCAGTCTGGAACGCTTTGCAGCTTTGAGTTCACCATCCGACGCATCCGGGCCGCATTCGGACCCTGGGGCAAATGACAACTGCCCCGTTTGCATCCAGTCCTGCCAGACGCAAAGCGCTCGCATCGCAATATTTCGAGCACCGACCAGATCGGCATGTAGTGAGTAAGCTCGACCACTGGAAAGCCTGTAAGTACACTCCTTGTTCTGGCAGATGAAAAGTAGCCCATTGCCTGGGCGGTTCTTCTCGTCTTTGTAGCCACATACCGGGCAAGCCTTGCTGGTATAATTAGCATCGACTTTGATCGCTGTTGACCCTGCAAGCATTGCTTTATACATAATGAGGTCATGTAACTCAGCAAATGCCCATTTAGCCGCATGTCGATTCGCTCGCCGCTGTTTCGAGGTTAGCGGGAGGACTTTTTTGCCCTTACACCTGCGCTTGCGTCGTTTTGTGCGCTCTCGAATGCCTGTCAAGTTTTCCAGCCCGATGAATGCCTGTGGATGCTGCTCAACAATAGATTTTGCGATGACATGGTTGACGTTCAGCTTAAACCGTCTCTCTCGCCCGCTGAGAGATCGTAAGAGTCGAGTGGCGGAGCGAGTGCCTTTGCGCTGAAGTTGTTTTTGCAGGCGGGCGTAGTGATCCGCTTTTGCCCGCACTGCTTTGCCGGGAAAGAAATGTTGCTCATCTGCCATAGTGGCGGTGGTTGCGAGGTAACGTTGCCCAACATCGACACCAACAATTGTTTGTTGTGCATCTGGTAGTGGGTCCTCAATGTTGAGTTCAAGAGCAACAAGTAAATAGAACTGTTTATGTGTTTTATCATACCAGAGTCGGGCTGCTTTAATAGTTGCTCCTTGTCGAATGAGCGTTATGTGTTTTTCATAACCCTGATAAGGAATAATCGTGCGTTTCTCCAATGTCCTGATGCTCACCCTCTGTTCAGATTTGAAACCATAGTCATAGCCAAAGTTGTAAATAACTGTGGGTGAAACATACTTGGGGTGCTTATCCAGACCCTTAAAACGCTTCCTAGTGATTTTATTCCTTCGGTGTTCTGCGTTCTTTCTGGTTTTTGTCCACAAGCTCTTATATGTTGTTGCAACTTGACGTATGACGTTGTTGGTCATCTCAGAGGGCAACTTGAACCGTGCGCGAATTTCGTAGTACGTTCCCTCGTGCAGTCGCTTTTCATTCGACGTTTTACCTTGCTCAAAAGCATACTGACTTACATAATTAAGCGCATCGCGATATGCGAATTGGGTCTGGCGTAAGGCGTGAAGTTGTTCTGGTGTCGCTAAAAGCTTCAATTTGGCAGTTATGATTTTTTTCACTGACTTCGACGCTTCCCATTTGATTTCACGAAGTTCCAGTCTGTTCTCATTCTTTGGCTGCGATCAAAAAGCGGAAAAGCCTGAGAACTTAGAGTAGGGGAAATGGTCCATATGGCTATAATAAAAGCAGCTACTTATGAGCTGCTAATAATGGGCGATACTGGATTCGAACCGGTGACCTCTACGATGTCAACGTAGCGCTCTAACCAACTGAGCTAATCGCCCGGAACTGGACAGGCATAATATTAGCATTGCTGGCTATGCTTGTCAAGTAAAAAATTTGAATATTTCCATGTATGCTCCGATGGTGATATACTACATGCTGGATGATACGAAAAGAAATGCCATGGTTCGCGTCTCATGCATGGGTGATGCAGGCGCGTGACTGATGCCAGCGCTCGTTTACCTTTTCCTGGGAAGGGTTTCACTAACCAATCAGCTACTCGAATTGATCTAGTTTGTTACCAGCCGCGTATCTTTACATAGATATGTGCTTGCCCGTCAGCTAGAGTTTGGGGAGAAGATTCGTATGCGTCTTTCGTCATTGCGTTTCGTGTCTCGTCGCGGGAAGTCGCCAGCCATTCCTAACAGGCGATATCTTGTCTACATAGTAGCATTATTTTTTCTGGTAGCGATGATCTGGGCCGAGTTCGGGAATGTTGGCAATATACGGGTACAGGCTATTTCTTTTGACCATACCAGCCCGACGGTAGATGTGAACTGCCAGAAATTCAATTTCTCGTCGGACGGCAATCCCTTTCCGCTCTGTCCCGGTCCCTTTCCGGGGGGCGGCAACTGCGTCTGGTGGGCCTGGGAGCAGTGGCACCTGCTCGGCTATAATCTCCCGCTGAACTGGGGCAACGCTGCCGAATGGGTGGTGGATGCCGAACGCTTTGGCCTGCCGGTGGGAACGAAGCCGCGCCTGGGTTCAATTGCTGTCTTTCCGGTTTATGACGGCGTCTGGGCTTTTGGTACGGCGGGTCATGTCGCCTTTGTAACTGGAGTGAGTTCGGACCAGTCCACTTTCGATGTCACCTATCAGAATTATGGTGATCCTACGCCTATGTTTGTGGGCAGGGGCTACCCGGTCTCGGTTATCAATGAGGCCCGTTACCAGCGTGGACAGATGCGTTTCATCTATTTCCCAGGCACAATCGATCCCGCTCGCTTCTTGCGGCTGCCGGGAGTGAATGGCAATGGGGTATCGGCAGCGCAGGTGGCTGTCGCGAACTCGCAGATCAATACTGATATTCAATCGGGAACAACCAGCCGTGTTTCGCTTGGCCTGCCGCCCGGCTCGTATGACCAGGAATTTAATGCCGACTTTACTGGCGCCGGTCTGACCGATTTGTTGCTGTACAATCGTCAAAGAGGCAGCCTGGATGTCCTCACATTTTCGGCTCGCCCCAGTCAAATAAGGCCGCACCCTGTTCCGTATGGCGGCCAACGTCAGCCGACATACAACTCGACTCTTCCCCAGCGTGTGAGCCTGGGGGACTCGATCACGCCCGTCAATGGCTGGGGTTCGTCGCTCGATATCCAGATTGGCGATTTCACCGGCAGTGGGCGCTCCGAAATTTTGTTGTATGATCGTGTTTCGGGCAAAATTCAGCTGCTCAGTCTGACGCCACAACTGACTATTGATAAACATGTGACGCTTCCAGGTTGGGGAGCCGGGTGGGAAGTGTATGCGGGGCAGTTCGACGGGCAACATAGCGACCTTTTCCTGTATAACCGCATGGTTGTTCCTGATCCTACTTTCCAGCCTACCCCAACTACGATACCGACGACCGTGCCAACTACCAACCCATCACCAACAAAGACGCCGAAACCATCGCCGTCGCCGACCAAGACGCCGGACCCGACGCCAAAGCCCAGTCCGTCACCTTCTCCATCGCCGACCAAGACGCCGGACCCGACGCCATCACCCAGCCCGACGGTAAGTCCATCACCGACGCCAAAATCGTCTCCTTCGCCAACTCCAACCGATACATCCAATACGGGAGCGCGGACTTTGTTCAGCGCTAATTTTCCGCTGGACACTCCACAGAAGCCGGGGCCGGGCGGCGATCTAAGTGGGGGTACGAGCGTTGATACGCAGGGTCTGGGGCTGTCTCCCAATATTCTGCTGGTCAGTTTCAAAAGCGATTTTAGCATCAATCAGCAGCAAGAATATACGCTTATGCACGATTCCTGGGAGGTCTACATTGGGCGTTTTGACAGCGCCAACCAGGATGGTATCTTCCTCTACGACCGCACGGCCGGCGAGGCGCGTATGCTGGATTTTAGCAGCAGGCTGCTGGTCAACCATTACCAGGTAATGCACAGCCTTGACGGAAACTGGGACATTCACACCGGCGACTTTAACGGCTCCGGTCGCGCCCAGGTGTTGCTCTACGACCCCGGGACGGGTGATGCGCAATTTCTCGTCTTCGCTCCTGATCTTTCACTGGCGACGCAGGTAGACGACTCTGGCCTGCTGCCCGGACAGGTGCTCTATGTCGGGCATTTTGGGCTGCCGTCGTTGAGCGTCATGCTCTTCGACCCGGTGGCCGAGCAAAGCACGTTCTATGCCTTCGGCAAGTCCTTGCTTATCACCAAACACTATACGGGGCAGAGCTGGACGCAACACTGGCAGGTACTCATCGGCGCGTTCTTCGACCGCTCAACCTGCCTTGCTAACCAGGTCTGCACCGTAAATGATGATGTGCTGGCCCTGAATCGCCAGACGGGCCAGGTGCAGCAATTTATCTTCACCTTTGGCAATCAGTACCACGTCTTCGACAACCGCTCGCAGTCTTTCTTGCGCGAAGGCGCGGCGTCCGCTCCTATTATGAATACTGTCGATTCTTCGTCCTTTATGCCGCAGACGATCTTGAACACGGGTATTCTGAACGACGAGCTGTACTAAGCTCTGTCCATATTTCCTAATCTGTGGTATCATGGGGCGTACAAATTCGTTCATGCGCGCTTGAAAGCTTCAAGAAACCATGCTTACTATTCTATTGATTAACGGGCCGAATCTCAACACGCTTGGAACGCGCGAGCCTGCCATCTATGGCACGGTCACGCTGGCGCAGATATTTGCTTTGCTGCAAAAGCGCGGCGAAGAACTGGATGCCAGCGTTGAGAGCTTCCAGTCGAACCACGAGGGAGCCATCATCGACTTTCTCCAGCAGAAGGCGGAGCAGGCGGACGGCATTATCATCAATCCCGGTGCGTTTTCGCATTATTCGCTGGCGCTGCGCGATGCGCTGGCGGCTGTGAAAGCGCCCATCGTCGAAGTGCATTTGAGCAATATTTACGCGCGCGAAGAGTTTCGCCATCAATCCTTGATGGCCCCGGTGTGCAGGGGGCATATCGTCGGCATGGGCTGGCGCGGCTACCTGCTGGCTTTTGAGGGGCTGGTCGAAATCGTGCGCGAACAACAACGTTCTCAAGAAGGAAATGTATGAGCCAACAATCACTTGAACAGGTGCGCGCCTGGCTGACCGCACAGGGCCTCGACGCATTCCTGGTGACGCAGCCGCAAAATCGCTCTTATCTAAGCGGCTGGCGCAACGATGATAGCGAACATGCAGGTATGTTGCTGATCGGGCAAGAGCAGCAGATACTTTTTACCAACGCGCTGTATAAAGAAGCTGCTGAGAAAGAGGCGGTGGGCTGGCAGGTAATCATTCCAGAAGCGCGGCAGTACAACGCGGCCATTGTGGAAGCCGCTAAAGCCAATAATTGGAAAACCATCGGCTTTGAAGCGAGCGCCATCACCGTCGCGGATTTTGAGAAGCTCTATATCGAGGGGAAGGATAGCGTGACCTTCCAGGCCTTTGAAGATAGTTATGTTGACCAGCTGCGCCAGGTCAAACGAGACGATGAACTGGCTCTGCTTCGACGCGCTATTGCTATCACGGACCAGACCTTCGCGCATGTCTGTCGCTGGCTGGAGCCTGGCATGACCGAGAAAGAAGTGCAGTTTGAGATTACGCGCTACATGGTCGAACTGGGCGCGGATGGCACGGCTTTTGACACCATCGTGGCATCGGGGCCGCATGGCTCGATGCCGCACGCGCACGCCGGGCCGCGACCAATCCAGCCTGGCGAGATGGTTACTATCGATATGGGCGCGCGCTACCAGGGCTATTGCGCCGACATGACGCGCACTATTTGCCTGGGTGAGCCAGCCGAGGCACGTATGGTTGAGATACACGACATCGTGCTGAAGGCTATGAAAACGTGCGAAGCGGGCATTTCCGCGGGTATGACGGGCAAGGAGGCGGATGCGCTGGCACGCGACGTGCTGGAAGCGGCTGGACTCGGAGCATACTACGTGCATAGCACCGGTCACGGCGTTGGTTTGCAGATACACGAAGGCCCATCGCTTTCGCAGCATAACGCGGAAGAGCAAGTGCTAAAGGCGGGTATGGTCGTCACCGTTGAACCGGGTGTGTATATTCCGGGCTGGTCGGGGGCGCGCATCGAAGACTGCGTGCTGGTGACGGAGCATGGGTGTGAAGTGCTGACCCAATCGCCTACAAAACTGGTGATTGAGCGATAAAGGAGTTTTCCTATGATTTCTACTGGAGATTTGAAGAAGGGCATTACCTTCGAGTTTGAAGGGCAGCCGTGCAGCGTGCTGGAGTGGCAGCACGTCAAGATGGGGCGCGGCGGAGCGATTGTGCGTTTGAAGCTGCGCAATCTGCGCACTGGCGCGACCTTTGATCGCACCTGCGACGCGGGCGACAAGTTCAAGCGCGTCGATCTGGACCGCAGCACCGTCACCTACCAGTACCAGGACGGCGATCAGTATCATTTTATGGACATGACTACTTATGATGACATCGTGCTGACTGCCGGGCAACTGGGCGATACTAGAAACTATCTGATAGACAATCTTGAACTGGACCTTATTTCGATGAATGGGGAGACAATTTCTGTAGAGCCGCCCGAAAAAATCGTGCTGCGTGTCGACTATACCGAACCGGGTTTCAAAGGCGATACTGCTACTGGAGGCACCAAACCCGCCACAACCGAGACCGGGCTGGTCGTGCATGTGCCGTTATTCGTCTCGACGGGAGATATGATTCGCGTCAATACCACAACCGGCGCGTATGTTGAGCGCGCATAGGGAGGCGAGATGGCCGGAAATGACTACGAGTTCCCCTACGAAGTAGACGCGGAGCAGGATGCCGCCTCATCTTCCAGCGTCATCAGTATTGAGCAGTTGCAGCGGCTGGTGCGCGCGCTTGACGATAGCGATGTCTCCGAGCTGGAGTTGCAGCGCGAGTCAGACGGCATCTATCTTGCGCTGCGCAAGGTCAAAGCGCGCGAAATGAGCATTCCCTCGGAAGGCGGTGTGGTAGTGGCAGCCACCAATGGTGCCGCAGTGCCTTTTGCCGCCGAAACGCACGCGCCAAAAGAGAAAGAAGCGGAGACGGAACACAAGATCGTTGCGCCACTGGTCGGCACCTTCCATGTGTGGGCGAAACCGCGCGGCGGCGCGCTGGTGGCGGTGGGCGACCGCGTCAAAGCGGGTCAGCTGGTGGGAACCATCCAATCGCTCAACGTGCTGAACGAGGTGGAAACGACTGTGGCGGGTCGGGTCAGCGAGGTGCATGTGCAGGATGGTCAGCCGGTTGAATACGGGCAGGTATTGATGACCATCGAGAGTGCTGAGGGGGCGAAAAAAGCATAATGTTATTTCTTGACGCGCAATCCGTCATCAGCGTGACGCAGTTATCCCTTTATATGAACGAGGTGCTGAAGACAGACGAAATCTTGCGGGACATCTGGGTGCGCGGCGAGATTTCCGGCTGCAAGACCTATCCTTCCGGGCACTGTTATTTCACTCTCAAAGATGCTGAAGCGCAGCTTTATTGCGTCTTCTTCAAACATGCGCGCCTGCGCGCCTCGGCTCCCGATTTGCGGGATGGCATGGCGATCGCCGTCAATGGGCATGTGGCGTTTTACGAGCGCGATGGCAAGCTGCAGTTATATGTTGAGCGTGTCGAACCGCTGGGCGATGGCGCGTTGTTCCTGCGTTTTGAGCAGTTGAAAAAGCGCCTGCAGGCGGAAGGGCTGTTTGACGAGGAGCGCAAACGCCCGCTGCCAGCGCAGCCCGCTGTGATCGGTATTGTCACCTCGCCGCAGGCCGCCGCGCTGCGTGATATGCTGCGCGTGCTGCGCAATCGCTACCCGCTGGCGCGTGTCATTCTCTCGCCCGCCCTGGTGCAGGGCGCGGAGGCCCCGCTTGCTATCGCCAACGCGCTTGACCTGTTGAACGAGCATGGCGAGGCCGAGGTCATCATCGTGGGGCGCGGCGGCGGCTCCATCGAAGAACTGTGGGCCTTCAATGAAGAAGTGGTTGCTCGCGCCATCGCGCGTTCGCGCATTCCGGTTATCAGCGGCGTGGGACACGAAACCGACTATACCATCGCTGATTTTGTGGCGGATCAGCGCGCCTCGACCCCGACTGCCGCCGCGACCGCCTCCGTTCCCGACATCGCCGACTGGCAGGCCAGCATCCGGGCGTACCAGGCGGACCTGTCAGCGCTCATGGAGGACTATTTTAGCGAAAAGCGCGAAGAACTGGCCCTGGCAGCGCGTGACCTGCAGCGCCTGAATCCACAATTCCAACTTGACCGCCTGCGCCAGCGACTCGACGACACCACTGAGCTGATGCTAACCCGTATGGAACATATTCTGAGCCTGCGCGGAGAGCGGCTGCGCGGAGTCGCCATGCAGTTGCACGCGCTCAGCCCGCTGCTGACCGTCGCTCGCGGCTATGCCGTTGCGCGCCGCGACGCCGACCAGCATATAGTGACCAGCATCCAGCAGGTCCAGCCCGGCGACGACCTGACGATACAAGTGACGGATGGTCACATACACGCAAAGGTCCAATAAGAAGAAGAGTTGAGAAGAGGTCTGTGGGCGGTTGGCCGCAGGCCAACCGCCCACAGACCTCTTCTCAACTTTATGCACCGCCGCAGGCGGCAAGGAAACCGGCACGCCGCATAAATAGCAGAGGAGACAACGAGAATGGAAACAGAAACAGTATCTTTTGAAGAGGCGTTTGAGCAGCTCGAAGCGGCGGTAGCCGCATTACAGGACGGGCGTATGCCGCTTGAGCGCGCTCTGCACTACTACGAAGAGGGGATGCGACTGGCGCAGCATTGCAACGAGTTGCTGCAAAAGGCAGAACTGCGCGTGCAGCAATTGCATATCAACGAAGCGGGCGAACCTGAAACTATGCCATTTGAATAAGCGTTGATAGTGTATGTGGATACACGCTTCAATCATCTAGTGGAACAAAAAAGAGGGATAACCATAACTTTTCATGAAGACGATCCTGGATAACCGCGTGTTGCTTGCCGCCTTCATCGCATGGCTGGCCGCGCAGGTCTCGAAAACTATCTACGAATTGATTCGCTATCGCAAGCTGCGTTTCAATCGCCTTGTTTCATCGGGCGGAATGCCAAGCTCGCACTCCGCGCTGGTATCCAGCCTGGCAGCGGCTACCGGGCGTGTCACGGGCGTCGATTCGGTGCCATTCGCCATCACCTTCGTGCTTGCTGCTATCGTCATGTACGACGCGGCGGGGGTGCGCCGCGCCGTCAGCATCCAGGCGCGTATCCTCAACCAGATGATCGATGAAGCGTTTCAGGGCAAGCCCTTTGCCGAAAAAAAGCTGCGCGAGTTGATTGGACATACCCCTACGCAGGTCATTGTGGGTGGATTGCTGGGCGTCGGCATTGGTCTGATTATGGGTGGGTAAGAATTTCTCCACAACTTTTCAAAAGTTATGTCGATGAGCTTGAAATCGTTGAGATATATGTTATACTCTCACACAAGATAGAGTTATTAACTCATCGCTTACTTCTGTTATTTCACCTGCCGGCTCAACTAGCCAGGCTACAAGGAGGTGGCCTAGACTCTACAGCATATAGTTGATACTCGTCCATGATTTTTTATCACCTGTGATCGTTCTCTTTATCTTTCACCCACTTCAATATGTTGCTTGACATATTGAAACAATTACGTCATATGGCGATATGACGTGAAGGAGGCTCTCCCGCATGGATACAAGTATCCGTCAGGTAACTACTCAGGCGACTCTTGAAGAGAAGAAGAAGCTCAAGAAAGAGTTCAAGCTCTTCGACATGATTTTTGTTACGATTGCCGCAATTATTGGTATCGATACGCTCGGGGCCGTTTCCTCCAATGGCGCGCAGGCGCTCACCTGGCTGCTCATCTCGGCTGTCACGTTCCTTATCCCCTATGGTTTGCTCACATCAGAACTTGGCAGCACCTTTACGCAGGAAGGTGGCGTATACGAGTGGGTCAAGCTAGCCTTTGGCCGCATCCCTGCTTCGTTTGCTGCCATGCTCTACTGGATTTCCAATCCCCTGTGGGTCGGCGGGACGCTTGCGGTCTCAGCCATCGCCGCTATTAAGCTTTTGTGGTTTCAAAATGCCAACTATCAGTTCTTTGGCAGTCAGACAGGCAATGCCGTTACAGAAATCGTGATTGCCCTGCTCTTCATCTGGGGTGTCACCTGGACAGCCATAATGTCGCTGCACGTCGGCAAGTGGCTCTCCGTTATAGGGTCATACGCGAAATTTGCCCTTTTTGCCCTTTTCGTCGTGCTAGCCATCGGCTACTTCGCCGGGGGACATGCGACCGGCTCGCATATCGCTATTGGCGACATTGTGCCTACCGGCAACCTGACCTTCATCTTCAGCGCTATCCTACCTGTATTGATCTTCAACTGGGTCGGCTTTGAGCTGCAAAATGGCGCGGGCGAGGAAATGGTGGATCCCCAGCGCGATGTGCCGCGTTCGCTCATTCGCGCGGGTATTATTGCAGTGATTGGCTATGCTATCCCCATCACTGTGATCCTCTTTACCCTCTCGAAAGCCCAACTCTCGAATGCCAGCGGCTTTCTCAAATCATACCAGATCGTGACGAGCATATTACCCACACAATTAGCTACCGTGCTTGGCTGGATTGTTGCCCTGGCCTTCGTCTTAGGTCTGGCTTCCAGCGGCGGCACCTGGATCATTGGCGCAGACCGCACCTATGCTATTGCCTCGCTTGATCGCACCGCTCCCGTCCTGCTGGGTCGCTTCAGTGGCAGATATGGCACACCGATTGCCGTGAACACCATGTCCGGCATTACGGCTTCCATCGCTATGATAGCCGCTGTCATCATCAACACATACTTCGGCAGCGGCAGCATTGCGGGGCTATTCGGGCTGGTACTCGGGTTTGTCATCTCGACTACCACCCTGTCGTATCTCTTCATCTTTCCGGCGTACCTGGCCCTGCGTATCAAATATCCAAATGTGCATCGGCCTTTCGTGGTACCCGGTGGCATGGCTGGCGCGGTGATTGCGACGGTCCTTACATTCCTGTATGCTGCTGTCGCAAGCATTTTCCTGCTCTGGCCAACCGATTCTGCTATTGCTAGCAGCGGATTTGACCGCACGACTTACGAGCTGGCGAATTTCATCCCGCTGGCCGTAATTGCCTTGCTGACCATCATCTTCTACGTCTGGGGACACGCGGAGAAGCGTAACGCGGATGTAGTTATCGATTATAACATGGCGACACAGGTTGAAAGGGTTGAAGGCGTAGGCGGCGGCGAATAACCGTCTTCCCGCGCTTTTGTTTTTCCAGGAAATCAGGAGCGCGCCAGCACCGGAGAATTTCTTCCGGTGCTGGCGCGCTCGTTGTCATGTAGGGACGCGCAGTTGGCGAACGCGGACGCGATAAATCGCGTCCCTAATGATTATTAACAACAAATTCGGCGAGAAGTCCAGGTCACGTCATGCGGCGAGACAGGACATGTCCCAGGCGGCTCGTGTTGCCACCAGGACAAGCACAAGGCCCCCTCCCATCCCCACATCCGCCCCTTGTCCCTACAGGACGAGACCGTGCGTGATTACCGGGTTTGGTCGTGAAAATTCATCAGTGAGGCGTATGGCTCAAAGCGCATCACGGCGTTTCAAGGGGTACTTTTGGTCAGGTTCTCTATGCGTATGGCGCGAAACGTGCGATAATACGGAAAATCCGTCGAATTGTACAACTTGTATGCTGAAATTGCACATGATATACTTTCTAAGCGTCGAGAATTGCTTAGTTTTTGGGAAGCGGGTAGCTTATGTCGATGGAGCCGCGTAATCCTGCTCACGTACCTGGAACGCATTACGGTGTGGGAGGTTCGACGGGCAGCGTGTCACCAATAGAATCGCTCTCGATCAATGACCTTGCTCGTTGTTGTTCTGAGGAGACCAGTAAATTTCTCAAGCAAAGCGCATCCAACGACCGGTATTGCCTGGAGTTATTTCGTCGCGCCATCACCCGGCGCAGCGAGGATGCCTGGGCCTGTATTTATCAACAGTATGCGCCGCTGGTCCTCACCTGGGTCAACCAGCACCAGAGCGCGACCTCGCTGCTGGGTCAGGATGGCAGCGCGCCGCTGGTCAACGCCGCCTTTGCCAAGTTTTCGCAGGCCATGACTCCCGCGAAAATGGATAATTTTGATTCGCTGGCGGCTGTGTTGAAATATCTGAAGATGTGCGTGCATAGCGTCATTGCGGACGAGGTACGCTCGCGGCAGGCGCGGCAGTACGAGGAAACCCTGGAACTGATCGAACACGAACCGGCTTCGGATGACCCCGCTGACGATGTGGTGGCGAACATCTCCGCGCAGGGATTGTGGCAGGTCATTCAGGAGGAACTCAACGGCGAGGACGAGCGCATTTTGATTTACCTGGCTTATGTGCAGGGCATGAAGCCAGGCGAGATCAGCAGCCAGCATAATAGACTTTTCCCAACGGTGGAAGATGTCTATCGGATTAAACGCAATGTTTTAGAAAGGCTGCGACGCAATCGCCGCCTGCAACTTTTGTTCAAACACCAGTATTTAACCTGAGCAGAAAGTCCTACTTGCGGCCTTTCCAGCATAGAACAGATACTAAAAAAGTGTGGATGTTCGTTTATTCTGGTGAAAAGAGCAAATTCTATTCAAATCCATTGCTTAAAGGAAAAGCTCATGGAGTGTAATACACCAGGCGTTATTCGCGATGAAGAACTGCTCGCTTATGCGGCAGGAGAGAAGGTACGACCAGCCGTTGAAGCGCATCTTGCGAGTTGCCAACGCTGTTCAACGTGGGTAGCAGAATTTCGCGGATTAGAACGCTCGCTTATTCAAAAACTCTACCGGTGGGATTGCCCGCCGAATCAAATACTTGGGGAATACCAGATGGGGCTGCTCAGCAGCGATATTGAGAAGGCGGTACAGTTGCACTTGAAAAAGTGCGTGCTGTGCGCGGCTGAGGTGGCGACCTTCATCGAATTTATGGCGAACGATCCCATGCTTGTTGAGCGTGCTGCTGTCCAGCCCTCCTCTCAAAATAACCATGTTGGTATCAAGCAACAGGCAAAACGCACTCTGGAAGAACTGCGAGAACGTTCTACGACACACGTGCGGCGCATTGTGGCGACGTTTGTGCCTCCGCAGCCGCGCCTGGCGATCCAGCGTAATAAGGTCGTTGATGCTGCCCTCTGGCCGCGCCGCTACACCGTCGAAGATTTCAGCATCTCGATGCAACTCGAACGGGGAACAGAGCGCAACGATGCATTGCAATTGATCGGGCTGGTGACGCGCAAAGGCGTGTCCCTTGAGACCTTCCAGGGCATTCCAGTCTCGCTCATGTCGCCAGGCAGCCCCGCTTATACGCAGGAAGTCGATGAACTGGGCAACTTTGTCTTCTCATCGATCTCGCCAGCCACCTATGCGCTGGAATTGCAACTGCCAGATACCACCATCGTGATTGAGCAACTGCCCGTTGACTTGCAGGATTGAAGCCTGTTAAAAAGCTTCCATCCTGTATAACGCGCAACGTGTGTCAGGGTAACTCCGTGAAGCTCTCGTATCCTTTAGCGCAAGGAGATTTTGCATGAGATTGCTAGTAATATGTCAGGCCTCGCATATTCGCGAGACCTGAGCATACCGCTGAGTTGATTGAGTTTTTGCGCTGGATAAGCGCCCGCTCCAGCGCTCCACTTGCGCGCATCAGCTTCCATCATCCTCCCCACACGTTTGGTTGTCATGAGGGGTGACCCTCAGCCTCACATCAGTTGTTGAAGTAGTGCTCTTCGAGGTCCGGGAGAAGTCGCGGATGCACAGGCCGCCATCCCAGGAGTTCCTGGGTCCGTGCAGAAGACCTCGGTCTGTCGGCCGCCGCCACGGCGCCGAGAAAAGAGCCGAAGTGGGC
>Ga0102924_1004580_pt1 | contig 13842 bp, 13 predicted proteins | sample PaiPotPPM11metaG_FD_80116 | JGI IMG/M metagenome (GOLD analysis project Ga0102924, IMG submission 80116) | Iron sulfur acid spring bacterial and archeal communities from Banff, Canada, to study Microbial Dark Matter (Phase II) - Paint Pots PPM... ... | reverse complement strand
TCGTCTTACCGCGCAGCGTCCGCAAGTACGAGATGCCCGAGCGCTCGGCCATCTGCGCGACGAGCGGGGGCACCTGGTTGGCGTCAGAGGGGTGTAGCACGACGATGCAGTGAAACGATCGCAGCGCGGCCATGTCCTCGAGCGCCATCTGCGAGGGCCCGTCCTCGCCGATCGACACGCCGGCGTGGGAGCCGGCCAGGCGAACGTTCGCGCGGGAGACGGCGGCCATCCGGATGAAGTCGTAGGCCCGGGACAGGAAGGCCGCGAACGTCGATGCGAACGGGACCCAGCCGCGCACCTGGATCCCAATTGCCGCCGCGACCATCTGCTGCTCGGCGATGAACATCTCGAAGTAGCGATCCGGATGGGCCTTCGCGAACAGTTCCGAGTGTGTGGAGTTCGAGACCTCGCCATCGAGCGCCACAACGTCTCCGCGTATGTTGCCGAGCGCTGCGAGCGCTTCGCCGTACGCCTCGCGGGTCGCGACCTTGTCACCCAGCTCCCAGCGCGGGAGCTCCCCGCCCTCGACGGCAAACCGATGCGGCTCCGGGCCAGGTTCGGGCGCCGCGACCTCGACGCGCAGGTCCCGTTCGCCGCCCAGCTCGGCGATCGCCGCCTCGGGATCGGAAAGTGGCTTGCCGTGATATCCGTTCTGGTTCTCGACAGACTTGACACCCTTGCCCTTGAGCGTGCGGGCGAGGATCACCGTCGGTCGTCCGGTCGTCTCGAGCGCATTGCTGTACGCGGCGTCAATCGCACCTATATCGTGGCCGTCGAGAACGATCGCGTGCCATCCGAACGCCTGCGCCCGCGCGCCGTAGCCGGCGAGATCCCAGGCGAGCATCGTCTCGCGGGTCTGGCCGAGCCGGTTGACGTCAACGATCGCCGTCAGGTTGTCGAGTCCCTCCCAGCCGGCGTGCTGGAAGGCCTCCCAGATCGAGCCCTCGGCCATCTCCGAATCCCCGCACAGCACCCAGACCCGGTAGGGCAGGCGATCGAGTCGCTTGCCGGCGATCGCGAGGCCGACGCCGATCGGCAGTCCCTGGCCAAGGGATCCTGTCGCGACGTCGGTCGGCGGGATCAGTGGCGTCGGATGGCCCTCGAGCCGGCTGCCGAACTTGCGGAAGCTCAGAAGCTCCTCGTCATCAATCGAGCCGGCCGCCTTCAGCATCGCGTAGTAGAGCGGCGAGGCGTGGCCCTTGGAGAAGATCAGGTGGTCCCTGTGCGGATCCTCCGGGTGCGCGTAGTCGAGCCGCAGATACCCGTCAAGAAGCACCGCCATCAGATCAGCGGCGGACATCGACGAGGTCGGATGGCCCGAGCCGGCGGCGGCACTTGCGCGCACCGAGTCGACTCTCAACTGCTGAGCGAGTTCGTGGCGAAAGTCGGCCGTCTCCACCGGTGCCAGCTTAGGGCCTGCGCGCGGTCGACGTAGAGCGAGTTGACGCCTAGCATTGCTATGTATAGACTCCCTAGGCAATGCGGGCCGAAGCCCTCAAAGGACACCTCGACCCGCTGATCCTCGCTGTGCTCGAGCCCGCCCCGCTGCACGGCTACGCGATCATTGAGCAGCTCAAGCAGCGATCGGGTGGCTCGCTGTCGTTGCCGGAAGGGACGGTCTATCCAGCGCTCCACCGGCTCGAGGCCGGCGGCTTTCTTTCGAGCGCGTGGTCTGACGGAAACCGCCGGCGCCGCGTGTATCGCCTCACCCGCGCGGGCAGGCGAGAGCTCGGCGCCCGGCGCGGCGAGTGGCAGTCGTTTGCGGCCGCAATAGAGGCGGTGCTGGCATGAGCTTTTGCGAGTGGCTCGCGCGCGAGCTAGGTCGCGTCGGGATCGCCGGATCGACGCGGCGCCGGATCGTCGCGGAGATCGAGGACCATCTCGCCTGCGACCCGGAGGCGCAGCTGGGTGAGCCGGCAGCGCTCGCGCGCCAATTCGCGGACGAGCTGGGCACCGTGCGAGCGCGGCGGGCCGGTTTCGCGGCCTTCGCTGCGCTCGCGATCGCGGGGTTGCTCTACGGAGCCGCCTTCCTGGTCGGAGTGCAGGGATTCGCACGTCATCGCTCGAGCCTGCCGGCACTGGCCCTAATCGGTGGCGTGCTCGCGATCGTCGGGGCGCAAGTCGCGTTCGTCGCGGGGGCGCTCGCTGGTCTTAGAGCATTTCGGCGGCGCAGATCGCTGGTCGTGCCGCGGGCCGAGGCGGTGATCCTCGGCCGGCGAGCCACGGTTGGGTTGGTGTCGGGGCTCGCCGCGATGGCGGGACTCGGGCTGCTCGCCTACCGCAACGGAATGCCAACAAGCGAGAACACGTTCGTCGTGGTCGCCGCCTCGGCAGGCGCGGTCGCGCTCCTGATCGCCGTACCTATCATGGTTTCGGCGCTGCGGCTGCGACCGGTCGGGGACGGCGAGCCGGGCGATGTGTTCGATGACCTCGGAGCTCTCGTGCCGCCCGCGTTGCGAGGCCGGCCTTGGCGGTTCGCGCTCGCTGTCGCAGTTGTCCTAGCCGTGGTGATCGCGGTCGCCGGAATCGTCCAGCAAGACCCGTACGACGGCGCTGCCCGCGGCATCGCCGACGCGCTCGCCTGCCTGGGCGGCTTCGCGCTGCTCGGGCGCTACCTCGGGTTGCGCCGCAGCTGACGAACCTGAAGGGCCCGCTGGCCGGCCGTATGTGCCGCGCATGCTATAGTTACTGAGCGTATGGGCGTGCTGTTGCAGATCAGAGACGTTCCGGAGGACGTCCACAGAGCCCTCAAAGCGCGGGCGGCGACCGGGGGACTGTCATTGAGCGAATACGTCCGCGGCGTACTCGAGCGCACCGCGAGCCGACCAACCCCCGCGGAGCTCGCGGCTCGCATCGCGGCGCGCGGTGCTTTTGAGCCCTCGCAGCCAAGTGAGGCGACGGTCCGCGCGATTCGGCAGCGCGGCGAGTGACGGTTGTAGACAGCTCCGGGATCGTCGACTTTCTGCTCGGTATCGGGGCCGCGGACAGCGTTGCAGCGCTGCTCGATCGAGAGGGCGAGCTAGCCGCACCAGATCTGCTCGTCTTCGAGGTGCTCGCCGTGCTTCGTCGCGAGGCGACTCGAGAGCTTTCCGAGGCACGCGCCGGAGGGGCGGTGCAAGACCTCGGTGACACCCCGCTTGCGTTGTTTCCGTCGCTCGTGCTACGCGATCGCGCGTGGACGCTGCGTCGAAACTTCACAATTGCCGACGCGGTGTTCATCGCGCTGGCCGAGCAGCTCGCTGAGCCACTGGCGACAAAAGACAGGTCGCTCGTGCGGGAGGCGGCGAAGCATGCCGATGCCGAGGTCTTCCTCCTTACGCCCTAACAGTTGCCGACCTGCTTCACGATCGTGAAGCTGAGCGATTGCGTGGCCGACTTCTGCGCCGACCGCGTTGGTCGCGCTGATCTGCATGGTGTAGCGGCCGGGGCTTGAGGTTCGGCGGGCCGGCCCGGGACGGGCGGGCGCGCTAGCCCGCCACGTACGCCACGGCCTCGATCTCGACCAGCATCCGCGGGTCGATCAGCGCGCTGACCTCGACGCCGGTCATGAGCGGCCGCACGTGACCCAGCAGCTCGCCGTGCGCTCGTCCGACGTCATCGATACGAGAAATGTCGGTCACATACACGCGCGTCTGGATGACGGCCGCCAAGGACGCCCCCACCCGCGCCAGCTCACGGCCGATCTTCTCAAGCACGATCTGCGTCTGCTCGTAGGCCGTCTCGCCGCGGACCATCCCATCGGCATCGACAGAGGTCGTTCCGCCCACCATCACCCAGTCGCCCGCGCGCACGACTCGGCTGAACCCGTAGCGCCCCTCCCAGGGAGACGGTGGATCGCCGCCGAGCCGCGTCAATGCCGGAAGTGCCGCCGGCTGGTGAAGATCATCGCCGCGCCGGCCTTGTCGACCGCCTCGACCACCTGCTCGTCGCGCACCGAGCCGCCCGGCTGGATGATGACCTTGACCCGGGCTTCCGAGGCGAGCTCGACACTGTCTGGGAACGGGAAGAACGCATCGGACGCCATCGCGGCGCCCGCCAAATCACGATCCCGCGCCTTCTCGAGCGCGAGGCGCACCGAGTCGACACGGCTCATCTGGCCCGCCCCGATCCCCACCGTCGCCAGGTCGGAGCTCAGCACAATCGCGTTCGAGCGCACGTGCTTGCACACCCGCCATGCGAACAGAGCCTCGCTCCACTCGGCCTCGGTCGGCTGGCGCTCGGATGCCACGCGCATCTCTGAGCGATCTTCGAGGCCCGAGTCGCGGTCCTGCACGAGCATCCCGCCGACGACCTGGCGCAACCCCGGCTCGACCGGGGGGGCGACGCGCCGCTCGCGGTTGTCGAGGATCCGCATGTTGGGCTTCGACGAGAGCACCTCGATCGCGTCGTCGTCGTAGCCGGGCGCGAACAGGACCTCTATGAACTGGCCCAAGAGTGCCTCAGCCAAGGACTGGTCGACTCGCCGGTTGAGGCAGATCACGCCGCCGAAGGCCGACATCGGGTCGCACGCAAAGGCACGCTGGTAAGCCTCCAACGCCTCCGACGCGATTGCGACCCCACACGGGTTGTTGTGCTTGACGATCACGCACGCAGGGACCTGAAACTCGCCTAGCAGCTGGCGAGCCGCGTCGAGGTCGAGCAGGTTGTTGAACGACAGCGGCTTGCCGCCGAGCTGGGAGACCATCGAGAGCACGTGCGTGCGCTCGCCGACCTGCTCGTAGTAGGCCGCACGCTGGTGGGGGTTCTCGCCGTACGAGAGATCGAGCACCTTCTCGAACGCGCGCACCAGCAGCGGCGGGAAGTCCTCGCGCTCCTCCTGGAACCAGCGGGCGATCGCCGTGTCGTAACGAGCCGTGTACGAGAACGCCTCCGCCGCGAGGTTCTCGCGCGTCTGAGGCGACAGCCGACGCTCAGATTCGCGTAGTTCGTCGAGGACGGCGTCGTAGCTCTCCGGACTCACGACCGGCGCCACGAATTGGCGGTTCTTGGCGGCCGCACGGATCATCGTCGGGCCGCCGATGTCGATGTTCTCGATCACATCTGACTCGGGAACGCCGCGTCGCGAAGCGACACGCTCGAACGGATACAGGTTCACGCACACGAGATCGACGAACTCGACCTCGTGCTCGCCGGCGGCCTCCATGTGCGCCGGGTCGTCGCGAAGCGCGAGCATGCCGGCGTACAGCTTGGGGTGAAGGGTCTTCACCCGTCCGTCCATGATCTCCGGAAACCCGGTCAGATCGGTGATCGATCGGACCTGGACGCCAGCCTCCTCGAGCGCGCCGGCCGTCCCGCCCGTCGAGACGATCTCGATCCCGAGCTCGACCAGGCCACGGGCGAACTCGACGATGCCCGTCTTGTCGGAGACCGATAGCAGCGCCCGGGACACCTGCACCTCGGACGGCGCCGAGACTTCGATGCCGACTGCCTGCTCGCTCACGCGCGCGACTCTACAACGACCCGCCGCCCCTCCACTCTGACCACGCCCGCGGCGATCAGACGGACCGCCTGCGGGAGCAGCTCGTGCTCGATCGGGTGAAGCCGGTCGAGCACCTCATCGGCCGAGCGCGCGTGCGGTAGCTCGATCGCGCGCTGAAGGATCACCGGTCCCGTGTCGACGCCGCCGTCGACGAAATGGACCGTCACCCCGAACACCTTCACGCCGTATTCGAGTGCCTGCCCGACCGCGTTGAGTCCCGGGAAGGCGGGCAGCAGCGCGGGGTGAACGTTGATTACGCGCTCGGGAAACTCGGCCAGAAACTCGTCGCTGAGCAGCTGCATGTATCCGGCGAGGACCACCAGCTCCACTCCACGCGATCGCAGCCATCCCGCGATCGTCCGGTCGCGCTCCGCGTGGTCGCTTGCGAACGCACGGGCCGGCACCCCCGCAGCGCGAGCCCGTTCGAGCGCGCGCGCCTCCGGCGTGTCCGAGGCCACCGCGGCGACCTCGATCTCCGGGTCGTCGAGCAGCGCCTGGAGGTTGGTCCCCTCGCCGGAAGCTAGGACGCCGACCTTCATCCGTGGCGCTCGCGACCCGCGGGGTCCTCACGCCCGCACGAGCGGCAGCGCCGCCTCGAGCGCGTGCTTGCCGTTCGCCTCTTCGGTCCCGGGTAGCGGGTACTCGCCGCTGAAGCACGCGTCGCAATGGGTCTCGCGCGTGGCGCCGATCGCCTCGTACACGCCTCCCAGCGAGAGGTAGTGCAATGAGTCGGCGCGCAGCTCCGCGGCGACCTCCTCGACGGTGCGGCCGTGGGCGATCATCTCCTCACGCGTGGACATGTCGATCCCGTAGTGGCAGGGGTGCTTGATCGGCGGAGCAGAGATCCGCAGATGGATCTCGGCGGCGCCGGCCTCGCGGAGCATCTGGACGATCTGGCGCGTCGTGTTGCCGCGCACGATCGAGTCGTCGACGACGATCAGGCGCTGGCCCTCGACAACCTCGCGGAGCGGGTTGAACTTCAGCCGCAGCCCCTGCTTGCGAAGCTCCTGGCCGGGCTGGATGAACGTCCGGGCGACGTAGCGATTCTTGATGAAGCCGTCATCCTGTGGAAGCTCGGCGGCCCGCGCCAGGCCGCGGGCGGCTGCATTTCCGGAGTCCGGCACCGCGATCACGAGATCGGCCTCGACGGGTGCCTCGCGCCACAGGATCTCGCCCATCCGCGCCCGCGCGACCTGGAGGACCGTGCCGCCCATGCGCGAATCGGGCCGTGCGAAGTAGATGTACTCGAACACGCACATCGCGTGGCGTTGCGGCTCGCCAATGATCCGAGAGCGGAACCCGCCATCGGTGAGTGTGACGACCTCGCCCGGCTGCACCTCGCGCAGGAAGCGCGCGCCGATCAGGTCGAACGCGCACGACTCGCTCGCGACGCAATACGCGCCATCGAGCTCGCCGATTGCCAGCGGCCTGAGACCGTGCGGGTCGCGGAACGCGACGACGGCCTCCTCGGTCATCACGACCGTCGAGAAGGCGCCCCGTAGCCGCGGAACCACGTCGGCGACCGCGTCCTCGATCTTCTCCGCTCCGTCGCGCGCGACCAGCGCCGCGATGATCTCCGAATCCGAAGTGGACCCGAACGGCACTGCTTGTCCGCGCAGCTCCTCGTAGAGCTCGACGGCGTTGATCAAGTTGCCATTGTGGGCCAGCGCGAGCGTGCGCGAGTCGTCGCGCACGACCGGCTGGGCGTTCTGCCACTGCGACGAGCCGGTGGTCGAGTAGCGAACGTGGCCGATCGCCATGTCGCCGAGCAGCGAGCTGAGCGTGTGCTCGTCGAAGACCTGCGCGACGAGCCCCTGATCGCGGATCGCCATGATGTTGCCGCCGCGCTGCGCAGTCGCGATTCCGGCCGATTCCTGGCCGCGGTGCTGGAGCGCGTACAGGGCAAAGTACGCGAGCCTGGCGACGTCGCGTCCCGGAGCGTAAATCCCGAAAACGCCGCACTCGTCGCGTGGCCCGTCGCGGTAGTCGGTGGCACGAGGCATGACCGGACCCCTCATTTCAAGCGTAGCGGAGACCGCCGTCGCGGGCCGACGCAAGGTCGGAAAGTGAGAGCTTCAGCCGCCCGGCGATTTCGAGTGAGTCGCCGCCTACACGCCCGATCACCTGCCCCGGGGGCGCCTGCCCGGAGACGATGAATGCTCGACCCGGGGCCTCCCCAAACAGATCGCCGGACCACTCCACCGTGCCCCCTATCCCGCCGGCCAGGCAGCACTCGGCGATCGCCACAGCCAGACCACCGTCCGAGACGTCGTGTGCATTCTTGAGCGCCCCGGAGCGGATCCCGCAGCGGACTGCTTCCTGCGCATCACGGACGGCATTCGCGTCTGCGGGCGGCAATGGGCCCACCGACTTGGTGAGCTCCGACCCGTTCAGAGATGGCTCGAAGTCGCCGACGAGCGCGATCGCGTCACCTTCGTCTGCGAACCCGAGGCGGCCCGCCTTCGACGCGTCCGGGAGCTTGCCGACCATGCCGATCACGGGCGTCGGGCAGATCGGCCCGTCGGGCGACTCGTTGTACAGCGAGACGTTTCCCCCCACGATCGGCACGCCGAGCGCCTCACAGGCCTCGGCGATCCCTTGGACCGCCTCGGTCAGCTGCCAGGCGACGTTCGGCTTCTCGGGATTGCCGAAGTTGAGGCAGTTGGTCGCACCCAGCGGCTCGGCACCGACACAGGCGAGGTTGGCCGCGCACTCATAGACGGCCTCGGCCGCGCCGACCCGCGGATCACAGCCGACGCGCCGGCCGTTGCCGTCGATCGAGACGGCGATCGCCGAGCCGTCGGGGAGCTGGAGCACCGCCGCGTCGGCTTGATCGGGTCGCCGGACGGTGCGCGACTGGACGATCCAGTCGTATTGCTCGAAGACCGGCGCTCGCGAGCAAAGATTCGGCGACGCCAGCAACTCGAGCAGCCGGCCGGCGGCATCCGTCTCATCCAAAGACGGCGCTGCACCGGAAACTGGTGCGACAGGTGTGGGGCGAAGCTCATACGTCGGGCATGCGTCAACTAGTACCTCGACCGGCAGATCACCGACCAGGTCGTCGCCGTCCAACACCCGGACACGGCCTGACTCCGTCACCTCGCCGATCGCCGTCGAGAGCGTCTCCCATTTCTCGCAGACCTCGACGACCTCGTCGAGCCGACCCGGCTCGATCACGCACAGCATCCGCTCCTGGGACTCGGAGATCATGATCTCGAAGGGCTCCATGCCGGGCTCGCGCAGCGGCACCTTCGAGACGTCGATGTCGAGCCCGACGTTCCCCTTGCTGGCCATCTCGCTCGCCGACGAGGTGAGGCCGGCGGCGCCAAGGTCCTGGAGGGACACCAGCAGGCCGCGGTCGAGCAGCTCCAGACAGCACTCCATCAGCTTCTTCTCCGCGAAGGGGTCGCCGATCTGGACCGACGGTCGCTTGTCGGAGTCGCCTTCGCCGAGCTCGGCGCTCGCGAGCACAGAGGCTCCGCCGATCCCGTCGCGACCGGTCAGCGCGCCCAGCAGCACGACCGCGTTCCCGACGCCCGCCGCGGCGCTTCGGATGAGACGCTCGTGGGGCGCGATGCCCAGACACATCGCGTTGATGAGGCAGTTCTGCTCGTAGCTGGGCTCGAAGTAGAGCTCGCCGCCGACCGTCGGCACCCCGATCGAGTTGCCGTAGTGGCCGATTCCCGCGACGGCCCGCTCGAGCAGGTAGCGCGAGCGCTCGGAGGACAGCTCGCCGAATCGGAGTGAGTCGAGCACTGCGATCGGCCGCGCTCCGACCGCGAAGATGTCCCGCACGATGCCGCCGACGCCCGTGGCCGCGCCCTGAAACGGCTCGACCGCGCTCGGGTGGTTGTGCGACTCGACCTTGAACGCGACCGCCACCCCGCCGCCAACGTCGACGACGCCCGAATTCTCGCCCGGTCCCAGCAGCACGTGCGGACCCTTGGTGGGCAGGCGCCCCAGCAGCCTGCGCGAGTGCTTGTAGGCGCAGTGCTCAGACCACATCAACGACAGCATCGCCAGCTCGACGTCGTTCGGCTCGCGCGCGAGCGACTCGAGAATCAGCTCGTACTCGTAGTCGGTCAGCCCGAGCGCGCGGTGTCTAGACAACGACGCTGTGCTCGACATGCGCTCTCATCGATTCGAAGATCTTCAACCCGTCGGCGGAGCCGGTCAGCGGGTCCACCGCGTGCTCGGGATGTGGCATCAGCCCGAACACGTTGCCCTCGCCATTACACACGCCCGCGATGTCGTCCTGCGAGCCGTTCGGGTTCTGTGCCGGCGCGTAGCGCAGCAGCACATTGACCGGCTCGGGCGCGTAGTAGCGACCCGTCGTGTGTTTGACGGGAATCGACAGCGTCGGCGGGCACTCGCGCGTGAATCGCGTGTCGGCATCGACCACGTCGAGCGAGACCTGGCGGCAAACGAACTTGAGCGATGCATTCGGCAGCAGCGCCCCGGGCAGCAACCCCGCCTCGCACAGCACCTGAAAGCCGTTGCAGATCCCGAGCACGAGCCCGCCCGCGCGCGCGAAGTCTGCGACCTCGTCCATCACCGGCGCGAACCGAGCGATCGCCCCCGCGCGCAGATAGTCGCCGTAAGAGAAGCCGCCGGGCACGACAACAGCATCCACGCCCTGCAGGTCGCGGTCTGCGTGGCAGAGGATCACTGCCTCCCCGACCCGCGCTGCTGCGTCGAGCGCATCGGTCTCGTCGCACGACCCCGGGAAGCGGATTACGCCAAACCTCATTCGACGATCTCGTAGTCCTCGATCAACGGGTTCGCGAGCAGACGCTCGCACATCTCGGGTAGCTGCCCGGGATCGTCGACATCGAGCTCGATCAGACGCCCGACGTGGACATTGCGAACGCCCTTGAAGCCGAGCGCCGGGAGCGCGCGCTCGACCACCTGGCCCTGCGGATCGAGGATCCCCTGCTTTGGCCGGATCAGAACGCGGGCGCGCACCGCCGCACCCACGCCTCGAGCGACTCGCCCGTGATCCGCTCGTACGCCTCGAGGTACTTCTCGCGAGTGCGGGCAACTACGTCGTCCGGGATCGGCGGCGCCGGCGGCGTGCGGTCCCAGCCGGTCGAGGACGCCCAGTCGCGCACGAACTGCTTGTCGAAGCTCGGCTGCGAACGGCCTGGCTCGTACTGGTCGGCAGGCCAGAAGCGCGAGGAGTCGGGCGTGCAGACCTCGTCGCCGAGCGTCAGCGTTCCCTTGCCGTCCACGCCAAACTCGAACTTCGTGTCGGCGAGGATGATCCCGCGCTCACGCGCGTGGTCAGCGGCCGCCTCGTAGACGGCAATCGAAAGATCGCGGACGCGCTCGGCGAGCGCGCGGTCACCGATCAGCTCGACCGCACCATCGAAGTCGATGTTCTCGTCGTGGCCCTCCTGCGCCTTGGTCGCCGGAGTGAAGATCGGCTCAGGCAGCCGATCGGACTCACGCAGCCCATCGGGGAGCTCAACGCCGCAGACCGCCCCCGTCTGCTTGTAGTCCTTCCACCCCGAGCCGCTCAGATAGCCGCGGACCACCGACTCGATCGGAAGCATCTCGAGCTTACGGACGACCATCGCTCGTCCGCGACCCTCAGCCGGCACTCGGTCTGTCAGCGAGATCACGTGGTTGGGGACGATGTGCGACGTGCGCTCAAACCAGAACGCCGACACCCCGGTCAGCACCTTGCCCTTGTCCGGGATCGGCGTCGGATGAACGGCGTCGTAGGTGGACACGCGGTCCGATGCGACGATCAGAAGCTCGTCGCCGAGGTCGTAGATCTCCCGCACCTTGCCCGAGGCGAGGAGCGGGAGCTCGTGGAGGGCACTCACTGAGTCGATGCTAGCGACGCGGTCGGCGCGATCTCTTCAAGCCTGCCGACGATCTCATCCGCGTAGCGGACGAACGGCTCGTAGTCGAAGATCGCGTCGAGCTTAAGGCCCTCATCGGCCTCATCGGCCGCGAGCAGCTCGCGCAGCGGCGTCCGCTCATCCAGCGCCCGTTGAGCGAGCGTCTGCACGATCCGGTAGGCCTCGTCGCGGCCGTGACCGTGCTCGACGAGCGCCAGCAGGGCGCGCTGAGAGAACACCGCTCCGTAGGTCAGGTCGAGGTTCTCGAGCATCCGCACCGCGTCCACGACCATGCCTTCGACGAGGGCGAGCGCGCGCCGCTGCATGTGGTCGAGCAGGGTCGTCGAGTCGGGCAGGATGATCCGCTCGACCGAGGAGTGTGAGATGTCACGCTCGTGCCAGAGCGCGACATTTTCGAGTGCCGCCTGGGCGTTGCCGCGCAGCACCCGCGCCAGGCCGGCGATCTGCTCGGACTTGATCGGGTTGCGCTTGTGGGGCATCGCGCTGGAACCCTTTTGGCCTTCGGCGAAGGGCTCGCGCAGCTCGGCCACCTCGGTGCGGGCGAGGTGACGGAGCTCGGTCGCGAAGCGCTCGAGCCCGGCCCCGGCCAGCGCTATCGCTTCGAGCAGCTCGGCGTGACGGTCGCGGGCGACGACCTGCGTCGACACCGGTTCGCGCTCGAGGCCCAGGCGGTCCAGCACCCGCTCTTCGAACTCGGGTGCCGTCGCCGCGTACGTCCCGACGGCCCCCGAGATGGCGCCGACCGTCGCCTGCGCGAACGCGCGCTCGAGCCGCCGGGCGTTGCGGTCAGCCTCGAACGCGAACCCCGCGAGCTTGATCCCGAACGTCGTCGGCTCCGCGTGGATCCCGTGCGTGCGACCGACGCAGAGAGTGTGTATGTGCTCGCGCGCCTTGCCCGCCAGCGTCTCGACCAGACGGCGCGCGTCGGGCAGCACCAGCTCTCCGACCTGGCGCAGCTGCAGCGCCAGCCCGGTGTCGAGCACGTCTGATGAGGTCAGCCCGTAGTGGATCCAGCGGCCCGCCGGCCCCGCTGAGGCGGCCAGCACGTCGACGAACGCGGCGACGTCGTGGTCGGTTACGAGCTCGCGTTCGGCGATCTGCTCGACGGTGAAAGTCGCGCGCCGGATCGCGTCGAGCTCTTCGGCAGACGGGCCATCCATCTCCTCGCACGCGGCGACCTCGACCTCGCGCATCGCGTCAAAGCGCGCATGGTCCGACCAGATCCGTCCGAGCTCGGAGCGCGTGTAGCGCGCGATCACGTGATCGTGAGCGTGCGGCCGACCGACTCGTTGATCGTCCCGCCGCTCGATTTGGTGAGCTTGACCGTGACCGTAACTGGAACCTGGTGCGCGCTCTTGAGGGCGTTCGCGACGGCGGTCGGGATGGCGCCGTGGATGATCTGCGTCGTGGCTGCCGGGATCGACACGTACGCGAACAGGATCTCGAGCGGACCCGTCGGGCCACCCGGCGTCGTCCGATACGAGTGCTGCGTGACCACGAGCAGCGTGCCGCTGCACATCTGGCTGCTGGGAGCCAGGCAGCCGAGCCGGACGCCGACCGCGCCCGAATGACTCAGTGTGAGCTTCTTGCCGACGACCGTCGGGCTTGGCACGAGCAGGAACGTGTGCGGCCCTGTCTTCGTCGTGTGCCCGGCGTCGTCGCTCTGGATCGCGCGGACCGTGTAGAAGCCGAGGCGGAGGCGGCCGGACCAGCCGGTCGACCAGGTCGGCCCGCGCACGGGCACGTGGAGCTTGCCTAGCGGCTTGCCGCTCGCGCGCGTGCCGCGGAACAGGTTGACCGTGATCGTCGACGCGTCGCCATAAACGTTGCCGGCCTGGCCGCTGAAGCTCAGGCTCGTGCGCCCGACGGACGCTCCGGCCACCGGCTGGTCGAGCGTCAGTGCCGGTCCGTGGAGCTTGATGTGGAACGTGATCTTGGAGCTGTAACCCGTGCTGCCGCCGCCCGCTTGGACCGCGACCGCCGTGTATTGGCCGTCGGCGAGGTCTGGCGTGGTCGGTATCGAGTAGTGGCCGTCCGATCCGACCGTCCCGGACAGGAAGCGAACCGGGGGCACCGTCGTGTCGGTGCCCGAGAAGACGGCAACGTAGACCGTGCGTGAGTCATTTGAGGCGGTTCCGGCCATGCCCTTGAACGTCGGCGCGGAGTTGAGCAGCGCTCCGCCGCCGAGCGAGTCGAGCGTCACCTTGGGCGGGTTGACGCTGACCGTGAACGTCACAGGCGAGCTCTGGCCGACGACGCCGCCGGCGTCGTCCTGCTCGGCCTGGGCGGTGAACGTTCCACTGTTCAAGGCCGGGTTGGACGACACGCTGTATGAGCCGCTCGACACGTTGGTCCTCACGGTCTCCAGCGGGGTCCCGCTCGCCGATGACCCGCTGTAGACGTGCACCTTGACCTGGCCGGCGCCGAAGCCACCCGAAGCCGAGCCCGAGAAGGTCGGCTGGGCGTCAGTGATCGCGGCTCCGTTGGCGGGGG
>Ga0102924_1004577_pt1 | contig 13852 bp, 13 predicted proteins | sample PaiPotPPM11metaG_FD_80116 | JGI IMG/M metagenome (GOLD analysis project Ga0102924, IMG submission 80116) | Iron sulfur acid spring bacterial and archeal communities from Banff, Canada, to study Microbial Dark Matter (Phase II) - Paint Pots PPM... ... | reverse complement strand
TACTAGGGCGTGTCTGAATAATCGACGGGCGGCCGTAGCCCGCATTGGATTGCCGGTTTCGGCGGCCCCTCCCACGCGTGGCGAGGGTGAGAAGAGGCCTCACGACCAGCCACGGAACGATGGCTAGACCATTTTTCAGACCCGCCCCAGTGGCTGTCGGCCAGCCGACAGCCACGGTATAGGGAATTGCCCTAATATGCTCACACGGATAAGCTAGGGAGACTCCGTATGAGGCAAGAACCCGGGTGCGGCGACCCCCGCCACCGGCACCATAGAATAATCGCGGCGAACGAAACGTTCTTTCTTTTGCCGGTGTGGATGCGTTACAGTAGTCGCCAATGTGGATCGGTGGTGGCGTACCATGCGGTTCCATCTAGTGTCTGTCGGCTGTCCGACAGACACTAGATATACCTTCTGATATACGCCGACCGGGAGCGGCGGCGAGAATCAGGAGTGTGTATGACTGAGGAAGACATGGCACGCATTGCCCTCAACAACGTGCGCCAGGAGGAGGCCGCCCGGGCCTTCACCCGCGCCGGAGGAGAGGACAAGGGCCAGCGCCGTGGCCACCTCATCATCAAAATGCCGAACGGGATGCGCCTCTCACTCCCGACCGGCACACTCAGGGAGGGCCTGCTCCGGTCGGAGATCAAAAAGGCGGGACTCACGCCGGAGCAATTTGAGGAGCTGCTGTGATGGTCACCGTAGAGAAACCGAAGTACACCGATCGTGTCTTCCACTTCATTGTCCACCGCGCCGAAGAGGGCGGGTTTTGGGGTGAGGTGGTGGAATTGCCCGGTGCGATGAGCCAGGGGAAGACGGAGGAGGAGTTGGAGCGCAATATGCGTGACGCCCTACTCGCTGTCCTGGAATCGTACGCGGAGGACGGCGAAGATCCGCCATTTGAGGACTACGTGCGTACGCAGCAGATGGCCGTGTCTGTCTAGCCGCGCGCCGATTGGGAAATGACGACAAATGGGGAGGGCACATTTATGCCCTCCCCGTTTCATGCGCCCCGTCACTTTACTTTTGAAATTGACCCACTACCCGGCGCGGTTGCTGCCGTGCTGCCGTCCTGTCGTACGATGAAAGCAGCCCCCGGCCGTATGGACTGATCGCGCGGCGGCGGCGCGAGGCGAGGCGGGATGGAGAATCTCTACGCCATTCTCGGCGTCGAGGCGGCGGCTTCGACGGAGGAGATCCGGGCGGCGTACCGCTCGCTGGCCAAGCGCTTTCATCCCGACCACAACCCGAACGACCAGGCCGCGGCCCAGCGCATGCAGGAGATCAACGAGGCGTTCGCGATCCTCATCACGCCGGAACGCCGCCGCGCCTACGATGAGGCGTTGGTCGCCGCCGCGCCGGCAAACGGCGCCACGCCGGCGCACGGCGCCGGCCGCGGCCAGCGGCCCTACTTCCACGGCAGCAACTGGGGGCTGCACGAAGGCGCAGAAGCGCCGCCGGAGTATATCGTGCGCGCCGCGCCGGGCGCCTTCAACCTCGCCGTGATCGAGGCGCAGCGCCCGCCCGCGCGGATCGTCACCCTGCGCAGCGATGCGCCGTTTCCCGTGCTGCTGCGCGCGGTCTGCTCGCCCTGGCTGGACGTGTCGCTGCCGGAGATCGAGATACCACGCCGCGGCAGCGTCGATCTGACCGTCGCCGTGACGCTGGCGGCGGCGCGCGATCTGCGCGGCTGGCGCGACGGCGGCGTCTCGTTCACCAGCGACGATCCGCGCGTCTACGCGCCGGATGTGCGCGTGACGACGATCTTCATGGCGCAGGGGCCGGTGACGGCGGCGAACGCCCGCCCGCAGGACGAACTGGCCCGCGAGCGGCGCGAGGACGATCTGCGCATGGCAGACGCGCGCGAGTCGCGCGGCTGGCTGCGGCGGCTGTTTGGCGGGCCGTAGCGGCGGCGCGGGCAGCCTCCGCGGGGCGCGGTGCAACCGACACTTCGGCCGGCGCGTGCCAGAAGCGTAGGCTTGAAGACAGCGCCGGCTCCGGCCGCATCATGGGCGGACATGCAACGATTGCGCTCGCGCCGGCGTCCTTTTCCTATGCTGTGGCTGACAGCGCCCCGCTGACCGGCTCGGAGGCGGAGCCATGAACGGCGGCTCTCTGTTCCTGCGAAGCAACTGGCTGTGGCTGCTGCTCGTCGTGCCGCTGACGGGCGCACTGGCCGCGCGGGCAACGGCGGCGGACAGCCGTGCGGCCGACGACGATCCGTCGGGCTGGGCCGCGGCGCTGCAGGCCGCGCCGGTGCTGCCGGGCATGCAGCCGATCGCCGCTTTTCCTGAATCCTTGCTCCTGCCGCCGCCCTCCGACACCACGTTCGCCGGACTCGCGCCGAGCGGCGCCGGCGCGGCGCCGGATGCCGCCGGCCGCTGGTCCTATCTGATTACGCTCGACGGCGGTGCGGCCGGCCAGGCGCTGCTCTTCGGCGCGAGCGGCCAAACGGACCGCATGAACGCGCCGCTCGCCGGCGAAAGCTGCGACGAAGCCGGCACATACTGTATGAACGGCGCCGGCACCGAGCGCTTCCTTGCGCTCGCGGCGGGCGCGGATTCCGCCACGGCGGAGCATGGCTTCGACCCCGCCAGCGGCACGGAGCGCTGGACCCTGCGCTGGTACGACCCGGCCGCGGACTCAAGCTACGGCTTCAGCCTGATCGGCGCGGCGGCCGCGGGCGTCGGCGCGTCCGGCATCGATCCGGCCAACATCGCGCAGGCGCAAACGCTGGCGGCGGATGCGGCGGGGTTCGTGAGCGTGAGCCTCGCGCCGGCGGGTTCTGGCGCCGCGCCGCCCGGCTCGCTGCCGTCGCCCGTAGCGCCCGCGGCGCCCCAGCCGTCCGACCGCTGCAGCGCCCCGGCCCGCATCAAGCCCGCGGCCCAGTGCCCGCCGGCGTAGCCGCCGCCCTGGTCCATCACCAAAGCCCGTGCCCTGCTCTCCCGTCCACACAGATTCGGCAGACCGTAAGTCAATCAGGTTAACCGCGCCGGCCACGGAACGCCCGGCGCCCGATCGCCCCTCTCCCAGGATTGGGAGAGGGGAAGGGGGTGAGGGCCCGGCGGCTGCGCTTACCGCTGCGGCACCGCGGCCTGACTCTCGCGGAACGCGGCCACGCGGCGCAGGGCACCGAGCAGGTAGGCCTCGAACTTCTCGTCGGCCAGACGGCCCGTGGACTCGTCGAACGCCGTCTTGACATTACGCACGGGCACGAACGGGCCGATCAGCGCTGCGCCGAGCACGCCGAGGATGTCGCGCAGTTGGCTGAGCACGATCGCGCCGCCCAGCGCCGAGGAAACCGCGACGAGGCCGACCGGCTTGCCGCTGAACTGCGGCGCGCCGAGATAGTCGATCATGTTCTTCAGCGTGCCCGGCACGCCCGCGTGCCACTCGGGGCAGACGAAGACGAAGCCGCTGGCGTCGAGACAGCGCTGCGCCAGATCCTGCGCGGCGGCGGTCACGGTGACGCCGTCGTAGGGCGGCAGCAGATAGTCGCGCGGGTCGATCAGTTCGACGCCGGACGTGATTTCGGCCAAGCGGTCGCGCACGTACTCGGCCACCTGGAACGAGCGGCGCTCGACGCGAATGCTTCCCGCGATCACCAGCAGCGGTCCCATGCCAGCCTCCATGAGCAATGCCTGCCCGGTGGTGTAACCAGCGGAGCTTAGATCGTCGCTCCTTTGAGGCCGACGAGTCCACGGGCGTATTCGATCTCGCCGAGATGGCGGTAGCCGTGCGTGAGGCACATGCCGCCGAGCGCCTGCAACAGCGACATCTCACCGACGGGCTTGATCGTGACGCGCTGGTCGGCGGCGGCCGGGTCCAGCCCGGCGAGGTAGGCGTCCGTCGAGGCCCAGACCTGCGTCATGTAGGTGCGGAAGTCGGGCAGCGAGCTGATCCGGAACGCCGAGGCGTCTTCATCGGACATACCGGTGCCCTGGGCACGCGAGTCGAGGCCGAGGCGCGCGTCCCAGCCGCCCTCCATCCAGACCGTCGGCCGGCGCTGCACCACGAAGCGGATGATGTTGTCCTCCGTGCGCACGTAGTGCCAGAGGCAAAAAGCGATCGGCTGCACGCCCGGCCGGGCGACGTGGTGGAGTTGCTCGTCGGTCAGATCTTCGGTGACGTGATCGAGCAGGGTGTGCAGGCCGCGCATCTGGCCGCGGATGAAGTCGATCGCTTCCATATCGCTTGCACTCGTTCCGCCCCGCGGGGCCGGGGCTTCAGGATTCCCCGCCGCGCACGAACAATACGTCGGCGGGATGCATTTCCGGACCGAAGCTTACCATAATCCGATGGTCCATTCGCGGCGTCGCTCGCGTACTTCGTTCGGCTGCTCAGGACGGTTCGCAGGGTGAGCGGGTATGTGTATTGAACGTATGTGACGATCGATACAGATCCACTGTCAACATACTCACAACCCGAGTGTGGACCATTATGTTGAGGCGCCTCGTTACTATCATCAGAGTAATAGGCGCGAACCGAGACGACGAGATGGGGGACGCCGCCATCATGCAGGGCGCAAGGCAGCAACAGCGCGGCGGCCGGCCAGCGATGCTGGCGGTGGTGCTGTGCCTCGCGCTCGCCGCGTTCGCACCGACGCCTCGCGCTCACGCCGCCTCCAGCGCCGGCTCGATCGTCTTTACCGCTAACGACGGCATCTATGTCGTCGCAGGCGACGGCGGCGTGCCGCGGCGTATCTGGGCTGCACCCGCCGGCACAAGCGGCGCCGAGCCGCGCTGGTCGCCGAACGGCGATCGGATCGGCTTCGTCGGGCCGGACGGCAACGTCTGGGTGATGAATGCCGATGGCACGAACGCGCACGCGATCACCACGCAGGCCGTCGCCGCGGCGGACTGCGGAGAGGATGGCTGTACGACGCCGGGTGTCGTGGCCGATACGCCGCGCTGGTCGCCCGACGGCGCTTCCGTCTCGTACCGATTGGTGACGAACCTGGCAGGCGCGTCGATCTGGATTGCCGGCGCCGATGGCGCCTCCGCGCCGCGTCAGGTTGCCTCCGCGAACGACCTGTGCTTGTTTAACGAGGGTTGGTCGCCGGCTGGAAAGCCGTTGTTCAGCCGCTGCGCCGGCGCCGCCGGGCCGAGCAACGCCTCGTATGCCGGCGCCGGCGGCTCGCCGCAGCCGTTCGTGGCCGGCTCGCAGCTCGCCTTCTCCACCGATGGCACGCGGCTGGCGTTTTCGAGCCAGGCGATGCAGAACGGCACGATCACGGTGTCGCTGTTCGTCGCCAACGCCGACGGCAGCGCGGCGCAGTTCGTGGCCGCGGACGGGCAGAATCCGCTGTGGTCGGCGAGCGGCCTGCTTGCCTATCGCGTCGGCGAGAGCAACGGCTGGTCGATTCACGTCTTCGACCCGGCTTCGGGTAAGGACGCCGACCTGGGCAGCGGCGTTGTGCAGGCCTGGTCGCCTGACGGCTCCTGGCTGCTCTTCAGCACCACGGGCGACAGCGGCGGCACGCTCTGGCGCATGCGCGCCGACGGCAGCGCCAGGCAGCAGATCGCGGCCGGCACCTCCGCCGACTGGACTCACTCAAGCTGAAGAGCCGTTCAAGACCCGGCGCTATGGCCAGTTGCAGGCACGAGTAAGCCACTGCTTCAGAGAAACGCCGGGCAACGGGCGAGCCGTGGCTGTCCGCCGAGCCGTCCACGCAGCGTGGCGGCCGACCGTACATCAGCAACTGGCCGTCGCTGACCGGCATGCTCTGGGAGTTTCGCCGCCAGAATTGGGCCGCGCGTGACCGGGAGTGAGCGGGTGTCCCCGGCGGCCGCGCCGACCCTGCTCGTCCCTGTGTCCAGCTTCACAGCATCTCCGTAGCTCGGCCCACAGCCACGGCCATCGCTCCGCCTGCGCTGCTCCGTACCCTCAGTGACCCCCACATGTTCAGGGGGAATAGGAGAGGAGCAAAGCGATGGACACAAAGCAGAGCGAACCACAGTGCGGCGTGCGCAGCGAGGATGAGGTGCAGGGCTACCAGGATCTGGTCATTGGGAAGGTCATCATGCCCCTGATCAGCCGCTTCCAGGCTGCACGCATGGGTACCGGCGACATCCCGATGGACCCACCCACGGGCACGAAGCAAGTCACGCCCCAGAAGACGGTCTAGGCGATGCAGCGCCGCCTCCGGCGCGGGTTCGGAGGCGGCAGCTATGCACTGGACAGCGCACGACTGCCAGAGCTATCCGGCTGTCCGCCGTTGATCTCTATCGGTCTCTACCACGGGCAGCGCGTCCTCCGAACCCCGGCCGTGTGAGCAGACAACGCTCGTCGCAGGTGCGGCCGTCCACTGGCTCCCCAGCCCGCATCCCGTCGGCTAGCTGCGATCGTATCCATAGTGAGCATGCTCGCTAGCAGACATATCGCCATCGCACGAGAGCGATTGCAAACGTAGGAGGCACCATGAAGATCGCCGCTATCACCCGTGCGCCCGGTGCGCGCGACTGGTCGCAGCGAGGCCGGTCGCGAGGGCGGCTCGTCGCCCTGTTCGCGCTGTTGCTTACCCTGAGCGGTGTGGCGTTCCGCTCGGCAGCGCGCGCTTCGGCGGCCCCGATCTCGTACATCCCGATCACGGTGAATGCCGCGAACTGGTCGTACGACGCTGGCTTTGGCTCTGTCTCGCCGTTCTCGATGGTGGACAGCCTGGGGGTCGTGCATCTGCAAGGAGCCGCGGCCCAGGTGACGGCGACCGGCGGCGATCCGTTGCTGCTCGGCACGCTTCCCACCACCGCCAGCCCGAGCCACACGGTCTACACGATCGTGCATACGTACGGCGGCACCTACGCGGACCTGAGTATCGCCCCCAACGGGCAGATCCGCGTGCTCCCGTCCAACAACTCGAATCTCTCCTTCGTTTCGCTGGAGGGCGTCAACTTCTATCCGGGTACAGGGACCGCGATCCGCGTGAACGCGGCGAACTGGTCGCAGAACGCCGGGTTCGGCTCCGTAGCCCCGGCAGAGTACAGGGATAGCAGCGGCTACGTGCATCTGCTCGGCGCGGCCTCACAGGTGAACGCAACCGGCGGCGATCCGACGCTGCTTGGCAGCCTCTTCTATGGGCAAGACATACCGTGCGTGGATGTCTATACGGTCGTGCACACGTACGAGGGAACCTACGCGGATCTCGTGATTAATAACGGCGGCGAGATCCGCCTGATCGCGCCGGCCGGCGCGAAGCTCTCGTTCGTCTCCCTGGAGGGGATCAGCTACTTCCCCCAGGAGGGCTGCCCTGATTACTGGCACGCGATTACCCTCACACCGGACTGGTCGGGAAGCGCCGGATACTCCTCCGGGGTGCCCGTCGCGGACGTTGGCCCCGACGGCATCGTGCACCTGATGGGCGCTGTAAAGCGGGTGTCGACCAGCGGCGACCCGAACCTGATCGGCACGCTGGACGTCGGGATCAGGCCCGCCCGTACGGTCTACACGATCGTCCATACGTACGGCGGCACCTACGCGGATCTGAGCATCACGCCTGACGGCGCAGTTCATCTCCTCCCATCCTCGAACACGAACGCCTCGTTCGTTTCACTGGAAGGCATCACCTACCCGTTAGTGCCGTAGCCTGATCGCTGCAGGGTGCAGGCGATGGTCCAGATGACCCGAGAGGAGAATCCCTTGCCTGGCAGGGGGTTCTCCTCTCGTCATGCTGGCTGTGATCCACGGCAGCCACAACCAGCGATCGCTTCGCTGACACCGGATGAGGCTGTCGGTAGAGTCGGACCAGCGCCGCTTGTGGCGCGCTCCCCCTCCATTCGTGTTCTCGCGGGTCCGGCATCGTGCCGGACGGCAGCCGCAGCAGATTTGGACATGGTTCTTCAGTGCCGCTTCAGGCAGCCGCACGGCGGCCCTGCCAGCCGGCGATCGCCAGCCCGGCAGCCACGCTGGTGAAGGCGTGCTGCTCGGCCAGGCGCGCGTTCGGAAAGCGCTCGCGCAAGCCGCGCTGGAACAGCGGAATGCGCGACGAGCCGCCGGTCGTCACCAGCGCGGCGACCATGTCTGCTGCGACGCCTGCCTCACGCACCACCGTTTCGACCAGCGCCAGCGCGGCGCCGTACTGCGCACGGACAATGCCTTCGAAGCCTTCACGCGTCAACACGTCACGCACGGCGATGCCCTCGCGCTCCAGCGCGATCGGCGCGTGGCCGGCGTCAGAGAGGCGTTGCTTCGCCTCTTCGACGGCGCCGTACAGCGCCGCGCCGTAGCCGCGCGTCACCAGCGTGCGCAGGTTACCCAGCTCGCGCGGCTGCGAGCAGGAGCGCTGGATCTCCTCGATCAGCGCCAGCGGCTCGGGCCGGTTGAGCAGATAGAGCGTCTGCCAGTCGAGCAGGCGGGCGAGGATATGCCGCGGTACGGGCAGCTTGCGCGGGCCGTAGGTTGCGCTCTCGCCGAACTGGCGCAGCAGCCGCGCCTCGACGATGCGCCGATCCAGCAGATCGCCGCCGATCGGCGTGCCGCCCGTGGCGAGCACTTCGGCGCGATCGCCGGCGCCGCGCAGCACGGTCACGTCGAGCGTGCCGCCGCCGAAGTCGAAGACCAGGAACGGCTGTCCGGCCGCCAGCGCAGCCGCCTGCTGGGCAAAGCCGATACCGGCGGCCACCGGCTCTTCGAGGAAATCCAGATGCGGCACGCCGAGCCGTTCCACCGCCGCGCGCAGGCGCTCGCGCGCCAGTGCGTCGTCTGCCGCCTTTGCCGAGAAGTGCACGGGGCGGCCGACCGTCAGCCGTTCAACCGGGCGCCCCATGAACCGCTCCGCTCGCTGCACAATTTCGCCGGCCAGCAGCACCACGAGATCCTCGGCGGTGAGGTCGACGCCGTAGACGGAGGTTTTGGCGAAGACCCGGTCGGGCAGCAGCGACTTGATCGACTGAAACAAGCGCCCCGGCTCGTTCACGTCGATCAGCGCGTTCGCCTCCGTGGTGATCGTGCCGACATCGGCGAACGTCATCGTCACGTTGCCGACGAGCCGCCGTTCGAGCTTGACCGCACGGCCGACGTTGTCGCGCTGATGCCGGTCGAACGCCTCCTGGCCGAAGCAGCGCTCGCCGGTTCTGGTCAGATAGAGCAGTGAACGCATCACGGCCGGGTCGCGCCCTGCCGTATCGAGCGGCGCCAGCGCCACCCGCTCGCCGTCGTAGACGGCAACCGATGAATTCGACGTGCCGAAGTCGAGGCCAACGCTGAGCGTCATCGCACTCCCTCGCCGTGCCCGCCGCAGTGCGCGGGCATGAAAAAACCCGCCTCGCTCAAGGCGAGACGGGCGTTCCGCATAGTACCTGCCCCTCCTCACGGGAGAGGCCGCGACTCAATCCTGGTGGCCGGAATCGCATCGCAAGAACCCACGCCGGGCCGGCAGACTGCTGAAAACCTGCTGCGGCCAACAGACCGTATCCTAGTGGAGCGGCAGCCGGCGCGTCAAGCCGCGGCCTAACCAGGGCCAACGCACCGTATGAGAAGTATCTGTTGGCTGCCAGACTGCCGCCCCGCGCCGCCGCCGGAGCGCGCCGCGCGCGGCGCTGGCGGATCCGCGTCTCGCGCGGACGCAGCTCCCCGCCTTGCGCGCCATCCTCAGCAGCGCGTTTGGCGCGCGGATCGGCGGCGCGGCACGGGCGGCGCGGGGCTGCCGTGGCGCAGGGCGCGCCCCGCGGCGCCCCACGCCGCCCGTGCCGCGCGTGGGCGCCGCCCGTGCCCCGCCCTTGTCAAGCCGGGCGCGGTGGCCCTGGCCACGGTCGGGGGTGGGAACGGCGTCAGGGGCGCCGCCCGGGCGCATTCGCGGGCACAGCGCACCGCGGGCCGCACGGGCTGACGCCCCTGCTAGCTCCCACCCTGCCGGATGCGCAAGATCCAAGGGTCGATGGCCGTGCTCACGCAGAGCGCTCTGATGGCGGCTGATCTGGTCGTGATGGCCGACCGTGCGGCTGTAGCACCTGCTGCGCGGGCGTCTCTGCAGCTTGTACGCTGTTGGCAACAGGCTCGAATCAGCCTCGGGAGGCCCGCCATGCGCGAAACGCCCGTTCGCCTCGACGTCGCCGGCGGCGTCGGCACGATTACGCTGGACTCGCCAGAAAACCGCAACGCCCTCTCACGGGCGCTGGTGGCTGGCCTGCGTCAGCAGCTCGACGCCGCGCTCGCCGATACGCGCGTACGTGTGATCGTGCTGACCGGCACGGGCAACACCTTCTGCGCCGGCGCCGACCTGAAAGAGCAGCGCGAGGCCAACGCCGCGGGCGACAGCACCGCGATGGTTGCGAGCGCGCAACGGCTGGTCGGCATCCTCAAGTCGATCTGGTTCTCGCCGAAGCCGGTCGTGGGGCGGATCAACGGCCACGCGCGGGCGGGCGGCATCGGCCTGGTCTGCGCCTGCGATATCGCCGTGGCGAGCGAAGCGGCCACCTTCGGCTTCGCGGAGGTGCGGCTGGGTCTGGTGCCGGCGATCATCTCCGTGCTCGCGCTGCGCAAGATCGGCCTTACCAAGGGCATGGAGTACGTGCTGACGGGCGAGAATATCCCTGCCGAGGAGGCGCTGCGGCTGGGCATGCTCAACGCCGCGGTGGGCGCCGATCTGCTGGACGCGGCGGTGGACCGCTACACGGGCATGCTGCTGAAGGGCGGGCCGGGGGCGCTGGCGCTGTGCAAACAACTGGTGCGCGACGTGCCGACAATGTCACTGGACGAGGGTTTCGCGATGGCTGCCGAGCTGAACCCGCGCATGTTCGCCAGTCCCGAAGCACTGGAGGGCATGACCGCCTTCGCCGAAAAGCGCCCGCCGCGCTGGACCGAGCTGCCATGAGCGAGCGCCGCAAGACCCCGCAGCAGAAGAAAGCCGAGTCTTATGGGGCGGGGCTATGAGGGCAGCCCCTTCACGAATTCGATCAGCGCGGCGTTGACCTCGTTCGGACGCTCTTGCTGGGTCCAGTGGCCGCAGCCGGGCAGCATCACGGTCTTTGTCAGATTCGGCACGAACGCCTTCAGCCCCGCGATCAGCTCGCGGAAGCCGGGGAACTGCACGACCAGATCGCGCTCGCCGGCCATGTACAGCGCGGGCGGCGTCACCTGCGCCCCGTTCCAGGCGCCCATCAGCTCCCAGGTCTTGTCCATGCAGCGATACCAGTTCAGCCCGCCTGTGAAGCCCGTACGGGCGAACTCGCCGGCATAGAAGTCGATGTCCGCCTCCGTCAGCCAGGCGGGCAGCGTCTCCGGCGAGACCATCGCGCTGAGAAATCCACCCGGCACGGCGCCCACCGGCCCTTCGCGCACGGGCGCGTCGCCTGAGGCGCTGAACAGCGTGCGGCGCATCGTCTCGCGCACGTCGCGCTCCAGCTCCGCCTCGGCCACGCCCGGCTGCTGGAAGTAGACGATATAAAAGTTCTCGCCCGCGGCGGCGCGCAGGGCGGCGATCGGCGGCACGGGCGCCCGCGGGGTGTAGGGCACGCTGAGGCCGACGACGCCGCGGATGCGGTCGGGGCGCAAGAGGGCCGTGTGCCACGCCACCGGCGCCCCCCAGTCGTGGCCCACGATCACCGCCTGCTGCTCGCCCAGCGCGTCCAGCAGGCCCAGCATGTCGCCTGCGTGATGCAGTTGCGTGTAGGCCGCGGCCGCCGCGGGCCGCTCCGTCTGGCCGTAGCCGCGCAGGTCGGGGGCGACGGCGTGCAAGCCGGCACCGGCGAGGGCGTGCAGCTGATGGCGCCAGGAGTACCAGCTCTCGGGGAAGCCGTGACAGAGCAGCACCAGCGGCCCGCTGCCCGCCTCGGCCAGGTGCAGGCGAATGCCGTTGCTCTGCACGAAACGATGCCTGATCTCAGCCATGGGCGGGTGTCGCTCCTTGCTGAATGTGCCGGCCGCTCGGCCCTCTACGCGCGATTATGGGACATTTGCGCCGCTGGTTCCCTCAATAGAGCCGGGAGAACAGCGGCGAGCCGGCGCCGGCTGAACTGGCGATTGCAGCGGCGCACGGCGTGCGCTCGTCGCGGTCGCATCCGCGACCAACCGTGCACAGAGCAACCCGAGGCCGCCACGGAACGCCCTCCCAGGGATCGCCCTTCTCCTGTTCTCCGGAGCCTGTGTCACTGAGCAGGGACAGGGGCGAGGTTGAGACCCGCGCCCTGCGCGTTGGCCATGATGCGGCCGATGTTCGCCGGCGTAAAGAACTCCTCGGGGTTCACGCTGCCAGACATGATACCGAAAAAGCGATCGGTGTCGGCTTGGCTCGCGGAGATGGCGGCCAGCAGGGCCAGTTGCTCGGCCGTCGGCGGCGCGAAGCCGGCGAGCTGGCAGGTCGTTTCGTAGATCGCCGCGGTGGCGGCGTTGCGTTGCTGCTCGTAGCCGGCGAGCGCGGCCGCCACCGGCTGACGGCCGGCGAAGCCGGCGTCCAGCGCCTCGGCCAAAAGCTCGGCATCGCGGAAGGCGTCGGCGATGCCCTGGCCCGTGACCGGGTCTTTGTGATAGCCAGCATCGCCCACCAGCGCCCAGCCGGGGCCGAAGGGCTTGCGGTAGAAGTTCGGCAGGTTGCTGGCGCCGACGAAGCGCTCCTCGCGGCGGCCGGCGGCGGCGAGCGCGGCCAGTTCTGGCGTGGCTGCTGCCATGCCGCGGGTAAAATTGCCCTCGATGTCCTCGCGGAAGGCAGCGAAGGCCGTCTTCGGCATCTCCATCGCCAGGCAGGTGAGGCCGTCGTTTGTCGGGAAGCGGAAGACGATGCGCTCCGGCCCCCAGGTGATCGCGGCGCCCTCGTCGGGAATGCCGCTCCAGTAGCTGTAGTAGCCGCAGGTGGTGCCGGGGCGAGTGTTGTATTCGGCGGGCTGCACAGCGGCAGCAACGCGCGAGTGCAGGCCGTCGGCGCCGATCACGACGCGAGCCGTCTCCGTGGCCTGCGCGCCGCCGGCCCGGACGCGGCCGCGAACGCCGCTGACGGCGCCGTCCTCGAACAGCACCTCGTCCACGGCGAAGCCCTCACGCAGCTCGGCTCCCGCAGCCACGGCGGCGCGCACCAGGATATCGTCCAGCAGCGTGCGCCGCGGGCAGTATGATGCCCCCGCGCCCTCCAGCGGCGGCGGCGTGCCATTCAACACGATCGGGCCGAAGGCGTTGCGCAGGCGCGAGATCGGCGGGCAGCCGGTGGCGGCGACTTCATGCAGCAAACCCCAGCGGTTGAGCTGCGCCACGCCGGGCTGGGTGATGAAGTGCGTGGACATGATGTCGCTGGGGAAGCTGTCGCGGTCGAGCAGCAGGACGCGGTAGCCCTTGCGGGCGAGGAGCATGGCCGTGGGTGCGCCGGCGACGCGTGCGCCGACGACGATGGCGTCGTACATTGTCGTTCTCCTGTGCGTGTCCCGCGCTCCGAAACTCGGCGGCGCAGCCTGGTCCGAGCGCACCCCAAGCTCCGCCTTCTGAAGAATAGTGAGCAAACACTACGACGTCAAGCTGTCGCACACGATTCATGCCCAGTGTCTGACTGGCGGCGAGCGCGGCGCGCCTAACCCTGCTTTGGCTGAAGCCAAACCTGTCCCTTCCCGACACGGGAAAGGGACTCTTGGAGCGTTCCGATCACCGTGCGACGGCAGCGGCGGGCTCGTTTCCCACCCCTGGCCTGTTCTCAGCCCCAACCCTTCCTGTGTCGGGCCAGAGCGCAGCGCAACCGTCGGAGACTTCCGATGACCGCAGCGCAACCGTCGGAGACTTCCGATGGACAGATTTGGCGCCAGCCAAAGCAGGGTTACTGCCCTCTGCATCGCGTGCGAAACCGCGGCGCCGCACTGCGTAACACCGCCGCGGATGACGGGGTGTTTGTGCCGCCGCCGCGCGATCGCACGCTGGCGGTCCGGCTTCCGCGCCGGCC
>Ga0102924_1004576_pt1 | contig 13854 bp, 10 predicted proteins | sample PaiPotPPM11metaG_FD_80116 | JGI IMG/M metagenome (GOLD analysis project Ga0102924, IMG submission 80116) | Iron sulfur acid spring bacterial and archeal communities from Banff, Canada, to study Microbial Dark Matter (Phase II) - Paint Pots PPM... ... | reverse complement strand
TATTCGTTTTCTGTTTCGCCCGAAAGCGGCGCAATTTGGTGAGGTTCGCGCACTTATTGAAACAATAGAGTTGTGTACGGCTCTTCGTCTCGTCATAAAAAACCGAGCGGCAGTAGGGATTCTGGCAGATCTTCAGGCGCTCTGGCTCGTGATCGATGAGCAGGGTGATGAAATCGACGATAATTTCGCTCTGCACCCAGTTCCAATCGTGCAGAGCCGGGACGCTCTCTAGCCGATACTCGCCCCCAACGCGCTCAATCTGATAGCTGAACGCTTTTTTGCTCAGCAGCGCATTGAGCAGGGCAAGGTCCTGACTGGCAACCGCATCACGTTCATCTACTGCCTCGATCGCGCGCAGCAGGAGTGTGCGCAGGTCGATGAGTTCCGTAAGCACCGTTTCGTCAGCGGGTTGCTCGACTGCGAGATGCCATTTGTGGAGAAATTGCGCGAACCATTCCGGATTTTGGAGATTGTCGCGCACCCAGCGCCCGCGAAAATCGCGAAACACACTATTCACAAAGTCCAGACAAAGCAGATCCATCAGTTTGTGCCCTACCTTACAGATTACCGATGCCGTGAGAAACCAGCTCAGTAGTATGGTACACAACTTTGCGCGCTTTGAAAAGGCTCTATGCAGTACAATAAGGACGAGCACTCTATGGGCAGCTGTAACAAGCGGAGCGCGGGAAGGTTGCGGTTGCTTTCACGTGCCTAATATGCTATAATTCGCACAGAATAGAGGAAAGATTTCAAGAGAAAAGTGGGAATTCCCCACTTTTCTGTCTGCCAGAAACCTTTTTCTCTGGTATGGCCGGTCAACGCCGAAAGAAACAGGCGGGCTGGTTACGTTCTCTGAAAAATTATGCATTGCATTGTCTACCGGGCGAGAAGCGGGAGGAAAAAGGCATTATGAGGAGCGAATTTCAGGCTGCCATCGCGCAGTTAACTGCCGAGAAGGGACTACCCCGCGATGTGGTAATGGAAACTGTGGCGAACGCGTTGCTCGCGGCCTATCGGAAGAGCTTTGGCGGTGGAGAAAATATTCACATCGACGTTGATAAAAACGGAGATGTGCGGGTGTGGGCGGAAAAACGAGTTGTAGCACAGGTAAGTAGTCCCAATGATGAGATCTCACTAGCGGAGGCGCAACGTTTGGACCCACACGCGGCGCTTGGGCAGACAATGGATGTTGATTCTTCTGCCATTTTCGATCGCATCCCCGCGCAAACGGCCAAGCAGGTGATCTTGCAGCGTATCCGCGAGGCCGAACACGAACACCTCTACGAGCAATTAAAAGATTGGATAGGCGAGATCCGCCTGGGCACATTCACCCGGCGCGATCCTTCCCGTGGCTGGCTGCTGGACTTTGACAAGGCTGAGCACGTGGAGGGGCTGATGCCTCTGGGCGAAGAAGTACCGAACGAACGTTATCGCGCCGGGCAACGCGTGCGCGTCTATGTCTACGATATCCGGCGCTCTCCGGGCCGCATGTTGCAGATCCTCGTCTCTCGCACCCACCGCGATCTGGTGCGCCGCCTGTTTGAGTCGGAAGTGCCTGAGATCTACGAGGGCACAGTAGAGATCAAGGGCATCGCCCGCGAACCGGGTAGCCGCTCGAAAGTGGCAGTTGTGGCCCGGCAAGAAGGTCTGGACCCCATTGGTTCTTGTGTAGGCGTACGCGGCTCGCGCATTAACAATATCGTGCATGAATTGAACGACGAGAAAATCGATATTATCCAGTGGAGTCCCGATCAGGCGAGCTTTGTTGCGAATGCGCTCAGCCCGGTCAAGCCGCTAAAGGTGGAGTTGCGCGATATGGACCATACGGCGGTGGTGACGGTGCTGGAGAAGCAGCTCTCATTGGCGATCGGTAAAGATGGGCAGAACGCGCGCCTGGCGGCCAAACTCACAGGCTGGCGTGTCGATGTCATCAGACCTGCCGAAGGGGAGGTGTTCGATGAGCCATTTGTTGAGAGTCTCTCGACAGGCTCGTCCCACCAGGGCGGTGCTCCCCATAGCGGTGGAGGAGGGCGCAGGGACAAAGATCGCGACCGTGACCGCGAACGTGGTGCGCCACGCAAACGCAGCGGGAGTGCTTCCCATAGCCGAGACAGATATACTAGCCAGGACGATTACGACGAGTAAGCCTGAAGGGAAAGGGCAAGAGATATGGCAAAAGCGCAGCCAAAAAAGGTCAAGCACATCCCCATGCGCACCTGCGTGGCCTGCCGTGAAAGCAAGCCAAAGCGCGAGCTTCTGCGAGTGGTCAGAACGCCGGATGGACATGTGCTGTTGGACGCGCTGGGGAAAAAAGCCGGACGAGGCGCGTACCTGTGCGCGAAGCTGAGTTGCTGGGAAAACGCTCTTAAGCGCAAACGCCTGGAGAGCGAGTTTGAGGTTCCCATCTCCGCCGAGGACCGGGCAGCCCTGGACGCGTTCATCGCCACGCTGCCCGCAGATGAGCCATCTTCGGATGTCCCTGACAAGACTGCTGGGAAAGTGGCAACCGCCAAACGAAAAACAGGCGATGGATAGTAACCAGCGCAAAAAGCGGAGCTGTTATGGTCGGTCGAGAGAAGCTCGACCGACCATAACAGCTCCGCTTTTTGCGCTGGGTTTGATGGAATTTGCTCACTTTGTTGGTCGAAGCTATCCTGAAGGCAAAGAGATGCTATCACGGTCCATTAACTTTGTTGTGAGAGGATACAGTTATGCAACACTCTACCCACGCCAGCGAGCATTCGCATATCCATGGCAAGGACTGCGGCCACCTGGCTGTTGCGCACGAGGGCCACACCGATTACCTGCACGATGGACACTTGCATTATCGCCATGGTGATCACTACGACGAACACGTAATCGCAGTTGACAGCGCGCATCCCGCGGCCTGCGCGCCGCTCGCTTGCACCTGTGATCATCAGGCGTCGGGCCACGAGCGCGTGCCCCATGGTGACCATTTCGATTATCTCTGCAATGGTGAACTGCATCACTGCCATGACGACCATTGCGATAATCATGGCCCTCTGATGGCTCATTAACGCATTCTAGCAGATCTCTTCAACCGGATTTTATTGGGGTGAGCAGGAGAAGGAGCGGGTATGCCGCTCCTTCTCCTTTTTTATGGTGGAAGCGTGTTTGCGCAGGCGTTTTACAACTACAAACAAGAGATGAGGAGATGTGCGCTCTGGACCTTTGTGGTAAAATACAGCTATACCAATGCTCTACTCACTCTACTGCCAGCAGAAAAGGAAGCCTAGCCGTGATTACAGAAAAGATTTACGCCGTGTTTGACCAGGAATGCCAGCGCACAACTCGCCCACGACGTGCCATTGCTGAGCGTCTGGTCGAACTGGCCCATAGCGGCGGCGATTTTTCTATGGATGACCTCTGGCAGGAGCTGCGCCAGCGCGAGCCGCGCCTGGGGCGCGCAACCGTCTATCGTTCTGTGGAAATGCTGGTCAATGCTGGCCTGCTCGACCGCATCGAGTTTGCCGATGGCACGCACCGCTACCGGGTCTGCGGCGGAGACGAACATCACCATCACCTGACCTGCACTACCTGTCACCGCGTGGTCGATGTTGATGTCTGCATTCCCGCCGAACAGTTCGCCGCGCTCAGTGAGAAGACGGATTTCTCGATTGAGGGGCATTCGATTACGCTCTTTGGCCGCTGCTCCGCCTGCCGTTCGCATTGATAGCTGGCTCTCTCACTCTTCCGCGGATCCTCTAACTGAGCCGGAATGGACAGACGTTGGTTATGCCTTTTACCCCTCTGACAGCAACAGCCCCTGCTTCTGCGCCAGCGCGATGGCCTCGGCCCGCGATTGCACGCCCAACTTGCTGTAGATGCTGGTCAGGTGTGTCTCGACAGTCTTGACCGAAATACTCAGCCGCTGCCCGATCTCGCTGTTGCGCGCACCGCGCACAACCAGATGGAGCACCTCGAGCTCACGCGCGGTCAAAGGCTCGGCTTCGCCCGTGGCAGCACCCTCTTCTTCAAGCAACATGCGGCGCACTTCGGGGGCCACGCTGCGCTTGCCAGCCGCAACCTCGTGTACGGCCTGGCGGATCTGGCTGCCGCGCGCGCTCTTGAGCCAGTAGCCGCGCACCCCCAGCTTGAGCATAGCCTGGGCGTACGCCACCTGGTCGTAGGCGGTCAGGATGAGAATGCCTGGAGCTGCCTGCTGCTTGTCTTCCTTTAAGAGCGCCTGCGCGACCCCAAAGCCGTTCAGACCTTTCATAGCGATGTCCAGGACGATGACGCGGGGCCTGAGACGCCTACACAGTGGCAGAGCTTCGTTGCCATCCTCTGCTTCACCGATGACTTTCAGTTCAGGGTCCTCTTCCAGCAATCGCCTCGTACCCTCGCGCATCATGGTATGGTCGTCCACCAGCACAATGGTGATTGTTTCCTGCGATGTGGGTGCTTCGCTCACGCTTTCATTTCCTCTCAGTTAAGCAGGGACGCTTCAAGCTGATCCCGTCCCTCGCGCTCGCTCTGTAATATAGATGCGGCTAAACCGGCATGCTGCTCTGGCGAGTAGGTCGCCCGAATGGTCACGCCGCGCCCAGGGCTGGTACGGATGCGCAGTTTGCCGCCGATGGCCGCCATGCGTTCGTGCATACCTGCCAGCCCCAGATTCTCCGCTAGCGGACGTTTGTTGCGCATACCACGACCATTATCGGAGATCAGCAGAGAGATCTTGCCGCAGGACTCGCGCCGCAGCCGGATAGCCACCCGACTCGCGCCAGCATACTTGAAGACATTGGAGAGCGCCTCCTGTCCGATACGATAGAGTGCCAGTTCGACGTTGGCCGCCGGGCGTGTTTCCCAGCTGCCCAGGCAATCGACCAGAAACAAGGTTCTTCCAGAGATCCGTTCCTCGGTCTGGCGAGCCAGCCAGTGGAAAGCCTCGACCAGTCCCAGTTCATCCAGCAGGGGCGGACGCAGCTCCAGGCAGGTACGTCGCAGGCTGGCCACGACCGAACGAGCCTGGGGCATGACCTCCGCGACCTCGGCCATGTCGCTGGCATCGGAAAGCTGCCGCACAACCAGCATGGACTGCTGCAAGGCCTCATCGTGCAATTCAAGAGCCAGGTAGCGACGCTCTTCTTCCTGAGCAGAGACAACCCGGTGGGTAAGCGCGGCCATCTGCTGGGCATCGGCCTGGGCCTGCTCCAGATAACGGCTGTTGACCTCCAGAACCGAGAGTTGCGAGGCCAGGGTGCTCAGGAAGCTGCGATCCTCTTTGCTGTACGACTCCAGGTTCAGTTTGGGACCCAGGCAGAGGAAACCACTGCACCGTTGGCCGTCATAGAGTGCGAGCAAAAGCACGCCATCGAGCAACAGCGGTTCGGCTGTCTCTTGTTTCAGATGCGTTAGACCGAGATTGGCGATCCTGGCCAGCCGCTCCTCTGGTAGCGGAAGCCCATGGTCAGGCGCACGCGCCGCCTCCCCACTCTTCGCTGAGATGTGGCGATACATGTGCCAGCCTGGCTCGCTTGTTTGCCGCTGGCCCGCGTGTGATACGTCGCCAGACTGTGGAGTCTCGCGAAGGAGCAGTTCAGCCTCCGTGGCATTCAGCAACGTGGCCAGGCGTGGCAACATAAACGCGCTGATCTGCTCAATCCCTTGCAGGCGAGTCAGGGCCGCGCTGAGATCGCGCAGAGAACGATTGTACTCGTAAAAGTCCTGGTAAAACATCTGATCGCCCGCATTGCGCACCTTGCTCCAGAGCAGGGGAAAGAGCAGCAGGCTCACGACCAGCACCCCGGCGTAGATATAATCCCGCGTCTCCCGTGGGAGACGCAAGCTGTCGATCGTTTGCAGCAGGATAATGCTGGGGAAGAGAAAGGCGCTGGCCAGGAGTATCCAGAGAAGCCCGCGCATCGCCTGCCGACTGAGCATACTGGTTGTGCCGAGCAGATGGCTGCGGAAGAGAGCATAGTCGCAGGCGATGGGCAGCACCGCCAGAGGAATGGGGATAAGCCGGACCAGGCTCTTCTGCACAAGCGTATTGGTGGGAATAATGTCCAGATTGAGGACCAGCGGGATGAGCAGGAAAAGCAGGCCAATTACGACCATGCGCACAAATTGTTTCTCCTGCCGACTGAGGTGGCGTAGGCCCCAGGCCATCACCCAGATCACGATCAAGACGCACAGAGAATTATAGGCGAAGCTAAATCCCATGAACACGAGCCGGGCTGATACTGGGAGCAGAGGCATAAACGCGCTGAAGAACGCCAATGCTATGCCGATCAACAAAGGAATATAAGGCCAGATGGGTATGCGTTTCTGGGCATCGCTGCGTTGTGAAGAATAAGAGAAGAAACAAACAAAGGTCACGGAGAGGCCGCGCACAAGCATAGCAATGGTAAAGCCGAGCAGGTTGAGCCAGTAATCATCAGCCCCACGCAGGTTAAGCAGGCAGAGAATCAGCGCGGTACAGGTGAAGAGGGCATAGGTAACCTGTGCTGTCTGGCGATTCTGGCCGCGCAACAGGATGGCAATGCCGGTTACATTGAAAATAATTGCCAGGAAGATAACAACGGCCACATCGAAAAAGTCGACTGGCGGCGATTGAGCAATAACCTCAATGTCGTGTCCCGGTAGCCCCACGATCTCCACCCTCATCGAGCGCATGGCAATCGCGCACGGGCGGCTCTGTTGTCCGCCAACGATCCTGATCTGGATGCCTGGCTGCACACCGGGTAGCCAGGCGTCGCTGAAAGGTCGGATCGCGACGACCTGGCAGATACCTGGAGCACCTGCCACCGGGGCCAGGGTAATATCCGTGCTTGCCGGTCCTCCCAAGTTGGTCAGCACCATACTTAATATAATAATCTGGGCCGCCAGACCAGCCAGAATCAGCAGCCAGCGGAATTTGAGAAAGTCGCTCAGGGCGTACTTCTTTTTCGAAAATGTTATCTCTGCCATTGATTTTTTCCACTTATCAGCTCTCGCATAGCCATGAATGCAGCGCTGGCGCTAGCCTCGCGCGCTCTTGTCCTTGCTGCGTAAGGGCAAGAGAAGCGCTCCATTCACAAAGGAAGAGGATCGCTAGCTGATTACCCCATGTTGATTGTACGGCACATCCCTCTATTAAACATCAGGGGTTTCCCTGAGGACAGGCTCATGTAATCATTGTATGCTACTCACAGTTTAGAGCAATCAGCAAGGGTCATGCTTACTGGATGAAAAAGGTGAATAAGTAAGAATAGAGCTAGGAATGCCTTTCTGCTGGCGCGGGCATTCACCATTCCCTTTTTGAGATGAGATATACAGGGAAAAGATGATGGCCATTTTTTCCCCCTGAGAAGCCAGTATTTTTTTAAATGTGTTTGCAACAGATGTATACCCGCAGACAATACGTTTGGAGTTTGATATGTCCTTCCTATCGAGAATAAGCCTGGCGAATCGCAGCCTTGTAGCGCTCGCGACCATCGCCATCCTGATCTTTGGAGCGCTGATTATTCCATCGCTCAAGCAGGAACTCTTTCCCTCGCTGGAATTTCCAGCCGTGACGGTGGTAAGCCAGTATTCCGGTGCCTCGCCGTCAATCGTTGAAAAAGATGTTACCAATCCGCTGGAGCAGAGCATCCAGGGGATGCAGAATGTTCAGTCGATGACCTCATATTCAAATCAAGGTCAGTCGATCATCGTGGTTTCGTATAATTTTGGCGTCGATCTGAATCAGGCCAGTCAGCAGCTCACCCAACAGATCAGCCATGTGCAAGCCACGCTGCCCTCTGGCGTGACACCGCTGGTTCAAACTTTCAACCTCGGCGATCTGCCGGTGATCCAGCTTGCCGTTACCGCCAACGAGGACCAGGCCACCCTGGCCGCCGATCTCAAAGCAAAAGTTGTGCCAACGCTCAGCGGCATCAACGGCGCGGCCCAGGTAAATGTCACCGGTGTGCAAAACCAGGTGGTGATGATTACCCTCAATCCAACCGCAATGCAGCAGAATGGCGGGGTCAGTATACAGGCTGTACAGGGCGCTCTGACGGCCAACAACATCACGCTGCCTGCTGGTCAGGTCACGAATAATGGTCAGAGTTTCGCGATCAGCGTGGGCAATCAGTACGGTTCGCTGGATGATCTGAAGAACCTGATCGTGGGCGCGAAATCGAATTGTCCGGTAGCGGTGCCAGGGGCGGGTGCTAGTGGACGCGGCGGTGCGGCTACTGCTCCCTGCACTGTTCCACCTACACCCGTCAAACTGAGCGACATCGCGAACGTGCAGCAAACGCTCGCTCCCTCAACCTCGCTGACGCGCACAAATGGCCAGCCCAGCCTGGGTATCTCGATCACCAAGACCTCCAATGGCAACACGGTCAACCTCTCGCAGGCGGTGAAAAACGATATTACCTCGCTGCAGAACCAGTTGGGCAATGGCGCGAAAATCACCGTCATCTCTGACCAGGCTCCCGCGATCACCAGCGCGGTCAGCGGCCTGGCGCGCGAAGGACTGATCGGCGCGGGCTTCGCGATCCTGGTCATCCTGCTCTTCCTCTTCTCGCTGCGTTCAACTCTGGTCACGGCAATCTCGATCCCGCTCTCGATCATTATCGCGCTGATCGCTCTTTGGATCGGCAATTTCTCGCTCAACCTCTTCACGCTGGGCGCGATGACCATCGCCGTTGGACGCGTGGTTGATGACTCGATTGTTGTGCTAGAGAATATCCATCGCCATCTCAGCTATGGCGAAGAGAAGCAGAAAGCCATTCCCGCCGCAGTGCGCGAGGTGGCCGGAGCAGTGACCGCCTCTACCGCGACCACGGTAGCGGTCTTCCTGCCGATCGCTTTCACCGGCGGCCTGGTTGGCGAGGTCTTTGGTCCCTTTGCCATCACCGTCACCGTCGCGCTGCTGGCCTCACTGTTTGTGGCCCTGACGATCATTCCGGTGCTGGCCTACTGGTTCCTCAAAGCTCCCAAGGCCAAAGCGGGCGCGACGGTGCAGAACACCCACGAGAAACAGACATTTCTGGAGCGTGGCTATGTGCCAGTGGTGAAATGGGTCACCGCGCACACGGCAATTTCGCTGATCGTGGCCTTTGCGCTCTTCTTTGGTTCGCTCTTACTGATCCCGCGCCTGGGCACAAACTTCTTTAGCTCATCCCAGGCGAACACGTACTCGGTCACGCAAACGCTGCCCATCGGCACAAGCATGGATGTGACTAATAAGGACGCGCAGCAAGTGGAGGACGTGCTGCACAGCATGATGCCAACAATCCAGAACTACCAACTGACGATTGGCTCAGCTGGTGGATTTGCTTCGCTGCAAGGCGCTGCGGGCGGCGCGAACAGCGCGTCATTCTCGATTACCACTGATCCCAACGCCGACCAGACCAAGTTCCAGAATGATTTGCAGAACAATCTGAATGCGCTGAGCAACGTCGGTAAGTTGCAGATCGCGTCCAGCGGCGGCGGCTTCAATAGCTCTGGTATCGCCGAGAACATTCAGGCCCCCGACCAGGCAACGCTCACCCAGGCCACACAGCAGGTGATGGGCGCCTTCCAGAAGGTCTCCGGGATTACCAATATCACCAGCAGCCTGGCCGGGGCTGCGCCACTGATCAATGTCCAGGTCGATCCCACAAAAGCGGCGCAGTATGGCCTGACTGCCCAGCAGGTTGGTGGGTTGCTGAGCGAGATTTACACTGGTACGCCAGTCTCGAACGGTAAATTGACGGTGAATTTCAATGGTCAACAGGAAACAGTTACCCTACAATTAGGCACGACGACTGGCACGCTGCCTACGACGGTAGACGACATGAGTAACCTGAAATTGCCTGTGCAGGTCGGTCAGCAGGGGCAAGCGCAAACGATCTTTGTGAGGTTGGGCGATGTCGCGACCGTGACTAAGGACCTGGGCCCGACACAGATCACCCATCTCGCCGGTCAGCGTACCGCGACAGTCAGTGCTACGGCTACGACCAATAACACTGGCGGTGTGAATGCGGATATTGCGAAACAGATCAAAGCGCTGCACTTGCCTGCTGGCGTGACAGTCTCAACGGGTGGCGTGGGACAGAGCCAGGCGCAGGCGTTCAGCAGCCTTGGTCTGGCCCTGCTGGCAGCGATCCTGCTGGTCTACCTGGTGATGGTGGGCACCTTCCGCAGCCTGGTACAGCCCCTGATGCTGCTGGTCTCCATCCCCTTCGCAGCCACAGGCTCGCTGATCCTGATGCTGGCGACACAGACACAACTTGGTCTGCCGTCGCTGATTGGATTGCTGATGCTGATCGGTATTGTCGTGACCAACGCGATCGTGCTACTCGACCTGGTACGCCAGTACCGCAACCAGGGCATGGATGCGCGCACAGCCGTGATTGAGGGCGGTCGCCGCAGACTGCGCCCGATCCTGATGACCGCGATCGCGACGATTCTGGCCCTGATGCCAATGGCACTGGGTTTAAGCAAGGATAGCGGGTTCATCGCCGCCCCTCTGGCGGTCACGGTCATTGGTGGCCTGGCCTCCTCGACCGTCCTGACCCTGCTGCTGGTCCCAGCCCTCTATATGCTGGTTGAGGGACGCAAAGATCGTCAGGATCTCGCAAAACGTGACCAGAGGCTCAAGGAATTTGAAGAGCGGGAAACGCGCAAACAGGAGGCGATTCAGAACGTCTAGCGGAGAATCCCAAAGGGGCAGCGATAGAGCGGATTGGTTGCTCTATCGCTGCCCCTTTGGGATTCTCGCCCTCTATTACCAATTGGCTACCTTCGCGCAAATATTTGCGCGGGTCACGGCATTTAAGGTATAAATAGATATTCCTAGGTAATTTTTTTATAAGCTGGGCTAAATGGTAGGGAGAATGGATCTATGCACCGCTGTTTATCTTGCAATCAAACATGCAGTATCTCCTCAATTTTTTGTGACGCCTGCCGTGTCTCGCTGCTGGAGCGCAGCACTGAATTCACACGGGAGGAACAGCCGGAACTGGTAAAGGCTGGGAAGCGGGAAGAGGGTATGGCCGAAGCGCCCTCTGCAACGCCAGTGGAAACCGCACCAACTGAACATCACATGGCACAAGAACTGACGGTTTCCAGCGAACAGACCGATGAAAAGTCTGCCTGGTCTTTGCAGACATCTGGGATCTATACAGTGGAGGCGGTGGATGGCATGGGTGAGGAAGAGAACAAAAATGGCAGCGTTCAGGCGACAAACGTGCTGGCGATCCCTTTGCCAGCGCGGCGGGCTATGCCCCGACGAGTGCGCCGCGCTCTGCTGATCTTTTGTATTGTAGGCTCACTGGCACTGCTCACCGATGGCGTCCTGCTGGTACTGAGCATCATACGCCATCACACATCGCCAATTGCGCACTATATGATCGTGCCCCCGGGAATGGCTCCCTCTATCGCAAGTCAGGCAACCTCTACAACTCGACCCAATGCCGTACAGTCATTTCAAATCTCTTCGTCGCGCTTGACATTCTCCGCAACTCAGGGCCAGGCAAATCTCGATCCGCAGACGGTCAATCTCTTCGGTGGTGGGCAGAGCACGTTCTCCTGGCTGGTTGCGCCGGAGTATACGTTGCCTGCATGGCTCCATCTCTCCGCGATGCAGGGTAACGCCTCAGCGAGCACTCCAGCGAGCTTTACGGTCAGCGCGCAACCCGCGCATCTCACCCCTGGCTCATATACGGCCATGCTACAGGTAAAAGCCTTTGATAACCAGGGCAAGGCACTGGCTGGCAGCCCGGAAACGCTCACGGTTGCTCTGAACGTGCGGCCGCCCTGTACGCTGAGTGTGAGTCCGACCAAGCTCTCGTTTGCGTCGGTGCTGCTTTCGACTCCAGCTTCTCAAACGGTTACGCTAACAGAAAATCCCAGTTGCGCGTTTCCAGTCTACTGGCAAGTTAGCGCTGACGCTTCCTGGGTGACGTTCTCCCAATCTTCCGGCACCGATATGGGCGCGGGTGGCAGCTCGATTAGTGTCCAGGCAAGTAGTTCCGGCCAGTTGATCGGCTCGTATACAACCCATATCACGTTGCAGGCCACCGATGGTTCGGGCTCGCCCGTTAACGTGTCGCCAACGACGATTACCGTGACGTTGACGGTGCTTGCATGATATTCGCGACCGCCTGCTCATAGTCCATGAGCAGGCTGGTCAGTTCGTTGAATAAACTCACGGTTGCTTTGATCTGGGCTGAGATTTCTTTGTACCTGGCGAGGGTCCCTTCCAGATTCTCTTGCAGGAAGATCAGGAACGCGGTGGCATCGCGTGTACAATCAACCAGTGCCCCCCTACGCTCCTGCGCCTGGCGGTGCTTGCTGTAAACGCTGACCAGCGGCGTAATATCGCGCACAAGCTGCTGTTGCAAAGATGCGAGTGGGTATTTCTGCACAAGATTGAGAGCTTCGGTATCCATATCGATACTTTTGCCCTCAACAATATTCGAGAGCAGCGCCGCGAATTCACGAAACATGCAGTATATAGCAGTCACAAAACCCTGGACACGGTGAATAAGCCCCTCAGCTGTGAGGTCGCCAGCAGTCGCGTCATGTCCCTGAGCGGCGAGGTCCTGTAGCTGGTCCAACACCTCCATGACGCTCTTATAGCGCGTCTCCAGCGCGTCGACGCCTCTACCCGGCCTGTCGCTAAGATACGCGTGGTAGAGCCTGCGCAGATTTTGCAGCGAAAGAGCCTGCTTTTCCTCTTCGCGGGCTGGCCAATCTGGTTCCGCGCGCACTTCGTCGCCCCCATCAAGGTTATCGTCCAACAGATCAACCAGCTTTTCCGGCAAGAGGGCCGGACTGCTTTCGATGGTGGCATTGACCTCCAGACGCTTTTCCAGGAAAGCCAGGGTGCTTGCAATCTCCCGCAAGACCTCCTCTTTCTGCTCGGCGCTCAGATTGGAGTTGTATTTGATAATGGTCTGGCAGGTGATAGTGGTGGTGATGGCCTGTTGGAAACGCTGACTGTGGCTAAACGGCTCTTCTGACATATGCTTTTCCCCTTTTCTCCAATCGCTACATGTATCTATTTTAACATAATTGCCGTTTTTTCCTTGATGAGCACTCCCTTCTCAGTACTTTTGCGTGTTCATGCTACTGAAATCTCTTGCGTCTGATCTTGACGCGAAAAACGCGCCAGGCGGAAGCGTCCGAGCGGCACCTCTGGCGGGATTTCACAGACCAGGCTGCTCAGCATGCGCCCCAGCAGAGGACCGAACTTGAAGCCATGGCCGCTAAGGCCGGTGGCGAAGGTGATACGGGAGTCACCAGGCATGTGGTCAAGAATAAAATCTTCGTCCGGTGAGACATCGTAGATACAGGCCTCGATATGAGCTAGCTCGGCCTCGCGCAAGGCTGGCAGCAGAGCATGCAACTCGCGCACGGTCTGGGTAATCACTGGTTCCTCAAGCTGGATTGCCGTATCTGGATCTACGGTATGGCCAAACTGGTGCGAGGCCGCTTTCAACCAGTGATGGCTGCCTTTGTGAATGGGAAAACCATAGAGATGCTGTGCGACGAAGGCAGGAAAGACGCCAACGCCAAAGGCCGAGGGTGCTAGACCGGCAAAATAAAAGAGATACTGGCGGGTCAGCTTTACCGGGATGTTCAACCCGCCTAGCAAGCGATGGACCCATGGCCCCGTCGCGATGACGAGCCGATCAGCGCTCATTTCCTCATCCCCATTGAGCCGGAGGCGCATCGGCCTGGCCAGACTCTCATGCGCGATTCGCCTCACTCTGCTGTTCTCAACGATCTCTCCACCCAGGTCCAGAATGGCCCGTTTCAGTGCGTGCAAACAGGTGGAAGCATGCAGAATACCTCCAGCGGAGTTATAGGTCAGTACGTCGTAGTCTGTAGTCTCAAATTGGGGAAAGCGCTGCCGGCTGCTCTGCG
>Ga0102924_1004575_pt1 | contig 13855 bp, 11 predicted proteins | sample PaiPotPPM11metaG_FD_80116 | JGI IMG/M metagenome (GOLD analysis project Ga0102924, IMG submission 80116) | Iron sulfur acid spring bacterial and archeal communities from Banff, Canada, to study Microbial Dark Matter (Phase II) - Paint Pots PPM... ... | reverse complement strand
TCTTCGAAGATCTCGGTATCGCGGAGCTGCCGCCGCTCGCGGAGGCCGCTGCGCCCGCTGCTCCGCCGCCCGCCGCATCGCCCGCTGGACCCGCGGATGAGGCGATGCTCCAGGCGGTCCAGGCGGCGACCTCGCTGCTCAAAGCTCACCGAACCCACGGTCATCTCGCAGCCCGGCTCGACCCGCTCGGGCGCGAGCCCGAGTCAGACCCAGCGCTCGACCCCGAGCCGCTCGGCCTGACGCCCGAACTGATGGCGAGGATCCCCGCTCGGATCCTGCGTATGTCGGTGCCCGGCGAGACGCTCGCCGACGCGCTTCCGCACCTGCGCGAGACCTACTGCGGACCGATCGCATACGAGATCGAGCACATCGCCTCGCACCAGCAGCGGCTGTGGCTGCGCGAGAAGATCGAGTCGGGCGCGTTCCGTAAGCCGCTCACTCAGGACGAGCAGAAGGCGCTGCTCAAGCGTCTCACCGAGGTCGATGCGCTCGAGCGCTACATGCACAAGGCCTACCTCGGCCAAAAGCAGTTCTCGATCGAGGGCCTCGACATGACCGTCCCGATGCTCGACGAGCTGATCCAGCTGGCGGCGACGCAGGGCGCCCGCGAGGTCGTGATCGGGATGGCCCATCGTGGCCGCCTGAACGTGCTGGCGCACAACCTCGGCCGGCCCTACGACACGATCTTCGCCGAGTTCGAGGGCGCCTCGACGCTCGAGCCGATCACAACGATCCCGCAGGGCGGGACCGGCGACGTCAAGTACCACCACGGCGCTCAGGGCTCCTATCAGCTCCCCGCCGGCGAATCGATAATCGTCCGGCTCGAGTCGAACCCGTCGCACCTCGAGTTCGTCGACCCGGTCGCGGTCGGCGCCACGCGCGCCGCGCAGACGACCCGACAGGGGCCGCACGCCCACCAGAACGCCAACGCAGCGATCCCGGTCCTGCTCCACGGGGACGCCGCCTTCCCAGCGCAGGGCGTTGTCGCGGAGACGTTGAACCTCCAGGCGCTCGACGGCTACACGGTCGGCGGGACGGTCCACCTCATCCAGAACAACCAGGTCGGGTTCACGACCGATCCCGAGGACGCGCGCTCGACCAAGTGGGCGTCGGACCTGGCGAAGGGTTTCGACGTGCCGATCATCCATGTCAACGCCGACGACGTCGCGGCCTGTATCGCGGCCGTTCGGCTGGCTTTCGCGTTCCGGCAGGAGTTCGGTCACGACGTGCTGATCGACCTGATCGGCTACCGGCGCTTCGGTCATAACGAGGCCGACGAGCCCGCGTACACCCAGCCCGAGATGTACTCGGTGATCAAGAAGCACACTGCGGTGCGCGAGCTGTTCGCCCGTCAGTTGATCGATCAGGGTGTCGTCTCAGAGCAGGAGTCGACCGAGATGACAGACGCAGTGTGGGCGCTCTTGACCGAGGAGCATCAGAAGCTCAAGTCCCAGATCGAGCATGCCAAGGAGGTCGAGCACGCGACCGGCGAGTACCAGCTCGACCGCACCGCCTCGCCAGAGGTCAAGACCGCTGTGTCAGCCGATCGTTTGCAGGTCCTAAACGAGGAACTGCTGGCCGTGCCCGACGGTTTCACGATCCATCCCAAGCTGGTCAAGCAGCTCGAGCAGCGGCGCGACGCCCTGTCCGAGGGTGGTCAGATCCTGTGGGCGCACGCCGAGGCGCTCGCGTTCGCGTCGCTCCTCACCGAGGGGATCCCGATCCGTCTAACGGGTCAGGACACCGAACGGGGCACGTTCAGCCAGCGCCACCTGGTCCTGCACGATCCCAAGACCGGCCAGGAGCACTGTGCAATGCAGCACCTCCCGGGCGCGCTCGCCCCGATGGAGCTGCACAACAGCCCGCTGTCGGAGATCGCCTGCGTCGGATTCGAGTACGGCTATTCACAGGAGGCGCCCGAGACGCTGGTCCTCTGGGAGGCGCAGTTCGGCGACTTCGCCAACGGTGCGCAGATCATCATCGACCAGTTCATCACGCCAGGTCTCGCGAAGTGGGGTCAGACCTCGCGGCTGACGCTGCTGCTACCGCACGGCTACGAGGGCTCCGGCCCCGAGCACTCATCGGCTCGCGTCGAGCGGTTCCTACAACTGGCGGCCGAAGGCAACATCCGGGTCGCCAACTGCACTACGCCGGCCCAGTACTTCCACCTGCTCCGCCGCCAGGCGAGGATCGCCAAGCAGCGGCCGTTGGTGGTCATGACTCCCAAGAGCCTGCTGCGCCTTCCACAGGCCGTGTCTCACCTGGAGGATCTCGCCGAGGGTCGTTTCCAGCCGGTGCTGGCCGAGCTGGGCGTTGATCCGGCAACCGTGACTCGCCTGATCCTCTGCACCGGCAAGATCTATTACGACGTCGTGGGACATCCGGCGCGTCAGGACAACGCGGCCGTCGCGGTCGGCCGCGTCGAGCTCCTCTACCCGTTCCCGCAGGCCGAGCTGCTTGAGCTGGTCGCCTCCTTTCCGCGCCTGAACGAGGTCGTCTGGGTCCAAGAGGAACCGCGCAACATGGGCCCGCGGGCGTTCATGTCGCCACGGCTGCTCCAGATCCTGCCGGCGCCTCTGCACTTCGGCTATGTCGGGCGCCCGGAGCGGGCCGCCTCGGGCGAGGGCTATCCCATCGCCCACGCCCATGAGCAGGATCGGATCGTCGCGACAGCGCTCGATCTGGCTCAGCCGGTCTCGCAGTACCCCCAGAAGCAGCCGGGCGAGCGCTGAGCCGGCGCGATCGCGTGCTGGGGCGCATCCGCGACGTTCCCCGCGGATTCGTGCGCACCTACGGCGACGTCTCTCCGGGAGCGCCACGCTTCGCGGGCGCCGTGCTGAGCCAGTGCGACGACCCAGGGGTGCCGTGGCACCGGATCGTCCGCGCCGACGGCTCGCTCGCTAAGGGCTCCTGCCAGCGCCGGCTGCTTGAGGCCGAGGGCGTCCCGTTCCGCGCCGAGCGCGTCGACATGCGGGTCGCGCGGCTGCCCGATTGAGGCTCACCATGAAAGCGACACTATGCGTCGTTAAACCCGCACGCCTCCGCCGAAACCGCGGTTTTGACACCCTAGGGACATCAGACTCCGTCGAACTGGCCTCAAACAGCACACAATCCGCCACCACTTGACTCCGAGCCTCGGCGTCCACGACATGGCGATCGACCTCGGGACGGCGAACACGCTCGTGTACGTAGCCGGGCAGGGAATCGTCGTGTCCGAGCCGTCCGTCGTGGCGGCCGACACCGAAACCGGGCTCGTCCACGCGGTCGGCTCGGAAGCCGAGCGGATGATCGGCCGCACCCCCGCGACGATCTCGGCGACGCGACCGCTTCGGCACGGCGTGATTGCCGACTTCGAAGTCACCGAGGAGATGCTGCGCTATTTCATCCGCAAGGTGATCGACCGGCGCCGCGCGCATCCCCGACTGATCGTGTGCGCGCCCTCCGGCGTGACGGAGGTCGAGAAGCGAGCGGTCGAGGAGGCCTCGCTGGCTGCGGGCGCGCGGCGTGTGCACCTGATCGAGGAGCCGATCGCCGCTGCGATCGGCGCCGGGCTGGCGATCGAGGAACCCGTCGGGCGGATGGTCGTCGACGTCGGCGGAGGTACCAGTGAGATGGCGGTGCTGACGATGGGCGGGATCGCCGTCTACCGCTCCGTGCGGGTCGGTGGCTACGAGATGGATGAAGCGATCGCGCACTATCTGCGCAGCGTCCACCACCTTGCGATCGGATCGCGGACGGCGGAGACGATCAAGATCTCGATCGGCTCGGTGATGCCCCTGATGCCCGAGCTGACGTTCAACGTCAAGGGGCGCCACCTGTTGACAGGCCTTCCCACGAGCATCGAGCTGCGAAGCGAAGAGGTCCGCGACGCGCTCGGGCCTCCGGTGCGCGAGATCCTCCAGGCGATCCACGACACGCTCGAAGAGACCCCGCCCGAGCTGGCGTCGGATCTCGGGCGCGACGGGATCCTGCTGGTCGGCGGGGGCACACTCGTGCGTGGCTTCCCGGAGCTCGTCTCAGAGGAGACAGGCATGCCGGTCACTCGGGCGGAGTCGCCGCTGACCTGCGTCGCGTTTGGCTCGGGCGCGGCGCTCGTCCATCTCGATCAGCTCTCGCGGTCGTCCCGCCACGGGCGCACCGACCTGGTCACGCCCGACTGGCGCACGGCCGTCTGAGCCGCCGCGAGCGCGCAAGCGGCCAGCATGATCAGGAACGGGTCGATCGGCGCCCTGAACCGTGGCGTCTCCCCGTTGACGAACACGACGCTCAGGTAGAGAAGCAGCGGCGCGGCCCACAGCCATCGCGGCGCTCGACGTGCGGCGGTCGTGAACGCTCCGGCAAACGCGAGCAGCGCCAGCAGCCAGAACCCAACCACCGCTAGCCGTGCGGTGCCGCGACCGATGCCGACGTTGTACGCCGAGGCCCGCCACGCGAAAGAGCCCTCGAGCTCCAGCAACCGTCGGGTGTTGTGGTACGCGACAGCGAGCGGCGCGAGCGGGTTCTCGCCGATGTAGTGAAACGCGGTGCTGCGGAGCCTTGAGTCAAGCTGCGGCTCCGTGAGACGCGGCGCCTGTCGGTACAGAGCCGCGTCAGCCGGGATCGCTTTGTAGTAGCGCCACCGGTAGGGGATCTGCCGGTCGTGCGCCGAGGTCGGGTTGTATGTCCCGGCGAGGGTCAGACCCGTCTCGTCCGAGACAGGGATGAAGCTGTGCAAGACGACCGCATCGCGGATCGTCCACGGAGCGATCGTGAGCGCCGTGAGCGCCACGAGCAGCAGCGGCGCGCGGCGGATCGACCAGACGGCGGGCAAGAGCGCGAGCAGGACGACGATCGCGTTCTGGTGAGTCAGGATCGCTAGCCCGGTGAGAACGCCCGCCGCGGCGACCCACCGGTACGGGCGCGCGGATCGGCGAGCGCGCAATGAGGACCAGATCGCCGCCAAAACGAGGGGGATCATCAGGTTCTCGGCGTACACGATGCCCGACAGCTCGATCAGCGCGGGGTACACGGCCGCGATCACGAGCGCGGCGAGCGCTGCCGCCGCACCGAACGCCTCGAACGTGACCAGGCCGATCAGCGCGACCGTCGCGACGCCGAGCACCGCGTCTATGAGACGCGCCGGCTCGACCTTGCCGTCGACGGCCGCCAGCAGATACGGATAGGCGGGCGGGAAGTACGCCGTCGAGCCATGGGTCGCGCCGGCGCCTCCCGTAACCGCGTAGTCCCCGCTATGCGCTACCTGTCCCGCGAGCGTCAGGTACGACCGGGCGTCGTTGGCCGGCCGGTAGGAGGCGCGCTGCACCTCGTAGATGCGCAGCCCGAGCGCGAGCACGAGCACCCCGGCGGCGAGCAGCCTCACTGATGAGAGACTATTAGTGGATGCCCAGCATCTGGGCGCACACCCAGTTGCCGGCACCGGCGCCGCCGGCCCATATACGGGCTGCGACCTGATCCTGCGCCGACTTCGGCGCGAGGTACGCTGCTGGACCCGTGCCGCCGAACTGCTGCCACGTGCTCGGGATGATCTGGTAGTAGCCCGATGCCCCCGCGCTGTTGGGCGTCAGGTTCTGTCCGCCCGATTCGCACGCGACGACGGCGCTCGGGATCACCCAGCCGCCGGACGCTACGGAAGATCCGAACGGGGTGGGCAGGCTCGGACTGGAGGACGCCGCCTGCTGGGCGGCCGCCTGCTGGGCCTGAATCTTCGCGATCTGGGCCTGAAGGGCCTGCCCATGCTGCTGCGCGGCTGCCAGCGCGGCGGCCTGCGCCGCGCGCGCCTGCGCCAACGCGGCCTGGCGCGAGGAGAGCAGCGCATTCATGCCCGCCAGCGCCTGCGCCCGAATGGCCGTCGAGGCTGTGATCTGGCGGTCGGTCGCCTCGAGCACCGCGAGCCGCTTCGCCGCCGTGTCCGCCTGCGCTCTGGCGGCTCGCGTCACGGCAATGATCGAGTTCTGCTCGCCCTCTGCGCTCTTCAGGTACTGGATCTTGTCCAGTAGGTCCTGGAAGCCGTGTGCTTCGAGGATGATCGTTACCAGGTCGGGGTTGTCGCTCTCGTAGCCGGACACGAGCTGGCGCGCAAGCAGCGCGCGGTTCTCCTCTAGGCGCGCGATGAGGATCGCCAGCAGCCGCCGCTCACGATCGAGCGCTGTCGTCGTCTGCGCGAGCACCTCGCGGTCGTGCGCGAGCTGGGCCCGCACGTCTGCCTCGCGCTGTTGGACGAACGCGATCTGAGAGGAGAGGGTGGCGATCAGCGTGTTGAGGTTTGAGATGCTCGCGGACAGCGACTGCGCGTGCGCCTGCGTGGCAGAAAGGTCGTTGCTGAGCTGGTTGAGGCTCGGGTCCGCTGCCGAGGAGACGGGGAGCGCTAGTCCGGCCGTGGCGGCTGCAAGGACGAGGATGGGCCTGAGCTTGCTCATCTTGTGCTCGCCTACGGGGTTAGCTGTCGGGCTCGCGCTAAATAGCGCTACGCCGCCATCAGGCGGCGATTCGCCCCGTGAAAGGGAACTGGGTCCCCCGCTCCCCCGCGGCGGCGCAGGGGATTAGGCGTGCGCGGCAGAGTACCGGAGTGGGCGGAGGCGCGCTTCGAGGCCGGAGCGGTCGCGATCCCAGCGACCAAAACGTCGAAAAGCGTGGACTGCAGGGGCGTACGTGTGGCGCTGTGCGCGCTATAGCGCTCAAAACGCGACACGTTCGCACCCGTGGCGGGAGCTTTCAACGCTTTGGTCGTGGGCGCGCCGGTCAGGGCGTGAACTTGATCGTGATCACGTCCCCGTCGGCCATGACGTAATCGCGCCCCTCGACCCGCAGCGTCCCTCGCTCACGGGCGGCGGCGTACCCACCCGCGTCGACTAACTCGTCCCACGCGATCACCTCGGCCCGCACAAACCCCCGCTGGATGTCGCTGTGGATCGAGCCGGCCGCATCGAACGCCGTTCTCCCGCGGATGACGTGCCACGACTGTGCCGGGCGTCCGGCCCCGGCCGTGAAGAAGGCGATCAGTGCGAGCAGCTCGAACGCGCCGCGAACGACGGTTTCAAGGCTCGAGCGCTCGAGACCGAGGTCCGTCCGCATCACCGCCGCGTCGTCAGCGTCGAGCTCGGCGAGCTCTGCCTCCAGTCGAGCTGAGATCGCGACCGCCCGGGCGCCGGCCGCCAGCGCGTGCTGCTCGAGCGCGGGCGGGACGGCGCCCGACCCCTCGTCGACGTTCGCGACGTACAGGATGGGCTTGGCGGACAGCGGCTGGAGTAGCTCGACGGCGTCGGGGGCGTCCGCGGGCGCCGGGACCGTGCGGGCCGGGCGACCCGCGCGCAGGGCGTCGATGAGCTCGGAGAGCCAGGCCTCCTCGGCTATCGCGTGGCGGTCCCCGCTCTTGGCCTGCTTGCTTACGCGCTCGAGCCGGCGCTCCGCCTGCTCGAGGTCGTCGTACAGCAGCTCGGTCTCGACCGTCTCCGCGTCGGCCACCGGTTCGACGCGGCCATCGGGATGGACCACGTTCGGATCCTTGTGCGTCCTGACGACATGGATGATCGCGTCGGTCTCGCGGATGTTCGCCAAGAAGCGATTGCCGAGCCCTTCACCCCGGTGGGCACCCGCCACCAGTCCCGCGATGTCGTGAAAGGAGATCGTGTCGGGAACGACGCTGGAGGCGCCCACGACATTCGCCACCACATCGAGCCGCTCGTCCGCGACAGGAACGACCGCCACGTTCGGCTCGATCGTCGTGAACGGATAGTTGGCGGCCTCGACGGCCGCGCCCGTCAGGGCCTTGAACAGTGATGACTTGCCGGCGTTCGGCAGGCCGACGATGCCTACCTTCATGACGGCCACGCCTCGGCGATCGCGGTTCCGAGGACGGCCCCCGCGACCACGTCGCTCGGGTAGTGAACGCCGAGATAGGGCCGATTGAGCGCGAACGCGACAGCGGGCGCGTAGAGAGCGCTCGACGGGATCAGCCCGCCGAATGCGCGCGCGGCGGCGAACGACATCGTGCAGTGGGCGCTTGGGAACGACAGGCCCGACACCGTTCCGACCAGCGGCGGGAGCCCGTCGAGCTGCGGCCGGCGGCGTCGAACCACGAGCTTGACGCCGTAGTTGAGGCCGTTTGCAGCAACCACGATCGTGGCGCCCCGCAGCCAGCGCGCGCGAGCGCCTGGGCGTCGGTCGAGCAGCGCGCCGACCCCCGCGAGCCCGAGCCAGCACGCCCCATGCTCGCCCGCGCGCGAGTAGGCCGCGGCGGCGCGCTCGAGCCAGTACGGGTGCGCGCGCGTCCGCGCGACGATCAGAACTGCGCGGTCAAGTTCGGCGAGCGACACGGCGCGAGAGCGTAGACGCGCTCAGCCAGCCGGGGAAGATTCGGCGGACACCAGGCATCATGTAGCTCTGATGAACATTGGGCTCATCGGAGCTGGTGGGACCGGGGGGCAACTGCGCCAGCCAGGCGACTAAGGGCGGCCATAACGTGATCTCGGGTCGCTGTGTAGCGATTTGGTCGTTGTCGGGCTCGCGGCTGAGCGACGTGCGGCCGCTGAGCGTCGGATGGCGCCGGCCGATGTCGCCGGCCGCGGCGCTCGTGGTCGCCGCCAACGAGGGCGGCAGCGGTCGGCCCTCCGCTAGGTCCCGAACCCGACGCGGTGCTCTTCGTGATCGACGAGCACGTACACGACCTTCGAGAGGTCGATCGCGACCGTGCCGTCTTCGGCCGTCAGGTCGTGCCAGCCGGGCGAGCCCAGGGCGTTGCGCAGCTTCGCCAGCTCGGCCGGGGCGACGCGCGCGGCCAGCATCTGGCCGCCGAGGAAGCCGATCGAGATCTTGTGGGGCTTCTCGTCAGCCATGGGTGGGCTCGACGATCTCGGTCAGAACGCCACCGGTGGACGATGGATGGACGAACGCGACCCTGGATCCGCGGATGCCTGTCCGCGGCTGCGCGTCGATCAGCCGCATGCCCGCGGCGGCCAATCTTCCGAGTTCCGCGTCGATGTCGTCGACTCGGTAGGCGACGTGGTGAAGGCCCGGCCCGCGTGTTTGCAAGAACTTGCCGACCGCCGTGTCCGGGCCGAGCGGCTGGAGCAGCTCGACGTGGCTGTCGCCGACGTCGAGTAGCGCGGCGTCGACCCCCTGCTCGGTGACGGTCTCGCGGTGGACGAGCGGCATCGCGAGCGCATCGCCGTACAGCTTCAGCGCCGCGTCGATGTCTTCGACGGCCACGCCGACGTGGTCGATTGCTCCGAGCATCCGTCCCTTGAGCCTACCGGGGCGCTGTCCGCATCGCGCTCGCCGCGGCCGGCGAGCTCGCCATCGTCGCCGCGCCGTCGGGGGACATCACTCAAACCCGCTCGAGCCTGGGATTCGGCGCGTACCGCCTTCCGACCTTTGCGCACGGCCGGCCATCGAGCTGCACGACGTCGGCGGTGAAGTCGTTCTCGCCGCGGATCAGCGACGAACCGACGCCGTAAGCGTCTACTGGCACACCCGCGGCTTCGAACTCTCGAATCCGCTTGGCGGTGAAGCCGCCCGAGGCGACGATCCGCACGTCACGGAAGCCGGCGCCGTCGAGCGCGCCGCGCACCTTCTCGACCAGCCGCGGGTTCACGCCGGTCGGCTTGAACCCGCCGAGTTCGTTTAGGAGCGATCGATCCACGAGCTCCTCCGACGTATCCAACCGCACGCCCCACAGCCTCGGTCCTAGCGCGCTTGCGACGTCGAGCGCAGTCCTGACCGAGTCGTTCTCGAAATCGACCAGCACCGTGATGTTCATCTCGTCGTGGAAGCGGTTCGCGAACACCGTCGCCGCCATGACCGTGTCGCCGCCGTAAGCGGCAACCAGGCCGTGTGGCACTGTGCCGATTCCGCGGCCACCCCACCAAGAGGCCTGCGCATCGGTCGACACGCCGATCGCGCCTGCGACGTGCGCGCTCCATCCGTCGCCGGTTTGCACAAGCCAGTGGTCGTGGCGCGCCGGGAAGTAGAAGATCTGTTTGCGGCCAGCCGCCGCGACGACCTCGGCGGCATTGCGCATGATCAGCGAGCGGCGCGCCAGCACGCCGAGGTAGACCGTCTCCAGATGCGCGAACAGGCTGTAGTCGCCCTCGATCGTCAGCACGCTCTCGCGCGGCGCGATCTGCTCGCCCTCGTGAAGCGCGTGCACCTTGAGCTGATCCCAGCCGTCGGTCCAGCCGCCGTTCCCGTCCCGGTGCCCCGAGCAGAGCTTGAGGACCGCGATCGCCTCGTCGATGCCGCCGAGCACGGAGTCGTGCTTCTGGAACACCTGCATCGTCACGCGCGGGTGGTGCCCCTCTGCCTCGAGCAGCTGCTTCGTGTAGACGAAGTAGGCGTCGGAGTAATAGCCGTCGCGGATGCGCTCGACTGGCAGCCGGAAGATGTCCGGGTTCAGGCGAGTCCGGACCTGCGTCACCATGCGAGGAGTTTAAGCTGCGCACATGGACTTCCCGCGCGCATCGCTCTTCGAAGGGATCCGCTTCACCGCCCAGGTCGCGGTGCCGAACGTGATCCAGGGACTCTTCCGCCGCCGGCGCAGCGCGGTAGCTGTTGCGACCCGCACGGGTGCCGACGGTCTTGCGGCCGGCTTCATGGCCGGCTTGAAGAGAAGCTACGGCGACGGGCCGGTGTGGATCCGAGTCGCAAAGAACGAGGCACTGCTGCTGCTCGGTCGCGAGCCGATCAGGCGCGCGCTCGAGGGCTCACCGGACCCGTTCGCCGCCGATCCCGAGCCGAAGCGGTCGGCGATGAAGCACTTCCAGCCGGACGCGCTCACGATCTCTCGCGGGGAGGATTGGGAGGATCGACGCCGGTTCACCGAGGCCGTCCTTGGAGCCGTTGATCGTGATCGGGTCGTGGCTGTCTGCTCCGAGCAGGCTGCGGCGCTGCCCGCCGACCTCGATTGGGACGCCTTCAACCGAGCGGTGCGGCGGATTGCCCGGCGCGTGATCCTCGGTGACGGCGCAGCCGATGACGAGCGGCTCTCGGAGATGCTCGGCGAGCTTATGGACAAGTCCAACCCCCCGGGGCGGGGCGACTCGGAGCTGTACGAGCGCTACACGGCCGCCTTGGATCGCTACGTAGACGCGGCCGAGGCCGGCAGCCTGATCGGCCGCTTCGGGGAGACGCCCGTCACCGAACGGACCAAGCCTGCCGGGCAGGTCACCCACTGGCTGTTCGCCCTCGGCGACACGCTCGCGATCAACGCATTCAGATGCCTTGCGCTGCTCGCTGCCTTCAAGCCCGCGCGGACCGACGACGAGTACATGGACGCCTGCCTTCACGAGGGGATGAGGCTCTGGCCGACGACTGCGATGCTCTCTCGCGAGACCGTCCGTGACACCGATTGGGACGGTGTCACGGTCCCCGAGGGAACCCAACTTCTGATCGTCAACGCCTTCAACCACCGTGACCGTGACGCGGTGCCGTTCGCGGACCGCTTTGAGCCGGAGGCGTGGCTGTCCGGCGACGCGGGGTCGGACTGGCAGTTCAACCACTTCAGCCACGGCCCGCAGGGTTGTCCGGGGGTCGAGTTGTCTTTGCTCGTCGGGCGCGAGCTGCTCCGTCCGCTGCTCGAGCGCTCCCCGCGCGTCGCCTCCGGGTCGCTCGATCCGCGCCGGCCGATACCGCACTCGCTCGACTACTTCGGGCTGCGGTTTGAGCTGAGCCGCCCTTCGGCGGGCGCGGTCTGAGCGAGCACCAAATGCCTCCTGCTAGCCTGGCCAGCGGAGCAATGTTCACGCGCCCTCTCGCAAGAACTCGTTGACCCCCCGGCCGGCACCAGCCGGTCGCCCCGACGTTCCCCCCTCGAGAGGCAATGCCGTGAATTCGTACCTGCGCGTCCTGCGCCAACCAGATTTCAGATACCTGTTCCTCGGCCAGTCGGCCAGCGTGATCGGCGATCGCGTGGTCGTGGTCGCGATCGCGCTTTACGTCACGCAGACGACCGGCTCCGCGACCGACCTCGGGCTGATTCTCGGCTGCCAAGCGTTCCCGCTGATCGCGCTGCTGCTGCTCGGCGGGGTGTGGGCCGATCGGCTGCCCCGCCATCGGATCATGATCGTCGCCGACCTGACCCGGGCGGCGCTGCATACGCTGCTCGCGGTACTGATCTTCGCCGGGGGAGCGACCGTGCTCGAGCTGGCGCTGATCGAGGCAGCGTTCGGCGCCGCGCAGGCTTTCTTCCAGCCCGCCTACACGGGGCTGATCCCCCAGACCGTGCCCGACCCCCTGATGCAGGAGGCTCGAGCGGTGACCGAGTCGGTGGGGAACCTCGCGTTCATGCTTGGGCCTGCGATCGCTACCGGCCTCGTACTCGGTATCGGTGCGGGCGAGGCGTTCTTGTTCGACGCGGCCACGTTCGTTGTGAGTGCGACGCTGCTTTTCCGCGTCAATCCGCGTCCGCGAGGCGAAGCCGCGGCTCCAGCAGCCGTCGTTCAGCTGCTGCGCGACGGGTTCGAGGAGGTGCGCTCCCGCGCGTGGGTGTGGGTGACGATCGCCGTCTTTATGGGGGCCGTCTTGTGCATCTTTGCGCCCTGGTACGCGCTGGCCCCGATCATTTCCCGGGGCTCGTACGGGAGCGCGGGGCTGTTCGGCCTGTTCGAGAGCGTCGCCGGCGCCGGCGCTGTGTGCGGCGCGATCGCGGGCATCAGATGGCGGCCGGCGCACCCACTCAAGGCGGGCCTGCTGCTCGTATTTGCGTGGCCGCTGATGGCGCTTCTGCTCGCGCTCAGGGCGCCGGTCGCGGTCGTGACGCTAGCTTCGCTGGCGACCGGATTCGGCTTCTCGCTGCTGATGATTTGGTGGGAGACGGCACTGGCACAGCACATCCCTCCGCACGCGCTCTCGCGGGTCTCGTCGTATGACTGGATGGGGTCGCTCGCCTTGTTGCCGCTCGGCTACCTGCTCGCGGGGCCGCTTGCCGGCGCGCTCGGCGCGCGCGAGGTCCTGGGCGTCGGAAGCGTGGTCGGGATCGGTCTGCTGATGCTGGCCCTCGCGCCGCGTGCTACGCGCGAGCTAGGCCTCACGTCAACCCAGCAGCTCGCGCGCGATATCCGCGTAGAAGCCCGCGGCGAAACCTAGGTCGCGCACGTCGATCCGCTCGTCCGCATTGTGTACCAGCGGCGCGGTCTCGAGCAGAGTCATGTGGCGCTGCGGAAAGAATCCATACGCGATGCAGTCCGGAAACGCTTCGCGGTACCAGCGCGAATCAGAGAAGCCGGGCAGGATCACCGGCACCGTTTCGGCGCCTGGGTCGTGCTGTGCGACCCAGCGCGAGATGGCGTCCATCAGCGGTGACCCAGGCGGCGAGGCATTGCCGATGACGCGCTCGGTGAACTCGATCTCGGCATCGCCGAGCACTTCCGCGATCCTGCGCCGCGCGGCGTCCTCGCCGAGTCCTGGCGGCACGCGGCAGTCCACCTTGACCGATGCCCGTGATGGGATCACGTTGATCTTGTCCGACGCGTGGGCCATCGTCGGCGTGAGCGTGACGCCCAGCATCGGTTCGAGCAGCGTCAGCAGCCACGGCTCCGACTCCCCGATGCGCTCCACAGCCCCGACGGGGTCGGACGGGTCCTCGCCGAGCCCGCGGAGCAATGCCGCGGGCGCATCGGTCAAGTCGTACGAGGGCTGACGCTCCGCGAGCGCCGCCAGCACGGGCGCCAGCTTGAGCAAAGCGTTGTCGCCCGTGCGAGGGAGAGACGCGTGGCCCGCAGCTCCGTGCGCGGTGAAGCTGAAGCGGAAGATCCCCTTCTCGGCGCAGCAGACGCCGTACAGGCGCCGGTCGCGGTACGAGAACACATCGCCGCCACCCTCGTTGAGCAGCATGTCGCAGTGCGCCTTCTCGGGATGCTGCTCT